>Ga0306922_10003441_pt1 | contig 14781 bp, 24 predicted proteins | sample sta12Cox44000082_FD_203758 | JGI IMG/M metagenome (GOLD analysis project Ga0306922, IMG submission 203758) | Lab enrichment of tropical soil microbial communities from Luquillo Experimental Forest, Puerto Rico - statoxic.12C.oxic.44.000.082 (v2)... | ecosystem: Environmental > Terrestrial >... | reverse complement strand
AGATCGGAGTACAGCTGGGCCCTGGTCGGGGTTCACGGCAACTACGTCGATTCGTTAGGCGAAGTGTTGGCGTGGAAAAGGTATATCCGGCAGGGAGGGACTCTGGCCGGCTGGATGGCCACCCACGAATGGGTGACGCCGGAATCCCGGCTGGTGTAAACGACGACTGCTGCTTAGCGACCTCCTTCCAGCACCTCCGCCTGGGACCTCCCGCCTGGGACCTCCCGCCTGGGACCTCCTGCCTAGGGACCTCCTGTGGATGAGGTTGGTTCAGGCGACCTCCGTTTCGGTTGATTCGCCGGGCTCGGCGGGTGTGATGTCGATGGGTCGTTCGCGCTGTTTGCCCTTGTGGAACGTCGCGCCCGCATGGACCAAAGCAACGAGATGCGGTGCGTTGACGGCACGCCAGCGGGTTTGAGCGGCCTCAATCAGCTTGTAGGCCATCGCCAGTCCGGCAGCTCGTGAGCCGGCCTCGGGGTCGTCTGGAGGGGCTTTTCAGCCTTTCTGATCCGGGGCGCTCGATTTCTCACCTCATTGTGATCACGCGGTGATCAGACCAAAGTGAACAGGGCGTCAGATCCAGATGCGGCGCGCCGTCGAATGCCGTCGCGGCGAATTACCTGTGTCGCGGCTGGTTTGCTGGAGCACGCCTTAATTTCGATGGAGCCGGTCGTGCTTCTCGACAAACCTGCCGAAACATCTCGACACTACTCGCGCCCGAGCGCCGTCTTCGCTGCCGACCGCACGCGGTGGTCGCCACTCTCCACCTCCTCAAGAATGTTTTGCTGCGACTTCTCGATGTAGCTGCCGGTTGGTACGGTTGGCGCCGTGAGTGAGCCGTATCAGCCCGACATGCCGTCGTGGCCGCAGCAGCCACCGCACCAGCAAGGGAGCTACCCCCAATCGACACCGCACCCCTATGCCGGATACCCGGCGCCGCCCGCCGGGCCGAAGAACGGCCTCGGGATCGCAGCGTTGGTTATCGCGATCATTGCACTCGTGTTCTTCTGGTCGGTGGCAGGCGGCGTCACCCTCGGACTCCTCGCGGTAATCTTCGGGTTCATTGGCCGCGGCCGGATCAAGCGGGGCGAGGCGACCAATGGCGGTGTCGTCGTCGCCGGCATCGTGCTGGGGTTCCTGGCGATCATCGCTTCACTCGCCGTACTCGCGTTTACCTGGGACAAATACAACGTCTACATCGGTCGCATCCTTGGCAGCGGCGACTCGGAATACCACCACTGCATGTCCAATGCGCACAACAACGACGATGCTGGGCAGTGCCACAAGCAGTTCCTGAAGCGCATCGTCGGCAAGAACCCTGGCCAGGTGGCGGTGGATCCGGGCACCCACACCGTCTACGTCGCCAACTCATACAGCAACTCGGTGTCGGTGATCGACGCCTCGACGCGCACCGTGACCACCACCGTGCCCGTCGGCAAGAAGCCGATCAAGGTGGCGGTGGACCCGACCACCCACACCGTCTACGCCGCCAACGACGACGACGGCACGGTGTCGGTGATCGACGGCTCTGCGCGCACCGTGACCGCCATAGTGCCCGTCGGGAAAAACCCTTACGGGGTGGCGGTGGATCCGGGCAGCCACACCGTCTACGTCGCCAACAACGGCGATGACACGGTGTCGGTGATCGACGCCTCGACGCGCACCGTCACCGCCACCGTGCCCGTCGGCAAGAACCCGGTAAATGTGGCGGTGGATCCGGGCACCCACACCGTCTACGTCGCCAACATAAACGATGGCACGGTGTCGGTGATTAGCTGCGTAAGCCAATACTGTCGTGGGCGAATCGACGGCTCTGCGCGCACCGTGACCGCCATAGTGCCCGTCGGCAAGCACCCTTACGGGGTGGCGGTGGATCCAGGCAGCCACACCGTCTACGTCGCCAACAGCGACGACAACACGGTGTCGGTGATCGACGCCTCGACGCGCACCGTGACCGCCACGATGCGGGTCGGCAAGCACCCTGATGGGGTGGCGGTGGATCCAGGCAGCCACACCGTCTACGTCGCCAACTTAAACGATGGCACGGTGTCGGTGATCGACGCCTCGACGCGCACCGTCACCGCCACCGTGCCCGTCGGCTCGACCCCGAACGAGGTGGCGGTGGACCCGGGCACCCACACCGTCTACGTCAACAACGACGGCGACGGCACGGTGTCGGTGATCGACGCCTCGACGCGCACCGTCACCGCCACCGTGCACGTCGCCTAGGTCCCGAACGAGGTGGCCGGTGGACCCGGGCACCCACACCGTCTACGTCAACAACAGGGGCGACGGCACGGTGTCGGTGACCTCGAATACGCGCTGGAATGGATTTCCACGATCGGCGCCGGCAACGTGGCCGTCACACCGGACGACACCAACCCGATCCGTTTCGGGTGATTTTTCGGGTTCGGTGGGCGTGATGTCGACGGGTCGCTCGAGGAGCTTTCCTTCGTGGAAGACGGCGCCGGCGCGGACGAGGGCGACCAGGTGCGGCGCGTTGACCGCGCGCCAGCGGGTTTGAGCGGCCTCAATCAGCTTATAGGCCATCGCCAGTCCGGCAGCTCGTGAGCCGGACCCCTTGGTCACCTTGGTTCTCAAACGTACAGCGCCTTCGTGGACAGATTGTCGAGCGGAACTTTGCTACTTAGTAGCAAGGTTTCCACCGCTTCGGCGGCGGTGGCCAGCTCGCTCACCCGCTGGTGCGACAGCCCCCGGCCACCACCACCCCGGCGACGCGCCGTGGGGCCGTCGGCGGCGCGTAGCGCCGCGGGAAACTATGCACGCCACCAAGGGTCTGCACTGAGCGTGGCTCAGTCGAGGGATGGCGGGTTGGCGATATAGGCGCTTATTTCAGGCTGTGCCACGAGTTTTTCGCATAGTCCCACCAGTTCCGACAGGACGCCGTAGCAGTAACTGACAGCATCAACGTCGCTAGTGCGAGTATCGAATGCTCTGCGGCTGTTCGCTTTTGGATTTGAGGGCAGCCGCACAGTCGCCCCCCATCTCCCGTCAAACCGGTCCATCCAGACTGTCGTGGACGCCTCTTCCGTGAGCGGTACGTAGTGGAGCAGACAGTCGCGGTAAGCGGTGACTTTCTCACCGCTAGTTGCCCAGCTGTTTCTCAACGCCGCGTCAAACTCAGTGGGGATAACATCTTGCGACTTGATTGCAGTCTTAATCCTTAACCATTGGTCGCTCTTTTCGCGCCCGTAGTGCTTCCAGAGGACTTTCGCGATCAGGTCGTATAGATGGCGCGCGGCGACTAGGAATGCGTCTACCTCGAAGTAAATTCGTTGGTCAGAGCCGCTCCCTTCGACGCTGGTATCCGGATAGGTTTCCTCGAAGAGACGAGCCATGTCGGCGTACAACTCGATACTTCTGTTCAGGTGATAAAGCGCGGCCAGGAGGCAGTGCCGCAGATCGTATTCGTCATACAAGGCACGCCGGGCGTGAGCCACTGGCACCTCGAAGAGGAGCGCCGCGCGGTGATTCAGAGATGAGCCGTCACGGTCAACGACGGCAAGGGTGTAGCCGGAATAGATCAAGTCTGGCTCTCGGGTCGCCAATCGGAGCAAACCCTGCGGCGGATCACCGACGGCTTCGATCCCGTGCTCAAACACCTCGGTGATATCTGGGCTGCGTCTTGTCTGGGTCGTCCTCATGCTGCCGGAGGGTACCGCGCGTAGGCGCTATGAAGGTCGCCGCCCAGGAACCACCTGGGTTTCGTGAGTCTGTCCGAGCCGCCGGGTGATTTGGGCGGGCTCGCAACGGGCCGTGCTGTCTCCCTGCGCTTTGTGAGAGATGGGGTGAGGGTGCCACGCCCGGGGTGGGACGGGTCCGGCAAGTCGTGCAGTCCGCGTGGATGTCCTTGGTGGTCGGGTGTTGATGCTGAACAATCAGCGTATGGACTCTGCCGATCAACGGGCGTTGCTGTTAGCGGCGCTTGGGCGCACGCTCGCCGCGGCGGCGGCGGCCGGGATCAACGACCCGAAGCTGGCGGAACTGCTCGCCACCGGGCTCGCGCAGCACCAGGAGCTGACCGCAGGCACCGGACCTGATGATGTTGATCGCCGGTCGACGTGTTCGGGCGGGCCGGGTCAGCGGCTGCGGAGTTCCGCGGAGCTTCCCGGCGACGAGACCGGTCCGTGGCTGGTCACCATCTCCGGCCTGGACGACGATCAGCATTGCCGCCGCGACACCCTGCTCGAAGCGCGGTGCGCTGTCGACGGGGCGGCCTTGCTCGAGGGGCTGCGGACCCGGGACTGTCAATGCGACTGGAGTGATGTGCACGGCACCTTGCTCGATGACCAAGGTTCGGTCGTGGCGCTGTACGACATCATGAGGGAGCGGCCATGATCGACGAGCGTCGCGCGACGCAGATGCGGCGCCATCTGGTCCAGGTCGCCGAGTTGGGGAAAACCTTGAACGCTATCGCCGCGTTGACCGCCGGCGATCAGACGTTCACCGGGCCGGTGGCCGCGATGATGCAGACCTTCCACTCGTTGGAGAAGCGGGCGTCGCGGTCCGCGGCGGCGGCCGGGGTGTATCTCGACGACCCGGCCGCGCCGTCCGCGCGGGGCACCGTGACCGACGCGGCGTGGGAGCTTAGAGAGGAGGCCCTGCGTGGGCCGTTGACGGTGACCGTGTCTGACGGTTTGCGGCGGTTGGAGGACCTGGAGGACCGGCAGCGCCGCGGACAAGCCGATCCTGGGGGCGAGCAGACATGCACGAGCTGCGGCCGGCTCTACAGCGGCTTACCCCCTCGATGTGAGGACTGCCGCCAGGCGCGCGAATCGCGGCGCGAGGCGGACATCGAGGCGATGGCGAACCGGCCCAAGCCGACGACGATCAGCCAGGCGTGGGGCGAGATTGCGCAAGCCGATGCCGAAGCCACCAAGCATGAGCTGCGCCGACGTGGGTTAACCCGTTGAGCGGGTGTCGCGGCTCCGTGCTGCGCTGTTGCCGGTTGCCGCGGCACCCGCGGACAACCTAACGGCCCGGCGGGCTCATTCGGCGCAATGGCGCGGGTTGCCGCATAGCGGAATGCTCACAGGGCGCATGACACCCGTCCCCGGGGTTCCAGCGCCTCGTTCAGCTCGAGCGGGGTGCTCCAAAATTCCGGGGACCGCGGGAGCTCCGAGCGCGGGTAAAGACGATCCAATTCTTCGGCCAGGCTGAGCCGTGGGCGGTTGTGGTCGATGACGGCCGAGCCGATGCGCTCATCACGTCGCCAAACGGCAATATGCCTGCCAATACAGTGCGGATGCCCGCTGCAGCGCGGAGAACGCGCATAGTCCAGCGCCTCGTCCACAGTGTCGAACTTCCGGTACCGGTTGCGGTCGGTGCCCATCGGGCCGGGCGGGCATTCACATAAAACGACTGCCGCCTGACCGGGCGGCACGGGCGCGGGCGGGACCACGACGTAGACGTCCGACGGCTTGCGCCGCGGTGCCAGGCCACCGGTGCCGGAGAACGACGCCGCCACCACCGTGGGCGCCGCAGCGGCGCGGCGGCGGCCCTCCGACTCCCGGGTGCGCCGCCGGTGGCAGGGTTGACACTCCCGGGCGCCGCGCGCGTCGATGGCATTAGAGAAGGCGTGACCGTATTTGCACCGGGTCCGCAACGGATACGCCACGCCGCGAATCATGCCGCCCGGCGCGCCAAGACCGCACAGGACACACCGGTCAGCGCAGCGGATCGGGTGTTTCAATCGCCGGATACAGCCGCGGCTCGCGCGGCGGCGGCGGCGGCGCGGCGTTGTCGTGCCCACCCCGGAACGCGATCGGCGCGTCCGCCGGGTGGGCGAGCAGCCATCTGTGTGGGGCGAAGCACGCCACGATCTTCAACGGTGCTGGTGGGTCGGCGACGGCGCGGCCGATCATCAGCGCCCCGTCGAGGGTGCGGATCTCGTCGCCGTCGACTTCGGCGGTGCGCCCGTCCGACAAGGCGATGGTGTAGGTGGTCATCAGGCTTCAGACCTGTGCAGCCCGTACATGTCGAGGATCTCGCCGGCGCACATCGCCCACTTTGCGGTGCTCCCGGCTTCCAGGGCGTCCGCCAGCAGCAGGTCGGTGCCGGTGAGTTCGACCAGCCGCTCCAGGTGGGTATGCAGTTTTGCCAGCTGGTTCGTCAGGTCCTCGATCAGCTTGGCCTTCGGCCATTTCCGGGGCTTTTCGGCTGCAAGGCCGATAATCGCCGTCATGTCTATCCAGCAGAGCAGCGCGCCTTGCACCGCCTGTTGAACCTCGCACTGCCCGTCGCTGTCGGGCACCATCACAGAAGGTCGATGTCCTCGCCCGGCTGGACCCAATGCTCCGCGGACGGGTCGATCAGTGGGAAAACCCAGTCATGGGGGCAACGCCGGGTCCTCATCGCCCGCCGGGTCGGTCACCACCGCGTCGTTCTCGTCGTCGACCCACACGGTCGCCGTCCCGCCGGGCACAGGCAGATACACGGGCCGCTCACGGCGACCTGTGATTGGGTTGATCTGGGTCATGGTTTCCTCTCCCGCCCGGTGTTTCCGGGCGAAGCGTGCTGGCGCCCATGCCTGCATGATGCGACTGCGCACTTGCGGTTTCGCTGCCCCCGACAGCGCCGAATGTCGACTGCGACATTCGCCGGCCGGGCCGACATCGCAAGTGCGACTGTGACATTCGGCGCGCTGTACGGTCAGCGAAATCGCAAGTGCGACTGTGACATTCGGCGAGCCAGCAGCGCCAGCTGGTCGACCAGGGGCAACCCGCGGCATGTCGGTCCGATCGGCCGGCCGCACCGATCGGCCAAAGTGAAATGGCCCCCTCCGCCCTTTCGGTGCCAGGCAAGTTTGCTGGTGACCAACGTCGACCGTAGCTCGGCGCCCACGGAACTGAAGCCGATGATGGCAAAGTCGCGAACCCGATCGGAGCGCCCAGGTAGCTCGCGCCCTGCGTGTTAGCAACTAACACCGAGGCGAGGTGCGAGGATGTTGGTCATGGCCGACAAGAGGCTCTCCGACGCCGCCGGAAGAGGGCGGTATCAGCGGATGCGACGCCGGTTTCTGGCGAACGCCAAGGCGCAGGGAGCCACCTGCTGGTTCTGCAGCAACCCCTTGGATTTCAGTGTCCGGCATCCCGATGAGCGGGCAGTAGAGGTTCACCACATGATCCCTGTTGCGGTGGACCCGTCCAAGGAATTCGATATCGGGAATCTAGCCGCAGCTCATAGGCTGTGTAATTCCACCGGATGCGCTGCGTTCGCCCCGGATGATGCGGACAGCAACGAGGCGATCGGCCGGCTCAACGACGGATTCGGAATACCCAGCGAGAACTGGGACGTCACGCTGCTTAACGACTACCAGGGCTGATCTGGGCCGTGACGGTCGGTGCAGCGCGCATGGCCTGAACAACTCGCTTGTTACGGTGATCGGTAAATCGGAATTTTTGGGATTTCCGCCGCTCATAGTGGCCATTGTCGCATTTTCGCCAGGATGAGCGGCCATACGATCACACCACCCCAGTGGCGTTCGTGGCTCTACGGGGCGAGGAGGCTGCGGAAATTCGGGGTGGCTGCCGGTTCGCGATTCGACGAATGCGAGAAGTGGCTCGGCTTCCGAGTCGGGTGGCGGTCATGAGTGCAACCCACCGTCCGCTCGGCCCGCCGCCACGTTCAAGACGTCGGCAAGAAAACGGCACTCGTCGGTGGTCAACTGCTCAGCCAATTGCGCGCCGAGTGCTTCCAGCTCGGCGCAACGCTGCGGACCCAGACGTTCCCGCCGGGCCGCCCGTACGGCGGCGTCCCGGTCGGCTCCGGCGGCGCGAGCGCGGGCACGGCGACCGACGGGGGGTTTGCGCTGTCGACCTCGTTCGGTGACCCAGCCGAGGTCTTTGGCGAGCGAGATCAACGTGACGCCGGGCATCGGGGGATCCCATTGCGCGGAAGCGACCTTCAGCGGGCGCCGCTTGTCCGGATCGGCTTGGGGGTCCATCAGCGGAGCGAGCTGGTGGGCGTCGGGACGCCATTTGAGCATCGCTTCCATGTCGCGGTAGTGCACGCCGGACGCGATCAGGAAGTAGTCGAACTCGGCGACCAGCCAGGTGGCGCGGTGGCCGGCCAGAGCGTAGTCACGCCACGCGGCGCTGGTGGCGATGTCGATGACGGCGTCGGCGATAACCCCGATGTGGCCGGCGGCGTGGATGGTGGCGCCGAATTCACGGACCAGCCGGTCGTTGTTGGTGGTGTCGGGCAGGCGGGCAGTGTCGGTGGTGGTCATGTCGTGCCCTCCGGATTCCTCTGCAGCTGGTCGCCCTGTGCACCGACCAGCTCGTTCAAAACGTCGGCGAGAAAACGGCACTCAGGCCGTCGGCCATAGTGAGATAGGGTTGCTGCTCGGTCATAGCGCCTCCCCGTTCGGTCATAATTCTTCTAGTTCCGCTTGTGCGCATACCAGTTGGCCGATGCGGCAGCCGCACCCGATCGGCGCAACGCCGAAGTCGACGACGACGACGAAGGGTCCGACGTGGCCGTCCTCTTCGAGCTTGGAGCGCCCCTCGAATCCGACGACCCGGCCGACGATCTCGCCGATTTCGACTTCGTGACGCGGGCAGTATGTGCCGTCGAAACGCACGTGCTGGCCGACCGTGTACCGCAGGGTGCCGGCGCAGACATGCAGGTTCAGGGCTTTGGCGCTGGACTCGGCTTCGCAGTCGAAGCACTGATAACCGCGAGTGCGTGGGCAGTTACGGGGGCCGAATGTCGGGCCCCTACCTTGACAGTTTGACGGCATACGCTGCTGTTCGATCAACGTGATTTCCTCTCGGTGGTTTGACTATCACTGCGGCCGTTAGAGATGTCACCACGGTTTACGCGAGAGCGCGTCTGGATCGATCGCCGGTAACAGCCGCGGGCCCGACGCTGGGGGCGGCTCCCACACCGGCTCGCGGTAGGTGGCCGGGCTGTCGGCCGGATAAGCGAGAATCCAAGTGCGCGAAGCGAATACGCCGACGATCTTTATTGGCGCCGGGGGTGGGTCGACCGCGCGGCCGATCATCAACGCGCCACCACCGACGACGCGGATCTCATCACCATTCACTTCGGCGGTGCGACCATCGGTCAGCGAGATCACGTAGGTAGTCATCGGTGATTCCTTTCCCTGGTGGAGTGGTGACCGAGCCTGCGGGTCATCGCATCCAAAAGCGGAGTGGTGACCGAGCCTGCGGGTCATCGCATCCAAAAGCGAAGCCAGCTCGACGATTTCGGGATAGCTCAAGTCGTCGATCACATTGGCGAGTTGGGTGAGCAGTGCGGTGCGGCCGGATCGACCGTGATCGGTCATTCGGCTGGAGCTTGTTCGGTCTTCTCGGCGAGCCGGCGTACATAGCGCTGTACCGACTCGACGGTAACGAATGGCCGCCGTCCGATGAAAATCCGTTCCAGTTGGGGGGCGATCTCGGTGATGTATGTGGTTCTGCCAATACCACCCAGAACGACCATTGCATTCTGGTCGCTGAGCAGCAGCGGATCGATCCGTTCGACGGTCGCGCTCATGACTCTCCTCGTTCGCAGAACGCCGCCGAGCGTATGGCGGCAGCTAACGATGTCCTGGATAGTAGACCCCCGTGCGCCGCGTCGATATAACAGCATGCTGATGAAATACATCGTGGTGCAAAGCGTTTCACAGCGCGCTGTGAAAAATACTGGTGGCGGCCAAACCCACAGTGCACAGTGCACCGGTTTGCTGGTGGTTGCTACTAACGTTAGCAAGGAGCCATCAGCAAAACCGTGGTTGTAGTCACTACCCACCGATTCTTAAATATCCGCTGTGAATCGACCGTCAAAGGTGTGTTGGTGTTTGACAGACCGGTGTGTCACATACGATCTTGTTCCCATAATGGAGCGCCTGCGGCCGGGCTTTAATTATTATTAGAGGTTCGCGAGGTCCCCGAGGTTCGCGAGGTTCGCGAGGTTCGCGAGGTCCCCGAGGTTCCCGAGGTTCGCGAGGTTCGCGAGGTCTCAAGTTAGCTGGGTAAGGACTTCCATCACTAACGCCCAGATATGTTCTCCGCGGTCGTCCATGTACCGATCGGGGTAACGCACCACTTCGGCGTCGGTGAGAATCTCGAACCCGTTTAGGATCTCGGCACTGGCGCGAGCCATCAATCGGCGAGCCAGCTCCACCTGGGCGTCGATCTCCTCCACCGGGGCCTCAATCAGCACGGCGTCATGTATCGGTGCCAGCAGTCGCACCCCGTGGGCCACCAGCAGGGCGCAGGCGTGTCTTAGGATCTCCGCGCCGTGGGCCTGCGCGGGGAAGTTGCGCAGTGTGTTGGGCTTAACCCCGTCCACCACCCGTGCCCGCCAGCCGCAGTAGGTGCGAAGCTCGCGGCGCAACAGGCCGGTATCGATCACCTGTTGCGACCACTGATAGAACGGGTCGTAGATCTTCTTCAGCTGCCGAAACAAACTCTGCGCCTGAACCATTGATAACCCGGTGCCCGCGGCCAGTGACGGGACCTGCATCCCGTAGCCCATCCCCAGCATTGCTACCTTGCCAATGCCGCGTTCGGTCTTGTGTGTGGCTTTCGTAGCCCATTCCGGCACCAGTCCCGCGCGGTGCATCAACGCCAGATACGGCTCTCCAGACTCCACGGCCTTCAACAATTCCGGGTCCCCGGACAGACACCCGGCTATCGCTATCTCTTGCACCGAGTAATCGATGTACGCCAGCGCGTGACCTTCTGTCGGTTTGATCAACCCACGCAGCCAGCTGGACGGACCGAAGATGAACTCCGAGGTGGACGGTGAGTTGCGGCCGGTGGCGGTGCCGAACGGGAACAGCGACGTCCGGTTGCGGTCGTCGGATCCCACCACCACCGAGTTGTCCCGCAACGCTGAGCGCAACAACAGCAGCTGGCGCAGGTCCTCGAGCTGGGGGTGGGCGCGGGCCTGGGCTTTCATGGTGTCTTTGTCGGTCTTCAACCGACCGCGGATATCGGTGCGCGGCCAACCATCCAGAATGTTGTTGCGCTCCAAGTAATTCCGGAACAGCCCGTCCTGGAATATCCCGTCCCGGTAGACGTCGTACTGGCGATCGCCCTGGGCGATCAGGTGCGCAATAACCTCTTCGCGGTGCGCCATGATCCGCGCGCGGGTCGGCACATCGATGGGGACACCGTTGTGTTCCATGTGTGCAACCGCGTTCATGTACAGGCCACGGTGCAGCGCTTGGGCCAGCCCACGGCGCGGTGATCCGGGGCCGGCCGCGTGACGAGTACGGATGTGGATTAGCAGCCGCTCCAGCAGCGGCCACAGCGCGCGCACGTCGGAGTCGCAATAGTCCTGCAGGTCTATGCGCTCCTGGTTGGTGTAGGGCCCGCCACGAACAGCCAACATCTGCAGGTCGTGTTTTTCGACGGCATCGATCGTCCGCAGGTCGAAGTACTCCGACGCGTCAAGCAACCGGTACCGCTGTTGCTTAAGGTGTTTGGGTAGGGCTTTGTTCGTGTGGTTGCGGAACTCCACCATCAAATCAAGCACCCGCGCGGGTAACGGCCAGCCGCAAGCCAGGTAGAAGCTAGCTTCGGCAGTGAAGTTGTACATGACGTGCAACGTCCGATCCCCGGTAGGGAACGGTGGTTCGGCGCCTAATTCGTCCTGCCACAACCGGACCCATGTTCCCGAGCGAAACTCGTAAGCGCTCAAGCAGATCGGGATGGGATGGCCCCCGTCCACGGGCGTGTATTCCGTGTCGAGGGCCACCACCTGATCGAATCCGGGTAGATCGGCGATCACGCCTTGCCGCGCTGAAATTCGCGCACCACGTCGTGGTCGTCGCTCTCCACGACCTTGCCCTTGAACCCCAGTTTCAGCAGTGTCCCCAGATCGTAGGGGGGAAACTGTGGGTCCCCCAGGTCGTCCAGTGCTTCGTGATAGTGGTGTACCCGGGCGCCGTTGTCCCATTCCATGCGGACCCAGCTGTGCTCAGCGGTGAGTGCAATCTCTTCTTGGGCTTCCATGATGTCGGACATCCGTCCATCGGGGCCGGCGATCTTACGGGGCCACAGGAATACCGCGTCCAAGCTGTTGATCCCGAAGTGCAGCACCACCGGGGACAGCTGGTGCCCAAAATGATGAGCCCACGGCGGTTTCACCAGATAGGTTTCCCCCCGCAGTGATTCGGGAGCCGGCCGCAGGAAGATGGCCGCGGTCAACTTCAGTGTGGGATGTAGCCGAAACCACTCTTTGCCGCCCGGCTGGCGCACCGGGATGGACGTGACGTGCTTGACGGAATGCACGTCCTGCTGCTTGAACTCGGCCTCGGTGAACCGGAATGCGGCAGGGTCCCACGGGTCGATCGGCTCCGACTCGGGCTGCTCGCCATTTACCGACGGTTCGCCGATCGGAAGATCCGTGGTGGGTTGCTGTGCTTTTGCCATGAGATAGCCTTTCAGTTGTTGGTTGGTGTTCGGGCGGCCGCCTTTTGCGCGGGACGGCCGCCTTGCTTTCGCAAGTTCAGGTTTCTTTGCCCAGTTCGACGAGTGCCCGCGGATAGCCGTTCTCGTTGGAGAACAGCTGCTGTTGTTCCTCGGGGATCGTGTAGGGCACCACCTCGTCGCTGCCCACACACTGTTGCACCGCAACGGGATCCACGCTGCCGCAGACGTGCTGGACAGTGCCGGCCTCGCGGTCGACACGGACCACGTGCGCCTGCTGGCGGCCGTCGATCGCCCAGACGGTGTAGGTCTCACGAGTCCGGTCGGCCGGGTGATCAGACCAATAGCTCAGTCCGAGTGCGCCGCAAGCGGCCAGGCGGTCGCGCGTGCCCCCCGATAGCCGGCGGGGTGAAGAATTACTCATCGTCGGGCCGCTCCGGTTCGAGCTCTCGGGACCGACCACAGCGGCAATACAGGCAGGCCCGGTCCAGGCAGGCGATCGTCGGCCACGAGGCACTGTGGGCCCGGCGGGGGTTTACCATGGAGACGCCGCTGGGGTGGTGCCTGGTGGTCGTTGGTAGGTGGTGGCCGGCGGTCTCAGCGGTGGGGCCGCCGCCCCTATCCGGGTCTCTGGTCATGTTTCTGTTTCTTTCCCTGCGTTGGTCCGGCATTGCCAGCACAGCCCGGACGCCAACGCTTGCGGTCCCATCAGCCAGGCTTGGTGACATCCGGTGCAGCGCATCGCGATGACGCGGCCTTCGTTGATCACGTCGATGACATCGAAACCGAACGGCGGCCAGTGCCCAGCCGCCAGGCTGTCGAGAGTGTCAAAACCGAACGGGGACATGTCATCACGTCAACGCCGGCTTGGTTTGCTTACGGTTCGCGATCAAATATCTCGCCACATCAGCACGTAAATATCTCACGCGGCGTCCGTGCTTGACGAAGGGAATGCCAACGTGCCGGCACCGCTCGTTGGCCAGGCTCTCCACGGTGGTGGAAAGCACGGAGGCCAACTCGGAGGCGGTCAGGATCGCCGGCGCCGTGCTCAAATCGATGCCCGTCTCGACGTACAGCCGCGCCAACTCGGCGTCGGCGATGTCTGTAACACCCATGGTATCCCTTTCAAGGTAATGAAACCGCCACAGCGGCGGTACGATGATCAGTGCATCACGGGATAGTTACCGCCGTCAACCAGCGGTTTTGTGGTGAAACCACCATCTACAGTTGTCAAGCGACCTCTTATTAGGTACGATGATGTCATGACAACTTCTGTGACAAAGGTGGTCGGCGAAAACATTCGCGTGTTGCGCCGCGACGCGCGGGTCACCCTCGACCAGTTCGCGGCGGTGGCTCGCGATTACGGGCTGGCCTGGTCGAGCGGGCGGCTCGGCAGCCTCGAATCCGGCACCATGGCCGCGCTATCTGTCGAAACGCTCTACACGCTGGCGGTGGTGGCCGGCCGACTGACCGGGCGGACCGTGACGCTGGCCGAACTGTTGGCCGCCCGCGACGAGGTGACCATCACCGAGCGGCTGCACATCGGTCCGGCAGCGCTGGCGCTGGCGGTGTCGGGTGTCCCGGTCCCGGTATCCGCCGCTTTCACCAGTGAAGGCACGCTTGCTACGCCCACCTACCCGATCCGCGACGCCGACCGGCGAGCGTGCGCGGACCTGGGCGTCGACCTTGCCACCGGCATCGCGGCGATGGCGCGGCTGTGGGAAGGCCGCCCACTGTCCGCGCAACGCGACGCCATCGCCGAACCCGGCGCCAACGCGCAACGGCTGGGCATCATCGCGCGGCGGCTCAAGGCACAACTGAAAGTCGAACTCGCCGAAGGGAACACCCACTGATGGCCACCATCGAGAGCTACACCAACGCCGCTGGCAAAACCCGCTACATGGTGCGCTTCCGCACCCCGGCGGGCGCCCAGTCCAAAAAGCGCGGTATCCCCACCAAGAAGGCCGCCGAAGACTTCGCGGCCACGGTGGAGACCGACAAGATGACCGGCACCTACATTTCGCCGAGCCTCGGGACGATCACGGTCGGCGAGCTGGCAGCCGGCTGGCTGGCCCGCAAGCAGCTGCACACCGCGCCGTCCCACTCTCGGATGCTGGTGTCAGCCTTCAAGGTGCACGTTGCACCGACGTGGGCGGCCGTCAAGGTCGCCGACATCGACGTGCTCGGCGTCGAAACCTGGATCGCGACAATGGCCAGCAAGGGTGCCGGTGCCACCACGGTGCTGCGCGCCTACGGGGTGCTGAGCGGCATCCTGACCGACGCGGTGAAGGCCAAGCGCTGACGTCCAACCCCTGCATCGGCGTCGAGAACCTGCCCCGCAAGACCGGCAAGCGCCACGTGTACCTGTCGG
>Ga0306922_10003439_pt1 | contig 14781 bp, 22 predicted proteins | sample sta12Cox44000082_FD_203758 | JGI IMG/M metagenome (GOLD analysis project Ga0306922, IMG submission 203758) | Lab enrichment of tropical soil microbial communities from Luquillo Experimental Forest, Puerto Rico - statoxic.12C.oxic.44.000.082 (v2)... | ecosystem: Environmental > Terrestrial >... | reverse complement strand
AGCGGTCCGATTCTAACATTCGCTCCCCATTCCGCTCCACTAGCTGCCTCTATTCTTGCCGGCGCGCAACTTCGCCCAGTACTCCAACCGCTTCCTGATCTCGCGCTCGAAGCCACGCTCGGGCGGATTATAGAAGCTCTGCCGTCCCAGGCTTTCGGGGAAATAGTCCTGGCCGGAAAAAGCTTCCACCGTGTCGTGATCGTATTCGTAGCCGGCGCCGTAGCCTTCCTCCTGCATCAACCGGGTCGGCGCGTTCAGGACGTGTTTCGGCGGCAGCAGAGAACCTGCTTCCTTCGCGGTGCGCTTGGCGGCGCCGAACGCCGCGTAGACGGCGTTCGACTTCGGCGCGGTGGCGACATAGACGACGGCCTCCGCGATCGCGAGCTCGCCCTCGGGCGACCCCAGAAAATCATAGGCATCCTTTGCCGCAATGGCGATGACCAGCGCCTGCGGATCGGCAAGGCCGATGTCCTCGACCGCCATGCGCACCACCCGCCGGGCCAGATACAGCGGATCCTCGCCTGCATCCAGCATCCGCGCAAGATAATAGAGCGCCGCATCGGGGTCGGAGCCGCGCACCGCCTTGTGCAGCGCCGATATCAGGTTGTAATGGCCGTCCGCGGATTTGTCGTAGATCGGCGCGCGGCGCTGCAGGATCTCCTGCAACTGCGCGGCGTTGAAAATCTCGCCACCCCGCGCCGAACGCCAGACCTCTTCGGCAAGCGTCAATGCGGCGCGACCATCGCCATCGGACATCCGCACCAGCGCCGCGCGCGCCTCCGCATCAAGCGGCAGTTTCCTGTCCTCGGAGCTTTCGGCATGCACCAACAGTTTTTCGATCGCTTCCGCGTCAAGCGAGTGAAACACCAGCACGCGCGCCCGCGACAGCAGCGCGGCATTGAGTTCGAAGGATGGGTTTTCGGTCGTTGCGCCGACCAGGACCACGGTGCCATCTTCCATCACGGGCAGAAAGGAATCCTGCTGCGCGCGGTTGAAGCGGTGCACCTCGTCGACGAAGAGCAGCGTGCCCTTCCCCGTCTCGCGCCGGGCGCGCGCGGCATCGAACGCCTTTTTCAGGTCGGCAACTCCTGAAAACACCGCCGAAAGCTGTTCGAAATGCATGTCGGTCGCATCCGCGAGCAGCCGCGCCACCGTGGTCTTGCCGGTCCCCGGCGGCCCCCAGAAGATCAGCGAGCCCAGCGTGCGCGTCTGAAGCATGCGCGTCAGGGCACCGTCGGGTCCGAGAATATGATCCTGGCCTACGACGTCGGAAAGCTTGCCTGGGCGCAATCGATCGGGAAGCGGGCGCGGCGCGTCCCGCTCCAATCCTGCCGCCGCGAACAGGTTACCCGCCTGATGTGGTTGCTTCGACCTCATCCGCCCAGCGTGACGTTAATCTGCTGGCCATTGCGCACCAGCGTGATGCGCCAGAGCCGGACCGACTGGCTGGTCGCGCGTTCAAGATCGCTGGTCTTGCCTACTCTCTCATTGTTCACCGCAAGGATGACGTCGCCCTTCTGGAAACCGACATTGGCGGCGGTGGAATCACCGGCGATCTCGGTAACGACGACGCCCTGCGTATCGGCATCCAGGTGCAACTCATCGGCGACCGCCGGCGAGATGTTGGCCACCTTCGCGCCCTGGAACGGCGAACGCGAGGTCAGCACAATCTCGTTACGGCCGACATCGGGCGCTGCTTCGAGCGCCACCGTCAGCCTCAACGGCTTGCCCGCGCGCTGCACGTCGATCTGCGAGGCGCCGCCGAGCGGATGCGTAGCAAAGCGGTAGTCGAAGGCATTGGGATCGTCGATCGTCTGTCCGTCGACGGCCGTGATTAAATCCGATGTCTTGAGCCCGCCGCGCGAGGCGGGGCTGTCGGGCACGACACTTGCGACCAGCGCTCCGCTCGGCGAGTGAAGACCCAGACTCTCCGCGATTTCAGGTGTCACCGTCTGCAGCCGCGCTCCCAGCCAAGGCCGTTTGACCGCCTTGCCGCCGCTCTTGGCGGAAGCAACGACCACGCGCACCATGTTTGCGGGGATCGCGAAACCAATGCCCTGCGACCCGCCAGAACGGGAATAGATCGCGGTGTTGATGCCGGCAAGCCGGCCGGTCATGTCGACCAGCGCACCGCCGGAATTGCCGGGGTTGATCGCGGCATCGGTCTGGATGAAGAACTGGTAGTCGGTGATGCCGACCTGCGTGCGCGCAAGCGCCGAGATGATCCCGTGGGTGACGGTCTGGCCGACACCAAAGGGATTGCCGATCGCGAGCACGACGTCGCCCACCATCAACTCGTCGGAGTTGGCAAAATCGAGCGTCGGAAATTTCTCGTGCACCTCCTTCAGCCGCAGCACGGCAAGATCGGAGCGACTGTCCTTCAGCATGATCTCGGCTTCGAATTCGCGCTTGTCGGCGAGCGAAATCTTGACCTGGTCGGCGCCATCAATGACATGGACATTGGTGACGACCAGGCCCGACGGATCGACCATTACGCCCGACCCGAGCGAGCGCTGCATCTGCTCATGCGGGCCGCCCGGAAGGCCGAAAAATCGGCGGAAGATCGGATCGTCCAGAAACGGATTGTGGTTCTGAACGAGCTTGGCGGCATAGACGTTAACCACCGCCGGCTGAACGTGCTGCACGATCGGCGCGTAGGACAGCTTGAGTTCCGCGGCCGAAGTGGGCACGCGGCGCTCCTGCGCCAGGCCGGGCACAGCGAGCGCGACGGACACGAGCAGCAGAACCAGGTAGCGGATCGATATCATGTGAAGATCCTGAAATGATTGGCCCCTCAGATGCAGGCCGATATCGGCCCGGGAAGCGCGGCACAGCCCTGCGTGCTCGCTTGGCGTCAATCAGGTCCACTGTCGCCTCGACGGCGCGACCAGAATGACCAAATAGGGACTATATCCGTGAAATTACAGTACTTGCCAAGTCGGCACTAGCGCCACAGTTGGACAACTGAGGTGCCAAGGCAACAAAAAAGGCGGCGCCGGGGCGCCGCTTCGAATCGAAAATCAGCTGGCTTACGCTGCTTCGGTGGCAGCCTTCTCCTCGACCGGGCCGGAATCCTTGCCCTTGGCCTCGACGTCGCGGTCGACGAACTCGATTACTGCCATGGCGGCGTTGTCGCCGTAGCGGAAGCCGGCCTTGATGATGCGGGTATAGCCGCCCTCGCGGTCCTCGTAGCGCGGCGCCAGCGTGTCGAACAGCTTCCTGGTCATGTCGACGTCGCGAAGTTCGGAGATCACCTGGCGGCGCATCGCCAGCCCGCCCCGCTTGCCGAGCGTCACGAGCTTCTCGACGATGGGGCGCAATTCCTTTGCCTTCGGCAGCGTGGTGACGATCTGCTCGTGCTTGATCAGCGCCGCGCACATATTGGCAAACATTGCGCGCCGATGCTCGGCGGTGCGATTGAGCTTGCGATGTACTTTTCCGTGACGCATGGCGCCCCTCTTGTCCTACTTCACTCTCGTGTCCCGGACGCAGTGCAGCGCGAAGCGGTGCACTGCCGAGCCGGGACCTATTGTTCGAACCGGACCCCGGTTCTGCGGCGCGTCGCTACGTGCCGCACCGCGCCCCGGGGCAAGGATCAATAATGGTCCTCGAAGCGCTTGGCGAGCTCGTCGATGTTTTCCGGCGGCCAGCCCGGCACTTCCATGCCGAGGTGCAGGCCCATCTGTGCCAGCACTTCCTTGATCTCGTTCAGCGACTTGCGGCCGAAGTTCGGGGTGCGGAGCATTTCGGCCTCCGACTTCTGCACGAGGTCGCCGATATAGACGATATTGTCGTTCTTCAGGCAGTTTGCCGAACGGACCGACAGCTCGAGCTCGTCGACCTTCTTGAGGAAGGCCGGGTTGAAGGCGAGATCCGGAATGATCTCCTGCGTGACTTCCTTGCGCGGCTCCTCGAAGTTGACGAACACGTTGAGTTGGTCCTGCAGGATGCGCGCGGCAAAGGCTACCGCGTCCTCGGGCGTGATCGCGCCGTTGGTCTCGATCGCCATCGTCAGCTTGTCGTAGTCGAGGATCTGACCCTCGCGGGTGTTCTCGACCTTGTAGGAAACCTTGCGCACCGGCGAGAACAGGCTATCCACCGGGATCAGGCCGATCGGCGCGTCCTCGGGCCGGTTGCGCTCGGCGGGAACATAGCCCTTGCCGGTCGTGACCGTGAACTCCATGCGAATCTCGGCGCCGTCGTCGAGCGTGCAAAGCTGCAGCTCGGGATTGAGGATCACGATGTCGCCGACGGTCTGGATGTCGCCGGCCGTGACGACGCCTGGCCCCTGCTTCTTCACAACCATGCGCTTGGGGCCTTCGCCCTGCATCTTGATCGAGATGTCCTTGATGTTCAGCACGATGTCGGTGACGTCCTCGCGAACGCCCGCGATCGAGGAGAACTCGTGCAACACACCGTCGATATGCACCGACTGCACCGCGGCGCCCTGCAGCGAGGACAACAGGATGCGGCGCAGCGCGTTGCCGAGCGTCTGGCCGAAGCCACGCTCGAGCGGCTCGGCCACCAGCGTCGCATAGCGTGTTGCGTCGCCGCCTTGAGCCACCTGCAACTTGTTCGGTCGAATAAGTTCCTGCCAATTCTTTTGAATCGTCACTGTTTCACCCTCAGGCCGCCTCGCTTGTCATCGCAATGAGCGGCGTTGGAGACCGCGGATCAATCCGCTCGCAAATTTCCGAGCACTTCTTGCAAGGTGGCCCGCGCCACCCGCAAGAAGAATCTCAAACCCGCCGCCGCTTGCGCGGACGGCAGCCATTGTGCGGGATCGTCGTCACGTCGCGAATCGATGTGACGGTGAAGCCCGCCGCCTGCAGCGCGCGCAGCGCCGACTCGCGGCCCGAACCCGGACCGGCAACCTCGACTTCCAGCGTGCGCATGCCGTGTTCCTGCGCCTTCTTGGACACGTCCTCCGCCGCAACCTGCGCGGCATAGGGGGTCGATTTGCGCGACCCCTTGAACCCCATCGTTCCCGCCGAAGACCAGGCAATGGTGTTGCCCTGAGCGTCGGTGATGGTGATGGTGGTGTTGTTGAACGACGAATTCACATGCGCGACGCCGGAGGCGATGTTCTTGCGTTCACGACGGCGGACGCGGGTAGCTTCCTTGCCCATTCCAAAAAAACCTTTCGATCTCAACGCCGCCGTAGTGCCAGCGGCTACACCTTGATGAGCAGAGAGTGGCGAACCGCGAACAGAAACTATTCGCTACTCCCCATTCGCTCTTCGCTTTCTTACTTCTTCTTGCCGGCAATCGCCTTGGCCGGCCCCTTGCGCGTGCGCGCATTGGTATGAGTACGCTGGCCGCGCACCGGCAATCCGCGGCGATGGCGCAGGCCTCGATAGCAGCCGAGATCCATCAGCCGCTTGATATTGATACCGGTCTCCCGGCGAAGATCGCCTTCCACGACATAGTCACGGTCGATCACTTCGCGGATCTGAAGGACCTCCTGGTCGGTCAGCTGGCTGACACGACGCTCCTGGGGGATCTTGACCTTCTCGATGATGTCGGCCGCAATCCTTGGACCGATGCCATGGATGTACTGGAGCGCGATCACCACGCGCTTGTTGGTCGGGATATTCACGCCGGCAATACGGGCCACGAACTTCTCTCCTGTCGCCGATCCCCGGAGGAACCGTCTTTCGTTTCTGCTGTCGCAGGGTTTCTGCTGTCGCAGGCGGGCGTCCACAAACGCGAACACGACGCCCACCCCTTTTTCCGGGGGCCCGGCATCGTCTGAAAACTATCCGATTGGATGCCGCGCTTATTAATGGATGGAAGGAGGTTTCGTCAACCTGTTCCAGGCTTTAGACTCAAGCTTTTGCTCGCTTTTTCGTGAGCTTTCTGATGGTCCGGCGAGCGACCCTTGCTGCCCGTTTTTTAACCTTCGCAGGTGGCCGTTTGCCGGCCCGCGGGGCCGCCCTGGAGGGTTTTCTTGCCTTGGCAGGAGGCTTTGCCCCCCCTTGGCCGGCCGATCTGACGCGTCCTTTGGCAGGTTTGGCGGCGGGTTTTGCGACGACCGTGCCCGCGGGCTTTGAGGTGGCATTGCGCCGGGGCGGGCCGGGCTTTTTTGAGGTTTTGTTGTCCGCAGCCACGACCGCGGTCAGGATGCGGTCGATTTCGCGGGTGACCTCCTCGATGGTCATCATGCCGTCGACGCTCAAAAGCCGGCGCCGGTCGGAATAATAGTGGATCAGGGGTTCGGTTTGCGCGCGGTAGGCGGCCAGCCGATTTGTCAGCACCTCCGGCGTGTCATCGGCGCGAACCTCCTCGCCCCGGGCCCGCGTCTCGGCCGCGCGGGTCTCCACCCGCTGCAGCAGCACGCTTTCATTGACGCGCAGCTCGATCACGGCATCGAGCCTCATGTTTTTCCGCTTCAGGAGATCATCCAGCGCCTCGGCCTGCCGCTCGGTCCGGGGGAAGCCGTCGAGGATGAAGCCGTTTCTCGCGTCCGCCTGGTCGATGCGGTCGGAAATGATGCCGACCACGATGTCGTCGGGGACCAGAGCGCCATTTGCCATGACGTCCTTGGCCCTGAGCCCCACCGGCGTACCGGCGGCGACTGCCGCGCGAAGCATCTCTCCGGTCGAGAGCTGGACGATGCCATAGCGCTTAACCAGGCGCTGCGCCTGGGTCCCCTTCCCCGAACCCGGCGGTCCCAGAAGTATGATTCTCATTGCTGTTCGCCCCCCGGCAGCCTGGTGGGCGAAACTCCGCACACCTGTGTTTTGAGATCAAGCACAGTGCAAACCACAATCAGCGCCGCACCACCACTGAATTTATAGGGTAACGCCACACCGTATGTCACCAACGCCTCGGGAATCAGCGACAAGACCGTGAGATAAATGGCGCCGATCACCATGGTCAACGACGCCACGCGGTCGAGATAGTCGGCGGTGGGTTCGCCAGGCTCGACGTCCGGGATCACACCATTCTGCTTGTGAAGCTGTTCGGCCGACCGCTCGGGATCGATCACGTAGGATGCGTAGACGAAGGCGAGGACAAAAACCAGGATGGCCCCCAGGATCAAGTGGGCTGGCTGCGCATACCGAAGGTAATTGAAGGCGGCCGCAAGCCAGGGCGTGTTGCTCGTGGCCAAAAGGAGCAGCGGCAAAGACAACAGCAATGACGCCACCGTGGCCGGAACCAACCATCCGGCACTGTTGATCTTGAGTGGCAAAACCGAGTGTCGCGGGGCAAGCAGTCGTTGCCCCACTTTGCGCGCGGCAAATTCAACCGGGACATTGCGTCGCGCGCTTTCGACCAAGACGATCACGGCAACCACCGCCACCCAGAAAAACGCATTGAACAGCACGAGATTGCCGGACACCTCGCCCCGTTTGACCAGCTCGATGGTAGCAGCAACATCGCTTGGCAGCGAAGCAAGGATGCCTACACTCAGCACCAACGCCAGGCCGTTGCCGATGCCATGCAAGGTGATGAGCTCGCTGAGCCAGATCAGGAAAAACGTGCCGCCGACCATCGAGGCCGTGGCCTGTAGCAGGAACTGGCCATCCTGATCGGCGACCAGGCCCGGAATCCCCTTAATGGCGGAGGCCAAGCCGAAGGCCTGCAATCCTGCTAGCACAAGCGTGAGGAGCAGCGTGTAGCGGGCGATCCTGTTCCGCCCCACCTCGCCCGAGTGCTCGAGCGAACTCAGCCTCCCCCACACCACCGACACCAGTCGAATCAGAACAGCCGCGGTCAGATAGGGAGCGAGATTCAGCGAGAAAATCGAAACACGAGCGAGCGCGCCGGCGGGAAGCGGGCCGCTCACCGTCCACATGGTCGTCAGGGGGATGTGGCTACCGAGCCTGAAAACGAGCAGCGCGCCGATGGTAAATGCGATTCGGCGCGCCAGCTCAGTCGTCACCTGCGACGGCCCCGCAATTTCGACTTTCTGATCAGCCCCTCATATTGATGAGCCAGCAGGTAGCCCTGGACCTGCGCCACGGTATCCATGGTGACGCTGACCACGATCAGAAGCGAGGTCCCGCCGAAGTAGAACGGGACAGCCGCATACGAAATCAGGATTTCAGGGATCAGGCAGACGATCGCGAGATAGATCGCGCCCACCACGGTAATGCGCGAGAGGACGTAGTCGATATATTCGGCGGTACGCTCGCCGGGACGGATGCCCGGAATGAAGCCGCCGTGCTTCTTCAGATTGTCGGCCGTCTCGGTCGGGTTGAACACGATTGCGGTGTAGAAGAAGGCGAAGAACACGATCAGCGCGATATAGAGCACCAGGAACAGGGGCCGGCCGTGACCGAGCTGGGTGGTGATTGCCTGAAACCATTCAGGGCCCTTCCCGGCATTGAAGTTGGCGACTGTGGTCGGCAGCAACAGCAGCGAAGACGCGAAAATCGGCGGGATCACGCCGGAGGTGTTCAGCTTCAGCGGCAGGTGCGACGACTGGCCCTCGAACATCTTGTTGCCGACCTGGCGCTTCGGATACTGGATCAGCAAGCGTCGCTGCGCGCGCTCCATGAAAACGATGAAGGCGATCACCGCGACCGCCATCACGATGACGACCAGAATCAGCCCGGTGGACAGCGCGCCCTGGCGGCCCATTTCCAGCATATTCACCAACTGGGTGGGCAGTTCGGCCACGATGCCGGACATGATGATCAGCGAGATGCCGTTGCCGATGCCGCGGGAGGTGACCTGTTCGCCGAGCCACATCAGAAACATCGTGCCGCCGGTCAGTGTGATCGCCGTGGAGAGGCGGAAGAACAGGCCGGGATCACTGACGACGTTGCCGGCTCCCTCGAGCCCGATGGCGATGCCGTAGGACTGGAACGCGGCCAGCAAAACCGTGAGATAGCGGGTGTACTGGTTCAGCGTCTTGCGCCCGGCCTCGCCTTCCTTCTTCAGCGCTTCCAGCTGCGGCGACACCGTGGTCAGAAGCTGAATGATGATCGACGCCGAGATGTAGGGCATGATGTTCAACGCGAAGATCGCCATGCGGTGAATCCCGCCGCCGGCGAACATGTTGAACATGCCCAGAATGCCGCCGGCCTGGGTGCGGAACACCTGTTCCCAGATGTTGGGATCGATGCCGGGCAACGGGATATAGGTGCCGAGCCGGTAGACCAAGAGCGCACCCAGCGTGAACCAGATTCGCTTCTTCAGTTCGTCGGCCTTGGCGAGCGCGCCGAAATTGAGGTTGGCCGCAAGTTGTTCCGCTGCTGAAACCATGTTTGGCCTTCTGTCGCTATCGCTGTCGTACCCGGACGGGACGATCAGCAGGCGCTGAACACTATTTGGCGCTCGCTTTGCGATATGTCCACGTCTGGGGGTTTGCGAACCGTCCGCAAACGCGGGCGATGACGCAGATGTTACGCCGCCTTGCCTTCTTCCTCCGTCGCGGGCGCCAGAATCTTCACCGTGCCGCCGGCTTTTTCGACCGCGGCAATTGCGGATTTCGACGCGCCATGGACTTCGATATTGATGCTGGCCTTGATTTCGCCACGGCCGAGCAGCCGAACGCCATCTTTGGCGCGACGCAGCACGCGCGATTTCACCAGTGTTTCGGCGGTGATCGTGCCGGACGGGTCGAGCTGCTTGGCATCGATTGCCTGCTGCAGCCGATCGAGGTTGATCTCGACGAATTCGAGCCGGAAGATGTTGTTGAAACCGCGCTTGGGCAGGCGCCGGTGCAGCGGCATCTGGCCGCCCTCGAAGCCCTTGATGCGCACGCCGGTACGCGCGGTCTGGCCCTTGCCGCCGCGACCCGCAGTCTTGCCCTTGCCTGAACCGATGCCACGACCGACGCGCATGCGCTTCTTGCGCGAGCCGGCATTGTCGGCGATATCGCTGAGCTTCATCGCCCTGTCTCCTGTTGCCTATTTCCCGTCCACGACGCGGACGAGATGATGAACCTTTTCGATCATGCCCCGCACCGCCGGCGTATCCGGCAGTTCGGCGACCCGACCGATCTTGTTGAGCTTCAACCCGATCAGCGCCGAGCGCTGCGAGTGGTGGCGCCGGATCGGGCTGCCGGTCTGCTCGATCTTGATGGTCTTTGTGGCCATGATCTTTCAACTCCGGAAAGGACTTAGTCCGCGGCTGCCTCGGCATCGCCGCCGAGGCGGCGCGCCTGCAGCGTGGACACCTTGATGCTGCGACGTGCCGCGACCGAACGCGGCGAATCCTGATGCTTGAGCGCGTCAAAGGTCGCGCGCACCATATTGTAGGGGTTGGAAGAGCCGATCGATTTCGCCACCACGTCCTGGATACCCAGCGTCTCGAACACGGCCCGCATCGGGCCGCCGGCGATGATACCGGTACCGGCCGGTGCCGCGCGCAGATAGACGCGGCCGGCGCCGTGGCGGCCGGCGATATCGTGATGCAGGGTGCGACCCTCGCGCAGCGCCACGCGCGTCAGGTTGCGCTTGGCCGATTCCGTCGCCTTGCGGATGGCTTCCGGCACCTCGCGCGCCTTGCCGTGACCGAAACCGACCCGGCCCTTCTGGTCGCCGATCACCACCAGCGCCGCAAAGCCGAAGCGCTTGCCGCCCTTGACGACCTTCGCCACGCGATTGATGTGGACCAGCTTGTCGACGAACTCGCTGTCGCGCTCCTCGCGCTCCCTGCTCCGTTCGCGTCCGCCGCGTTCGCGTTCACCTGCCATGGTGTTTTCCAATCCTTCGGAGGCCTTTGCCTCTGTCCTCGTATCCGTTCGTTAGAAGCTCAATCCGCTCTCGCGCGCCGCGTCCGCAAGCGCCTTGACGCGGCCGTGATAGAGATAGCCGCCGCGATCGAACACCACTTCCTTGACGCCCTTCTTCACGGCTCGCTCGGCCAGCAGCTTGCCGACCGCCTTGGCCGCGTCGATGTCGGCACCAGTGTTGCTGCCTGCGCGCATTTCCTTCTCCAGCGAGGAGGCCGACGCCAGCGTTTCGCCCCTGGCATCGTCGATCACCTGCGCGTAGATGTGCTTCGAGGAGCGGAACACGCTCAGCCGCGGGCGGCCGCCGCCGGAACGGCGCAATGCCAGCCTTACGCGCCGCTTGCGCCGGGCGTTGGTAATCTTGGTTGTCGACATGACCGGCTCCGTTACTTCTTCTTGCCTTCCTTGCGGAAGATAAACTCGCCGACATACTTCACCCCCTTGCCCTTGTAGGGTTCGGGAGGACGGTAGCTGCGGATTTCCGCGGCGACCTGACCGACGCGTTGGATGTCATTGCCCGTGATGGTGATTTCGGTCGGCTTCGGCACCGAAATCTGGATGCCTTCCGGAATCGCGAAGATCACGTCGTGGCTGTAACCAAGCGCGAGCTGCAGGTTCTTGCCCTGCATCGCCGCGCGATAGCCGACGCCGGTGATCTCGAGCTTCTTCTCGAAGCCCTTGGTGACGCCGTCCACGAGGTTTGCGATCTGCGCCCGCGCGGTGCCGTAAAGCGCCCGCGCGCGGTTGGTCTCGACCCTCGGGGTGACCCGCACCATGTTCTTGTCGAGCTTCACCTCGACGTCGTCATGCGCCACGAACTGAAGCTGGCCCTTGGGCCCCTTCATCTTCACGGTCTGGCCTTCGACGGTTGCCGTCACACCCGACGGGATCGTCACAGGCTTTTTGCCAATGCGTGACATGGCTTGATTTTCTCCCTCAGAACACCGTGAAGAGTATCTCGCCGCCGACGTTCGCCTCGCGCGCGTCATGGTCGGCCATGATCCCCTTCGGCGTCGACAACACCGAGATGCCAAGACCATTGTTGATCCGCGGCAGGTTCTTGACGGAAGCGTAGACCCGCCGTCCGGGCTTGGAGACCCGCTCGATCTCGCGGATCACCGGCTCGCCGTCGAAATATTTCAGCTCGATCTCGAGCTCGTTGCGTCCCGACGAATGCTCCACCGTCGCATAGCCGCGGATGTAGCCTTCGGCCTTCAGCACCTCGAGCACGCTCTGGCGCATCCTGGAGCCCGGCGAGGACACCTTCGATTTGGAGCGCATCTGCGCGTTGCGGATGCGACTGATTAGATCGCTGATCGGATCGTGCGTTGCCATTCTGACGACCCTCCCTTACCAGCTCGACTTCAACAGCCCCGGAACCAGGCCCTTGGAGCCGAGTTCACGCAGCGCGATGCGGCTGAGCTTGTTCTTGCGGTAGTTCGATCGCGGCCGGCCGGTCAATTCGCAGCGGTTGCGAATCCGGGTCGCCGACGAATTGCGCGGCAGCTCGGCAAGCTTCAGCGTCGCCGCGAAGCGCTCTTCCATCGGCTTCTTCTTGTCGGCGATGATCGCCTTCAGGCGCGCCCGTTTGGGCGCGGCGTTCTTCGCCATCCGCTTGCGGCGGTTGTTCTTCTCGACTGCACTCTTCTTTGCCATGCTTGGCTCCTTGGTATCCGCGTTTGAGAGGCCTGTCTGGCGTCTCACTGCCGGAACGGGAAATTAAAGGCGGTCAATAGCGCCCGCGCCTCGTCGTCGGTGCGCGCCGTGGTGCACACCGTGATATCCATGCCCCAGGTCTCGCCCGCCTTGTCGAAGTCGATTTCGGGGAACACGATGTGCTCCCTGATACCGAGCGAGTAATTGCCGCGGCCATCGAAGCTCTTCGGATTGAGACCCCGGAAGTCGCGCACGCGCGGCAGCGCGACGTTCACCAGGCGATCGATGAACTCGTACATCCGCGCCTTTCGCAGCGTGACCTTGCAGCCGATCGGCTGGTTCTCGCGCAGCTTGTAGGTCGCGATCGCGACCCGTGAATAGGTCACGACCGCCTTCTGGCCCGCTATCAGCGACAGGTCGGCCGCCGCCGTCTCCGCTTTCTTGCGGTCGTTGACGGCCTCGCCGATGCCCATGTTCAGCACGACCTTGTCCAGCCGCGGCACCTGCATGACGTTGGTGTAGCCGAATTTTTCGGTCAGCTGGGTGCGGATCTTGCGGTCATATTCCGCGCGCAGGCGCGGCACGTAAGCGGTCTCAGCCATCGATCTCAGCTCCCGAGCTCTTGGCGACGCGAACTTTCTTGCCGTCCGCGTGAATCTTGAATCCGATGCGCGTCGGCTTGCCGTCCTTGCCGACATAGGCGATGTTGGACAGGTGGATCGGCGCCTCCTTGGAAATGATGCCGCCCTCCTGGGACTGGGTCTGCTTCTGGTGGCGCTTTACCATGTTGACGCCGCGCACGAGCGCAGTGCCCTCTATGGGACGCACCTCGTACACCTCGCCCGTGCGGCCCTTGTCGCGGCCGGTCAGCACGATGACCTTGTCGCCCTTGCGAATCTTGGCAGCCATCACAGCACCTCCGGCGCCAGCGAAATGATCTTCATGTGATTCTTGGCGCGCAGTTCACGCGGCACCGGCCCGAAGATACGGGTACCGACCGGCTCGGCCTGGTTGTTGATCAGCACGGCGGCGTTGCGGTCGAACCGGATCACCGAGCCGTCCGGGCGGCGAATGTCCTTGCGGACCCGCACCACGACGGCCTTCATGACGTCGCCCTTCTTCACCTTGCCGCGCGGGATCGCTTCCTTGATCGACACGACAATGATGTCGCCCACGGTGGCATAGCGGCGCTTGGAGCCTCCAAGCACCTTGATACACATGACACGGCGTGCGCCTGAATTGTCGGCCACGTCGAGGTTGGTCTGCATCTGAATCATTGATGCACCTCGTCCTCTTTCTGGTGCTGCTGGGCAGCGCTTAAGCAGTCTTCTTGTGTTCGCCCCGGACCACGGTCCAGCGCTTCAATTTCGAGATCGGTTTGCTCTCTTCGATCCAAACCGTGTCGCCCGGCTTGAACTGATTATCCTCGTCGTGGGCGTGGTAGTTCTTCGAACGGCGGATGGTCTTCTTGTAGATCGGATGGGTGAAGCGGCGATCGACGCGCACCACCACCGTCTTGGCTTGCTTGTCGCTGACGACCACGCCCTGAAGGGTCCGTTTCGGCATGCTTGTAGTCCCTTACTTCTTCTTGGCGCGCTGTTGCGCGGCGATGGTCTTGATCCGGGCGATGTCGCGACGGGCTTCCTTCAGCCGTGAGGTGTTCTCCAGCTGACCGGTGGCGCGCTGGAAACGCAGGTTGAAGCGCTCCTTCTTCAGATTGAGGATGGCATCCTCCATCTGATCGGGGCTCATCGCGCGGATATCGGAAACCTTCATCTGGGCCATGACCGTCTACTCCGCAATGCGCTCGACAAAGCGCGTCTTGATCGGCAGCTTGGCGGCTGCCAGATCGAGCGCCTCGCGCGCGGTCTGCACCGGCACGCCGTCGATCTCGAACAGCACGCGGCCCGGCTTGACCCGCACCACCCACAATTCCGGCGTGCCCTTGCCCGAGCCCATGCGGACTTCCGCTGGCTTCTTCGACACGGGAACGTCGGGAAACACCCGGATCCAGACCCGACCGGCGCGCTTCATGTGACGGGTCAGGGCACGACGGGCAGCTTCGATCTGGCGCGCGGTGACGCGATCGGGCTCGGTCGCCTTCAGCCCGAACTGGCCGAACGACAACGTCGCACCCGAAGTCGCGGTGCCGTGGATGCGGCCCTTATGCGCCTTTCGGAACTTCGTTTTCTTGGGTTGCATCATGGCGTCAAGCCCTCAAATCCTGCAAAGTATCAGGCGGCGTCGCGGCGCGGCCGTCCGCTGTCGCCCTCAGCCATTCTCTTGTCCTGCGCCATCGGATCGTGTTCGAGGATTTCACCCTTGAAGATCCAGACCTTGACGCCGCAGGTGCCGAACGTCGTGAACGCGGTCGCAACGCCGTAGTCGATGTCGGCGCGCAGCGTGTGGAGCGGCACCCGCCCCTCGCGATACCA
>Ga0306922_10003437_pt1 | contig 14789 bp, 10 predicted proteins | sample sta12Cox44000082_FD_203758 | JGI IMG/M metagenome (GOLD analysis project Ga0306922, IMG submission 203758) | Lab enrichment of tropical soil microbial communities from Luquillo Experimental Forest, Puerto Rico - statoxic.12C.oxic.44.000.082 (v2)... | ecosystem: Environmental > Terrestrial >... | reverse complement strand
GTTTGATTCTAGCGCGCGGCTGGTTCCAGATGTGATTCCATAACCACTGCACCAAGAAGGCTGGCCCGCGTGGCTAACCACATAGTTTCACAACTCTTTAACCATTTCTGACGCCATCCTTTTGGCAGTCGGAGGACTGCGGTTTTCACCTTACATCGAAGCACCGCTCTTAGGTCATCGAAAGGAGTGTGACCTGGAAGCGCGGCAACCGGTTGAAGCTGATGAACGAGGTGGAAGCCCCGGCCCGGACCGTCGAAATCTTTTCTGAAGTCTGCCGGGCCTTCGGAGGCCGAAGGTTCCGTTGTTGTATCGGGTGTATGCGGCAATTCCGCGTTTTCTCGACCTGCATTGGCAGGTGTTTCGTCCCGCGCTCGAGTCGCGGCTGTTTTTTTGTTCTCGGGGCACGGCTGGCGGCGGAGAGCTATACCCGTGCCCATAATTATTTCGTGGTGCCCCGACTGCCAGGGCAGCACGCGATTCGTCCCCGCCCGTCCGAATCCCCAACCTGGCTGCCTCTGCCCCAGGTCCTTGACTAGTACCAATACCTGGACCCACTTACGCTACTGGTTGCGGCGGTGCAGATGCAGGCCTTCGAAGGCGCTATCGGACAGGAAGATGGACGGCTCGACCTTGGCGTGCATGCCGAGTTTCCCGTAGCGCCGCAGCTGGTGAAAGACGAAGAGGCGCCGGCTACCATTCTTCACATCTGGGATGAGAGGCGGCGGACCTTCGACATGGGGTTCGTCTCCGACGAGCACCGCGCTCTGGCAGCATGGCCCGGCGTTTATGAGGAATACTGGCGGGCTCTGAAGGAGCTGCTGCGATCGCCACTCTACACTGACTGCCAGTTCCGCATAGGCGAAAGTGCCGGTAGTCTTGCGCGTGAACTACCTGTTCGGTTAGAGACCGGTGTTGTGGAGCTGTTCGAGGCAGGAATCAATGCGCACGAAGCATCGTCCTTGTCGCGCCTCCACGAGTCCTTGGTGAACGCGCTATCTGGGCTGGTGCTCGATATTACGTTTGCGCGTATCGCCTGCGAAGGCAGGACTTGTCCCGAACAACATCCTGAACCCACTGACCTGGCCCCTGACCAGAACATTGGCGCTCCAACCAGAGCTGCCTGACGAGCTTGGATCTTTCATGTGGCTCCTCCCCGCCTTGCACGTCCTCTTGCGGCGAGTACACTGGAATTGCCATGACTTTATTTGAAGCTCCCGTGTACGATGCGGCCAAGGCGCGACGGCACCGGATGCGGATCCTGGCTGCCGTTGCGGTCGCCATTGTCATCGGCATCATCGCGTGGAATTTTCGTTTTTGGCCCGAGGAACACCAGGTTAACCGGTTCTTCGAAGCGCTCGAGCAGAAGGATTTTCAAAGAGCCTACAGCGTGTGGATGAACGATCCTGACTGGCAGCAGCATCCACAGAACTACGAACGCTATCCCTTCCAGAGCTTCATGCAGGATTGGGGTCCCAGTGGCGAGTGGGGCATCATCAACCGCCACAAAATCGACGGCGCAGCCATTCCCAAGGGTTACAACGGATCGCCGTTTATCAAGGGAAGCAGTGGCGTCGTAGTGGTGGTCACGGTGAATGACCGTATCGCCGACAAGGCGCACATTTGGGTACAGAAGTCGGACAAGACGCTGGGCTTCTCGCCGTACTGAAGAGTGCTGTTCGTACTTCACTATTCGCGTTTTGCGAGTCGCACCAACTCCTCTTTTTTGCTTGCAACGCCATCTCCGTCGAATCTATAGGTGGAGTGGCAATTTGCCTGGGCACGCAGGGACCGACGAGGGCGGTTTCGTAACTAAGGTGGGAACCGGCAAAGAGCGAAAAGCGAGGAACGAAAAGCGAAGCGCGACGAGCCAACAGCGAAAAGCGGCCATGTGCACGCATCCCTTCTCGCCCTCCGTGCTTCCATAGCATTGCAGATCGCACGCTCCAAGGAACCGCAAGGATGAGAACGACTATCATCGCCTGCATCGCGCTGGTAATGCTCGGCGCCTGCTCCTCTCGCAACCAAACGGCAACCAATAATGCAGCCAAACCGGCCGCCAAGCCTGCCCCCAAAGAGCCGCAATATGAGACTGGCCGCAATGCTTTCCAGAAGATGTACATCTCGGCCCGCGGTTGGGCGGCGGATGTGAAGCCCTTCCGGCTGCAATCGCAGTTCTCGGCGGACGCGCCGACCAGCGACGGCAAGGCAGGACTGTGGCGAGCGTCGTTTGCTTCCCCCGCCAAGCGCGCTATGAAAATGTTCGTTTGGTCCGGGCTGGTCGGGCCGGATGCGCCCGAGCAAGGCATCAGCTTTTCGGCAGAAGATGCTTACAATCCGTCTAACAGCTCCACGCAGGTCTTCGATCTGGCGTTCCTGAAAACCGACAGTGACGCCGCCTACGAAGTTGCTGAGAAACACGGTGGCGACAAATTGACCAGGAAAGACCCCAAGCAGCCAGTGAGCTTCACGCTCGACTGGGATGCCCGCAACAGCCAGCTGGTGTGGCACGTTATCTATGGCAACAGCCCGGACGACGCCAAGTTGCGCGTTGCCGTGAACGCCACCAGCGGCGAGTTCCTAAGGACAGAGAAGTAGAGAAAAGCTAGTTGTAGGTTGTCAGTGGTCGCTTGTAGGTTCGCAACTTGTAGTGTCCCCGCCTCAACGGTCAAGCCTAATGCGAACAGATTATCGCGGAGGTGTGCCGGGCAAATCCACATTGTGCGTGGACAGTGGATATCCCGCACCCCGTCAGCTCTGCGCGCGGCACCAACATAGGCCCGGCCTTTGGTACGATTAAGAGTTCGCAGTGCGCGGGGAGGCAAATCCTATATGGCTACTATGGAACAGAAAGCCGTCGGCGTGACCGCCGGAGCAAAGCCCAAGATCTTCAAGAACTTCATCGGCGGCGAGTGGGTCGCCAGCCGCGCCGGACACACCTTCGAGAATCTCAATCCCGCCGACACACGCGAGGTGGTTGGGATCTTCCAGAAGTCCGGCAAAGACGACGTAGGCCAGGCCGTCGATGCCGCCAAGCACGCCTTCAAGAAGTGGCGCCTGGTGCCAGCACCACGGCGCGCCGAGATCCTTTACAAGGCCGCCGAGCTGCTCATCCAGCGCAAAGAAGAATATGCGCAACTGATGACGCGCGAGATGGGCAAGGTCATTAAAGAGACGCGCGGCGACGTGCAAGAGGCTATCGACTGCGGCTACTACACGGCGGGCGAAGGCCGTCGCCTATTTGGCCCGACCGTGCCGTCGGAGCTGCCCAACAAATTCGCCATGGCCGTACGGCAGCCGCTAGGCGTCTGCGCCATGATCACGCCGTGGAACTTCCCCATGGCGATTCCCTCGTGGAAGCTGTTCCCCGCCCTCGTTGCCGGAAACACTGCTGTTATCAAGCCCGCGCAGGACACACCACTCTCCACCTTCAACTTTGTGCAGACGCTGCATGACGCGGGAGTTCCGGCCGGCGTGATCAACGTCGTGACTGGCTTTGGTGGAGACGTGGGGACGCCGATGGTCGAACACCCGGAAGTGCGGGCCGTGTCGCTAACCGGATCAACTGCCGTCGGCCGCATCGTGGGACAGGAAGCCGCCAGGAGTTTCAAACATTGCTCTCTGGAGCTCGGCGGCAAGAACCCGATGATCGTGTTAGACGACGCCAACCTCGATCTGGCGCTCGACGGCGCTCTGTGGGGCGCATTCGGCACCACCGGACAGCGGTGCACAGCCACCAGCCGCATCATCGTGCAGAAGGGCGTATACAAGAAGTTCGTCGACGATCTGGTTGTTCGCGCCAAGGGCCTGAGGATCGGCAACGGCCTCGACGAGAGCGTGGACATGGGCCCGGCCGTCAACTCCAGCCAGATGGAGACCGACCTCAAGTACATCAAAATTGGCAAGGAGGAAGGCGCGAAGATGCTGTGCGGCGGGCATCGCCTCGAAGGTGAAGCCTACAACCACGGCTGGTTCGTGGCGCCGACGGTATTCAGCGATGTCTCTCCCGAGATGCGGATTGCGCAGGAGGAAATTTTCGGACCGGTTGTGTCCATCATTCCATGCGATGGGCTGGACAGCGCCATCGAGATCGCCAATGACATTGAGTACGGGCTGTCGTCGGCCATCTACACCCGCGACGTGAACAAAGCCTTCACCGCGATGCGCGATCTGTACGCCGGGATCACTTACATCAATGCGCCGACGATCGGTGCCGAGGTGCATCTGCCTTTCGGCGGGGTAAAGGCGACGGGCAACGGCCATCGCGAGGGCGGCATCGGCGCCATTGAGTTCTACACCGAGTGGAAGTCGGTGTATGTCGACTACTCCGACAAGCTGCAGCGCGCCCAGATCGATCGGCCGGAGTAAGCCCGACTTCGCATTGGAGAGTCGTTGGCAGCATAAATCCAGCTTAGCCTTGCTCCGGTGATTACGGGCGAGTTTGCTATCCAGCGAAAGCCTTGGCCAGGAAGCGCGAGATGTGCCAGGCGTCCATGTATTTGTACGGAGTCTCGCCCAGCGAGTAGTGGCCGCATGGCAGGGCTTTGATGGTGGTATCGAGGCCGCGTCGCAGAAACTCGCTCGCCGCCTGAATGGAGAACTCGGGCAGAAAGGTCAGATCGTAGCGGCCATAGATCATCAGCGACTTGCGCGGCCACCGCTCGAATTTGTCGAAGTACACGATCGGACTAATGCACAGCCAAGCCTGGCGCAGTTGGTCTTGCGTCAGAACCTGCTCGATGCCCTGCCGGATGTGCCGCGTCGACTGGCCGGTCCAGGTCACATCGCCGAACGAAGTTGACGCGTGATTAAACACGTTCACGCTGATGCGTCGATCGTGGGCCGCGGTGATAAACGCATAACACGAGCCCAGGCTGGTTCCCACCAGGCCGAAGCGCTTGTAGCCGCGCTGCTCCAGCCAATCGATGCAGGAGCGAATGTCGGCAATGCCCTGCCGTGTAGCGTCAATCGTTCGCCCGATGTTGGCTGAGACAGCGTAATCCGCACGGGTCACCCCTGCGGGGCGGCGGATATCGTGATAGGGCATGCTCATGCGCAGCGCCGAGATGCCGAGCATGTTAAAAACTCGACATAACCCGTTGTGGCTTATGCCGTCGGCATTCCACTGCGGCAGCACAATCACCGCGCGGTGACCGCGTGCCGGGAACCAGCGCGCATTGGCGTGATCATTCTCGGGATACGGCGACTTCACCGCTGAGGTGAAGCGCAGAAATGTTCCCCATTCATCTCGCGGTTGCTTCTTGGGAGCTTCACTGCCGGTGTGGAACAGCTCGACCTTGCGTCGTTCGAGACGGAAATCGGTCGGCGTCTTGTAAGCGTAGAACTCGTCGCTATGAGCGATGAGACGTTCGTTAATGTCCGACCAGTACTGCAGCATTGCAGCCTTGTCACTCTGGTCCGGTAGAGAGGTCGAGCCGTCGAACCGTGGCCAATGCCTGGTCCACTCCAGCCCCCATTCAAACGGACGCACTACACGGTTGTTGTCCCGCGAGGTCATGCGGGTCTCCCAACCGTGCATCCAGCGTATGTACCGTTCTCGCATGCTGATGAAAAGTATAGAGGAGCGTCACCCGAGAGCCGTCCACAAACCCAATGAAGGCATAGGGTTGCGCGTTGAATGGTAGCAGGGGAAGGTCGAGCGGAACGAGCTCGGCCGGTCAATTTCTTGGGGTCGCAAAAACGATGCCGATCTGTTGGTGTTCGCCCTCGCCCAAAGTAACCGCCGTAGGTTCCGATGTGACCGATGGAATGTCGGCAGACGCAGCGGGCAGCTTAGCTATGACGCGATACTTGCCGGCCGCCAGGCTAGTCAGGATAAAGTGTCCGTTCTGATCGGTTATGGTGGTCTTCGAGCGCATACGGTTGAAAGCCGTCTCCGGATCCGGACGGGCGCGAACCTGTGCTGCGGCTACGGGCTTATCCTGATCGGTGACTACGCCTTCGAGTTGTGCACCAACCGAGCTAATCGTCACCTCAAGCTGACCGGGTGGCGATTCCTTCTCCACCTGTAAACCTTTTTGCAGCACGTCGTCCGCCCCTAACCGCGCCGATTTCACATACCAGGTGTTCTCCAAACCAACAAGATTCAAAGCATAACTTCCATCGGCTACGTCAAGGAACTGAAACGCTCCGTCCTGCTTGATCTTCGCCCAGTCCAACGACTCGGCCGGGCTGTCTTCCGTGGATTCCAATTCGACCAGCACATTATCAAGCTTTGACCGCCCGCCGAGGGACCGCAATTGACCTTTGATGATTGAGCCCCGCCCCAACGCGAGACTGACGGACTCCACTTTTTCATCACCTACGACGAGTTTTTGCCCTGCCTGATAGTGTTTTTCCTGGTCAAACTGTTCGGCTCGGATGAGATAGCTCCCCGGAGGCACCCCCTGCAGCGTGAATTCGCCTTTTGCATCGCTACTGACATTCAGATCATTGAAGTCGGGATTGTCCGGGTCCAGAACCATAACGCGCGCGTCAGTTGCAGGACCTCCACCCGCAGCAATGACCTTCCCGCTCACCTCCTGCGTCTTTACGTGGCGCATGGAGAAGTCCGCTCGCATCTCTTCTCCGGCACGCAGGCTGATAGGCTCAGCCTGCTCCAGGCGCAGAACCCCGGGATAGAACATAGACGCGTGTGGGCTGCCTAACGCTTCCAGCACTCTCGTATCCACAGCATCCGTGAGACGTTGCCTTACCGGTGAGTCGCCGGACTCCCTAGCCTTGATGTAATAGTCGCCGGGTACCAGCCCAAAAACCCGGTACTCACCGCGATCGTCGGTCACACTCTCGGCCGAATCGACCACTTGCACTGTGTTGGCGCCAGGGCCAAACTCCTCCCTCTCGTCAGCATTCGGCTTACGCAATACCGTCACAGTCACTCCGGTCATCGGTTCGCCATTTGCGTCAACGATCCGTCCGGTGATGACCGCAGCGCGTATTAAGCGAAAGAGGACGTCTGTGACTTCCTGGCCAGGGGATAGGGAGAGAACAGCTCCCGGTTCCCCGGGACGCTTGGACCGGAATTGTTGGCTGATATACCCGGCGTGAGAAACCGAGAACTGGTATCGTCCAGGGCTGACTTTCTCGATTGCAAACCGCCCGTCGCTGTCCGTGTAGGCAGCGAAAACGTGGGAATGAGGCCCAGCCTCCTCCGCCAGCCCCACGCGCGCCGATTTCAGGGGTAATCCGTCCGTTGCCGTCACCACCTGTCCCGAAACGGTGCAGGGGGCCGGTTGTTTCTCTGCGGGGTGGCTGGCTGGCGAAGCGGGGTTTTGACCCAGGCTGGCCAGCGAGAAGGACACACTCGCCAAGATCGGAAGAACGCGGCACATCGCAGGAATACCGTTCAACTAGGCTCTCTATTCTGCTTCAATCGCGAGCCAAATGAAACGGCCAGGCAGTGGTCAGGGCTCTTGCCCAGGATCCGGGCCGAGATGCTGCACCCGGTAATCGCCCTCATCCGCCATGTTCTCAAAGCGGGTGTACGAGTCGATGAACGACAACTTGATCATGCCCGTCGGGCCGTTGCGCTGTTTCGACAGGATGATCTCGGCGATGCCCTGAAGATCCGGATCGTCGCGCTTGTAGTATTCTTCGCGAAAGATAAAGGCCACCACGTCAGCGTCCTGCTCGATTGAGCCGGACTCCCGTAAATCAGAAAGTTGCGGCCGATGATCGCCGCCGCGGCTCTCGGGAGCCCGACTCAATTGCGACAGGGCCACTACCGGAACCTTCAACTCCTTCGCCAGCGCCTTCAGACCGCGCGAAATGGCCGAGACCTCCTGGGTGCGGTTCTCGAAGCGCTTGCCTCCGATCGGCACGGCCGACATGAGTTGCAGGTAATCCACCACGATCAGATCAAGTCCCTGCTGCCGCTTCAGACCGCGCGCCTTGGCGCGCATCTCGCTCACGGAAATTCCCGGCGAGTCATCGATGTAGAGCTTCGCCTGCATGAGTTGTTCCATCGCGCGAGTCAGTTTCTGCATATCATCCCTGCCCAGGAATCCGCTGCGCAGCTTGTGCGAATCAACCATGGCGCGCGATGCCAGCATGCGCATCAGCAGCGCCTCTTTCGACATTTCCAGCGAAAAGATGCCCACCACTTTGCCGTCGAGCACCGCGGCATTCTCAGCGATGTTCATGGCGAAGGCGGTCTTACCCATCGAGGGCCGCGCGGCGATGATCACCAGGTCTGAAGGCTGGAGGCCGCTAGTCATGCGATCGAGCAATGTGTAGTGCGTCGCCAGGCCGGTGATCTCCTGGCCGCGCTTGTACAGGTCTTCGAGCGAACCGAACGACGCTTTCACAATGGAGGGGATGTTCATGAACCCCTGTCCAATGCGGTCTTCGGAGAGCTGGAAGATGGCCTGCTCCGCCCGGTTAAGTACTTCGTCGGCTTCGTCGGTGTGCTCGATAGCCTCGGCGATCGCATTCTGCGCGATATTGATCAGCCCGCGCAGCAATGCCTTGTTGCGCACGATGCGGACGTAATACTCGATGCTCGGCCGTTCCGGAACGCCATCGATAAGCGAGGACAGGTATGCCACGCCGCCGATCGCCTCGACCTCGCGTTTCCGGTCGAGCTCTTCGGCGAGCGTGATCATGTCAACAGGGCGGCCCGTCTCCTGCAGCTCGCGCATGCGGGCGTAGATGCGGCGATGCGCGTCGAGTGAGAAGTCGTCGGGTCCGAGCAGCTCGGCAGCCTGGTCGTAGAGCGAGTTGTCGAGCAGAATCGCGCCGAGAATCGATCGCTCAGCATCGATGCTTACAGGTAACCCACGCTCCAGACTGTAGTCGGTGGTGGCCATCGGAGAGATTGATCCAGCTTAGGCTCGCTGTCGAGTCTGGCGCAATCGGGATCACCGAGTCAGTCAACAGTTTGTTCTCGAAATGTTGTGCGTTTCCCGGTGAATCCTGTGAGCTGCTGTGGATAAGAAGGTGGGGCAGACAGGAGGAATCTGGCCAAACGTCGCGCTGCATAATGACAACGGGACCTGGTCGCGACAAAGCGTGCTGTCACGCAACAGAGCTAGAAAAATGGCGGCCCGGAAGCCGCCATATGGTGGGTTGAAGCTCGTTCTGGCTAGTGATGACTGGTCCCGCCCGAAGAATGTCCGTTTCCGCTGACCGCTGCGGCGTGTGAACCAGGAGCGCCGGAAACTCCCCGTGGGCCTTGCCCAAAACCCTCAGGCTCCCAACCAGAGGACATACCACCTGCTCTTGCGGGAGGGGCAAAAACGTGGCCAGAAGCTTGATGCACATTGTTCCCCACCCCTGCAGTGGAGTTCGCCGCCGAGAATGTGGACAGCCTGCTCGCGGGGGCGACAAAGGTTGTTCCACGAGCGTTCGTCGTCTTCACCACTGGTTGCCCAACCGGTGGCGGCAGAACGCTGCGGAAATCTGGCGGTACCCGTCCACCGGGAATGTATGCGGGCATCGATCCTAGTGTTCCCACCATGACGGTGCGCTGCTGGGCGGCAGATTCCGCCGGGGGAGCCGGAGCGACGAAGCCTGCTGGGGCACGTGTGATCTTCGGCAACGGTTGAAAGTTCTGAGTAATGGTGGTTCCTTTGTAGGTCGAACCGTTGCCCGGAAGCCAGGCCCATCCGGCGTTCGGGAGGTAGGCCCATGAACCGTAATGGTAAGGTAGCCAGCCCCAGGGATAGGCCGAAGCGAAGCTGTATCCCATTCCGGGACAAAACATCCAGGCGCCCGTCGTGTACGGATTCCAGCCCGGCCATCCGGCAAGGCCGTAAGGCTGCCAGACATAGCCGAAGCCGGGAGCATAGAAGAACCCACCATAGTAGTTGAGATCCTGCAACCCGTAGCCACTGACCGACGGGCCGCCGAAGGTTGCCTCTTTTTGTATGTATGCGCTTGTATACGCGTCGCGTTCATTGTTCCATGCGTCGTATGGCAGCGAGTCAACACCTGGCGCTATGGCTACCGGCGCCCCATGGTCTGCGGCTATTGTGAGCGTTTCCTTCTTCTTTACGGTAAAGGTTTGCGTCTGATTTTCGAACTGCACGTCGCCCTTGAAAACAGCCAGCTTCAATTGGCTGTCCTGTTCGTTGAGCCGCATCTCGGTATTCCGCTGCACGATGAAGGTGGTGCCGTTGGCGACAAGGCGATCGATGCTGTTGTCCTTCTTTGCGTCGAAGTAGACGATGCCGCGGACAACTTCAATCTCATTCACTTTGGCGCCCGCGTCATTCACAAGAAGCTGACGGAACTTCACCTCGGAGTCATCAGCCAGCCGCAAGGTGCTTTGATCCTCGAACTCAACCTCGGCCAAGCCGCTTCCGCCCGTCACCAGCCGGGTACCCTCGACGATGGGAGCATTCAAAATGGCGCGTTCTAGTCCCTGCCCTGTTGCGCGGTCCATCTGGACCTGCCCATCGATGTAACTCAAACGAACAATTCTGACATGCGATTCCGCTTGCGCCGCTATCGCCGCTACCAGAGCCAGCGCAATCGCCGTTGACAATGCGAACCCCACCCGCCTTGCCATGTCCGTACTCCTTTGGCCGCTATGGCCCTTGCACTCGTAGCCCGGAAAAGCACCGGCAGGATTCAGGCGAGCCAAGCCAGCCTTTCCCTTCTAGCGCTATTAAACACCTTTTTGGTGCCATGTTGCTGAAATTCAGAAACGGAAGTTGTAAAAGTTATGTGCCCGTTCGGGCCTGCTGGCGCAAAGGACACACGCTCACTGCGGCCCGATGTCGCCTCAGGGCTGGCTGACTTGCTGCTGCGAGGCGGTGACCGGGTTCCCGGAGGTGCTGATCGTCTTCAACAAGTGCTTCGCGCTCTCGCGGGTGATGTGCATGATGTTAGGGTCGTCGGCGATCCTTCGCAGGATGGGCTCAATCGCCTGAAGCTCCTCTACGTAACCCTGCTGCTGCAGTTGCTCAAGTTCCTTGATCCTCTGGTCCATGCCGAGCTTGTCGAAGCGATACTGGAACGTCAACTTGCGGCCGTAGTCGAGGGTGGTCGCAACGCCCTGAAAAATCCTGGTAAGCTCCTGAATGTCAGTATTCTGCGACCAGTTGTAGGTGGTCGAAGCCTGAACGGAAGCAGACTGGTATTCCAGCGTCTTCTTACCAGTCTGGGCGATTTTTTTCGGATAGTCGAAGTTGCCTTGAAAGTAATTGGCCCTCTTTGCCAGATCGAAGATCTTCCGCCGATTGGTCTCCGACAGAAGGAGGTCCTGCTGAAACGGGTCGCTGTCAGTCTCCGCCGGGCTGGGGTCGCCTTCGAAGTGCGTTTTCCCGTCAGCCTGTACTCTAAGGGAATAGCTGGTCCATGGCCGACCCTGTGGCCAATCGAACAAAAAAATGACCTCTTCCTGGCCGGTCCTCACCGGCGCCGGCGGCTCAGTGGCTTGCTGAGCAACGGCAGGAAGCCAAGACAACACCGCGGCAAGAAGGACAGGGGTGCAGGCCAATCTCATTCCTTCAGAAATTCTAGCCGATTACGACGGGCAGGCGGGAGGGCCGGAGTGTCGCTTGGCAGGAGGTCGGCCTCCAGCGTCACCTCCGAGGCACAAAGCTCACGTTGAAGAGCATGAGCCAGGTTGCCTCCAGCCCGTACTGCCATGTTGACGCCGGAAAGTTCTGGTGGTGTGCAGATGGCAGATCGCGAGGGCCAGCGCGTCGGCCACGTCGGGCGGCTCGGGGGGAGAAGGCAGGTTCAAAAGCCGCGCCACCATCGCCTGCACCTGTGATTTCCCTGCCCTCCCGTATCCCACGACCGCCGATTTGATGGCCAACGGTGCGTACGCCACGACCTCAAGCCCGGCCTGCGCGGCCGTCAGCATCGCGACCCCGCGAACGTGCCCGAGCTTGAGCGCCGACTTGACGTTCACGGCGTAAAACACGTCTTCAATGGCAACCTGCTCCGGTTGATAAATCGCGATGATCGAGCTCAACTCTTCACAAATCTTCTTTAAGCGAAGCTCCAAGGCGTCGCGACGAAGCCGAATGACTCCGCTGGCGAGGTGGCGCAGCGAGCCACCATCATCTTGCTCGACCACTCCGTACCCCGTGAATTCGCTGCCGCAATCGATGCCCAACACGCGCATGTTGCCCAGAGTTTATCAGCTGAAAGATCCCCCCGCTGTAGAGAATCGCGGGGGGTGTCGGGGATGGTTATCCCCCTCGCGAAAAGCCGGTAACAACGGCTTCACGCGAAGTGGGACAGGTGGAACACTGCGGCACTTGGATCATTCATCACTGCTGATCCCAGCAATGCGGTTACTCCGAGGAAGAAGGGTGCGCCGGAGGGTCAGGTGCGGCACTCGCCTCACGCGAGCACGGTTCCAGTCGAGGGACTTGGATTGGCGGATTTCGGTTTGGAACAGTTAGCCGCAGATCCTTCGACTGCTCTCCCAGCACCCACCTCGCTTCGCTCCGGATGACGATGTGTGACGTGACTTTAGGTTCCGCGCTGCAGCAAGAGATTTCTCCAGAGATCCGGCTTCACCCCTGAGGTAAAACAAGAAAAACTTCGCGCCGCAGCGTTAGCAGCATCGTACCGGTTTGCCTGTTTTTTGTTCTTTCTGACGAAGGAAGCTTTGATAGGCCTCGCAGGAACCCCCAATTCCTTCCCGCTTGAGATACCGAGCATAGGCGGCCTCGTCAAAGATCTCACTGAGAACAGCACGTGCAACCGAAAAAATGCTTCGAGATGTATGCATGAGGATTCCGGTTGCGGTGTGGTGCATTCTGTTCATTACAATTCCTCCACCGCAAAACGTGAGGCAACGAACGGCGACTCGGTGACCTTTACCTGTTTGCGTCCCGAAAGCACGCGATACCATTCTCGCAACGACTCTAACAACACCAGCGTTACCAGGAACAGAAGGGCGCCCGCCACCATGGCGTCCAAGTGATCATTGAAGATGAGCTGCGCCGCGTGTGGCACATTCTGTCCGGTGGCTACCTGCGATGCCAACTGCTGAGCCTGAGCCAGAAAGCCCATTCGTGGCGATGGGCTGAAGAGCTTCTGCCAGGCCGCGGTGAACGTCACCGTCACCAGGACAATCAGCGGCACCAGCGTGACCCAGGAGTATTTCACACGTCCTGCCTTGATGACGATCGTCGTGGCAACGCACAGCGCCACCGCCGCGAGCAGTTGGTTGGCGATACCGAACAAAGGCCACATGGTGTTAATGCCGCCCAGAGGGTCCTTCACACCCATCCACAGGAAGTAGCCCCACATCGTCACCATGAGTGCACTGCTACCCACAATGCTAGGGTATCCGCCGGCGTGGCCAATTGGTTTCCACAAATGACCCAGGCCTTCCTGCAACATGAAGCGGCCGACCCGTGTGCCGGCATCGAGCACCGTTAGGATGAACAGAGCTTCGAACATAATGGCAAAGTGGTACCAGATCGCCATCAGGGCCTGGCCACCCAGGCTGTGGGCGAAGATATGCGCCATACCTACGGCAAATGCCGGCGCGCCGCCGGTGCGATTGAAAAGCGTCTGTTCGCCAACCGCATGTGCGAGCTGCGCCATCTGGGCAGCATCGACGGGGAAGCCCCAGGATGAAATCGTTGCGACGGCGGCCGCCGGTGCCTGACCGACGATGCCCGCCGGGCTGTTAATGGCGAAGTAGGTTCCAGGCTGGAGAACGCAGGCGGCGATCATCGCCATGGTTGCAACCGTCGACTCAGCCAGCATCGCGCCGTAACCTACCATGCGTGTCTCCGACTCGCGCTGGATCAGCTTCGGCGTCGTGCCGCTGGCAATGAGGGAATGAAATCCGCTGATCGCGCCACAGGCAATTGTGATAAATGCAAAAGGAAAGATGCCGCCCGCAAAAACCGGCCCGGAGCCGTCAATGAACCGGGTGAGCCCCGGCATGTGCAAGGTTGGCCGCAGGACGATAATGCCAAGCGCAAGCACGGCGATGGTTCCGAGTTTGACGAAGGTGCTCAGGTAGTCGCGCGGAGCCAGCAGCAGCCAAACCGGCATCGCCGACGCCGCGAACCCATAAAGAATGATCGCGATCGCCAACGCGGGTGCTGTGAAGGTAAAATACCTCGCCAGGCTGGAGCTTGCTACCCACTGCCCGCTGAAAATCGCCAGCATTACCAACCCAAAGCCAACCACCGAGCTCTCCAGCACCTTCCCCGGGCGCCAATGCCGCAAGTAAACACCCATGAACAGGGCGATGGGGATGGTCATGGCGATCGTGAATGTGCCCCACGGGCTCGCCTTCAGGGCATTGACCACGATCAGCGCGACCGCTCCCAGAAGGATCACGAGGATGCTGACCACGGCAACGAACGCCACCAGTCCACCGATGCGTCCAACCTCCTCACGCGCCATATCCGTCAGCGAGCGTCCATCCCTCCGGACGGAGAACAGCAGCGTCACGAAGTCCTGAACGCATCCCCCGAAGACCGCACCCACGATGATCCAGAGCGTTCCCGGGAGATAACCGAATTGCGCAGCCAAGACCGGCCCAACCAGCGGCCCAGGACCGGCGATCGCCGCAAAATGATGTCCGAAGACCACCCATTTGTTGGTCGGAACAAAGTCACGGCCATTCTCCAGCCGCTCCGCAGGGGTTGCGCGCCTTGGATCGATCGCCAGCAGCTTCACAGCGACGAATCTGCTGTAGAAACGGTAACCCACGGCGTAGCTGCATAGCGCTGCCGTGATGATCCATATCGCGCTGATGGGCTCACCACGCCTGACGGCGATCACGGCCAGCGAAGCCGCTCCGCCCAGGGCAACCGCCAGCCAAATCAGGATCCTTGCGA
>Ga0306922_10003435_pt1 | contig 14790 bp, 14 predicted proteins | sample sta12Cox44000082_FD_203758 | JGI IMG/M metagenome (GOLD analysis project Ga0306922, IMG submission 203758) | Lab enrichment of tropical soil microbial communities from Luquillo Experimental Forest, Puerto Rico - statoxic.12C.oxic.44.000.082 (v2)... | ecosystem: Environmental > Terrestrial >... | reverse complement strand
GGCTTCGCCGGCGATGACTGCGAGCATCGACGGCCCGCCGCCTTTGTAAGGCACATGCACGATATCGACGTCCGCCATCACCTTGAACAATTCGCCGCTCAAGTTCTGAAAACTGCCAATTCCGGCTGAGGCGTAGTTGAGAAAGCCCGGTTTGGCCTTGGCAAGGTCGAGTAACTCCTTGACCGAATGCACCGGCACATTGGGATTGACGGTCAGCACATTGGTGCCGGTCGCCAGGATCGCGACCGGGACAAAGTCTTTGATCGGGTCAAATGGTTCCTTGTAAATGAACGGATCGACCGCGTGCGCTATCGAGATGACGAGGAGCGTATAGCCGTCGGCCGCGGATTTTGCCGCGACGTCCGTTCCAACGACGCCGCCGGCGCCGGCGCGATTATCGACGAAAACGGTCTGTCCGAGTTTTTGCCCGAGCTGGTTGGCGACGATGCGGCCGACTACGTCGTTGCTGCCGCCCGGCGGAAACGGAATGACGAGCCGGATCGGCCGTGACGGATAGTCGTCGGCCGCGGCCGGCGCGCACCACGCGCTAGCCGTGAACAAGAGGCCGACGGCACCGAATAGCAACGCACGCAATTTCGCCACAGCCATGCTCCGGTTGGTGTTAACGGCCACAGCCGGCGGGATTGAAGATGCGCCGTGTCGATGGCGGGTTATTCGCGAGCTTTCCCGGCGGACGCACGGGGCGGGGCGAAAAATTGCCGCCGCAATTGGGGCACACGCCTTTGAGACGGTTTTCGACGCAATCGCGGCAGAAGGTGCACTCGAAAGTGCAGATCATCGCGTTGGTGGCCGATGGCGGCAAGTCCGCGTCGCAGCACTCGCAGCTTGGACGGAGTTCGAGCATTCAAAGCTACCCTTTCAGACGTCACGTCCCTATCACGATATGCCACGGAACGTGATGTCATGCACTTCCTTCGCTTTGGCCGTGCAAGCCGCCAAGAGGAAACCGAGATCGGTTCCGGTCGATACATAGCGCGCGCCCATGCGCACGAATTCGGCAGCGAGGTCGGAGCGCGAGGCAAGCCCGCCGACCCCGACATGCTTGCCGTGTTTGCGGCATGCGGCAATGGTCCGCGCATAGGCGTCGCGCAGGCGCGGATGGTCATATTGACCGGCGAGACTCCAGTCGGCCAAAAGATCGTTCGATCCGATCATCACCAGATCGACGCCGTCGACGCCCGCTATCGCGTCGGCGTGGCTCAGCGCTTCTTCGCTTTCAAACTGGACGATGAGCAGTGTCGCCGCATTAAGTGCCGCGTCTGCAGATGCGGCGGGGAAACTCCGATAATGCAGATGGGGCAGGGAGCCCGCGGCGGAGCGATGCCCGAGCGGCGGAAATTTCGCCGCCGCCACGTAGCGCCGCGCGTCGTCGGCCGATTGCACATGCGGCGCGATAACCCCGAGCGCGCCGGCGTCAAGGACGCGCGACACTTCGGCGACCCCCGGCACTCGCACCAATGGCGTGACCCCCGCCTCGAGCGCGGCAATGCAGATCTGGCCGGTGGTCTCGAGCGAGAAGCTCGCATGCTCCAGATCGACATAGAGGCTGTCAAAGCCCGCGGTCTTGGCAATGCGGGCGATCTCGATGCCGCGTATGAGCCGGACCGTCATCGAAGCCACCACTTCGCCGCGGCCAAGCTTCTCCTTGACATGGTTGCGCAATAGTTCGTTGATCTCGTGAGCCATCTTCGTCATTACTTAAAGTGACTTCTCAAGTCGCGGCCGGTTCACTTTTCCGGATCATGCTATAGGCGGAAACAGGAAGGATAGCCGTGAATTACTCGACCGACTTCAAGTCAATCCGTAACGACGTCTCGGCGCAAGAGTGGCAGACCAGGCTCGATTTGGCCGCCTGCTATCGGCTGGTCGATGCCTATGGCATGACCGATCTGATCTACAATCATATCACCGCGCGGATTCCCGGCACCGAACACCTTCTGATCAACCTGTACGGTCTCCTACACAAGGAGATCACGGCGTCGAGCCTGGTGAAAATCGACGTCGAGGGCAACGTCGTCAGCAAGCCCGACACGGATTACGCCATCAACGTTTCCGGCTATGTGATTCACGGCGCCATCCACAAAGCACGACCGGACGTCGCCTGCGTGCTGCACACGCATACGCGGGCCGGCATGGCGGTGGCGGCGATGCAATGCGGGCTGCTGCCGCTGTCGCAGACCTCGATCCGCTTCGTTGGCCATATCGGCTATCACGACTACGAAGGCCCGGCGATCGACGTCGACGAGCGCGAGCGGCTGGTTCGCGATCTCGGCCCGCACGACGCCATGATCATGCGCAACCACGGGCTCCTCACCTGCGGCGCGACCATCCAGCAGGCCTTCAACACCATGTACCAGCTCGAAATGTCCTGCCGCTCGCAGGTCGACGCCATGGCGGCGCGGGCCGAACTCACCATGCCGGGCGAGAACGTGCTCGCGCACACCGCGCATCTCTATGAGCCCGGCACGCGGCGGCCCTACGGCGTGCTGGAATGGCCGGCGATGCTGCGCCTGCTGTCTGCGCAAGAGAAGAATTCCGGCTATCCGCCGTACTGGCAGTAGCCGATGCCCGCTCGTCCCCGCGAAAGCGGGGACCCAGGTCATTCGCAAGATGACTGGATTCCCGCTTACGCGGGAATGAGCGGGAGCTACTTCCAAAAAATTTATCCGTTCCGCCGCGCCGCCTGGATGGCCTGCCACACCCGTTCCGGCGTCGCCGGCATTTCGATATGGCGCACGCCAAACTCGCAGAGCGCATCGACGATCGCATTGATGGTGACGGCGAGCGCCGGCACCGTGCCGCCTTCGCCCGCGGGGCGGATGCCAAGCGGGTGCGTCGAAGACGGCACTTCACTCAACGCGGTTGCGTAAAACGGCAGGTCGGAGGCGCGCGGCATCGCATAGTCCATGAATGAGCCCGCGAGCAATTGCCCGCTGTCCGGATCGTAATGGCAATGCTCGAGCAGGGCCTGGCCGACGCCCTGGGCGATGCCGCCGTGAACCTGGCCGTGGATGATGAGCGGATTGATCGCACGCCCGACATCGTCGACGGCGGCATAATTGATCAGCGCCACGGCGCCGGTGTTGGGATCGACCTCGACTTCGCAGACATGCGCGCCGTAGGGATAACTCGCCTCCATCACCGTTTCGTCGCAAGTGGCATGGAGCGGTCCGCGCAAATCTTCCGGCAGATCGGCGCGCTCTGCCGCGGCGCGCGCGACCTCGAACAAGCCGACCGCGTGATTGGTGCCCTTGACGGCAAAGCGGCCGCGCGAAAATTCGATGTCGGCGGCGGCGGTCTCCAAAAGATGTTCGGCGATGCGCAGTCCCTTTTCGATCAGGCGGTCGGACGATTTCTTGATCACAATCGAGCCAAGCCGCATGCCGCGGCCGGAATGCGCGCCGCCGCCCACCGTGACCCGATCGGTATCGCCGGCGATGACGCGAACCGATTCGATCGGCACGCCGAGCCATTCGGTGACGAGCTGCGCGAAGCTCGTCTCGTGGCCTTGGCCCTGCGATACGACGCCGATCACGAGCTCCACGGCGCCGTCCGGCAAGACCAGCAGCTCCGCTTTCTCGCGAGGCACGCCGGTTGAAATATCGACATAGGTGCCAACGGCGATGCCGCGATATTTGCCGCGCTTTCTCGCCTCGCGGCGGCGCTTCTTGAAGCCCGCCCAGTCGCCGAGCTTGAGCGCCGTCTCCATGGCGCCGATGTAATCGCCATTGTCGTATTCGACGCCGAACGGATTGCGGTACGGCAATTCCTTCTCGGTCACGAGATTGCGGCGGCGAATGGCGACGCGATCGAAGCCGTGCTCGCGCGCGGCCAGATCGATCAGCCGTTCGATGACGAAAATCACTTCCGGCCGGCCGGCGCTGCGATAGGGCCGTGTCGGCGACGTATTGCTCAAAGTGGCACGGGCGCGAAAATGCGCGGCCGGCATGCGGTAGATGCTCGACATCATCTGCACGCCCTTTTGCACCATGGCGAAATTGGTGGTGTGGGCGCCGAGATTGCCGAGATTAGAGCCCCGCATGGCAAGAAATCGACCTTTGTCGTCAAGCGCCAGCTCGGCCTCGACGACAAGGTCGCGCGCCTGATAATCACTCAGGAACGATTCGTGGCGCTCGATGATCCATTTCACCGGCCGGCCGAGCTTGCGCGCCGCCCAGGCGACCGCCGCGAACTCCGGATAGATCATGCCGCGGGTGCCGAAATTGCCGCCGACATCGGTCATCAGCACGCGGACCTTTTCCGGCGGCAGGTCGAGAATGGCGGCGAGATCGTTTTTCAACCGCACCGCGCCGCCATTGCCGGCATAAAGCGTGATACGTCCGCTTTCGGAATCGAAGGCGGCAAGCGCGGCGCGCGGCTCCATCGGCACGCCGGTGACGCGCTGCACCCAGGTCTCGAACCGGGTCACATGCGCCGCGCCGGCGAAGGCCGCAGCCGTTGCGGCCTCATCGCCAAGCTCGGCATCGAAACAGACATTGGATCGCGCGCCCGATCGCGGATCGTCGTGGACGCGCGGCGCGTCCTGCCGGGCCGCGGCTTCGGTTTCGACGACAGCAGGCAAGACCTCGTAGTCGACATCGAGGCGTTCGGCGCCGTCTTTTGCCGCGTGGAGCGTTTCAGCAACGATCATGGCGATCGCCTCGCCGACAAAGCGGGCCTTGTCGGCGGGGAGGGGATAATGCGGTGCTTCGAAGGGCGGAACACCCCCGGCGTTGCGGAGCGGCGTCTCCGCCGGATGCGGCGACCACGGTTTGTGCGGAATCGGCTTGAGCCCCTCGGCAAGGCAATCGGCGCCGGTGAGCACGGCGAGAACGCCGGGCGCCGCCAGCGCCTTGTCCTTGGCGATGCCGCGAATGCGCGCATGCGCGTGCGGCGAGCGGACCATCACGGCATAGGCTTGGCCGGGCAGGTTTTCGTCGGCGGCGTAGCGCCCGCCGCCGCGAACGAGCCGCAAATCCTCGCGGCGGCGCACCGGCTGTCCGATGCCGGAATTGCTGACGCCCTCGGCGTGCGCTGTTTGGTCCATGGCTACCTGTTTATCATCGCAATGGTAGTGGACGCATCGACGGGCTGACAACCTGTGCCCATAGCGGTAGAGAAAATCTAGTGGAGCGGATTTGACATTCGCTACCCGTCTGGCCGCAAGCTCGTAAAAGCGAATGTCAAATCCAAAGCTCCACTAAGCCTTATAATTGCTAGTGGTCCTTTGGTTCTAACATTCGCATGAGAGCTGCCGGACCCGGATGCGAATGTTAGAATCGGACCACCAGGGAGAAGACGCATGACCGATCAGCTCGGCCGGCCGGTGCTGCGCAAGGAAGATCCGGCGCTCTTGTCGGGCCGCGGCCGCTATGCCGATGATCTTCCGATCCCCGTCGGCACCTTGCATGCCCATGTCATTCGCTCGCCGCATGCGCATGCCGAGATCGTTCGCGTCGACGCCGCGAAGGCGCTCGCGCACGAGGGCGTCTGGGCCGTCATCACCGGCGAGGACGTGCGCAAATTGTCCGATCCGTTCCTCGCTGTGGTGAAGGCGCCGGTGCAGCAATGGACACTCGCGGTCGAGCGCGTGCGCTATGTCGGCGAGCCGGTCGTCCTTGTCGTCGCCGAGAGCCGCTACCTCGCCGAGGACGCCGCCGAGCTTGTGACGATCGATTATCAGCCGCTCGATCCGGTGCTCGATCCGGTCGAGGCGTGCAAAAGCGCAGCGCCCCTTCTGCATCCGGCCGCCCGCACCAACGAAATTTCCGTGCGCGAGTTTCGCTACGGCGATCCAGAGGGCGCATTTGCCCGCGCCGATCGTCGCATCGCCATGACCGTGCCGTTTCCGCGGCTGTCGTTTACGCCGATCGAATGTTACGTGGTCGTCGCCCAGCACAACGCCGTCGAGAACAGCTACGACGTTCTGGCGAATTTCCAGGGGCCGTTCTCGATGCATCCGGTCATGGCGCTCGCGCTGCGCGTGCCGGGACCGAAATTTCGCTTGCGCATCCCGCCGGATTCCGGCGGCAGTTTCGGCATCAAGCTTTCGGTCTTTCCCTATATCGTGCTGATCGCGCTCGCCGCCCGGATCACCGGCCGCCCGGTGAAATGGACCGAGGACCGCATCGAACATCTGGTCGCGGCGAGCTCCGGACCAAACCGGGTCACACAGATCGAAGCGGCGGTCAGCAAGGACGGCCGCATTCTTGGCCTCAAGCTCGATCAGCTCGAAGATTATGGCGCGTTCCTGCGTGCGCCGATGCCGGCGCCGCTCTACCGCATGCACGGCGCGGTGACCGGCGCTTACGACATCGAACATGTCGAAGTCAAAAATCGCGCCGTGCTCACCAACAAAATGCCGGCGAGTCTGATCCGTGGCTTCGGCGGCCCGCAGCTTTATTTGGCGCTCGAGCGGTTGATGCAGCGCATCGCGATCGAACTCAAGCTCGATCCGCTCGACGTGATCCGGCGCAATCTCATTGCAGCGCAGAAATTTCCGTACCGCACGGCGGCGGGTGCGCTCTATGACTCCGGCAATTATAGCCGCGCCGTCGAGATCGCGACCGGCGACGGCCGGCTCGCGGATCTCAAAAAGCGGCGCGAGGCGGCGCGCGCGCAAGGCCGCCATTACGGCATCGGCTTTGCCGTAGTGGTCGAGCCGGCGATGTCGAATATGGGCTATCTCTCGACCTTGATGACCGCGCAGGCACGCGAGAAAGCCGGCCCGAAAAACGGGGCGGTGTCGATGGCGCGCCTGACGATCGATCCGCTCGGCGCGGTAACCGTCACCGCCGATGTCACCGTGCAGGGACAGAGTCACGAAACCGTGCTGGCGCAGATCGTGGCGCAGGAGCTTGGGCTTTCGCCCGACGAGGTTGAAGTCGTGCTGGAACTGGATACGGCGAAGGACCAATGGTCGATCGCCGCCGGCACCTATTCGAGCCGCTTTGCCTCCGGCACCGCGGTCGCGGCGCATATGGCCGCGGTGGCGATGCGCGACAAGCTCAAAGCCATCGGGGCGAAGCAGCTCAACGTGCTGCCCGACGATGTCGAGCTCGCGCAGGGAAAAATCCGCAGTCGTTCCAATCCCGACAATGCGCTGCCGTTCGGGCGCGTCGCCGGCACCTCGCATTGGTCGCCGGTAATGCTGCCGGAGACGGTCGCGCCGGCCTTGAGCGAAACCGCGGTATGGACTCCGCCGGAGCTCGAGCCGCCGTCGATCGACGATCGCATCAACACCTCGCTGACTTACGGTTTCATTTTCGACATGTGCGGCGTGGAGATCGATCCGGTGACGTATCACGTGCGCGTCGACCGCTATGTGTCGATGCACGACGCCGGCCGCATCATGAATCCGATGATCGCGGAAGGGCAGATCCGCGGTGCGTTTGCCCAAGGCATCGCCGCCGCGCTATACGAGGAGTTTACCTATAACGAGGAGGGCGCGTTCCTCAACGGCACCTTTGCCGATTATCTGGTGCCGACCGTCGGTGAAATCCCGGACGTCGAAATCCTGCACCATCACTCGCCGTCGCCGTTCACCCCGCTCGGCGCCAAGGGGCTCGCGGAAGGCAATTGCATGTCGACGCCCGCCTGTATCGCCAACGCGATTGCGGATGCGCTCGGCGTGAGCGCGGTCGAACTGCCGGCAACGCCGCGACGCATTCACGCTTTGCTGCAGGCGCGCGCATGAAGCCGCGTCCTTTCGATTACGTCCAACCCGACACGGTCGAAGAAGCGGTCGCGATACTCGCCGAATACGGCGACGACGCCCGCATTCTGGCCGGCGGCCAGTCGCTCGTTCCGATGCTTAATCTGCGGATCGTGGAGGCGCAGGCGCTGGTCGATATTTCGCGCATCAGTGCGCTCGATCTCATCCGCGAGGTTGGCGGCAAGATTGAAATCGGCGCCGCGGTGGCGCAGAACAAATTGCTGGCCTGGCCGCAGCTTGCGGAAAAGCTGCCGCTCGTCGCCGCCGCGCTGCCGCATGTCGGACATTTCCAGACCCGCAACAAAGGTACCGTCTGCGGTTCGATCGCGCATGCCGATCCAAGTTCGGAGCTTCCGCTAGCGCTTGCGCTGCTCGGTGGCGAAGTCGTTTTGAAGTCGGAGCGAGGCGAGCGCGTGCTCGCGGCGGAAGATTTCCAGAAGGACATGCTCACCACCGCGCGCGCGCCGGATGAATTGATCGCGGCGGTGCGCTTTCCTTTGACGAACGGGAAAGGTGTCGCCTTTCGCGAAGTGGCGCGCCGGCACGGCGACTTCGCCATCGTCGCGGTGGCGGCGGTCGTCGAGGACAAAAAGACGGTGCGGCTCGGCGTCGGCGGCATGGCCGGCAAGCCGATGGTGCGCCGGTTTGCGCGCGAAGAGGCCGCCGGCGCCATCTCCGCCTGGGCGGACGCGCTCGAAGGCTACGAAGACCTGCATGCGTCGGCGGCGATGCGGCGTGATCTGTTTCGCAATCTGGGGCCCCTTACGATTACGGAGGCGATCCGATGCGCCGCGTGAACCGCGACGCGCGCGCGCGCGTTTCACTTACGCTGAACGGCCGCAAGCTTGCGGCGGACGCGGAGCCGCGCACATTGCTCTGCGACTTTCTCCGCCACGCGCTCGGCGCGACCGGCACCCATGTCGGCTGCGAGCATGGCGTCTGCGGCGCCTGCACCGTGCTGATCGACGGCGTCGCGACGCGCTCGTGCCTGACCCTTGCGGTCCAGGCCGAAGGCCGCGAGGTCCGGACCGTGGAGTCGCTTGCCGCGCCCGACGGCGAGCTCAATCCGCTGCAACAGGCGTTTCGCGACAACCACGCTTTGCAATGCGGCTTCTGCACGCCGGGCATTTTGATGTCGTTCACCGATTATCTGGCCCGCAATCCGCACGCCTCCGAGGCCGAGATCCGCGATGTGCTCAGCGGGCATCTGTGCCGCTGCACCGGCTATGCCGGCATCGTCGCCGCGCTCAAGCAGGCCGCGCGGGGCTGAAATGGAGGCCGTCATCGCGAGGAGCCCGTTTGGGCGACGAAACAATCTAGCCGGAAGCGCCGTTCTGGATTGCTTCGCTTCGCTCGCAATGACGGGTATCGGTACTTGTGTCCCGGGCGCAGCGCAGCATGAAATGGTGCGCTGCTGAACCGGGACCTTTACACGCGCTGAGTTTGTCCGGGAAAAGCTTGGAATGGTGCGCCCCCGCCAAGTTTCCCCCTCGCCAACGCTCCGCTATGATGGCCACACAGATGATTTTCACCAACAAAAGGATTTGCGACATGAACGACAGCGCTGGGGGACATGAGCAAAGCGGCACCGGCGACGAAGACATTTTGCGCTTCGACGTCAGCGATGCCGCGCTGGAAGCGGCCGCCAGCGCCGGGACGCCCGGCGGCGCCATGTCGTTTCCCAACGCGCCGACCGTGAGCATTCTGGTCGTGTGCTGCAGCTTTGACGGACCATGAAGGACATCGTCGAAAAGCTTGAAGCGCGCCGCGCCGGCGCCCGCCGCGGCGGCGGCGAGGCCCGCATCGAGGCGCAGCATAAACGTGGGAAGCTCACCGCGCGCGAGCGCATGGAACTGTTGATGGACCGCGACTCGTTCGAGGAGCTCGACATGTTCGTCGAGCACCGGTCCAACGACTTCGGCATGGAGAAGTCAAAGATCGCCGGCGACGGCGTCGTCACCGGCTTCGGCACCGTCAACGGTCGCACCGTCTTTGCCTTCGCCAAGGATTTCACCGTGTTCGGCGGCTCGCTGTCGGAAACGCACGCGCAGAAGATCATCAAGATCCAGGACATGGCGATGCGGGCGCGGGCGCCGATCGTCGGCCTGTTCGATGCCGGCGGCGCGCGCATCCAGGAAGGCGTCGCCGCGCTCGGCGGTTACGGCGAAGTGTTCAAGCGCAATGTCATCGCTTCCGGCGTCATCCCGCAGATTTCGGTGATCATGGGTCCGTGCGCCGGCGGCGATGTCTATTCGCCGGCGATGACCGATTTCATCTTCATGGTGCGCGACACGAGCTACATGTTCGTCACCGGGCCGGACGTGGTGAAGACGGTGACCAACGAGATCGTCACCGCCGAGGAGCTCGGCGGCGCCTCGGTCCACGCCACCAAAAGCTCGATCGCCGACGGCGTCTACGACAACGATGTCGAGACCTTGTTGCAGATGCGCCGGCTGATCGATTTCCTCCCGGCCAACGCATCGTCCGGCGTGCCGGAATGGCCGTCATTCGACGCCGTCGAGCGCACCGAGAAATCGCTCGACACTTTGGTGCCTGACAATCCCAACAAGCCCTATGACATCAAGGAGCTCATCCTCAAAGTCGTCGACGAGGGCGATTTCTTCGAACTCTCGGAAGTCTTCGCCCGCAACATCGTGATCGGCTTCGGCCGCATTGCCGGCCGCACCGTCGGCTTCGTCGCCAATCAGCCGATGGTGCTCGCCGGCGTGCTCGATAGCGACGCGAGCCGCAAGGCGGCGCGCTTCGTCCGCTTCTGCGACGCCTTCAACATTCCGATCGTGACCTTTGTCGACGTGCCGGGATTCTTGCCGGGCACCGCGCAGGAATATGGCGGGCTCATCAAGCACGGCGCGAAATTATTGTTTGCTTATTCGCAGGCGAGCGTGCCGCTCGTCACCGTGATCACGCGCAAGGCGTTTGGCGGCGCTTACGACGTGATGGCGTCAAAGCACATCGGCGGCGACGTCAATTACGCCTGGCCGACCGCGCAGATCGCGGTGATGGGCGCCAAGGGCGCGGTCGAGATCATCTTCCGCTCCGATATCGGCGACCCGGAGAAGATCGCCGCCCGGACGAAAGAATACGAGGAGCGTTTTCTTTCGCCTTTTGCCGCCGCCGAGCGCGGCTATATCGACGACGTGATCATGCCGCACGCCACGCGCCCGCGCATCGCCCGCGCCTTGGCGATGCTGCGCGGCAAGACCGTGGAGATGCCGCCGCGCAAGCACGACAATCTGCCGGTGTGATTTTTGTAGGATCGGCTGAGCGAAGCAAGGCCGACGACGAAACGGCGGCCATCGACTAAGTACGTTTGCACGATTGTTAGATCGCTCCGACCAGTAGTTTAGTACCTCTCCCCATTTCACTTCGCGCGGCTATGCTCAAGACTGCGGGCGCAACAGTTTTGCTTCACCATCGAGGTGGGGGCTGTAAAATTAACGGAAACGCACCCAAAGAAGAACTCTCCCTTAGAAAACGATTATTCATTGGCTGTCTTGGGGCTTTGGCCCCGATTTTGGTCAATCTCTATGTGGTCGATCTGCAGACAACGTTGAATAATTATTGCTGCTCGAGGCGGCGTCGTACGCCGTCCGTCTCGTGGCGCTGTGCGCCTGCGCATGCATCGTCATTTATTTGAATGGTGACGAATCGCGGCTGGCCAAACTGTTTCAATTGGGCATCATGGCGCCGGCCATGCTGACGAGCATGTTGAACGGCGCGGCTATCGCCAATGAAACGCCGGCCAGCCCTACGCCGCCGCCCCCGCCGCGCATTCCTCGTTGCTCATTCCGGAAGCCAATGCGCAACCCGCGGCGGCTCCTGCCGGTGCGCCGGCGGCGCGCGATTGCACAAAGCCGCCGGACCCGACCGTCTCCCAACAGATTTTGAAGGGGTTGGTGGGCATCACGCCCGGTAATCAATGGTTCGTGGTCGTTGGCTCTCACACCACCGAGCAGGCCGCCGCCCAGGATGTCAACGATATCAAGGCCAGGTTTCCGGGCAGATACCAGCCCGAGATTTGCAGCCCGACCACGGTGCCCAATTCGCCCTATCGCGTCGTCATAGCGGAATATCTGACCTATGCGGACGTGGCCAGAATAAAGAACGAGGCGATCGCCGCCGGCCTGCCGCCCGACACGTGGCTGTGGAATCCGTTTGCCGTCGCTCAGTGAGGCGATTAGCACGTAGGGTGGGCTGAGCCTAGCGAAGCTCACGCGGACCGAACGCGCATAAGATAACGTGGCACATCGGGCCGCGCTTCGCGCGACCCGTTGGCGCCTTTGCCCACCCTACGAATTGCTCAGCGTCACCATACTGGGCATAGCCGTTCGCAGAACGGCATCGTTTCGCTCGCCTCTGCCGGTGGTCCATGCCGAGTCGCCGTGCGCGCGGCGAGGCCGCTTGGATTGCCGGATCAAGTCCGGCAATGACGCCTGAGAACCACGGTAGAACCGCCAAGCGACACGCACTATTCTTGACGGCCAATTTTATTGAAGGGGCCGGGATCATGCGAAAATTCGTTGCTGCGATTGCGTTTATCTTCATTGCACTGATTTTGATCGCGCCGCTTGCGCCGGCGCAGGCCGACAATTTTCCGTCGCGTCCGATCACCTTGATCGTGCCGTTCCCGCCGGGCGGATCGACCGACGTCGCCGCGCGCATCATGGCCGACAAAATGGGCGCGGCGCTCGGCCAGCCGGTGATCGTGGAGAATGTCGGCGGCGCCGGCGGCTCGATCGGCGTCGGCCGGCTCGCCCGCTCAACGCCCGACGGCTACACCATCGACATCGGCCAGTGGGACACCCATGTCGGCAGCATCATCTACAACATCAATTTCGACCTGCGCGCCGATTTCGCACCGATAGGATTAATCTCGATCAATCCGATGCTGCTGGTGGCGAAGAAAACGCTGCCGGCGGATGATCTCAAATCGCTCGCCGCCTACATGAAAGCGCATCCGGGCGACGCCAAGTTCGTCAACCAGAACGCCTCGGCGCAGGTCGGCGGGCTGTTGTTGCAGAAACTCACCGGCACCGAAGTGTTGTTCGTGCCGTATCGCGGCGCTGGCCCGGCGATGACCGATCTGATTTCGGGCCAGGTCGATCTTCTCCTCGTGCAGGGCGCGGTGGCGCTGCCGCAGGTGCACGCCGGCACGATCAAGGCGCTCGCCGAATTGTCGCCGGAGCGATCCGCCTCGATGCCGGATATTCCCTCGGCATCGGAATCTGGCGTGCCGGGGCTCAACATCGCCGGCTGGTTCGGCTTCTACGCGCCGAAGGGCACGCCGGCGGACGTGATCGCCAAGCTCAACGGCGCGATGGTGGCGGCGCTGGCCGACCCCCAAGTCAAGGCGCGTTTCGCGCAACTCGGCCTCGACGTCGCCGCGCGCGAGCAGCAGACGCCGCAAGGCCTGACCGCGTTCCAGAATGCCGAGATGGACAAGTGGTGGCCGATCATCAAGGCGGCGGGGATCAGAGGGGAGTAAAATGCCCAAAGCTTATTTTGTCGTTCGCTCCGTGGTCGAACCGCCGCTGCGGCAGAAATTCGATCAATGGTATTCGAGCCATCACCTGCCGATGGCGCTTTCCGAATTCAAAGCCGAGAAGTGCTGGCGGTTCTGGAGCGCGCTCGATGCCGGCGTGCATTACGCGGCCTATCAGTTCGCCGACATCGCACGGCTCGACGCGGCGCTCGCCTCGGAGGGTTTTAAAATGCTCGTCGCCGATTTCGATCAGGCCTGGCCGCACGGCGTGTCCCGCACGCGCGACCGGCTTGAAATGGTGGAGGAGCGGGGAGGGTGAATTCTCGCTCTCCCCGCAGGGGAGAGCGAATCTTACCGCCACCCGCCGCCGTGCCCGCTCCGATGTTCAGGGCCACTGCTGCTGGAAGATGTCCGTGCCGTATATCGGCTGAATTCCCGGTCCGGTCAGAACCCATGTCATCTTAAGCGTTCTGCCCGTCAGCGTTCCTTTCCACACGGTTTTAGAATTGCAGTTCACGATGCCATTATTCCAAATGACAGTGAAACCGACCGAGGTGCCGTTCGCATGCCCGGTTACGTTATAGGGCACCGGGTTGGTGGGCCCGTATTGACACGAAAATCCAGCCGCGCGGTTGAAATAGACGCCGGTGAAGTCTCCGAGCGGTGTTGTCGAGTAAAGCTTCATGTCGGAACCGCGCTGGTTCTGCCAGCCGGACGGCACCGGCAGACTCTGGGCAAAAGCGCTGGCCGACGTTGCAACAACAAACACCGTTGCAGAACACTAAAGCAGTCACGAGACGTTTCATCTCGACCCTCCCGGTAAAAGTTGCAAAAAACCAACACACGGGATGGTAGTATATTTTCAATACTACACTCAAGTGTCGAACGTATGTTTTGCCGGAAATAAAAGGCAATCAGCGCCAGCCGCCGCCGCCATTCACATAAACGGTATCCGCTGTCATGAACGAACAGGCGTCCGAACACATGAACAGAACCAGCTCGCCGATCTCTTCGGGCTCGCCGAAACGCTTCATCGGCACGTCTTCGAGGAAACGCTGGATGAGTTCGGGCGAGGATTGCGCGGCGGCCTGGAACGGCGTCTTGATCGGTCCGGGCGAGATCGAAAGCGCCCGGATGCCTTGGGTGGCGAATTCGCGCGCGACGCCCATGGTCATCGACACCACCGCGCCTTTGGCCGCGGCGTAATGGACTGACGAACCGGGACCGCCGCGCCGATGCGCCATGCTCGCCATATTGACGATCACGCCGTGCTTTTTCTTGAGCATATGCGGCAGCACCGCCTGCATCGCGTGGAACGTGCCGTTGACATTGAGCGCGAAGGTCTTTTCCAACAGCGCATCGTCGATTTCGAGGAATTTGGCGCGACGGATCGCGGCGCCCGCCGAGTTGAACAGGAAGTTGACCCCGCCGAACGCGGCGACCGTGCGCGCCACCATGTCGTTGACTTCGGCGCGCGAAGTGACGTCGGCACGAAGCGCGAGCGCCTGGCTGCCGGCGCCGTTGACGGCCGCCGCCGTGTCGCGGGCGCCTG
>Ga0306922_10003432_pt1 | contig 14796 bp, 11 predicted proteins | sample sta12Cox44000082_FD_203758 | JGI IMG/M metagenome (GOLD analysis project Ga0306922, IMG submission 203758) | Lab enrichment of tropical soil microbial communities from Luquillo Experimental Forest, Puerto Rico - statoxic.12C.oxic.44.000.082 (v2)... | ecosystem: Environmental > Terrestrial >... | reverse complement strand
AACCCGCCCGCGAACGTTTTTATCCGCGCCGTCCGCCCGGCGAATTGTTTCCGCTGCTCACGCCCAACGAGAGGCGATCGGCAGGACCGGCACAGAATCGGATCATCGTGATTGAAGCCGGCCGGGAAGGAGCAACCCTCACGATGCTGGCGGCGCTGGCTCTGGCCGCAGCCGACAACGTCGGCGAGTGGGCAGCCGCGTTCGCCGTGGCATTCGGCACGTGGGATCTGGCCTTTTATGCCGGTTTGAAGCTGTTGCTCGGGTGGCCGGCGTCACTGGCTACGTGGGACATCCTCTTTTTGATCCCGGTGCCCTGGGTTGCTCCCGTGCTGGCGCCCTCGCTCGTGGCTGGCGCGATGATCACCGCTGGAATCTGGCATCTGCGGCGGGGAGCCTTCGGCCACCCCGTGCGGCTTGCTCCGTGCCACTGGGCGGGCATCGTGCTCGGTGCCGCGATCCTGATCTTTTCCTTCACGCTGGACTACCGAAACGTTTTGTCGGGTGGTATGCCGCGGCCTTTTCACTGGGGCGTCTTCGGCCTGGGCCTGGCGACGGGGACCGGAAGCTATCTCTGGGCAGCGGTGAACAGCCGCACGCGAGCGCGCCAGGCCGCGCTCGGCGTCGCGGTCTGAAGGTGGATTGGCGCCGAGCTACTGGCTGCCGAGACCAACGAAGAAGACGCCCACCAGGATCAGGCCGAGACCGACGAACTTCTGGTGCGTCAGCGGCTCGTGGAAAAACAGCCGCGACCAGAACAGGGTCCAGACATAACCGAGCGCGACCATGGGATAAAGCACGGACAGCTCCCCGTGGCGAATCCCGAGTACGAAGAACACGGAGGAAAGCAGGAAGAACGCCACGCCCAGCGCGAGGTTCACGTTCAGAATGTGCCAGAGGCCATGTTTGAGCCGGCCGGCGCCTACTTTCAGGAAGACGGCGCCGAACGAACCGATGAAGGAGGCGACCAGCACCAGCAGGATGGAACCGGGCGGCGTGGTCACTATTCTCGGGCTCCGCCCAAAACGGCCACACCCGTCACCACAATCACAATCCCGATGAGCTTGAACGGGTTCAACCGGTCGTGAAAGATCACAACAGATAGCACTGTAACCCAGACGTAGGTGAGTGCGATGACAGGATATAGCAAAGAAAGCTCTCCCTCGCGAAGCGCGAGGACCAGCAACAGGGTGCTCAGGCCATACAGCGCGTAGCCGGACAGCAGCGGAAGACTGACGATCATGGCCATGACCCCCGCCTGGGCAGTGTGGTTCGCCCCAGTCTTCATCAGGATCTGCGCAGCCGCACCCAGAATCGTGCATCCGAAGACGAGGGCCAACGCCTGGCGCCGTGCTCGGGCTTTGTTCGGCGCTTCTAGAGTGGTAGCGGCAGTACGCAAATCAGCCTCGCTGGTCTACTCAAGGATACCAGGGATTTCGTTCTACAATGAGTCTCGTGAGCCCAGAATCCGCCCAGGAGACGGCTGTTTCCCCGCCCTCTCCGGCCACCAGCGCCCGACCGCGCAGCATGGCCGCCGAGTGGACGGTCACGATCATCCTGCTGCTATTCGGGACGACAACGCTGGTGCAGGCGTACGTGATCCCGACTGGTTCGATGGAAAACTCGCTGCTGGTTGGCGATCACCTGCTGGTGGACAAGCTTTCGTACGCTCCCGCGGGAGCGCTATCCAAGCACCTGCTACCGTACGATGACGTCGGGCGCGGGGACGTCATCGTGTTCCGCTATCCAGTGGACATCCGCCAGACGTTCGTGAAGCGGGCGATCGGCATTCCGGGCGACCATATCCGGCTGGCCGACAAACGACTGGTGCTAAACGGCCGGCCGGTCGAGGAGCCATATACGTATCACAGTACCGACTACGTGGATTCGTATCGCGACAACTTTCCCGGCGAGCCGAACGTCCAGGTTCCGGCCTCGGCTTTGGACATGTTGCGCAACCATGTCGTCCACGGTGACGTCGTCGTGCCACCCGGCTTTTATTTCGCTATGGGCGACAACCGCGATTCCTCGCTCGACAGCCGCTACTGGGGATTCGTGCCGCGCGACAACATCATCGGCAAGCCGGTCATCATTTACTGGTCCTACGATGCGCCGACCGAGGCCCTCTCGGATCCGGCCATCCGGGTCAACTACCTGATCGATCTGATCCTGCATTTTCCAACCAAGACGCGCTGGAGCCGGACGTTCCGGCTGATCCGCGGGTACCCGCTCCGTTGACGGCGCTGACGTAGCGAGTGCCTGGCTCCATGCCTGATTCCCATCAGTACGGACTCATTCTGGCCGGTGGCCGCGGCACACGCTTCTGGCCGCGCAGCCGCAGGCGTTCCGCCAAGCAGGTGCTTCCGGTCCTTGGAGACCGTTCCCTGATTCAGAACACCGCCCGCCGCCTGGCGTCCTTGATCGACCCGAGTCGGTTGTGGGTCCTCACAAGCGAAGCTCTGCGTGACACCATCGTCCGGCAGATTCCGGAGGTGCCGGCGGGACAGATCCTTGCCGAGCCGGCCCAGCGCAACACAGCGCCGGCGATTGGCTTGGTCGCGCATATTCTGAGGTCGCTCGACCCGGATGCCGTGATGGGGGTCTTCCCCTCCGATCACGTGATCGGAAAACCGGCTGTGTTCGAGCGCGCGGTTCGCGCGGCGCTCCAAACCGCTGGCGCAGGCAGGCTCATGGTGATCGGAGTTCCGCCACGATGGGCCGAAACCGGGTACGGGTATATCGAATTTCCGCGCGGCGTGCGGCGTAGCGCCGTCAAACCTGCCCCGGTCGTCCGATTCCGAGAAAAGCCGGGCCTCGCCACGGCTCGCCGATACATCTCGGCCGGCAATTTCTACTGGAATTCCGGGATGTTTTTCTGGCGGGCAAGCGCAGTACTCGATCAGCTACGCCGGCATCTGCCGAGGACCGCATCGGTGCTGGCCTCGCTGCCTCCGTTCACCGCACGCTCGTTCGCGGCGCAACTCAACAAGGCCTTTCCGCTGTGCGACAACATCTCGATCGACTACGCCGTGCTGGAGAAAGCGGACCAGGTGAGCGGCATCCCCGCCGCGGATTTCGGCTGGAACGACGTCGGCAGCTGGAGAGCGCTTTATGAGTTGCTGCCTCGCGATGCCGAAGGCAACGCCAGCGCCGATGAATCGGTATGCCTCGACGCCCGCAACAACTTCATCGATGCCCGGGGAAAGCTGGTGGCATTAGTCGGAGTGGATAACCTGATCGTGGTCGACACGCCGGATGCGCTGTTGGTCGCGGACCGCGCAAGCGCCCAGCAAGTCAGCGACGTGGTGAGGCTGCTCGAAAAACGCAAACGCGACGACCTGCTCTAACTAATTGGAATCTCGATCATTTCTCGAGCGCCCACAAGCAGATTTTCGCGAAGGTTTTCGAACCGTTGAGCCGCGAAGCCGCAGAGGTCGCACATGCAGAGACGTCGATCCCCGATACCGGCAAATTCACGATGGCTGTTTTTTCACCTGGCGCAAAAGCCGGGCGAGGATCTTCACCGCCCGGTCGACTTCCTTCTCAGTCGCGATGTACGGCGGCAGAAAACGAAGGACCGTTTCGTGTGTGCAATTGATGAGCAGGCCTTGGCCGATCGCGTCCAGCACGACCTGCTTGGCAGGCACTGTCAGCTCCATGCCGAGCATGAGGCCGAAGCCGCGCACCTCCTTGATGAAGGAATGCTTGCGTGCCAGGTCGCTCAATGCAGCGTGGAAATAACCGCCCACGCTCCGAATCGAGGGAAGCAGCCCTTCGAGAACGTCCAGAAATTCGAGCGCCACCCGGCACGCCAAGGCGCCGCCGCCGAAGGTGCTGCCGTGCATACCCGGTTTGATGGCGGCCGCGGCTTTCTCATTGGCCATGATCACTCCGAGAGGAATCCCGCACGCCAGCGGCTTGGCGGCCACCATGACGTCCGGCAAAATGGCGGGTTCGCTGCGTTGGTAGGCGAAGTACGTCCCAGGCCGGCCCACCCCACACTGCGTTTCGTCGGCGATCAGCAGGGCGTTGTAACGGTCCGCCAGAACGCGGGCCCGCGCCGCAAATTCGCCCGTCACCGGGTAGATGCCGCCTTCGCCTTGTATTAGCTCGAGGATGATCCCGGCGGTCCGTTCGCTAACGGCTACCTCGAGGGCCGCGGTGTCGTTTAAGGAGACGAATTTCACTCCCGGCAGCAGCGGTTCGAAGTCCGCGCGATACTTGGCCTGGCCGGTGACCGAAAGCGCTCCGAGGGTGCGCCCATGGAAAGAGTTGTCGAGCGAGACGATCTCGTATTTCTCCGGGTGGAGGGTCCGCCCGTGGGCCCGCGCCATCTTTAGCGCGCCTTCGGTGGCTTCGGTGCCGGTATTGGCAAAAAACGCTCGCTCGAGGCCGCTGATACGCGCCAGGCGCTCCGCCAGCGGACCCTGGTACGCATGGTAATAGAGATTGGACGAGTGGATGAGCGTGGCGGCCTGCTCGCGTATCGCCTTCACTATGCGCGGATGAGCATGACCGAGAGCGTTCACCCCGATGCCGGTGATGAAATCGAGATAGCGGCGGCCTTCCCCGTCGTAGACATAGCAGCCCTTGCCGCGCGCCGCCAGCAGAGGATAACGGGCGTAGTTCTGGAGCAGATACTGGCGCTCCAGATCGATGACGGATTGCGCGGAATTCGCAGTCACCGGAGGCAGGACGCTGGACATTACCTCATCATACCGGATCGAACCGAAGGCCTCGCCGCGCGTGGGAGCGGGGGCGGCGAAGCCTGTTGAACGACTAGAGGTTGTTTAGAACGTGAAGCGCGCGATGATGGTGCCTGTGCGGGGCAACCCGCCGAGCTGCGTGTTGTAATTGCCGTTCGAGGGCGCGCTGGGAATCGCTCTTGGCGCAACGATCATATTGACCACACCGAATCCTCCCGACAGCAGCCCGCCGGTGTGGTTCACGGGGGCTTGCGGGCTGACGCCCGTGCTCGGATTGCCCAGATAGGTGTGATTGAAGATATTCACGAACTCCGCCCGGACCTGGAAGTTTATGCCTTCTTTGATGCGGAAGTTGCGGCCGAAATTGAAATTCTCGATGGGGCGACGCGGGCCGCGGAAATCACTGTAAAACGCCTGGCCGCCGAAGGTTCCGGCAGGCGGCGCCGACCACGCCGCGGGATTCAGGATCTGATCATACTGCGGGTTGATGCAGCCGCAGTTAGGGTTTTTCAAGTAGAGCGGCTGCCCGGGCACGCGAACTTCATAATTGACGCCCTGCGACAAAGTGTTCGGGTTGGGAGAAGCCGGCGGTGTCAGCAGGAACCCGCTGCCCTCCTGGATGAATGCGCCGATCTGCCAGTCCTTGGTCGCGGTGGCGAGCAGTTTCTGGTTCGGGAAGAAGTTCTCGACCGTGTAAACGATGTTGGCATTAAACAGGAATGGCTGGTCCCACTGTTGATAGGTTTTCCCAAGCGCCTGTGGATCGTAAATGTTGTAATCCACCAACTGCAGCGACTTGGACCAGGTGAAGGTGCCGGTCGCCTGCAGCCCGTGCGAGAAGCGCTTGTTTATCTTGGCCTGCAAGGAGTCATAGAAGGTGTCGCCCGTGGGCGAATTGGTAACGTTCAGAGCTGTAAACTGCGGATAGGCACGCAGGGCCTGGAGCAGAGTGCTGTTGGTCGGGAATCCCGGGTATGGCATCACGTTCCCCACGCGCGTGACCACGGCAGTGGAGCTGATCGACTGGCTCAGGAGGGTGTTGTCGGCCGGATTCGTGTACGGATTCAAACCGTAAGCCGCAAACGTCGCGGGGGAGATCTGATTCGCGAGCCCCAGGTTCGACGCATTGGCGTTGCCACCTTGAGTAATGCCTGTCCACCATACGCCACGGTTGCCAACGTAGGAGGTTTCCACGATCAGGTTGGGGGTCAGCTCGCGCTGCAGGCCGATGCTAAACTCGTTCTGCCGCGGCGGCCGCCCCGCGTTCCGATCCAGCATAACCGGGCTTGTGCCGGGGACGCCGGGGTTGGTGGGGTAAAGCCCAGCGTTAAAGACCGGCCACTGCGGTTGCGGCAAGGCATTCGGATTCGAGATGTCGATGTATCCGTTGACGCCGCTCGGTGTGTTGATCGCGTTCAGAGCGGCAACCGAGCCCGCAATGTCGGGCACGAATCCATAAATAAAGCCCCAACCGGCGCGCAACACGGTCTTCGAATTGATCTGATAGGCTGCTCCGAAGCGGGGCCCCAGCGCATACGGGTAATTATTTGCAAGAGCACAGTTGCAGGTGGCTTGATACACGGTGCCGCCGACATGGCCTCCGGCGTTCGGATTGGAAACCAGCCCAAAGAAAGCGGCCCGGCCGTATTGCTCGGTCGGGTAAGTGCCATAGTCCCAGCGCGCGCCGAAGTCGACCGTTAACTTGCGGGTCACTTTCCAAGAATCCTGAAGATATGCGGCCCATTGCGATTTTTCCATCCGATAATCGGCCGAGGTGTTCTGCTGAGTAGTGCTGAAATCACCCAACAGGAAATTTGCATAGCCGAAGCCGATCGACTGGCCGCCCAAGCCATTCGCCGGATTAAACGGAAGCGCGGTTGCGCCGAAACTGTTAATGATAACCGGGCCGCCCGGTGCTGCAGGCGGGCCCGACTGTGCTGCTAGAATCACGCCCGAAAACGGGTTGGAGATCGTGCCTTGCCAGTATACTTCGCCTCCCGCCTTCAGCGTGTGGTTCCCTTTGACCCAGGTCAGGCTGGCGTTAGCAGATGGTTTTTGCTGAAAGCTGTGCGATTGGATCTGCCCGGTCGTGCCTACGTTTTGCATGCCGCCCATTGCATTGGCCGGGTTGCCCGGCGGGGCTTGCATATTGGTGATGTTTGGGAAATTTCGATTCGCCTGGAATCCAGACAGCCCGATTTGTTGTTGCGCATTGAAATTCAGGTACGGCGCATCATCAAAAAAGTTCAGTTGCTGGTAACCGGCGCCCAGATGCATGAGCAGGGTAGGCGTGAGGGTGTGGTCATAATTCAGACGGTAAATCTTATGATGAATGAAAGTACCGCGCGACAACGTGATTTCAGCCGGCAAGCCGTCGGCGTTGCCGTTCGGAGTCGAGTAAAGGCTGTCGGTCTGAGTCGTGGACCAGTAGAAGGATAAGCGGCCCTTCGTGCGGATGGCCTGGTCGATCTTGAGTGACGGAATGGTGGTGGCTCGCTCGCCTGGATTTGTGCCCGCGCCGTTGTTGACCAGACGATTGGTCGCCGGTAGCGGGAACAGGCTCTGAATCTGCAGAGAGATCGGATTCAGCCTGGTTGAGGGAATGACGTTGTTCGCGAAGGGATCGCGAACCAGCACGCCGTTGGGTGCGGGCCGTTGCGTCGTCGGATCGTAGATCGTGTTGGCGTAGATCGGCCGGCCCAAAGCGTCGGTGGAAGGCAGAGGGGTTGCCGGGACACCCAGCGACGGATTGAAGTTAGCGCCTCCGTTCGGGCTAATGGCTGAAAAATCGCCGCTGCGATAAGCTGCGTTGGGCAGCGTAAGACTGAATGGTAAGGCCTGGCTCTCTTTGTATTCTTCCCAATTGAAAAAGAAGAAGGTCTTGTCGCGGCCGTTGTAGACTCTGGGAATCCGGACCGGGCCGCCCAGGGTGCCGCCAAAATCGTTGCGACGATTCCGCTGCTGAACTTTACCGCCGCCATCGGAAAGGCTGAACGGGTAACTGGCGTTCAGATCTTCATTGACGAAGTAATTGTAGCCACTGCCGTGGTACCCGTTGGTGCCCGATTTCATCGTGATGTTGTAGAGACCGCCGCCTGCTGTACCGTATTCCGGAGCGTAGTTGCTGGTCTGCACCGCCACTTCTTGGATGGCATCCGCGCTCGGCTGCTCTTCCTGAAGGGCGTAAGCGACATAGTGGTTCGTCATGTCCTGCCCTTCAATCCGATAACCGCCCGAGTTGCTGGGCGCTCCATTGACCACATTCACGAAATTGGCCTGATAACTGGTTCCGGGAATGAGCTGGACCAGGCCATAGGGATTCCGGATTCCGGAGCTTCCCGCGTTGGCTCCGCCAATGCCGAGAATCGGGAGATTATCCAGGCTGTCGACCGAGATATTGTGCGCCAAGTCGCCGCTTTCCGTTCTGAGCTGCGAGGCGTCGGCCTGGACCGTCACCGACTCCGTGGCTCGCCCGACCTCCAGCCCAATGTCGATGCGCAACACTTGACCGACCAGAACCGTGATGCCCGACCGAGTGAACTTCTTGAAACCGCCCACGGTGGCGCTGACTTCATATTGGCCTACCGGCAACTGGGCAATCGTGTAGTTCCCTGTCGTCGTGCTGACTACCGGGTATACCACTCCGGTTTCCAAGTTTCTGGCTTCAATGTTGGCATTGGCGACAACGGCGCCTGCCGGATCGGAAATTGTCCCCGTAATCGTGCCGCGATCCTGAGCGAAAATGCCCTGGGCACAGACGAACAGACAAACCACCAGCCACAGCGATTTCATTCGATTTTTCCTTCAATGAGGTTGGATTCGAGAAGCTTCGACATCAGAGCGGACAAGTATGCTGATAAAGCAACCGGCATCACAAAAGGGAGGTTCGATGGCTCGAGTCCACGATCTGGTTGACACACCACATGCACTCGGACTGCTCCTGACGCTCTGACGACCCTACTACTCCTCTAAACTAGACACGTTACTTCGAACCGAGGACGAGCCTCAAAAAAGTGACCCTGGTTGAGGATTATAGATAGACCTCGCCCGCCTGTCAAGGTAATGACCGGGAAGCAGATGTTAATATTCGCTAGTCCGATCGAGGAATTTTCCAGAGACTGAAGCCGTGCAGGAGCCATTCCACGGATTGATTTATACCGCAAAAAACCGCGTCCAGGGTCAGGCTGTTTCGTTGTTGGGCTTTTAAGTCGAGTTCTTCGCGGCTGCCGTATACCGGCCGTGTGTCATCCCGAGAATGTATCCAACATTCCAGAAAGTTCTTTTGACACGGCCACGGAGGACCACCACAATCAGCACGCGAACCCCACCGGATTGCGCGAGAGGAGGATCGCGAACCATCCCTCCCAACCCACGACACCGCCAACTCCATGGCTCCAACGCGCACAGCACGAAAGACACGACGAAGCTGACCCCCAGTCCCTTCCGAGAGAAGATAAGCCCAGGATGCCACCATCAAGAAACGGGGTTCGACCTCAAGCCGATCACACCTGCCGCCGACCCCGTCCGTTTCAGTGTCCTTCGATGGCGGATGACGACTCCAGCCGCCGCCAGCACCAACGCAACAATTCCTTTGCCACCGCGGGCGAAGAAAGAGTCTGTTCAGATATTGATGGGCTCTGCGATTCCTACTGAAGCCTGGGAGCTACTGTTGCAGCTCGTGTGGCTTGCAACTGGAGACCTTCGCCATACTGCGCCAATCCGGGAATGGTGACCGGCAAATGACCGCGGATGTCCAATTCGCCGAACAACGCGCGTACCGCCGCGGTTTCCGAGGGCACCGCCGTACTGAATGTAGCCAGATAAGCTGCGACACCCGGGAAATCGCGCAACAGGTAGGGATTGCCTAGCGCGATCAATACCACCGGCCGGCGCGACCCGATCAGCGCGCGAATCAACTCCGGCAGCTCGCCCGCAAGCCCTACCGAACCCCGATACGCCACCACCGAGGAAAAGGCCGCCACCCCATAGACTTCACAATCCGGCAGCTTGCGCAATACTTCGTCCATGGCCTCGCGCGTCATCGAAGGATCGAGCGTCGCGAGGGCCGCGCTCGAAAAGCGCTTGCGGACCTCCTGGGCGAAGGTCTGACCCTCGGTCGAATACCGACTTTCGGTCAACACCAGGTAGCAGGTGCGCTGTGGGGCATGAAGCGGCACCAAGGCGTCGGTATTGCGGACCAGAGTGACGGCACGCTCGGCGACTTGCTGAGCCCGATCTTCCGCCTCCGGGGAATCGAGCACGTCACCAAGCGCGTCTAAGTCCACCATCCTCTGGCGGTCCAGGCCCAGGCGCTCCTTGGCGGCCAAAATCTTCGCCACGCTTTCCCGGATGCGACGCCGTGGCAGGCGGCCATCTTCAACGGCCGCCACCACAGCTCGCAACGCCACATCCGGATCCGGAGGCATGAGCAGTGCGTCGGCGCCCGCTTTCAGTGCCTCGACGGCCGCCTCCCGAGTGCTGTAGCCTTTTGCGATGCCGCCCATATCCAGGGCGTCGGTGATCACCAGCCCCTGAAAACCGAGCCGGTTGCGCAACAGATCGGTCAGAATCTGAGGCGCAAGCGTGGCTGGAACATCAGGCGGTGCGAGCGCCGGCACGGCCACGTGCGCCGTCATCACCGAGTCGACACCAGCGCCGATGGCGGCGCGGAAGGGCACCAACTCCAACTGCTCGAGCCGGTCGCGGCTAGCCGCTACCGTAGCCAGATTCAAATGCGTGTCTTGAGCCGTGTCGCCGTGTCCCGGGAAGTGCTTGGCCGTCGTCAGCACGTAGTTCCTGCGATCCGAATGCGCTCCTTCAATAAACGCCTTCACCATGCCGGCGACCGCCCGCGGATCTTCCCCGTAGGAGCGAATGTTGATCACGGGATTGTCCGGGTTGTGGTTGACATCCGCCACCGGAAAGAAAATCCACTGCACCCCGAGGGCACGGGCCTCTCGCGCGGTCACCTCGCCTTCATAATGTGCCAGTACGGGATCACCCGCAGCACCGAAGGCCATAGCCTGCGGAAACGGCGTCGTGCCGTTTACCCGCATGCTCGCGCCGCGCTCGAAGTCGGCTCCCACCAGCAGCGGAGTCTTGGCTTGGCGCTGCATCCGGTTCAAGAAGGCAGCCAGCGCGTACGGCTCCGCTTTCGGCGTGGTCCGTCCATTCGAATAGTTCACCAGGACCAGACCCCCAACCCGCGTGTCGCGAATCAGCCGGAGGAATTTCCAATACTGGCGTGAGCGGGAGTTCGGAAAGGTCCCGGAAAACGGGATAAAAATCAGCTGTGCGACCTCTTCGCGCAGCGTCATATTCCCCATCCAGCGCCGCACCGCCAAAGAAGTCTTCGCAGCGGGCGCAGGCTGCCGCGTGCGCGGCTTAGGGCGGACCGTGGCCTCGGCTACTCCGCCGGCGAGCAGCGAGGCCAGAAACCCACACACAACACGGAAGGCCACCTAAGTTAGTGTGCCAGATTCCTGGTCAGCGTGCCAGGTTCGCGGACCGCCGATCCGGTCATCTCAATGGCCGCTGGCTTGCGCAGCGCGGTGCGGTTCAGCAACCGCCGGACCGCCCGGACTAAATGGACCGGTTCGCGCGCGCTCTTTTCGACCACGGTGTCGGCGCCGGTGTTCTGCTCGGTCAGCCCCAATGGGTCGACAAAGCCGGAGAGGAGAATCACTCGCGCATTGGGATCGACTTTGCGAATCTGCTCGATCAACTCGGCCCCGTTCATCCGCGGCATTTTGTAGTCCGTCACGACCACATCGAAGCGAGCCGCCTCGAACAGCCTCAGGGCGTCTTCTCCGTTCCCAGAGATCTCTACGCAGTATCCGAGCTCTTCCAGCAGCGATCTTCGAACTACCAGCCCGTCTCGATTGTCATCAACAAGAAGGATTCGAACGTTCGCAACCGGCGTCGTCTTCATTACAGGAACCAAGCGAGCGTAACAGAGCCGTAATCATCTGTCAACACTCTGGGACTGCACTCGCATCATCTTGGAAAATCGCCGCATTTCGTTCTTGACAAAACGGTCCGGATTACTCGTGTTCTTCACTCCACTTCGCGCGGGGCCTTGTAACCGGATTTCGCGATGATCTGGTACTTGATGGGCTTGCCTTTTTGGTCGGTGACCTTCAGCGGTTCGTTGGTCGCTGGGTTCACCAATTGCACTTTGATCTTGCGATAGCTGCCGTCGCGCGCCTTATTGGTGGGTTCGTATGTGAGTACGTACTGGCTCCTCAGGGCCTGGTGGATGTTTTGAAAAATCGTGGGAAATTCACCGATGAATCTCGGGAAGAACGCGATGCCGCCGGTCTCCGCGGCGAACGTCCGCATGGCGTTGTCGGCCTGCAGAAAATCCAATTGCGCAATCGGACCCAACGCGCCGTAGGATTCGGCCAGAATGCGGAGCGTCTGCATCAATCCAATCGGGTAGACGGGAACGCCGGACTGTTGCAGTTTCTTGCGTGCTTCTCCATAGTTGATTTTGCTGAACGTGTCGATGCCCGACGAGATCAGCACGATCGCCTTCCGCCCTTCAATCCCGGACATTCGGTCCGCGGTGTCCGTAAGGGCGTCGTACAGATTGGCTTCCGAAAAAGCGGCAATGTTCAGACGCTGCAACGCCTCGCGCGCTTTGGCCTTATCCGTAGTGAAGTCGGTGAGGATTTCCGGCCGGATGTCGTAGGCGACGATGGCAACGTAATCCTCCGGCTTCAGGGTCTCCACGAAACCCCAGGCCGCAGTGAGGGTCTGGTACCAGGTCGACCCCCAGTATTGCTGAAACAAGTTGCTGAACTCGATCACCATCCCGACGGTCATCGGCGCTTCGCCCTGGTTGATCCCTTTGATCGGCTGCGGCACGTTGTCTTCCAGAACCCGGAAGTTGCCCGACGGAATGCCAGGAATGAAGTGACCTTTGTTGTCCAGGACCGCGACATCCACGGTCACGATTTCGACGTCGCTTTTGAACGATGCCAGACCGGTCGTATCGGTCTCGGCCTTTTTGCTCAATTTCGAAGGGATCTTGGGAAGTTCCGAGTCGTCCGTAGTTCCGTTATCTTTCTTCCGCGGGCGCGCAACAGTCGAACTCGAATCACGATTGGGCCCCTGTTCCTGACCGAGCAACCACGACGCCGACACAGTCAGCACAAAGGCCGAGAGAACAGCGGTTTTCCAAGCTCGCATAGAGGTAACCCCCGATGACACTATATCAACAGACGTTTCTTGATGAAGCCTCGTTGCATCCCTAGTTCACCCGCGGGCCGCGATCCTTGCCATGTTTTCGCATGTAAACTTGGAACTTCCGCTTGGCCCGCCCGAGCTTCCACTGCTGGTAGGCCGATCGCGCCTCCGCCAGGCCCAAGCTGGGACGCCACCCTGCCTTTAGGTAAATGTACCCGAACAACATGCCGCCCAGATGCGCGATCGTGCTCACGCCCGTGTTGGGGCCGAATGTCATCAATAATTCGATGACGGCGTAGATCACGACCATGTACTTGGCCTTGATTGGGAATAAGAAATTCATCAGCACGGTTTGGTTCGGGTACATGACGCCAAAGGCCACCAGTAGCCCGAAGATGGCCCCCGAGGCACCGATAGTCGGCGTGTACCAATCCCCGATGGCCACATTCACAACCAGCACACACACGCCTGCCGCGATGCCGCAGAGAAAGTAGTACTTCAGGAAACGCCGCGTGCCCCAATCTTGCTCGAGCATCGATCCGAACATCCACAACGCCAGCATGTTGAACAGAATGTGAGTGATGCCGGCGTGCAGGAACATGTACGTCACGACCTGCCAGACCATCAGGATGTGCACCACCGCCTCGGCCCTGAGCCCCAACAGCAGCCTCGCCTGGGTGCTCACCGCTGGTCCGCCTAGATAGGTCAGCAGGAACATGGCCGTGTTGATGATCAGGAGCCACTTCACTCCCGGTGTCAGGTATCCGAAATAGGAGGATCGGGTGTAGCGCAACCGCGTGTATCCCATGGCGGGGTCCTACAGTCAGAATATCAAAAGGAATCCTGTTTTCAGGACGCCGTTCGATCTCCTTTTGCGTACCGGTTCAGTGCCGAAGCGCACAAATGTAACAGGGCGCCCCCACCCAACCACACCTGCCAGTGAGAGAACAGGCCGGAGGGTATCGCAAAACCACCCGCCCAGTTGTAGTCCGAAGCGATTCGCCAGAGTCCCAGGACACAGGCCATGAGCGCCGCCGGCCGGAGCACGAGGGCAGCAGCCTGAGCCGTGCGACGGTGGAACGCTCGCTTGGTGGCCACTGGAATTTGTCTGCCGAGTCGGATCCTGACCAACATGGGGCTGGTGATACCACTCTTAACAGATTGCTCGAGCGAGCGGGAATTGGCTTACGCCATGTCAATCCGGGATAGGGCGGAAGACGATATCAATCGAAGTGATCAGCTCCACCGGTTCACCACCGAGCAGGGTCGGCTGATAGACCCATCGGCGCACAGCGTCCTGCGGCGCCCGCCCTAACCGCGGGTGGCCGCTAGAGACGAGCAGGTCGCGGTTGGATCCTCATCTCCGCCGCCATCGGACGAAATAGCGGCTCAGCGCGATCAACCAGCCGTTGCCGTTTCGACCGAACCGCGTATGCGGATGGCACGGGGCAGGGCCGGGTCGGGTTTAGCTACAGCGCCTCAAACCGGTCCGACGGGCCAATTCGATCTCGACATCGAAACGAGCGATTGCCGCAGATTCACATCCGCGAAGCTCGTTTCAGGCATGGCGGTACCTTCCTCGACACCCAGGCCCGATGCCGGCGCCTCGTCGAGCGACGCCGCAGTCGGTGGAATCGCACACAGTGGATCGAGCGTCACACCGCCCGGGCGCCCTGCTCTCGCGGGACGAACTGCGGTACAGACGTATGCACTGTCTGCGCATGCGCCCCGACGATCGACGTCGGCGTCTTTGCCTTCGGCAAAGCTGCGGCCAGAGCCGCGGGGTCACCCAGGCGCAGCTGACCACCAGCGCTCCGCCGGCAAATGCCGAGCTGACCACCCAACCCCGTAGGGGCGCCGGCAGGCGACGGCCTGCTCGAACGTCGTTGATCTGCTGCCTGCG
>Ga0306922_10003431_pt1 | contig 14799 bp, 15 predicted proteins | sample sta12Cox44000082_FD_203758 | JGI IMG/M metagenome (GOLD analysis project Ga0306922, IMG submission 203758) | Lab enrichment of tropical soil microbial communities from Luquillo Experimental Forest, Puerto Rico - statoxic.12C.oxic.44.000.082 (v2)... | ecosystem: Environmental > Terrestrial >... | reverse complement strand
ATCCGGACGGCCGCCGACCTGGGCGCATCGGTCATCAACATTTCGTCGGTTGCGTGCGTTGCGGTCACGTCGGCGTTCGACGACCGCGCGCTGGGCGCCGCCCTGGCGTACGCGGTCGACGTCAAGAACGTCGTCGTGGTGGCCGCAGCGGGCAACACCGGCGGCGCCGGACAGTGTCCGCCCCAGCATTCGGATCCAACCTGGGCAACCGTTACCGTCGTCGTCAGCCCGGCCTGGTACGACGACTACGTGCTGACCGTCGGCTCGGTGAATGCCGAGGGGACACCGTCGGCGTTCACGCTTGCCGGACCGTGGGTGGATGTCGCAGCCACCGGCGAGGCGGTCACTTCGCTCGATTCCGAACCGGTATCGGGCACCAGTTACGCCGCTCCGGTGGTCAGTGGGCTGGCCGCGCTGATCCGAGCACGATTCCCGGCGTTAACCGCGCGGCAGGTGATGCAGCGGATCGAGTCGACCGCGCATCACCCGCCCGCCAGATGGGATCCGCTCGTCGGCAACGGCACGATCGATGTCCTGGCCGCGGTCAGCACCGACTCGAGTCCGCCCAGCGACACCCCCAAACCAACGCCGGCGCCCCCGCCGATCACCGCACCACCACCCACACCGGCGGATTCTCGCGGCCGCAACGCCGCGTTGGGCGGCGCGGCCGCCTGCCTCGCTGTGCTGGTGGGAGTCCTCGCGGTCGGCGCGGCGATGGGGCGCTTACGGGGTGCCCGCAACCGTGTCGTGGGCGACTGACGCGTTCTGCCTGCTCAGTTCCGGTCCGGATGGCAGGGCCAGCAACAGCGGCCACGGCGCCGGAATCGCCGCCGGAAGACCAAGGTCATGTGCCGCGTCGTCGTCGTGGATCGCGAACCGCACCCCGGTGTCGGTGACGAGGTATCGGGTGCCAGCACGGCCATCGCCCCGCACGTACGCGCTCCGCGCGGGCGGTACGTAGGCCGCGTCCAGCGCAGGACCGCCCCCATCGGCTTGCGACAAGGTCACCGGCACCTGACCGGCCCGCACCGGCGGGCCGTTCCCGGCCAGCAGCGCGATGTCGGGATCCCCGGATGGGGCCGGCCTCCAACTGATGCACAAGGTGCCGCCCCCGTCCGACAGGGCCGGCGCCCGCCCGGGGAAACCGGCCACCGGAAGCGTGTTCACGATCCCGGCGGCGCGGATCGCATCGGGCGCCACCGCGATGGCGTTGGCGGTGCCCTGCGAGTTGCTGAAGCGCAGGAGATCCGCGGCCACCTGGCCGATGCGTTGCACCCCGGTCGCCAAAACGACGTAATACTCGTCACCATCGCCACGTGTGATGCGCAGCACGCTGCCCACAGGAAAGCCGGGCAGCCCCGGCGCCTCGCCGCCCGCGCCGCGGATCCGTGGAGTGGCGATCGGCGGCGCCTCCGGGACGGCGTTCAGCAACGACTGCGAGACGAGCCGCGGCGCGCGGCCCTCAAGCCTTAGTGCGCGCAGAACCGCGGCGTCGGCGAGGTCCACCACTGCGCGCTGCCCGTTGTAGAGCAGGTAGGCCGGCGAACCTGAGGTCGGCGCGACCAGAGCGGCCTGGTCGGGAGACAGCCGACGGACCGACGATCCCTCGACGGCTCCGACGACGATCGTCGTTGCGGCGGTGCCATCCGTATTGCAGATCGTCCAGGCCGATTCATTCGCGGACAGCGGTTGGCCGATAAGCTGGGGTGCACCCGGAATGCCAAGCAGCGGACCGCGTTTGGTCCGGCCCAGCTGAGACTCGCGCACCGGCTGCGGGTTGGCTGCCGTCGCCGCGATCAACCGCGCCGACGCCAGGTTCAGCACCGGATGCCAGGTGTCGCCCACGCGGACGTAGAGGGCCCCGGAATCTCGGCCCATCACGATCCGCGCCCGGTCGAGCTCAACCTGCGGCCGCAGAAAAGCCATCAACCCGCATCCCGCCACGGCGATGGTGGCCAGCACGCAGCCGACCGTCAGCGCCGCCGTCCGCACCCGCAACGGTTCGTTGACCGCGCCCATATCCCTGCCCAACAACGCGCATTCGATGCGCCGCGACAGAAATCGGTAACCGCTGATGTGCAGCCGAGTCGTCGGTTGGCGCGGCGATGATCGGTCCAAAAACCCTCCGAAAAATCTGTGGAATCCGTCTCCTGCGTCACGTTAAACCGCAGGTAGAGGGTGCCGGCTCCATCCATCCACAGGTCAGCGAATTTACGGTCGCCGCTGGTAGCGGGTAAAATTTAAGGATGCTTTCCCACCGCATAAGTCGCTGGGTGGGCCTGGGGGCTTCCGCACTGGTCACTGCCACCGGCCTGCTCGTAAGCCCATACGCCGCCCCATACGCTGCGGTCGCCTCCGCCGATGACTGCCCGGACGTCGAAGTGATCTTCGCGCGCGGCACCAATGAGCCACCCGGTCTGGGCAAGGTCGGCGACGCCTTCGTCGACTCGCTGCGCCAGCAGACCGGCCTGAACATCGACACCTACGGGGTGAACTACGCCGCCAGCAAGCTGCAGCTGCACGGCGGTGACGGCGCCAACGACACCATCAATCGCGTCAAAGCCGCGGTGGCGAAGTGCCCGAACACCAAGATCGTGTTGGGCGGCTACTCGCAGGGCGCGTCGGTGATGGACATCGTGGCCGGCGTCCCCATCGGCGGGATCAACTGGGGCGGCTCGTTGCCGCCCGAGTACGCGAACAACATCACGGCGGTCGCCACCTTCGGTGACGTGGCCGACCGCGCCGGCGGAACGCTCCCGGCCCAGAGCGCGATGCTCGGGTCCAAGGCGATCGACCTGTGCAACCCCAGCGACCCGATCTGCCACGCGGGCCCGGGCAACGAGTGGAGCGGTCACACCGAGGGCTACGTTCCGGCGTACACCACCCAGGCGGCGGCTTTCGTCGCGTCCAAGCTGTTGGCCGGGACCGGCCGGCAGGCGCCAGGATTCGGGCCGGCGCAGGGGTCCACCCCGCAGACGCCCGGGTTCGGCCCGCAGGCACCTGGGTTCGGCCCGCAGGCACCTGGGTTCGGCCCGCAGACGCCCGGGTACGGCCCGCAGGCGCCCGGCCCCGCCCCGTCGCTACCCGGCAACGTGCCTGGGCCGAGCACGCCGAGCACGCCGGACACGCCGTCCCCCCAAGCCCCGCTGGTCTAAGCCGTCACTTAAGCAACGCACAGCGGGATCTGCTGGACCACATAGGTTCGCGGTTTAACATCCGATCGTGCGGCCTCTCCCAGTCGCAAACCCCTTCGCCAGTTTCGCGGCCTCGGCATCTCTTGCCGTGGCGTTAATGATCGCCCCGGCAGCCGTGCCCTTGCCGGCAGCGATTCCGATGGCGTCGGCGGGGTGCCCGGACGCCGAAGTGGTTTTCGCCCGGGGCCGAGACGAACCACCCGGCCTCGGTGCAGTCGGCGACGCGCTGGTCAATTCGCTGCGCGGCAAGACACGCATGTCGGTCGGGGCGTACGGGGTCAACTACCCCGCCGACATCAGCGTCGACAGCGGCGCCAACGATATGAGCGGCCACGTCCAATTCATGGCCACCCATTGCCCGAACACCCGCGAGGTGCTCGGCGGCTATTCCCTGGGTGCCGAGGTTGCTGACCTCGCGACCTGGGGCCGTATACCGCCGGGTGTGGATCAGCACGTCGCGGCGGTCGCGTTGTTCGGTAATGGCACCCGGCAAATCGCCCCCGCCTTCGCCGGTAAGACCATCGACCAGTGCGCGCCCGGCGACCCCATCTGCGGGAGGGGCCCGATTTGGTCGGCACATCTGCAGCCCTCATACATCGGCTCCGGGCTAGTTGATCAGGCCGCGAGCTTCGTCGCGGGCAGGCTCTAGTCAGCTGGACGGACGACCTCAGTCACTTACGCCCCATCTATAACTCCCGTAACATCGTGGTGTGAGGCTTATCCGCCTAGGTCTGATCGCCGCAGCCCTTGCGGCGGCTGCATTGTGGGTCGCACCCCGAGTGATGCCCCCCGCCTGGGCATCATGCCCCGACGTCGAGGTGGTGTTCGCTCGGGGAACCGATGAGCCACCGGGCGTCGGTCGGGTGGGCCAGGCCTTCATCAACTCGCTGCGCCAGCACACCCGCAAAAACGTCGGGGCATACGCGGTTAACTACCCCGCGAACAAGGACTTCCTGGCCGCAACGGACGGCGCGAACGATGCCAGCAGCCACGTCAAGCAGATGGCCAACAACTGCCGCAACACCAAGCTGGTACTCGGCGGGTACTCCCAAGGCGCCGCCGTCATCGACATCGTCACCGCCGCACCACTGTCCGGCCTCGGCTTCCATCAGCCATTGCCCACCGAGGCCGCCGATCACGTCGCCGCGGTGGCTCTCTTCGGCAATCCGTCCGGCCGGGGAGGAGGGCTGATGAGCGCCCTGACCCCGAATTTCGACGGCAAGACCATCGACTTGTGCAACCAGGGAGACCCGATCTGCTCCAACGGCAATCAGTGGAAAGCGCACCTGGGCTATGTGCCCGGGATGACCAACCAGGCCGCCAGCTTCGTCGCCGGCAGGCTCTAGTCCCGCGTGCGCAGATCGCGCGTGATCAGGTTCCGTGACTCAAGCTCGTCGTCGGCTGGGTAATCCACCTGAACGAGCGTCAGCCCGTGCGCCGGCGCGGCGGCGAAGTCACTGGACCGGTCTGTCGCGGAAAGCAATTCACGGCACCAGGATGCCGGGCGCCGATGCTCGCCGACGGCCAGCAGCGCCCCGACCAGCGACCGCACCATCGACCAGCAGAACGCGTCGGCGGTGACATGCGCGGTGATCCGATCGCCCTCGCGCGACCAGTCCAACCGCTGCAGATCGCGGATCGTGGTGGCCCCATCACGCTGACGACAGAACGCCGCGAAATCGTGCAACCCCAACAGGTCTCGCGACGCGATGGCCATCGCGTCGAGGTCCAGCGCGCGCGGCCAGGCGGTGACGTAGCGCGCCTCCCGCGGCTCCACGCCGTAGGGCGCCGTCGACAGCCGGTACACGTAGTGGCGCCGCAGCGCCGAGAATCGGGCGTCGAAACCCGCTGGGGCGGGCGCGATGTCGAGGACCCGGACGTCGACGGGCAGGAACCGGCCGAGGCGCCTCACCAGCGGCAGGAATTCCGATTCACCGGTGCGTGGCGAGCGCGGGTACGCGTTCGGCAACGCGTCTTCGGGCACGTCGACGTGGGCCACCTGCCCGGTGGCATGCACGCCCGTATCGGTGCGCCCGGCCGCGCGCAGGCGCACCGGCGTGCGGAAAACCGTCGTCAGCGCCTCGTCGAGAACGCCGGCGACGGTTCGTTGCCCGGCCTGAGTCGCCCAGCCCGCGAAATCGGTTCCGTCGTAGGCGATGTCAAGCCGTAGACGGACAACCTCACTAATTCTCGGTGGCCTCGTCGGGCTCGTCGGTGGCGGCCTCCTCGGCAGGGGCCTCGTCAGCCTTGGCCTCCTCGGCTGGGGCTTCCTCGGTCGAAGCCTCCTCGGCCTTGGGCTCTTCGGCCTCGACTTCCTCGGCCTTGGCCTCTTCGGCCTCAGCCTCCTCGGCCTTGGGCTCTTCGGCCTTGGGCTCTTCGGCCGGCGCTGCCGCAACCGGCGCGGCCGACTTCTTCGAAGCCTTCACCCGACGCGCCCGATCGGCCTCCGACGTCACCGTCTTCTCCCGCACCAGTTCGATGACGGCCATCGGAGCGTTGTCGCCCTTGCGCGCCTCGACCTTGATGATCCGGGTGTAGCCGCCGTTGCGGTCGGCGAAGAACGGCCCGATCTCGGCGAACAACGCGTGCACGACGTCCTTGTCGCGGATCTTCTTGAGAACCTCGCGACGGTTGTGCAGCGTGCCCTTCTTCGCGTGCGTGATCAGCTTCTCGGCGTACGGGCGAAGCGCACGAGCCTTCGGCTCGGTCGTCTTGATCCGGCCGTGCTCGAACAGCGACGTGGCCAGGTTGGCCAGTAGGGCCTTCTGGTGCGCAGACCCCCCGCCGAGGCGAGGGCCCTTGGTGGGCTTGGGCATTGCTGACGCTCCTGTCTTAGCGGCTCAAAAGAGTTAGAGCTGTTCGGTTTCGGCGTAGTCCTGGTCGTCGTAGGCACCCTCGGTAGACCAGGTGCCAGTGGCGACGTCGTATCCCGCGACCTCCGACGGGTCGAAGCTGGGCGGGCTGTCCTTGAGCGACAGGCCCAGCTGGTGCAGCTTGACCTTCACCTCATCGATCGACTTCTGACCGAAGTTGCGGATGTCGAGCAGGTCGGACTCGGTGCGCGACACCAACTCGCCGACGGTGTGCACACCCTCGCGCTTGAGGCAGTTGTAGGACCGCACGGTCAGATCCAGGTCGTCGATCGGCAACGCGAACGACGCGATGTGGTCGGCCTCGGCCGGCGACGGCCCGATTTCGATGCCCTCGGCCTCGACATTGAGTTCCCTTGCCAGGCCGAACAATTCGACCAGGGTCTTACCGGCCGATGCCAGCGCGTCGCGCGGGGTGATCGAGGTCTTGGTCTCCACGTCCAGGATCAGCTTGTCGAAGTCGGTGCGCTGCTCGACGCGGGTGGCGTCCACCTTATAGGTCACCTTGAGCACCGGCGAGTAGATGGAATCGACCGGGATGCGGCCGATTTCGGCGCCGGAAGCCCGGTTCTGCACCGCCGGCACGTAACCGCGGCCGCGCTCGACGACGAGCTCGACCTCGAGCTTGCCCTTGTCGTTCAGCGTCGCGATGTGCATGCCGGGGTTGTGCACGGTCACACCGGCGGGCGGCACGATGTCACCCGCGGTGACCTCGCCCGGCCCCTGCTTGCGCAGATACATGGTGACCGGCTCGTCCTCCTCCGAGGACACGACCAGGCCCTTGAGGTTCAGGATGATGTCGGTGACGTCTTCCTTCACGCCGGGCACGGTGGTGAACTCGTGCAGGACGCCGTCGATGCGAATGCTGGTGACGGCCGCGCCGGGAATCGACGACAGCAGCGTGCGACGCAGCGAATTGCCAAGGGTGTAGCCGAATCCCGGCTCCAGCGGTTCGATGACGAACTGGGACCGGTTGTCGGTGAGGATCTCCTCGGACAGTGTGGGTCGCTGTGAGATCAGCATGGTATTTCTTCTTCTCCTTCTCGGCACCCGCTATTTGATGCCGCTAAGACCTGCACCGGGTTCAGTGCAGGGGTCTTCTTACTTCGAGTAGTACTCGACGATCAGCTGCTCGGCGAGTGGCACGTCGATCTGCGCCCGCTCCGGCAGTTGGTGGATCAGGATGGTCTGACGCTCCCCCACCACCTGCAGCCAGCTCGGAATCGGGCGGTCGCCCGCCGTCTCCCGCGCGATCTGGAACGGCACCGTGTTCACCGACTTGTCCCGCACATCGACGATGTCGTACTGCGACACCCGGTAGCTGGGGACGTCGACGAGCACGCCGTTGACGGTGAAGTGCCCGTGGCTGACGAGCTGGCGGGCCATCCGGCGCGTGCGCGCCAACCCGGCGCGGTAGACGACGTTGTCCAGCCGGCTCTCGAGGATCTTCAGCAGTTCCTCACCCGTCTTGCCGGGCTGCCGTACGGCCTCCTCGTAGTAGCGGCGGAACTGCTTTTCCATCACGCCGTAGGTGAAGCGGGCCTTCTGCTTCTCCTGCAACTGCTGCAGGTATTCGCTCTCTTTGATCCGCGCGCGGCCGTGCTGGCCGGGCGGATAGGGGCGCTTCTCGAAGGCCTGGGAGCCACCGACGAGGTCGGTGCGCAGCCGGCGCGACTTGCGGGTAACGGGTCCGGTGTAACGAGCCATGATTGTGTCCTAGACCCTTCTAGACTCTTCTGCGCTTCGGTGGGCGGACGCCGTTGTGCGGCTGGGGCGTGACATCGGAGATGGCACCGACCTCCAGGCCAGCGGCCTGCAGCGACCGGATCGCGGTTTCGCGGCCCGAGCCCGGGCCCTTCACGAACACGTCGACCTTCCGCACCCCGTGCTCCTGGGCCTTGCGCGCGGCGTTCTCGGCGGCCAGCTGAGCGGCGAACGGGGTCGACTTCCGCGAGCCCTTGAAGCCCACGTGACCCGACGACGCCCAGGCGATGACGTTGCCCTGAGGGTCGGTGATCGTCACGATCGTGTTGTTGAACGTGCTCTTGATGTGCGCGGCGCCGTGCGGGACGTTCTTCTTTTCCCGCTTGCGGGTCTTGTGCTGTCCCTTCTTGGGCGCCGGAGCACCACTTGCCTTCTTCGGTGGCATCGGTTACCTGGCCTTCTTCTTGCCTGCGATGGTGCGCTTGGGTCCCTTGCGGGTCCGCGCGTTGGTCTTTGTCCGCTGGCCGCGCACCGGCATGCCGCGGCGGTGCCGCAGACCCTGGTAGCAGCCGATCTCGATCTTGCGGCGGATGTCTGCCTGCACCTCCCGGCGCAGATCGCCCTCCACCTTCAGGTTGGCTTCGATGTAGTCACGCAGATGGGTCACCTGGTCGTCGGTGAGATCCCTGGTGCGCAGGTCCTTGTCGATGCCAGTGGCGGCCAGAATTTCGTTAGAGCGGGTACGGCCGACGCCGTAGATGTAGGTCAGCGCGATCTCCATGCGCTTATCGCGCGGCAGATCGACGCCCACTAGTCGAGCCATGGGTGGCGTTTCCTCTTCCTAGGCGGAGGTCTGATCCCAGCCCGTCCCGAATTGATCGGGGCCCGGCCTCCGTCCGGGCGTGGATGAGCTGGCCCATCTCTATAGATGCCAGCCGCTCACTGGTGCTGGGAGGTCTGCATTCAGTTGTATGGGCAGAGGCCGAAGCCTTGACTCAGCCTTGTCTCTGCTTGTGGCGCGGATCTGAGCAGATCACCATGACCCGCCCGTGCCGACGGATCACCCTGCACTTGTCACAAATTGGCTTGACGCTCGGGTTCACCTTCACGGCCGCTTCGATCCTGTTCTCTGGGTGTTTCGTTACTTGTACCGGTACACGATGCGGCCCCGGGACAGGTCGTAGGGAGACAACTCCACCACCACCCGGTCCTCGGGCAGGATGCGGATGTAGTGCTGCCGCATCTTGCCGCTGATGTGGGCGAGCACCTTGTGACCGTTCTCCAGCTCAATGCGGAACATCGCATTGGGCAGGGGCTCGACCACGCGGCCCTCTACCTCGATGGCACCGTCCTTCTTGGCCATACTCTTCAGAAATCCTCGTCGTTTAGTTTCGTACCCGCCTGCGCCCGAGTCGGCGCAACAGGCGCAACAGCTACCCCGACTTCAAACGTGAGCCGGTGACAGGAAATTCCTAGGGACTGGGCACGCAAAAAGCCGGCGCGGGTGCCGCACCGTTACCCCACGATACCCGCTGATCGGGCCTGGCCAAAATCGCCAGCAGCGGAATCGGGGCCGCCCCCCTCGACCGGTCAGAGTGCGTCTGACAAGCGCATACTTAATTCCGATGACAAATCCCGCACGTCCCGACGCACAGCCCCGCAAACCCGTGATACTGACCGTTGACGACGATCCCGCGGTATCCCGCGCGGTGGCCCGGGACCTACGTCGCCGCTACGCCGAGGACCACCGGATCGTGCGCGCGGAATCCGGTCAAGATGCCCTGGAAACCCTCAATGAACTCAAACTCCGTGGCGAAACGGTCGCAACGCTCATTGCCGACTTCCGGATGCCGCAGATGACGGGCATCGAGTTCCTCGAAGAGGCGATGGACCTGTACCCGGCGGCGCGGCGGGTGCTGCTGACCGCCTACGCCGACAGCCACGCCGCCATCGACGCGATCAACGTCGTCGACCTGGACCATTACCTGCTCAAGCCGTGGGATCCGCCGGAGGAGAAGCTCTATCCCGTCATCGATGCGCAATTGGACGCCTGGAGTCGCACGCCGGAACACCCCATTCCGCACACCAAGTTGATCGGGCATCGCTGGTCGGCACCGTCCTGGCGGGTCCGCGACTTCCTGGCCCGCAACGGGCTTGACTACACCTGGTTCATGGCCGACGAACCGGAAGGCGAACGGCTACTGCAGGCCGCCGGCGAGGACGGCGAACGGCTGCCGGTCGTCATCACCGAAGGCGGCGAAACGCTCGTCGACCCCACCGACGTGGAGCTGGCCGACAGGTTGGGCCTGACCACCACGCCGTCGCAGGAGTTCTACGACCTGATCGTCGTTGGCGGCGGCCCCGCGGGCCTGGCCGCCGCCGTCTATGGCGCCTCCGAGGGACTGCGCACGGTGCTCATCGAGCGCACCGCCACCGGTGGCCAGGCCGGCCAGAGCTCACTGATCGAGAACTACCTAGGTTTTCCCGACGGGGTGCAGGGACGCCAGCTGGCCGACCGGGCGCGCAGACAAGCGGAGAAATTCGGTGCCGAACTGATCACCGCCCGCACGGCCACCGGGTTGGAGGTAAACGGGTCCAAGCGCACCATCCGCTTCGCCGACGGCGGCTCCATCGACGCGCACGCGGTGATCGTTGCCACCGGCGTCGACTACCGCCAGCTGGGGACAACCGTGTGCGACGACTTCATCGGCCGCGGCGTGTACTACGGGGCGGCCATTTCCGTCGCAGCGGAGTGCGAAGGGGAAGAGGTCTACGTCATCGGTGGGGCCAACTCGGCCGGCCAGGCCGCGATGTACCTGTCCCGCGAGGCCAAATCGGTGACCATCCTGGTGCGCGGCCCGTCGCTGGAGGCCTCGATGTCGCACTACCTGATCGAGCAGATCAAGCAGCGACCGAATATCACCGTCCGCACCTGCACCGAAGTGCAGCGCGCCGTTGGAACCGAATGCCTGGAAAAGCTGGTCCTGGTCGACAACCGGACCGGTCAAATCCAGGAAACCAGCTGCGCCCGCATGTTCATCTTCATCGGCGCCGCGCCGCGCACCGAGTGGCTGGACGGGGTGATCGCCCGCGACGACCACGGCTTCATCCTCACCGGCCCGAGCCTGCGAAACGTATGCGGCTGGACGTTGGACCGCCCACCCCATCATCTGGAAACCAGCGTGCCGGGCGTGTTCGTCGCCGGCGATGTGCGCGCGGAGTCCGCCAAACGGGTCGCGGCCGCGGTCGGCGAGGGATCAATGGCCGTCATGTTCGTCCACCGCTACCTGGCCGAGTCATGACCGCCAACACGCCGTGCGAGCCCGACGAGCTGCGCACCCTGTTCCTGTTCGAGGGCCTTACCGACGAGCAGCTGGCCATCTTGTGCGCCAATGGGCACATCGAGCAGTACCAACCCGGCCCGATCTGCGCCGAAGGCGACCCGGCGACCTGCTTTTACGTCCTCGTCGAGGGCGAGCTCGCGATGTCGAAGCTCTCCGGCGGTCAGCAGATCGAAACCGTGCGGACCTCGCAGCGCGGCGTGTACTGCGGCGCCTGGTCGGCGTTCACCGCCCAGGCCCATCAGAGCTACGACGCGTCCGTGCGCGCGACCAAGCCGTCGCGCTTCTTCGTGCTGGATGCGCCGGTGTTCGGCCAGTTCATGAAGGACCAGTTCCCGATGGCGGTCCACCTGCTCGACGGCATGGCCGTCGGCAAGGAGCGGGCGCGTCGGATCATCGACAATCGGGAGAAGCTGCTGGCGCTGGGCCAGTTGTCGGCCGGGCTCACCCATCAGTTGAACAATCCCGCCGCGGCCACCGCCCGAGCCGCCTCGGAGCTGCACGACCGGATCGCCGGCATGCGGCGGAAACTGCGGATGCTCGCCGAAGGCACCTTTACCCCGGACGCGTTGCGCGGCCTGGTGCGGCTTCAGCAAGAGGTCGTCGAGCAAGTCGCCAAGTCCACGACGCACCAGTTGAGCGCGATCGAGACCGCCGATTGCGAGGACGCCGTCGGCGACTGGCTGGAGGACCATGGCGTCGATGGCGGCTGGGATATCGCACCCACGTTCGTCGAAGGCGGCATCGACACCGACTGGCTGGAGCGGATTTGCGCCGTCGCCGATGAGATCGCGTCGCAATCGTTGGAGGGGGCCATCCGCTGGCTCTACTACACCGTCGAGATCGAGCTGCTCTTGAACCAGATAATTGAAGCCAGCAAACGGATCTCGACGCTGGTCGCCGATGCCAAGCAGTACTCCCACCTGGACCGGGCCCCGTTCCAGGTGGCCGACGTGCACGAGCTGCTGCGCAGCACGCTGGTGATGTTCGCCGACCGGTTGAGCAAAGACGGCAAGGTCGCGAACCCCATCACGGTGGTCAAGGAGTTCGACCGCTCGCTTCCCGAAATCCCTTGTTATCCAGGCGATCTCAATCAGGTGTGGACCAACATCATCGACAACGCGCTCGCCGCGATGCGCGACGAGGGCGGCACGCTGACCATCCGCACCGGCAGGCAGGGCGAGGACATGGCGCGGGTCGAGATCTGCGACACCGGGCCGGGGGTCCCCGACGACGTGCGCGGGCGCATCTTCGAGCCGTTCTTCACGACCAAGCCGTTCGGGGAAGGCACCGGCCTCGGACTGGACCTGGCATTCAACATCGTCGTCAAGAAACACCGCGGGGATATCAGGGTGGAATCGGTGCCGGGCGATACGCGGTTCATCGTGCTGCTGCCGTTGGAGATGGCACCCGTTGTGGATGCCGCCGACTACGCGGCCGACCCGGAATAGCGCTATCACCTACCCGGTTGGAGACCTCATGACCGACAGTCATGCCAGTTCTGGTGCCAACAAACCCAATCTCGGCCGGTTCGGATCGTTCGGACGAGGCGTTACGCCCCAGCAAGCCAAAGAAATCGAGTCCCTCGGCTACGGGGCGGTGTGGGTGGGTGGTTCCCCGCCCGCGGAACTGGCCTGGGTGGAGCCCATCCTCGAAGCGACGAGCACCTTGCAGGTGGCCACCGGCATCGTCAACATCTGGTCGGCGGCCGCCCAGCCGGTGGCCGAATCGTTCCACCGGATCGACAAGGCCTACCCGGGTCGCTTCCTGCTGGGCATCGGCGTTGGTCACCCCGAGGTCGTCGGCGAGTACCGCAAGCCCTACGACGCACTGGTGGAATATCTGGACAAGCTCGACGAGTACGGCGTTCCGGCCAGCAGGCGCGTGGTGGCGGCGCTGGGTCCCCAGGTGCTGAAGCTGTCCGCCCGGCGCAGCGCCGGCGCCCACCCCTACCTGACCACTCCCGAACACACCGCGCAGGCCCGTGAGCTGATCGGTCCGTCGGCGTTCCTGGCGCCCGAACACAAGGTGGTGCTGACAACCGACGCCGAGAAGGCCCGCTCGGTGGGCCGCAAGGCGCTCGACATCTACTTCAATCTGGCCAATTACCGCAACAACTGGAAGCGGCTGGGCTTTTCCGACGAGGAGGTCATCCGTCCGGGCAGCGACCGCCTGGTCGACTCGGTGGTGGCCTACGGCACCCCGGACGAGATCGCGGCACGGGTGAAACAGCACCTCGACGCCGGCGCCGACCATGTGCCGGTGCAGGTCCTCACCAAGGATGAAAACCTGGTTTCGGCGCTGGCCGAACTGGCGGGGCCACTGGGACTCAGCTAGCAGGCACTAAGCATCCTCGAGGGGGACCAAGATGACCGAGGCAGTTTCACTGAAACCCGACCTGGGCCGGTTCGGCGTATTTCGGCCCACCCGCTCGATCACGCCGGAACTGGCCGCAAAGATCGAACCTCTCGGGTACGGCGCGGTCTGGATCGGCGGTTCGCCGGCCGCCGACCTGGCCTGGGTCGACCCCGCCCTGGCGCAGACCAGCTCGCTGCAACTGGCCACCGGCATCGTCAATATCTGGTCCGCGCCGGCACCGGTGGTCGCCGAGTCCTATGCGCGCATCGAAAGTGCCCACCCGGGAAGGTTTTTGCTCGGCATCGGGGCGGGCCACCGCGAGCGCACCGAGGAGTACGTGAAGCCCTACGACGCGCTCGTCGGCTACCTCGACGCGCTCGACGCAGCGATGGTGCCGACCAGCCGTCGGGTGCTCGCGGCGCTCGGGCCGCGGGTGTTGCGGCTGTCGGCGGAACGCAGCGCCGGCGCCCACCCGTATCTGACCACGCCGGAACACACGGCCAAGGCACGCGAGCTGTTGGGCAACTCGGTGTTTCTGGCGCCGGAGCACAAGTTGGTGCTGACTACGGATGCTGGGGAAGCCCGCGCGGTGGGCCGTGAGGCGCTCGATCGTTACCTGGGCCTCAGCAATTACGTGAACAACTGGCTGCGGCTGGGATTCACCCAAGACGACGTCGCCAAGCCCGGAAGCGACCGGCTGGTCGACGCGTTGGTGGCCTACGGCACGCCGGACGCCATTGCGCGCCGCCTCAATGAACATTGCGAAGCCGGCGCCGATCACGTCGCGATCCAGGTGCTGGGCGCTGGGAGCGAGGACGCGTTGGTGACCGCGCTGGACGACCTTGCGGGGCCGTTAGGGGTAACTCCCCCGAACTGACCGTCCCCCTCGGTTAGGGTTTGACCATGCGACTGCTGGTCACCGGGGGAGCCGGCTTCATCGGCGCCAACTTCGTGCACAGCACAGTGCGTGAGCATCCCGAGGACGACGTGACCGTGCTCGACGCCCTGACCTACGCCGGGCACCGCGAGTCGCTGGCGGGCGTCGAAGGCGCCATCACGCTCGTTGTCGGCGACATCGTCGACGCCGAGTTGGTGTCCCGGCTGGTAGCCGAGTCCGACGCGGTCGTGCATTTCGCCGCCGAGAGTCACGTGGACAACGCGCTGGACGACCCCGAGCCGTTCTTGCACACCAACGTGATCGGGATGTTCACCGTCCTGGAAGCGGTGCGACGCCATGGTGTGCGGCTACACCACATCTCGACCGACGAGGTCTACGGCGACCTGGAGCTCGGCGATCCCGGGCGGTTCACCGAGTCGACGCCCTACAACCCG
>Ga0306922_10003427_pt1 | contig 14802 bp, 14 predicted proteins | sample sta12Cox44000082_FD_203758 | JGI IMG/M metagenome (GOLD analysis project Ga0306922, IMG submission 203758) | Lab enrichment of tropical soil microbial communities from Luquillo Experimental Forest, Puerto Rico - statoxic.12C.oxic.44.000.082 (v2)... | ecosystem: Environmental > Terrestrial >... | reverse complement strand
CTTTTGCCCCTTCGTAACCCGTTGATTTAATTAGACCGGAGTTCCCGTTGCGAGCCCGTTTCATGACCGTTTTTCCAAAATCGCGACTTTTTCCGCAGCCTGCTAAGCAAACTTTGACCGTGATCGTTCACCGCGAGCCGGGCCGCAGCCCAAGCTACTGGCTGGGGCCCGATCTCGCGGCAAACGAAAACTTCAATATCCATGTCGCCTTTCCCCCGCTATGGGGCCCGGCGGTGTTCTCTATCGCTACCACAACGATCCCCAGTGGTCATCGTTTAGCGCCGCAACTGCGACCGGGTTGGAACGGTTGGACTGGCCGCCGCGCTGGAGCGTCGGTCATGGACAAAGCGGTATGAACGACTGTTCGTACCTCGGGGCATCGCGGAGTGTTGGAATTTCGATGCGCTAGGAATGGCGGCTCCAGTAGTCCGGTGGGATTGCGACCATTTTAAGCGGTGACGTTCACTCGCCGCGAGCGGCAGAGACGGTCTGCTTAGGACATAAAGAGCGGTTGCCGTGGCCACAGTTGAGTGGCCGCTTCCGGTTCAGCTGATGACCTTCGCAAGAACGCACTACAACGGTCCAGGGCGCCGTGAGCTGCCGTTCGTTCTGCGATGTGGTCACGAACTCCAGCTCGGGCGCCGCCGCTCTCAGGCCCGTCAATAGTTGGCGGTACTCGTTAAGGCGCAGGCGTGCGGGGAGGGGGCCCGGCGAATTCACCGTTGCCGCCAACGCGTTCGGCGGCTATCTTGCAGCTCGTCATGCTGATTGCTCTCAAGCGCAAATCGCTGAAGACGCCCGCCGGTCGGGCGTCGGAGGTGTTTGTCGGCTGAGCTAGCGCGATATTTCCCTTCGAAGCCCCGCCGGTACCGAACGGGGCTCTTTCATTTGCTGGCGCCCCGTCTTCCGAAGCAAACGAACGGAGAGACGATGCGTCCAGATCCAAATCCTCCGCCACTTTCGGGCCTGCGCCGCGCGCAAGCCATCATCGCCATCGCGGGCGCCATCGGCGCGGTTGGCAAGAAGCTGTTGCAAATCCTTGACCGGCGGCGCTTTCCCCCTGGGGAGCTGCGCCGTTTGACGTCACCCCGCTCAGCCGGGAGAAGGCTGGCTTTCGCCGCCTTGAACGCGATGCCCATGGCCGAGCGCCCGCAGCCGTAGTCCCCAATCCCTCGGTCTACCACACGAAAGGAAACTGCAATGGCCTCTCTCTCGGGCGTTTGGCTGCCGATCGTCACCCCGTTTCACGACGGCGCCTTGGATCTGGAGAGCTATGAGCGGCTGCTCGACCATTATCTAGGTCTCGGCATTGGCGGCATTTTCCCGCTCGGGACGACCGGCGAGAACCCAACGCTGGACGATGCCGAGAGCGCGGCCATTATCGAGCGCACCCTCGCCATGGTCGCCGGCCGGGTACCGGTTTTTGTCGGAGTGGGTGGCAATGCGACGGCCAAGGTTGTTGAGCGGTTGCGCCGACTTGATCGCTACGATTTCCCGGGCATCGTCTCGGTCTGCCCATATTACAACCGCCCGGGCCAGGACGGGCTGGCGGCCCATTTCCGACAAATCGCCGCGGCCACCGAGCGGCAGATCGTCATCTACAACATCCCGTACCGGACCGGCGTCAACTTGGCGAACGACACGCTGCTCGACCTGGCTGAGCAGGCCAATATCGTCGGCGTCAAGGACTCTTCGGGCAATCTCGCCCAATCGCTGGAACTGCTGCGTCGGCGCAAGCCCGGTTTTGCCGTGATGACCGGCGAGGACAATTTTTATTATACGATGCTGGCGCATGGCGCCGACGGCGGCATCCTCGCATCGGCGCATCTCCGGACGGCCGATTTTATCGGCATTCATCAACGAATGCTCGCCAATGACCACTGCGGCGCGCACGGCCTCTGGTCGCGGCTCGAACGACTGGTGCCGCTCCTCTTCCGCGAAGCCAATCCGATGCCGATCAAATACTGCCTATGGCGCCAGGGCCTGCTGCGCTCGCCGGAATGCCGGCTGCCGCTGACGCGGATTTCGCCGCAGCTCGCTGCGGAGCTCGACCAGTCGTTGAGGCAGCTCGACGACCCCGCGGCCGACGGGGCCACCCAATGACCGCCAAAGTACTACCGGTCAGGTACCAAAGGCGGCACGAAGCGGACCATGTCGACGAGCATTTCACCCGCTCGGCTCGGATGCGGGCGGGTGCCGGTCTCGGAATAGCCGTGCCGGCGGTAAAACGCGATATTGTCCACCATCCGCGCGTTTGTATAAAGCCGGATTTCGGCGACTGCGAGGGCGGCCGCACGCTGGTCGGCGAAGTCCAACAACGCTCCGCCGTGGCCGCGCCCCTGCTCGGTCGGAGTCACTGCGATACTGTAGAGGAGCAGGTGATCCGGTCGTTCTTCGAGCACCGCGAGGCCGACGTCGCGGCCGCCGCACGACATGAGCCACACCGCGGCGCGGTGGTGGCCGGCAACGCAACTCATGCCGCGGCGAAGCAGGTGCGCACCAAGATCCTGCGTACCGCCGCCGAGCATTTCGAGTGCAGCGAGGCCATCTGTTGCTGGCGGACGGGCAGGTCGCGATCATGGGGGTGCCGCAGCGCAACATCGCGCTCGGGGCGCTGGCGGCGCTAGCCAACCCATTACGTGGCGCAGTCCAGCCGGGGACCGAGCCTGGGCTGGAGGCGACCGCCTATTTCGGCCCAGCCAAGGGCGCCACCGCGGCGGGGGCACACGCGATGATCATCGATATCGATCCGGCGACCATGGAGCTGCGCATCCTCAAATACGTGGTGATGCACGATTGCGGCAGGGTGATCAATCCGCTGATCGTCGCCGGCCAGATCCACGGCGGCGTCGCGCAGGGGGTCGGCAACGCCTTTTACGAGCGGCTGGCGTTCGACGACCAGGGCCAGCTGATCAACGGCACCTTAGCCGACTATCTGCTGCCGACCGCGTTCGAAGTGCCGAGGATCGAAATCGTCTTTGGAACTTTTGCGATCGATGTCTCTTGGTCCCCCATTGTAGCCTTCGAGTGTAACGGGGCGGTCCCTACTGACCTTGCCCGCCTTGTAGGCGTCAAATCCACCGAACAGCAGCATGATCTCGTCCATTAGGACCAAGATGCCGCGCGGATTGTCACACAAAATTTCGGCCAACTGCTCGTTCGTATAATCGGTCAGATCGTATCCATGTGCCGAATTGGTCGTTCTGCATTGTCGGCGGCGTCCAACAATCGAAATTCGACCGGATTGGCGAGAAGTTGGGGATGATGGATTGCTGCAACGCTTCGTCCTGATGCCGATGGAGCCACCCAAGATCGGCGTGGATCGACCACCACGGTTGAAGGCAATCCAGGAATACAACTGCTTAATAGAAAATCTCCTAGGCCACAATCCGACCAACCCGAACCCCATCGTGTTATCCGAGGGGGCGCACAAATACCGCGAACAGGTCGACGAACTAGTCGCGGCCTTTGAGACGTTTCCGGGTCCCGGCCCGCTAAGAAAAGAGAAAAATGCGCGCCCGGTCTCCTGGACGGTGTTCGCAACCCGCGGCAGGTTATCGAAAAACCGCTGCATCCGTAGGCGATGAAATTGGATCCCTATGAGCTTGGCAGTGAACTGTCTGCGCTCGGTGATTGTTAGCTCAACCGTTCCTTGTCGGATCGATGATGCGTAATCATCAGGATCGGTGAACGTGCGAACCACGCTCGAAGGCATCCCCCACCCTTCGTCAGCATGTAAGGCCCACGTAAGTTTGTAGCATGATCGGCTGACGCTGATCCCCGACAATTTGGACGCGTCACAGAAAATTCACACGGATCGGCATAACGAAGCTCGGCGCAAGGTGGCGGACGGTAATTCGCCATAGCGCGTGCGATAGCTGGCGGCAAAACGCCCCAATTCGCGGAACCCGAAACGCCGCGCGACCGCCGAGACGCTCGATGGTCCCAGCCCGCCCTCCCGCAGCGCGCGATGCGCCAGCTGCAGGCGGCGAAGGCGATGATAGCGCCCGGGAGATATACCTAAGTTGTGCTCACAGCACTTGCGCAGGAAGCGGTGCGACACTCCGAGGCTCGCGCAGATTTCGGCTAAGCTTGTAATCGGATCGGCCTCGAGAAGATCTTCGAGCTGAGCGAGAACATTGCGATAACGGTCGCTGGCCGGCGTCTTCTCTTCCGCTGGACGGCCGCAGAGACATCCGATCAGAGCGTAAATGGCTTCCTGCTCCAGCCCGTGCGCCGCCTGGATATGGCTCAGCGATCGCGACCCAGACTTGGCAATATTGATGGCAGCTCGATGCAGCCCAGCGAGGCTCCGCGCGGCTGCGGGCGAGGGGCGCCAAAGGGTGGGGCTAGGCGGCACGATAAAGCCGGCTCCGCACAATGCGCGGCCGTAACAGAGCAGGTCGTTTTCCCGCAGCCGGATCGCGTACCAGCGGCTTTGGCCGCTGGTTCTCGCATGCAAACGGGTTCCCGGGCCGAGGGTCAGCATCTCGCCCGCTTTCATCGCGATCCCGCCCCAGACCGGCGCGGGTGTTTTAGCGTTAGGCCACGAAATCAGGACGGTGTTCGCAGGCACGGCGATCACCGCGATCCTCGCCAGCTCCTCCTCGGCGCTCGCGAGACGGAGGCGATCGAGCGTGATCTGCGTCAGACATGCCCGAAACTCGCCGCTTTCGGTGACGAAGAGGCGCGTGTAGCCCTCCTCGCGCAAGGCGGCCTCAAAACTTTCCGCTTCGCTGAATACCGAGATAACGCTGCCCGGCATTTCTCGTCACCAGCCGAGGTCCCTGAGCTCCAAGGCCGGCATTCGATCAGTCTTTCGGGCAAAATTCGGACGCACGCCATCCATTTTCGGCCAATCGGCACCAACTGTCGCCGCTAATTCGGATTATCCCGCTTCCAGCTCCACTCGGCTGTTCAGCCGGAGTCGGCTTCGGGTCACGGGCGGTAAAACTCCCAGTGAGCATATGTTGTCCGGATTTCCCCGGGTAGCGGACATTTTCAGGAGCGCGTTTCATCATTTAGCGAACCCATTGGTATTGCAGATCACCGCGTTCTGGGGCCGCGTAATTGTAGGCTGAGCTTTGGCCCAACAATTCCACGAGATCATACAGAATAGACTGGCTTTGGTTCGCGAAGAGAGCGTCAGTGTGGGTCACCGGCGGGCAGCCGCTGCCGGGTCAATGAGGAGAACCCGCCATGCGCATCTACATTATCGGCAATGACGGCATCAGGCTGTGTCGCGAAGCCCCGGCCACCGTCAATGACGGCGAGATTGCGTTCGCCTCGAAAGCGGAATTGCACACTGCCCCACTGAGCGGCAAGCAGCTGCTGGCGCTGTGGAATGCTCTGCCTGGTGTCGAGAAACGGCGCAAGATTGGCGACCGCGGGGCACTGATCGATCAGCTGTGGCCGGCAATCGAGGCCTTGCCGGAGCCGGAGCCGCCATCCGAGGCTAAGCGCCCATTAAAGCAGGATGAGGTGATTGCCATGCTGCGGCGACCCCAGGGTGCAACCGTGGATGAGGTGGCAAGGGCCACCGGGTGGCAGCGCCACACGGTTCGCGGTGTCTTCTCGGGCACCCTGAAGAAGAAGCTCGGGCTCACGCTTGCCTCCGCCAAAGAGGACCGCGGCCGCGTCTACCGCGTCGACCGGACTGGCAACCCTATGAACCCGGCAATCCACGACGCTTCGGCTCGCCCGCGCGCTGGCGAGCCGTCGCCGGTTCGCCGCCGGAACGGCAATCGGCACGATCGTCCGAGCCGTCCTGACATCACCGAGGTCGAGCACCAACTTGCCGGCTTGGTCAATCAATCGACGCAAGATCTACGGGTCGCCTGGCGCCAGTTGCATCACACTGGACCGCCGCTCGGGCTCAGTCGCGATCTGCTGATCCGCGACCTCGCCCATCAGCTGCAAGAGCAAAGTCATGCGGCCCGAGCCGGGCGCTGCGGCGCCGCCTGCAGAGCCTGGCCCGAGCAGACAACGGCACGATGACCGTCGATCCCGGTCTCGTGCTCAAGACCGGCACGACCCTGGTGCGCCAGTGGCGCGGGCACACGCACACTGTCCTCGTCCACAACGACGGGTTCGAGCACCAGGGCCAGCGCTATCGGTCGCTAACCGCAATTGCCGAGCGGATTACCGAGGCCCATTGGTCGGGTCCGCGGTTCTTTGGTCTGACCAAGCGCGCGGGTACGTCGATCGGTCCCCAGGCCGGCCGATGACGAAGTCAGCTCGCAGCGGGACAGGGCGGAACGCCAGGGTTCGCTGCGCCATCTACACCCGGAAATCCTCCGAGGAGGGGCTCGATCAGGAATTCAATTCGCTGCAGGCGCAGCGCGAAGCCTGCGAGGCATTCATCACCAGCCAGCGCCACGAAGGTTGGGTGTGCCTGCGCGCGGGTTATGATGACGGCGGGTCCTCCGGCGCGACGCTGGATAGACCGGCGCTGCAACGGCTGCTCGCCGACATCACAGCGGGTCGAGTCGATACCATTGTCGTCTACAAGATCGACCGGCTGACCCGCGCGCTCGCCGATTTTGCCAAGATCGTCGAAATCCTCGATGCGAGGGGTGCCTCGTTTGTTTCGGTGACGCAGCAGTTCAACACGACGACCTCGATGGGGCGGCTGACCCTCAATGTTCTGTTGTCCTTTGCGCAGTTTGAGCGCGAGGTCATCGGCGAGCGCATCCGCGACAAGATCGCCGCCTCAAAAAAGAAGGGGATGTGGATGGGCGGGGTGCCGCCGCTTGGGTATCGGGTGCAGGACCGCAAGCTGGTCATCATCGACAGCGAGGCGGAAATCGTGCGCTCGATCTTTCGCTGCTATAGCGAACTGGGCTCGGTGCGGTTGTTGCAGGCGGAGCTCGACGCCCAGGGGATTAAAAGCAAGTTGTGGACTAGTGCGGCGGGTCGGATGATCGGCGGCAAGCCATTCTCGCGTGGCGCGCTCTACCTGCTGTTGCGGAACCGCATCTATCGCGGCGAGATCGTTCACAAGGGCCAATCCCACCCCGGCGAACACCCGCCAATCATCGACCATCCGCTGTGGGACGCGGTTCAGATGCGGCTCGCCGGTAATACCGCCGAGCGCAACTCCACCACACGCACTCACCAACCGAGCCTGCTCACCGCGATGCTGTTTGATGCCGCGGGCAACCGGATGACGCCGAGCTATGCGGTCAAACAAGGCGCGCGCTACCGCTATTATGTCTCGCGCCCGCTGATCACCCAAGACCAGCGCAAAAGCGCCACCGCCTTGCGCATTCCCGCCGGGGAGATCGAGCAGCTCGTGGCCAGCCGACTGCGCCAATGGCTTCTCGACCCCGGTGGCATCTACCAGTCGACACGGCTTGCCGATCCGTCAGCGCAGCACCGACTGATCGCGCGCGCCGGGGAAATCGGCCAGAGCTGGGCCGAGTTGCCGGGAACACGCCAGCGTGCCTTCGTGACCACGCTGATCGAGCGCATCGATGTTGGGGCTCATCGCATCGACATCCATTTGCACCCGACCCGGCTCGCTGCACTCCTCGATGTTGCAGCGACACCACCGCCGAGCGCGACGGAGGACGAAGCCCAGATTCTGTCCGTGCCGATATGGCTGCGACGCACCGGGCGGGAGATCACGATGTTGATCGAGGGGACCGACCCGTTTGCCACAGCGAAACCCGATGCGCGACTGATCAAGCTGCTGTCCAGGGCGCGCCGGTTCCATGCGGCACTCCTTAACGGCGATGGCGTGCCGTTTGCCGCACTGGCCAAACGACAAGGGGTGAGCCCGTCTTATTTCACGCGGCTCGTCCGCCTCAGCTATCTCGCCCCGGACCTCACCGAAGCCATCCTCGACGGCCGTCAGCCGCACGATCTGACCGCGGACAAGCTGCTGGCGAATTCCCGTCTGCCACTTCGCTGGCAGGAGCAGCGGACCGTGCTCGGCTTTGCCTGAGCGGAACCGAGCTCAGAGCCGGTCACATCACCAAGTCCCGCGGCGACCCAATCTCGCTTGACGCAGCAGTGCTACCACCGTCGCCCGGCACTCCGGTACTGGAATAGGACTCGACAGAGATATTACCGGCAATTGGCGTGATGTTGACGAGCGCTGCGCGTCTTTGCCGGCCGTGCTGCCTGGCCGGACCTGCGCACCCCGCGGCAACTGCCGGCTTTTCGAGACAAGAATGCGAAATCTGGCGAGAGACCAGGGCTGCGGCGCTCCGGGCGGGCGATCAGGATGTTGATCGCGGGGACCGACCCGTTTGCCACAGCCAAACCTGATACCCGGCTCGTCAAGTTGCTGATCAGGCCGCGTCGGTTCCATGCCACACTCCTCGACAGCGATGGCATGCCGTTTGCCGTATTGGCCAAGCGGGAGGGTGTGAGCCCGTCCTACTTCACGCGGCTCGTCCGCCTCAGCTATCTCGCCCCGGACATCACCGAAGCCATCCTCGACGGCCGTCAGCCGCGCGATCTGACCGCAGACAAGCTTCTGGCGCACTCACGTCTGCCGCTGACCTGGCACGAGCAACGGACCTTGCTTGGCTTTGCCTGAGCCGCACCGAACTGAGAGCTTGGTCACATCGCTAATCCGACCTCGCTTGGCGCAGCAGTGCAACCAGGTGCAAAAGCGCCTAGCCTGCACTGCGGTACTGGAATAGCGCCTGGCAGAGACATTACCGGCAGTCGGCGTGGTGTTGACGCGCCCTACGCGTCTCTGCCGGCCGTGTCGCCTGGCCGGGCCGGCGCACGCCGCGGCAACCGCGGGCTTTTCGCTACGGGAAAGAGAAATCCCGCGAGAGACGGACTGTCTGCTGGAGGGAGATGGATTCGAACCGTCGGTTCCGCTTTGAGAAGACCCCTTCCAAGACCGCCACAGGGTTCGTGTCGTTCGGATCGGAGGGCGACGAAAGTTAGGGTCCAAAAAATTGACCCATAGCCGCGTTAGCGACAGAATCCGAGGCGCACTTCAGATCAGACGGAGGCACGAGGTCCGGCGATCTTGTCGATCACGGCGCGCCCGAGGAGTACGAACATTTGCGCGCGCTGCTGGCGTCGCTATCGATGCCGGTCTTTGTCATCTCCGGCAATCACTATGCGCGCGCGTCGCTGCGCGCGGCGTTCCGCGCCGACGGCTATCTGTCAGCCGACGGCCATTTGCATTACGCAGTCGAAGACTACCCGCTGCGGCTCGTCGCCCTCGATACGCTGGTCGATGGCAAGCACGGTGGATCGTTGGGCCCCGATCAACTCGCTTGGCTCGACGCAACGCTCGCCGCGCAACCCGAGCGTCCAACCATCATCATGATGCATCATCCGCCCTTCGCGACGGGTATCACCTATATGGACAATTACAGCCTTGATGATGCCGCCGCTTTTGCCGAGGTGGTTCGGCGCCATCCGCAGATCGAACGCATCCTGTGCGGCCACCTGCACCGCGCGATCGATAGGCGCTTTGCCGGCACCGTTGCCGGGACCGCGCCGAGCACCGCGCATCAGACCAGAATCAATCTCGTTCCCGGGGCGCGTATCAGCTTCAATTTCGAGCCGCCCGGCTACCAGCTGCATATTTGGCAAGACGGAAGCTTGGTGACTCACACCGCCCTGTTCGGCGAATGGCTTGAGCCGCTCGTATAAGCTCGGGTTGCTGGCTATGTGGCCGGTGGGAGCCATTCCCTAATCTTCCAACGACTAGCGTGTTCCCGAGATCGAAGAAGAGCCACCGAGCACCCTGGTTCGAATCCATTTCCCTCCAGCGGAGAGAGTCAGCAAACTTTCGGTTCCTGTTCGCGCGCCACGCGCACATTGGCAGATCGAGCACACGGGTGATTTCGATTTTGCCCACGCTCCAGCGGTTAAATTGCATCGGGCTAACCCGACCTGACAAGTTGACGGTGCCGCGACTGTGACGTTCTCAAAGGTCTCGCACCACCTTCGCCCGGTTCGCTGGCGCGGGAATGGGGTACGATCGTGGTTCGTAATGGAGGAGCCGCGCGATCGTCAAACCTGCAGCAATTCACAGCAGCCGAGATCGTCGAAGGCGGCGAAGATTCGCTCCAGATGGTTCCACCGAATCCAGGGCGGGATGTCGTAGAACGCCTGCCATACCGCCGTCGTCAATTGCCACAGCACCGAGAGACGGTAATCCTCCGTCGAGCGCCCGCCGGTCGTAGCCGGCGACGCCGTGCGCCAGCAACACCGCGTGATAGTGGTCGAGCAGGCGCCGCTCGGCACCCCGACGATGCTCGGGAAACCAGTGCAAGGCCATCATGTAGGCGAGGTCCCTGGTGGCAATGCCGAGCCGCCACGTATCCCAATCGAAGAAGCGGATGTCGTCGCTGCCTACGGCCTGGGGCAGGAACAGGTTCCAGACATGCGCGTCGCCATGCACGATGATCATGTGGTGATGCGCAGTGTAGCGTCGGTAGAGCTGCGGCGCGGCGTCGATCAGTCGGCGGTAGGTGTCGAGCCGCGCCAGCGCCAGCCGATCGCCTAGCAGAGCGGCGAAGCGCTCGACCGCGTCCGCCAGCGCCGCCGCTCGCGGCTCGCCGTATTCGATCCAGGCGCCGACCGAGACCCCCAGCCGGGCATCGTCCCACCACCCGGCGTGAAACCGCGCCCAGCCCGCGACGATGGCCCGGCTCTGCTCGAAACTAGGCGGCAGCGGCCAATTTCGCTCGATGCTGTTCGACCGGCTCAAGGTTAGTCTCGGCCGTCACGTCCTTTCGGATTGCCTCCGGGACACACTGAGAAGCCTGGACAGAATACTGCGCTCAGGTTGTAATGGTTCCCGAGGCTTGCCGTCTCTAGGCAGCTCCCATGGATGTGGTCGAATGGCTGCGCGGCCTCGGGCTCGAGCAATATGTGCCCGCGTTCCGCGACAACGACATTGATGGGGAGGTTTTGCGCCGGCTCACGGCTGAGGACTTGCGCGAGCTGGGTATCGCGTCTATCGGCCATCGCCGGCGCCTGCTCGACGCAATCGCCGCGCTGGGCAAGGGGCAACACGCCGCGGAGGTAAAGTCAATCCCGGCCGACGGGGTGTCTGGCCAGGCCGAGCGCCGGCAGCTGACGGTGATGTTCTGCGATCTCGTAGGCTCGACCGCGCTGGGGGCGCGACTCGATCCCGAAGAGCTGCGCGAAGTGATCGGCGCCTATCATCGTTGCGTCGCCACCGTCGTCGAGCGCGCCGGCGGGTTTGTCGCCAAGTATATGGGCGACGGGGTGCTCGCGTATTTCGGCTATCCGCGCGCCGACGAGCACGATGCCGAGCGGGCGGTGCGTGCCGGGCTAGCGCTGGTCGAGGCCGTGGCCGAGCTCGATGCCGCGGCGGGGGCGCGGCTACAGGCGCGGGTCGGGATCGCTACCGGGCTCGTCGTGGTCGGTGACCTGATCGGCCGGGGCGCGGCTCAGGAGCAGGCGGTGGTCGGCGAGACGCCGAACCTCGCGGCACGGCTGCAGGCGCTGGCGGCACCGGGGACGGTGGTGATCGCGCCGAGCACGCGGCGGCTGACAGGCGGGCTGTTCGACTACGAGGATCTCGGCGCGGTCGAGATCAAGGGCCTGGCCGCGCCGGTCGCGGTTTGGCGGGTGTTGCGCGAGAGCGGAGCCGAGAGCCGCTTCGAGGCGCTGCGCGCAGCCCGCACGCCGCTCGTTGGCCGGGAGGAGGAGCTGGCGATGCTGGAGCGGCGCTGGCGGCAGGCCAAATCAGGCGAGGGTTGCGTCGTGCTAGTCTCCGGCGAGCCCGGCATCGGTAAGTCGCGCCTCGCCCAGGCCCTCATCGATCGGTTCGCCGGCGAGCCGCACCCCCGGCTGCGCTCTTTCTGCTCGCCGCACCATCGGGAGCACGCGCTCTATCCGACGATCACTCAGGTCGAACGCGCGGCCAGCTTCCGGCGCGAGGACACGGCCGATGAGCGGCTCGACAAGCTGGAAGCGTTGCTCGCCCAGGCGACCGAGGATCTCAGCGAGGCCGCCCCGCTGCTCGCCGCATTACTGTCGCTCCCCACCGGCGATCGCTACCCGCCGCTCGACCTCACTCCGCAGAAGCAGAAAGAAAAGACGCTTCAGATGCTTGTGGCGCAGGTCCAGGGGCTGGCGGCGCGGCAGCCGCTGCTGATGCTGTTCGAGGATGCGCAGTGGAGCGACCCGACCTCGCTCGAACTCTATGACTTGATCATCGATCGGGTGCCGGCGCTTCGGGTCCTGCTGATCGTCACCTACCGCCCCGAATTCAACCCGCCCTGGATCGGCCGACCGCACGTCACCGCGCGCGGCCTCAACCGCCTGGCGCCACGGCAGCGGGCCGAGATGATCACGGGTATCACCGGCGGCAAGACCCTGCCCGATGTGATCGCGGCGCAGATCATCGACCGTACCGACGGCGTGCCGCTTTTCGTCGAGGAGCTGACCAAGGCGGTGGTCGAAAGCGGCATGCTGACCGACAGGGGCGACCGCTATACCGCTTTGGAGCCGCTGACGCCGCTGGCGATTCCGGCGACGTTGCAGGCCTCGCTGTTGGCCCGTCTCGACCGCCTGGCGCCGGTGCGCGAAGTGGCGCAGATCGGAGCGGCGCTCGGCCGGCAGTTCTCGCACGCGCTGATCGCCGCGGTGGCGGCGATGCGATCGGCGCAGCTCGACGACGCCTTGGCGCAACTGGTCCGCGCTGAGCTGATCTACCGGCGCGGCACGCCGCCCGACGCCGAATACACGTTCAAGCACGCGCTGGTGCAGGACGCGGCCTACAGCACCTTATTACACAGCCGCCGGCACCAGCTCCACGCCCATATCGCCGCGACCCTCGAAGACCGGTTCCCGGAGATTGTCGCGGCCCAGCCGGCATTGCTCGCCCACCACTGCGAGGAAGCTGGGTTGGCGGAGAAGGCGGTCGACTATTGGCTTGCCGCCGGCCGGCAGGCCTGGGCGCGCTCGGCAGTCGCGGAAGCCGTGACGCTGCTCCGCCGTGGTCTGGCGCTTGTTCCGGCCTTGCCTGACGGCGATCGGCGCCTGGAGCGCGAGCTCGATCTGCGCGTCGCGCTTGGTCCCGCGCTCATCATGAGCCGAGGCTGGGCCGCGCCCGAGCTGGGCGAAATGTATTCGCGGGCACGGAAGCTCGCGTCCACGCTGAGCCAGCCCCGCGCGCTGTTGTTCGCCCTGTGGGGTCAGGTTACCGCGCATTGGGCTCGAGCGGATTTGAGGCGGGCGCGACGGCTTGCTGCCGAGATGCGAGAGCTGGGGGACACCGCCGGCGACGTTCCCATGCAAGTACTTGGCTGCGAGGCTGGCGGCATGGCGTGCTTCCACCTTGGAGAATTTACCGAAGGTCGAGCATACTTGGAGAAGGGCCTTGCTCTTTACGATCCAGCAAATCGGTCTTCATACGAGGAGTTGCTCTCCTACGATGCGCTGGTTCTGTTACGGACAGTTTCATCTTGGTTACTCGCGTGCCTCGGGAATATCGATCAAGCATTGTTCCAGCGTGAGGCGGCGCTGGAGGAGGCGCGACGGCTCTCCCATCCACCGACAGTAGCTTTCGCTCTGGGCGCGGCTGGCTGGGTAACAGGGTCGTTCGTTCGCATAGAGCCGAGAGCATTGTTGCAGTACGCCGACGAACTGCTGGCGCTCACCACCGAGCGTGGCCTCGGATTCGACCGGATGGCGGCTCTTATGTGGCGCGGGTCGTCTCTGGCGGCCTTGGGCCGCGCCGATGAGGGAATACCGCTGCTCACCGCGGGCGTGGCTGGCTGGCACGAGCTTGGCTTTATGGCCTGGAGGCCGTGGCTTCTCGCGCTTCTTGCTGACGCCTGCCGGATGGCCGGGAAGTGGCAAGCCGCGCTCGAGCACGCCGCGGAGGCGCGGCGCCTGGCGACGGAAACAGAGGCTCGATGGTGCCGGGCCGAGACGCTGCGGCTGGCCGGGGATGTGCTCCTGGGAATGGGCGATCCTATGGCTGCCGAGGCCAGCTATTGCGAGGCAATTGCGATTGCACAGCAGCAGAGCGCGAAGCTCTGGGAATTGTTCGCCGCGATGAGTCTCGCGCGGCTGTGGCGCGACCAAGGCAAGCGCGCCGAAGCGCGCAAGCTCCTCGCACCAGTATGCAATTGGTTCAGCGATGGCCTCGGCACGCCGCTCTTGCAACAGGCCGAGGCGCTGCTCGCCGAGCTGGCGTAGGTCTAGCCTCAGTGACTGCTATAGCTGCAGCTCGCGGTGCCGGCGCCGTTCCGAATGGCCGCTACCAAAGACCCCCACGCCGCCGAATGTCCGCGCGTTGGTCGAGCGCGATAACCCAGCGCTGCCTGGCGTTGCCGAGATTGGCGAACCATTCGATCTCGGGCGGCACCTCCGCCAGCTTATGGAATTCGGCGGCGGTCAGGAGGCGATTTGACGGACTGATGTGGGCCGGGAGGTGAGCGTCGGACATGGGGGATTTTACAATTGATAACCGATTTTACCGAGATAGGACGGCCGCAGCCACTGAAGTTGGCCGGCGTCCGGTGGAGTTCGCCCCTGCTTTCAGGCAACAGCCGGAGAGGCGGCTTGAGGCGAAGCTAGCGCAGCCTGGAGGGCTTGGCCGTTCACACCACCCAACCCTGTGCGAGCATCCCACCCGGGGCCCGCAGGGTAGCCCACGACGTCCGCCGAGGCTACGGTGGTCAAGCAGCAATTCGACAGCGCGTGGGCGAGGGTCGCAGTCGCAGCGGGCGAGGAACCGAAAGTTTGCAGACTTGTATGGGAGTTTTTCTGTCAAGTGGTTTTTTGGTTTGTGCCGGTTCCTTGTTTGGAGCGGAAAGGCCGTTCCTCGTCCCGTCG
>Ga0306922_10003425_pt1 | contig 14808 bp, 8 predicted proteins | sample sta12Cox44000082_FD_203758 | JGI IMG/M metagenome (GOLD analysis project Ga0306922, IMG submission 203758) | Lab enrichment of tropical soil microbial communities from Luquillo Experimental Forest, Puerto Rico - statoxic.12C.oxic.44.000.082 (v2)... | ecosystem: Environmental > Terrestrial > Soil... | reverse complement strand
CCGGTGCGATCGATCGCATGGGCTTTCCGTGGGAGACAATTCAGCAGATCAATCCGCGGATGATTTATGCCTCGGTGAAGGGATTCGGGCCCGGTCCGTTCGAAGACTGCAAGGTGTACGAAAACGTTGCACAGTGCACGGGCGGTTCGGCCTCCACGACAGGGGAGATCGATCGCGTCCCAATGGTCACCGGCGCCCAGATTGGCGACTCCGGCACGGGAATACATCTGGTTGCCGGAATTCTTGCCGCCCTCTTCCAACGCGAGAAGAGCGGGCGTGGTCAAAGAGTCACCTGCGCAATGCAGGATGCCGTGCTGAATCTATGCCGCGTAAAGTTGCGTGACCAGCAACGACTTGCCCACGGTCCACTCAAGGAGTACCCCCAATATCCGAACGGCACATTCGGCGACGCCGTCCCACGCGCCGGCAACGCGTCCGGCGGAGGCCACCCGGGTTGGATTGTCAAATGCAAAGGCTGGGAGACGGACCCGGACGCCTACATTTACGTGATCGCACAGGTGCAGGCATTTCCGGCACTGGCGAAGATCATCGGCCATGCCGAATGGCTCGACGATCCGAAGTTCAACACACCTGACGCGCGTCTTCCGAGATTGGATCAAGTGTTTGCGGAAATCGAGAAGTGGACCATGACCATGAGCAAGATGGAAGTCATGGCGACGCTCAATCCGTTGAATGTTCCGTGCGGTCCGATTCTATCGATGAAGGAGCTGGCCGAAGAGCCCGCTCTCCGGGAGACTGGAACCGTGGTCGAAGTTGACCATCCACTGCGCGGGAAGTATCTGACCGTGGGCAATCCGATCAAACTGTCAGACTCGCCTGCAGACGTTCGTCGCTCGCCGCTCCTGGGAGAGCACACTGTAGAAGTTCTCCGTACGGTTGTGGGCCTGAATGACGAAGACATCGAGGCAGCGCGCCGGCAAGGTGCGATCTAGACAAGGTGTTCAAATCGTGACCTACAACGTGCTCATTCTCGGCGCCTCCTACGGCTCGTTGTTCGGTACCAAGCTGTTGATGGCAGGGCATCGCGTTTCGCTGGTCTGCACCAGGCCGACCGCGGATTTGATCAATCGCGAAGGCACGGTCGTCCGGATGCCGATCAGGGGGCGCACGGCGCCCCTCGACATCGAATCCAGGAAACTGTTGGGGTCGCTGTCCGCTTCCACACCTGACGACAGTGACCCGAGCGGATTCGATCTCATCGTGCTGGCCATGCAGGAAGCCCAGTACGGCTCAGACGGGGTGCGCGAGTTAATGGGTCGCGTCGCGCGATCACGCAAGCCTTGCCTCGCAATCATGAACATGCCGCCGCTGCCGTATCTCAAACGCATCCCTGGGCTCTCCGCCGAGACGCTCGAGGTCTGCTATGCCGACCCTGGCGTCTGGAAGCACTTCGATCCCTCGCTGATGACGCTTGCGAGCCCGGATCCACAGGCATTCCGGCCCCCGGATCAGGCAAAGAACGTTCTACAGGTGGGATTGCCGACCAACTTCAAAGCGGCGCGATTCGACGGCACAGAGGCCACGGCGCTCCTTCGGAGCCTCGAGGCGGACATCGAAGCGGCACGATTCAATCCAGGTGACGGCGCCATCGAGATCCCAGTGAAGCTAAAGGTTCACGATTCCATTTTTGTGCCGTTGGCTAAATGGCCGATGCTGATGGCCGGCAACTACCGCTGCATACAGCGCGACGACATGATTCCGATCAAGGATGCGGTCCACGCTGACATCGCCAAATCTCGCGCCGTCTACGACTGGGTTTGGCAGGTCTGCACCTCGCTCGGCGCCACCGATGACGACATGGTCCCGTTCGACAAGTACGCCTTGGCAGCCGAGGGCCTTCGCAAACCCTCCTCGGCAGCCCGTGCCTTGTTCGGCGGAGCCGAGCACATCGAGCGGGTTGACTGCCTGGTTCGGCGGATTGCGCGACAGCGGGGATTCCAGTCAGAGACGCTCGACGAGATCGTCACACTCGTGGACGAGCGCCTTGGAAGAAATCGACGGTCCGCGTAAATCGGGCGAGGAGGAGGATGCCCACGTTCCACGCGCGCTTCAGCCTGCCGCCGCGCCGACGCCCGCCCGGGCGCACTGGCCATCTTGCGAGCTCGTGCCGCCTGAGACGCCGATGGCGCCCACAATCTTGCCTTCTCTGACGATTGGGACGCCGCCTTCCACTGGCACCGCGCCGCTGATGCCATACACACGCAATCCGTCGCCACCCGTGGCCAGCATGTCCTGAAACACCTTCGTCGGGCGCTTGAACCGCGCGGCCGACCGTGCTTTGTCGATGGCCACGGTGACGCTGCCGGCCTGCGTCGCGTCCATTTTTTCAAAATAGACGAGGTCTCCGGCAGTATCTACCACCGCGACGGCCATCGCCCAGTTGTTCTTGACGGCCTCAGCCAGGGCTGGCGCGGCGACCTTCTTCGCAGCCTCGAGAGGAATAGGGAAACCATATGGCTGCGGCGCATCCGGTGACATGAGCTCCTCCTTTTCGGATCTTGAAAGTTCGTTCTTCCATTCCCTTCTGGTACCGGGCGACAGCGTGGTCGTTGTCCCCGACCCCTCGGTTCAAGCCGGGTATTCTAGTCGCAATTGGCAGGAGATCGCTGCTGTCGACGCTATAATCCCGGCTATTGCCTTCACCGCTCTGGAGCAAACCGAATGGCGTCCATCTCGAGTCGACGAGGCTTCCTGAAACAGGCGTCCGTTCTCGTCGCCGGCGCGCGGCTGACTCCGTGGCTGCGGCCTGTCGCCGCCGCGGATCTCGCAACCGTTATCGCCACCACAGCGACCGGCAAAGTGCGCGGCGAAGTGGTTGACGGTATCAAGGTGTTCAAAGGCATTCCGTACGGGGCGCCGACGAGCGGGAAGAATCGGTTCATGCCGCCCCTCAAACCTGCGCCGTGGACCGGCACGCGTGACGCGCTTGCCTTCGGTCCTACGGCGCCGCAGACGACCGACAACTCTGGTACAACGGCCGCCGGTGCGCCCGCGCAACAAGGCGAAGACTGTCTCGTCTTGAACATCTTCACTCCCGGCGTCAACGACAACCCCAAGCGGCCAGTGATGGTCTGGCTGCACGGCGGCGGATTCTCGAGCGGCTCCGGCTCAGGCCGCATTCTCGACGGCACCAGCTTGGCACACACACACGACGTGGTCGTCGTGACACTCAACCACAGGCTGAACGTTTTCGGGTTCACCTATGTCGGCGATGCCATGGGATCTGATTTCGCGCAGTCGGGCGCGGTGGGCATGCTCGATCTCGTTGCGGCGCTCGAATGGGTGCGCGATAACATTGCCGGCTTCGGCGGCGATCCGAACCGGGTCACCATCTTCGGCCAGTCGGGCGGCGGCCGGAAAGTCGCGACGCTCATGGCGATGCCGAGCGCGCGAGGACTCTTCCATCGCGCAATCATCGAAAGCGGCGCCGTACTGCGGTTGACGACGCACGACGACGCGATGAAGCGCACGACGCTGCTGCTCGCCGAACTGGCGCTGAAGCCGGGCCAGATTCGCGATCTTCAGGACGTCCCGATGCCGCGCCTGCTGGCGGCGGATGCCGCCGTACAGAAGAAAATCACGCTGCGCGAGCCAGGCATGACCGCTAGCTCACCGATGGTGGACGGGAGTGTGATCCCCGCTCATCCCTGGGATCCCAAAGGCCCAGCGCTTTCGGCCTCTATTCCTTTGATCATCGGCTACGCACACACTGAGGAGACGCTCTACGATCGACCGACAGCCGAGAAGCTCGCTCTTGATGACGCTGGGCTTCGAGAACGCGTGTCGAAGCGGCTCCACGAGGATCCGACGGCGGTCATCGACGCGTTCCGTCAGGCGAATCCGGCCGCATCGCCCTGGGATCTGTGGATTCTGATCGGCACGGAGCATCCACGAGGCGCGTACGCACGCGAGTTGGCGAAGCGGAAGGCTGACCAGCACGGTGCACCGGCCTACATGTATCGCTACGACTGGGAGACGCCGGAGGGCGGTGGCCACATGCGGTCGCCGCACACGATCGAGATTCCGTTCGTGTTCAACAACATCAAGATTGCCGGCCCGCTGATTTCGAAGATGCCGGAAGCGCACGCGCTTGCTGACAAGACCAGCTCGGCATGGGTCGCGTTCGCGCGGACGGGCGATCCGAACACGCCGAAGTTGCCGAAATGGCCAGCGTACTCGACCGAATCCCGCGACACCATGCTGTTCAACGACGACTGTCGTGTCGTGAGCGATCCGGATCGCGGACCGCGGCTTGTGATGGAGCGGGTGCTGAAGCTGATGTAGCTGCCTGAGGCAGATGGTCGGTTGGTGCTACGATGCAGCCGTTCAGTCGCAGGAATCCCCAAGGGGGAATTGTCGGCGGAGGCCCGTACGAGTCAGCTCTACTATCGGTCCCAATGTAAGGAGCCTGCCATGGCACTGTCACGAGTTCATTTGTCCGTTCTCGGCCTCGGCGCCGCGGTCCTGCTCGCGATGCAGACCACCGACATCCGTGCCCACACACAGGCCGCAGTGTCGAACGCTCCGCGCACGTCGGTGGGGAATCCGATCACTGGGGATGGACTGCCCAATCCCGCCCCAGTTGTGACGCGGAACTGGGGTCAGCTGCCGGCTGGCCGCAAGTGGGGTACGACGGCCGGCATCGACATCGATCCCACCGACGGCAACGTCTGGGCCTACGAGCGCTGCGGCGCGGGAACCGCCGGCGGCGGTCCCGTCGACTGCGACAACACACCGGTCGATCCTATCTTCAAGTTCGATCGGAAGACGGGCGCCGTGCTCGCAAATTTCGGCAAGGGCGTGATGGTGACGCCGCATGGCATCACGGTCGACCGCCAGGGAAACGTCTGGATCACCGACTTCGCGGCCAATAAAGCGGGGACCAAAGGTCACCAGGTGCATAAGTTCAGCCCCAAGGGCGAGAAACTCCTGAGCCTCGGCGTCGCCGGCAAAGCGGGCAATGCCGACGGCGAGTTCAACCAACCGAACGCGGTGGTAGTTGGCCCCGATGGCATCGTCTACGTGGCCGACGGACACGATGCGCAGGGGATGACCACTCCGAACGCGGTCGCCGAGGGCATCAAGCGCGGCGCGACGTCGCGCATCAGCAAGTTCTCCCCCGACGGGAAATTCATCAAGTCTTGGGGCGGGATCGGCGTGCGCCATGGCGAGTTCCGCACGCCGCACGCGCTGGCGTTCGACTCGCGGGGCCGTCTGTGGGTGGCCGATCGCGGGAATCACCGCATTGAGATCTTCGACCAGAACGGGACCTACCTCGAGTCGCGCTACATGTACGGCCGCGTGAGCGGCCTGTTCATCAAAGGCGACACGGTCTATGCGATCGACTCGGAGTCGGGTCCGTACAACGACCCGAACCGGCGTGACGGCGTCCGGATCGGCCCGCTCAACGAAGACCGCATCACGGGGTTCATCCCGCCGTTCGAGCGGGAAGACCGCGTGTATCAGGGCACGGCGGGCGAGGGTGTGGCCGTCGACGCCGACGGCAATGTCTACGCTGCCGAAGGGCCGAACTCGTTAGCCCAAGCTGGAGGCGCGTTTACCAAGTACTCCGTCCGGCGGTAACCACGCTTCGTGTCGACCCGGCACCGACGCGTGACGAACGCGTGAATAGGTACCGAAGGTCCTCTACTGCCGTAGCGCTTGATGGACAAGCGCGACCGCAATCGATCCTTCTCCGACGGCCGATGCGACACGTTTGACATTGCCACCGCGCACATCGCCGACCGCGAAGATCCCGGGACGGCTCGTCTCGAGCAGATAGGGGGGCCGGGCGAGCGGCCACTTCGCCGCCGCCAGCTCGTCTGACGAGAGATCCGAACCGGTTTTCACAAATCCCTTGGCGTCGAGCGCAACGCACCCGCCTAGCCAGCGAGTGTTGGGAACCGCGCCTGTCATCATGAACATGTGTCCAATGTCGTGCGTCTCGACCTCGCCGGTCCGATCGTCGCGCCATCGGATCCGTTCCAGGTGTCCGTTGCCGTCCAAGGCAACAACCTGCGTGCGAGTACGCAGCACGATGGCGGGGTTCTCCTCGATGCGGCGAATCAAGTAGCGCGACATCGTGTCGGCCAGGCCCGGCCCACGCACCACCATGTGGACCCTTCGAGCCGTCAGCGCCAGAAACACCGCGGCTTGCCCCGCAGAATTGCCGCCACCGACGACCACGACCTCCTGGCCGACGCAGAGTTGCGCCTCCATCGGCGTCGCCCCGTAGTAGACCCCCGCTCCTTCGAACTTCGACAGGTTCTCGAGCGCGGGCTTGCGGTATTCGGCACCGGTTGCGATGATCACCGCCCGAGCGGGGACCTGTGGCCCACCCTCGATCTCCACCGTATATCGCTGACCGTCGCAGGCCAACCGCGTCGCGCCTTTCGCGACCATGAGGTGGGCGCCGAACTTCAACGCTTGCGCGTAGGCGCGGCCCGTCAGATCGAGCCCTGAGATGCCCGTCGGAAACCCGAGATAGTTTTCGATGCGCGAGCTGGACCCTGCTTGGCCGCCGGGCACGTTCGATTCGAGCACGAGGACATCGAGGCCTTCCGAGGCCCCGTAGACCGCCGCCGCCAGTCCCGCCGGTCCCGCACCGACAACGACGAGATCGTTGACGCGCGTCTGATCGATGGCCTCATTGAAGCCGAGGCAGTCCGCGATCTGGGCATTCGTCGGATTGCGCAACACCGCGTCGCCGCCGCAGATCAGGACCGGGATGTCCGCGACGCTGATGCGAAACCGGTCGAGTAGCTCCTGGGCGTCCGCATCGCGATCGAGGTCGATGAAATGAAACGGATGGCCATTTCGCGTCAGAAACTCCCTGATCCGGAGCGTCGGCGCGTTGTAGGTCGACCCAACGACGACGACACCCCCCACATCGCGTGCAATCAGTTCGAGTCGACGAAGAATAAAGGCGCGCATGAGGAGCTCGCTCAGCTCTGCATCGGTCTGCACCAGCGCGAGCAACTGGTCGCGAGTAAGTTCGATCACTTCGCCTGGCTCGCTGACTCGCAGCCTGGCCATCGACGGCCGACCGGAAATCAGGTTCGCCTCGCCCGAGAAGCTTCCGGACTCATGGCTCACGATGAGCGTTTCCGCCACGCCGGACACTTGCAGCACGTGAATCTCACCCGTCATCACGACGAAGAACGGTACGATTCTGTCGCCCACGTCGATGAGGACCTCCCCGCGCGTGGTCGGGCGCCGGCGACCGTGGGCGGCAATCCGCGTCAGCTGAGCGGGTGTGAGCTTCGGAAACAGACGATCCTGTCGTAACCCGAACGGGTTTCGAGCCTGCGGGGGGAAGGTCGACATCCCTCGATTGTAGCGTCTGACTGGTTGCGGCCTACCAGAGCGTCATCGGGCAGGATCGTGCCGTCACTTCTGGAGGACGGGGACGATCTTGGCACCGTCGCGCGCCGAATCGCCGGGCGCCGCGACAATGGTCGCGCCTTCCTCCACTCCCTGGAGGATCTCGACGCGGTCGCCGTAATCGCGACCGACGTCGATCTTCTGCAGGTGCACGGTGTGGTCGGCCTGTACCACCGCGACCTGCGCGCCGTCGGTGCGGAAAAGGATTGCCGCCGCGGGCACGACGAGCGGCGGGTTCGTCCGCGACCCGCTCAGATCGACTTCGGCGTAGGTGCCAGGAAATAGCGCGCCGTCAGCATTTGGCACGTCGACTTCGACGAGCATGGTGCGCGTCGCGGGATCGAGCGCGTTCGCGGTGCGCGCGACGGTGCCTTGGAAGCTGCGGCCCGGGAAGTGCGACACGGTCAGCGCCGCCGACTGTCCGACGCGCACCGCGGTCACGTAGGCTTGCGGGACGTTGACGTACGTCCGAAGCGTGCCGATCTGGGCGATTCGATAGAGCAGCGTATTGCCGGTGCTCACGAGCGCGCCGACGTCGACGTTGCGCAGCGTGATCACGCCGTCAAACGGCGCCTTGACCAGACGGTATCCCTGAAGCTCCTGCAGGCGCGCGAGGTTGGCCTTCGCGGCGGCGAGGTTGCTGCGCTGAGCGAGGATCGCTTTCTCCAGCGCCTGCACGTTGGCGTCCTGCGCCGCCAGCTGCGCCCGGGATTGATCGCCATCCTGCTCGGGCGAGATGCCGCGTTCGGTCAGCCGCTGGATCCGCTCGGCCGTGACGCGCGCGAGCTCGCGGTTCGCTCTCCCCTGCTCGAGGTTCGCCTGCGCCTGTTCCGCCGCCGCGGCGGCCTGCTCGATGGCCGCTTCGGCCTGGTGAATCTGTTGATCTACCTCCGGCGCGTCGATTTCCGCGAGCACCTGGCTGGCGCGCACGCGATCGCCAATATCGACGAGCCGGCGTTTCAGGTAGCCGTCCGTGCGGGCGAGAATCGGCGCCTCCGTCAGCGCCTGCATCGTGCCGGGCAGCTTGATCTCGTTTTGGGTCGGTCCGCGCTCCACGCGCATGACCACCAGCCGCGGCAGACCGCGCTGCTGCGCGTCGGCTTCAGCCCGAAGCGTCGCTTCGCGCTGTTGCAGCGGCAGATAGCCCGCGAGGAACGCGACAATCAGGAACACGAGCGCACCGAGGATCAGCGCTGCGATCGTCGTGCGGGTGGGCCGCCAGCGCACCTCGGGCAGGCCATGTTGGCTCAACGGACGCCCTCCGGCGCGAGCTCCCGTATCAGCGCCGCGCTCCGCTCCTCCTCGGCTTCCTCGCGTTGCAGTTGCTGCTCCAGGTCGGCCGGAGGCTTCGTGCGCAAGTACGAATAGATGATCGGAACGACGAAGAGCGTCGTCACTGTCGCGCCAAGCAGTCCGCCGATGACCGCGCGCCCGAGCGGCGCGTTCTGCTCGCCGCCTTCGCCGAGACCGAGCGCCATCGGCAACATACCGAGCATCATGGCAGCCGCCGTCATCAGCACCGGACGGAGCCGCGCGAATCCCGCCGACAGCATGGCGTCGCGCGCCCGCGGCAGAGACGCCCGCTCGTCGTTCGCAAACGTGACGATCAGGATGCTGTTCGCAGTCCCTACGCCAATCGACATGATCGAGCCCATGAGCGATGGGACACTCAACGTCGTCCGCGTGACGAACAGCGTCCAGAGGATGCCGGCCATCGCGCCCGGCAGCGCGGTCAGAATGATGAACGGATCGAGCCAGGATTGAAAGTTCACCGCCATCAGCAGGTAGACGAGCACGACGGCAAACACGATCCCCAGCCCGAGCCGGAAGAACGACGACTGCATCGTGTCGTACTCGCCGCGCAGGATAAGAGTCGTTCCGCGCGGCAGACTCGACTGCTCCCCTGCCACGATCGCGCCAACCGCTTTGCCGACCGTTCCGAGGTCCTGCCGATCGACGTTGGCGTACACGTCGAAGACCGGAGCCACGTTGTAGTGGTTGACGATGACGGGGCCGTAGCTTCGCGTCACGTCGACGAGGTTGGACAAGAGCTGCGTCGTTCCGCTCGCCATCGCCCCCGGATTGCCGTACGCCTGCGACGCGCCGCTCGGCGACGAGCCGACCGACGCGTTTCCCGCCTCCGCGACGCCGGCAAGCGACCCGGCCGTAGTCTCCGCAACCGTGTTCGTCGCCGCCGTGACCGGCGTCCGCAGCAGCTGGTCGAGCGAATCGATCCGGTACTGCGACGTTTGCACGCCGACGTTGTAGCTGATGCCGGTCGTCGGATTCAGCCAGAAACTCGGCGCCACCTGGTTGTTGCCGCTCAACGAGATCAGCATGCTGCTCGTGACGTCGCGCTGGGTCAGCCCCATCTGCCCTGCCTTCACACGGTCGACGTTCAGGTTCAGCTGCGGCTGCGCGAACACCTGGTGGATGTGCACGTCGGCGGCGCCGGGAATGCGGGCAACGCGTTCGCGGAGCCGCTCGGCCAGGCTGTAATTGCTCCTGGCGTTCTGCCCGACGACCTGCACGTCAATGGGCGCCGGCAGGCCGAAGTTCAGAATCTGATTCGTGATGTTCGCTGGCTCGAAGAAAAACGACATCTCGGGGAATTTCTCGTGGAGCCGCTTCCGCAGCCGTACTTCGTAATCGCGGACGGCCCCGTGGCGCTCCCGATTGAGCGAGATCAGGATCTCGCCGTCGGTGGCGGCGATGTTCGGCACGTCGCCCTGTGCGAGGCTGCTCCACGCATTCGGGATCCCGATGTTGTCGAGAATCGTCTCGATCTCCGCGGCCGGGAGCGCACGGCGGATCTCCTGCTCGACGTCCGCGAAGCGGACCTCGGTTTGCTCGATCCGCGTCCCCGGCGGCATGCGCGCGTGAAGCCGCAGGTTGCCGGCGTCCACGTCCGGGAAGAAATCGCGGCCGACGAGGCGCACCAATCCGAGCGACCCGAGCGACACCAGGAGGAACGTTGCGAGCACTGGAGCACGCCGCGCCAGCGACCAGTCGAGCAGGCCCAGGTAGCGGGCGCGAACGCGCTCGAACCGATCGTTCATCGCGCGATGGAGGGTCCACAACCCACCCCGATCGCCGTGCCCACCGGATGGGTAAACGACCACCTCGCTCCGCAGCATGTGGTGCACCATCGTCGGGACGAGGGTGCGCGACAGCAGATAGGAGGCCATCATGGCGAACACGACGGCCATCGCGAGCGGCGTGAACAGATACTGCGCCGTGCCAGTCAGCAGCAGCACCGGCACGAACACGATGCAGATCGACAAGGTAGACACGAAGGTGGGCACCGCGATCTGCGACGCGCCATCGAGCACCGCGCGGACGAGCGGCTTCCCCATTCCGAGGTTGCGATGCGTGTTCTCGATTTCGACCGTCGCGTCGTCGACGAGGATGCCAACGGCGAGCGCCAGTCCGCCGAGCGTCATCACATTGATCGTCTGGCCCAGCAGGCTCAGGACGCAGATGGAGCTCAGGATCGAGAGCGGGATCGAAGTGCACACGATGAGCGTGCTGCGCCAGCTGCCGAGGAACAGCAGGATGACCAGGCCGGTCAACACCGCTGCGATAAGCGTTTCGCGCACGACGCCGCCGATCGCGGAGCGCACGAACAGCGATTGATCCCCGAAGAGGGACAGCTTCAGATCCTGCGTCACGGTCGCCATGATCCGGGGCAGCTCCTTCTTCACGGCGTTGACAATTGCGAGCGTCGACGCCCTGCCGTTGCGCGTAATCGTCAGCAGCACGCCGCGCGATCCGTTCGTCCGCACGATGTTGGTCTGCGGAATGAAGCCGTCGTGGACCGTCGCGACGTCCTTCATATAAATCGTCGCGCCGTTCACCGTCTTGATCGGCAGGTTGTTGAACTCGCTGACCGCCGGCAGGCTGCTGTTCAAGCGGACGGGATACTCCGTGTCGGCGAACTTTGCCGTCCCGGCCGGCACGATGAGGTTCTGCAAGTTCAGCGCGTTCGAGACGTCAATCGGCGACAGGTGCTTGGCGTACAGATCGTTGAGGTCCAGATCGACCGTGACCTGGCGGTTCTTGCCACCGAAGGGATACGACACCGTCGCGCCCTGTACCGTCGCCAACGGCGTCCGGATGAAATTGTTCGCCAGGTCGAAGATCTCCTGCTCCGTGAGCGTGGTGCTGCTCAGTCCGAGCTGCAGAATCGGCACGCTCGCAGCGTCGTACTTGAGGACCTGCGGCGGAAAGGTGCCGGGCGGCATATTGCGGACCTGGACCTGGCACTGCGTCACTATCTGCGAGAGCGCGAGGTCGACCTGCACCGTTGGATGGAAGTACACGCGGACGACCGCAATGCTCTGATGCGATTGCGACTCGATGTGCTCGATGCCGACGACGTTGGCCGTCAGCGCGCGCTCGAAGGTCGTGACAATGCGGCTCTCCATCTCTTCGGGGGACAGCCCGTTGTACTGCCAGACGACGCTCACGACCGGAATGTCGATGTAAGGGAAGATATCGACCGGCATCGTCGCAATCGAGACGACGCCGAGGATGGCGATGAGCAGCGCCACGACGACGAAGGTATAGGGGCGCCGCAGCGCGAGCCGGACGATCCACATAATTCACACCCGGAGCGCCCGCACGTGTTGGCCGCTCGTACGTCGCGAGTCCGGTGCCTGTGAGGATTATTGATCGCGTGCGACAAAAGCTTCCGCTGCCCGGCTCGGGCCCCCCGGGATGTCTCCGAACGTCGCCGCTCAGGTGGGGCTCGCGATTGAGGGCAGCGCGAACGCGCGAGAATGGGCTCAGCACGGACCAGTCGGGTCGCGTGTCGGGGTAACGGTGTCGAGCACCAGCGCGAGTGTCACAGGCACCACGACAAATTGGGGTACGTTGAAGTCAGCGCATGAATCGAATTCATGCGATCGATGTCGTGCGGACAGGGCGGCGCGCGGTGCCGCCCTGTCAAGAGGGCACAGTGTCAGTCATCCGCCCTGCGCTCGACCGACTGACCCTGGAGCGTGAGGGCGCGGTCGGCGATGCTCGACCACTCGGACGACGGCGTATCGCCGTATGCGTCGTGCCAGTTCCACCACTTGTAGGGTGGCGTCTGCGGGTAGCCCTCCGGCGAGTCCTCCCACTCCTCCTGGCGCCCCAGCGCCGTAATGTCAAGGTAGCTCCAGGTACTGCCCATCGCCTCGTCGCCGCGGCTGTTGATGAAGTAGGTGCGGAACACCCTGTCGCCGTCGTGAATGAACGCGTTCGTGCCGTGCCACTCGTCAACCCCGAAGTCGGTGTCGAACGTATCCCTAATGGCGTACCACGGCATCTTCCAGCCCATTCGAGCCTTTAGGCGCTCGATGTCCGTCAAAGGCGCACGTGAGACGAAGGCGAGCGTGGTGTCGCGAGCGTTCAGATGGGCGACATGCGCGACCTGGTCGGCGAGGAAGGAGCAGCCGCGGCAGGCATGTTCAGGCCACCCGTACACGCCGGGCTCGAAGAAGGCGCGGTAAACGATCAGCTGGCGGCGGCCGTCGAACAGGTCGAACAGGCTCGCTTTGCCCCTGGGCCCGTCGAACTCGTACGTTTTCTCCACGGCCAACCAGGGCATCCGCCGGCGCTCGGCGGCGAGCTCATCACGAGCGCGGGTCAAGGCCTTCTCTTTTACGAGGAGATCCTGGCGCGCAGCCTCCCACTCCTGCGGCGAGACGATCGGGGGGGTGTTCATTGGGAGATGCCCTTTCGCGTGCTCCATGTCTCTCTCCTTGTTTCTGTTTGTTCCGTTATTCCTACGGAGTTTCCGACACGATCGCGAACGTCGTGCCGTGCAAATGATTGGCCACGTCGAGAGTCTCGAGACGAGCGATCATGTCGCGAGCCTGTGTTGTCGAGTCGTACACCAGGAAGGAACCTTGCCGTGGAAGAGCTTCGAGCTAGCCGTTGGACTGCGACGTTTCCGAAGCTACCACTTCAATAAGAGTCGTTCGCAGTGGCGCACTGGCGCGGACGGTGGTTCCTGCTCCCGGCTCTGACTCGATGACAACGTCGCCATTCACGAGCCTGAGACGCTCCTGCATGCTGACCAGGCCCAGGCCGTGCCCTCTCAACGCTGCCTCGGCGTCGAAGCCACGACCGTCATCGATGACCGACAGTTTCACTTCATCATGCACGCCCCGCAGCGTAACCCAGCAATGGTGGGCGCCGGAATGCTTCGCCGCGTTCGACAAGGCTTCTTGCAGCACCCGGAACATGTTGATGGCCACATCCTTGTCAAGGTCGACAGGCACATTTTCGTGGACGTACTCAATCTGCACGCCGTGGTGAGCCGATGCCTCCTTGCAGAAACTGGCGGCCGCGACCGCGAGACCGAGGTATTCGAGCTTGGAGGAATGCAATCGGTGTGAGATCCCCTGAACGTCGCTTGCAAGCTCACCGACGGCATCCTGCAAACCTCCCAACTCCTGTCGCGCGTTGACTGCACTCGTCGGCAGCAGGTCGTTCAGTCGCGCCAATTCGATCGCGACGAGTGACATTCGCTGGCCGACGTCGTCGTGCAACTCCCGAGCGAGCCGCGCGCGCTCCTGCTCTTGCGCCGTAATTAATCGACCCGCCAGATCCCGGATCTGCACGTGACTCGCGCGCAGTGAGGCTTCGGCGCGCCGGCGTTTGGCGCGCGCAGCGATCAAGCCCACAATGAGCGCGGTCTGAAACATCAGCAGCGACGCTGCGCCGATGATGTAGAACTTGTACCGTTCCCAGGGACCGACCTCCGCGAATCTGATCACGCTTCCCGGCGGCAGGCGCGTCTTTGAAATGTGCCAGCGTTCAAGCCGGCGGGCGTCGAACATCGGATAGTTCGGATCGATAGTCTCGACCGGGATGTCAGCCGGTCTGTCGCCCGCAAGCACCCGTTGCCCGAGCCGGCCGGCCGCGTCGCCCGCCGGCGCGAGGTCGTACAGGACGCCGCCGACGATCCCTGACCCGAGGAACGCTTCGTCGGTGCCGTACACCGGAGCATTCGATCCCGCGGTGATCTTCGCCAGTGCTTCCTCGGGGAGAAAGTACTGGCCGGCCGCATCATAGTAGAACACCGTGGTGAACAGAATGGCCGTGTGCTCTGGAAGCGCGCTCAAGGTGCGAAGCATCGCATCCATAGAAAGGCCAGAGGTGTATGTGATGCGCACCCGCGTCTCATAAGGCAGGAACAGCTCGCGCGTCTCCTTCCCCCACGTTTCTTCCGTCGGGGACGATCCCACCGGCACGACGATCTGCTGCGTATCAGGGTGAATGGACAAGAGCAGGTCGAGTGTCCGGCGCACGTCACGTTTAACCGCGACACCTGTGATGTTCTTGTTGAGCGCGATCTGCGCGATGTGTGACGCGTTGACGGACGTGAAGACGATTGAAATGCCCGGAAAGACC
>Ga0306922_10003415_pt1 | contig 14830 bp, 7 predicted proteins | sample sta12Cox44000082_FD_203758 | JGI IMG/M metagenome (GOLD analysis project Ga0306922, IMG submission 203758) | Lab enrichment of tropical soil microbial communities from Luquillo Experimental Forest, Puerto Rico - statoxic.12C.oxic.44.000.082 (v2)... | ecosystem: Environmental > Terrestrial > Soil... | reverse complement strand
AGACCGGCGATCGTGCCGAAGCCCGCATTGTCCATGACGAGCCACACCACCGGCAGATCGGCCTCCATCGCCGTGGCGATGACCGATGGATTGGCGCTGAACCCGCCGTCGCCAACCAGGGCGACGGCCGCGCGATCGGGATGCGCCAGCTTGACGCCGAGCACGGCCGAGGGCCCGAATCCCATCGTGGCCAGGCCACTCGGCGTGATGAACGTTCCTGGCACGGTGATCGGAAACTGCTGGCCGACGCCGTTCTTGTTCCAGCCGACATCGGTCACGATGAACCCGTCAGCCGGCACCGCCTTTCTCAACTCGGCGAGGATGCGTTCCGGGCGCAGCGGATACTGATCCGAGCTCCATTGATGGTCCCAATTCGCGGCGAACGCCTTGCGTCCGCGCGAGATCTCCTCCCGCAGCCGGCCGCGATCGCGATGCGCTCGCCCTCGCGCCGCCTCGGCGAGCGCGCCAAGCGCGAGCTTCGCATCGGCGACCACGCCGAGCTCGGTCGGATAATTGCGTCCGATCTCGGCCTCGTCGGCATCGATGTGAATCAGGCGAGTCGGGGGGATCGAGAAGGTGAAGCGCGGATCCCAGGAGCTGGAGTTCGCTTCGGCCAGCCGCGTGCCGACCGCGACAATGAGATCGGCAGTGCGGCATTTCTCGTTCGAGATGGGTGTGCCCCAGAAGCCGGTCTGGCCGAGCAACAGGGGATGCATTTCGGTGAGACATCCCTTCCCCATCAGCGTGTGAGCCACGGGCACCTCGAGCGCCTCCGCCAGCGCCGCGAGCTCGGCGGTTGCACGTGCCGACAAAACGCCGCCGCCGGCATACAGCACGGGATGCTCGGCGGCCGCGAGCGCCTCGACGATCTGCTCCGCGACAGACGGATCCAGGGTTGGCCGCGCGAGCGGTGCCGGCACGTGGCTGAACGCATCGACCGCCAGGTCTTCGGAGAACACGTCCATCGGGATGTCGACGAGCACCGGCCCGGGACGGCCGGCCTGCGCAAGATGAAACGCGCGCTCCATGACACGCGGGAGATCGGCGACGCGATCGACGCGGTAGACGCGTTTACAGAATGGCCGGTAAATCTGCGACTGGTCTGCATCCTGATGCAGGTTGAATTCCTGGTGCGGATGGCGGCCGTGATAGTAGGACTGCACGTCGCCGGCGATCACCACCATGGGAATCGAGTCGAGCGCGGCGTTGGCGACACCGGTGCAGGCGTTGGTGAGTCCCGGACCAAGATGCGTGAGGAGCACGCCCGGCTTGCCGGTTGCCCGCGCGTAGCCGTCGGCCGCGTGCGCCGCCACCTGCTCGTGGCGTGTGGAGACGAACCGGATCTTGCTCTTGCCGAGCGCGTCGAGAAACGCGATCACGGTATGGCCGCACAGACCGAACACCACTTCGACGCCAAGGCGTTCGAGATACTCGGTCAGCAGATACGACGCGATGCGCGTGTCGGTGCGGCTCGCGGCGGGTGCGATTGTCGTCGGCGCGACTGTGCTCATACGGCTACCACCTGGTTAGAAAGTCTCGCTGTCGTAGAACTCGCCGAACAGCTCCTGTTCGGTCGGCCGGTCTTCGGCGATCGGCCGGCTGACCCAGGTCACGTTCATGTAGTGCTTGAGCGAAATGTTTTCGTTCGTGATGTTGCCGCCCCAGATGCCGCAGCCCATGCTCGACGTCATCGGCATCCCGTTGGTGAACGTGCCGGCATTGGAGGCGGACTGCACCTGGCGGACCATGATGCGGCTGACGGGCGCCACCAGCGCGAGCCGATGGATATGGTCGTCGTTGAACGAATAGATGCCGCAGGAGTGGCCTTTCCCGCCGGTGTCGAAGATCTGCCGCACCATCCGCAGCACTTCGTCGAAGCCGTCGTACTTGAACATCGACAACACCGTCCCGAGCTTCTCGGTCGAAAACGGATACTGCCGGCCGATGTTGTGCTCTTCGACGAGCAGGAAGGTCTTGCCGTCGGGGATCGAGAACCCGGCACGCTCGGCGACGACCGATGCCGCGCGGGCGATTGTGTCGGCCGTGCGATGGCCCTCCGCGTCCCAGTACGCAGACTGCAGCAGAGTCTTTTCGCGATCGCTCACGAGATATCCGCCTTCAGCCTGCAGCTGGCGAAGGAACGCGTCGTAAATCGACGCGTCGACGAGCAGGTTGCCGTCGGCGGAGCAGCCCGATCCATGGTCGTTGGTCTTGCTGATGCGCGTGTTGCGCGCCGCCTCCTCGATGTCCGCCGTTTCATCGATCACCATCGTCGCGTTCCCGGCGCCGACACCGTACGCCGGTTTGCCGGAGCTGTACGCCGACCGCACCATCGCCGGACCGCCGGTCGCGATCGTCAAGTCGCAGATGCTCATCAGCTCGTTGGCGAGCGGGATGCTGGGCCGTTCGACGCACTGGAGGAGATCTTCCGGCGCTCCGAGCCGCGCGAGCGCCGCCCGCAACACGCGTATGGTCTCGGTTGTCGTCCGCCGGCTGCCTGGATGTGGTGAGAAAACCACCGCATCCTTGCACTTGATCGCGTAGATCGCTACGCCGATCGGCGTTACGTACGGGCTCGTCACCGGAATGAGCGACGCGATGACGCCGGCCGGCTTCGCGTACTTCACGATGCCCTTGTCGGGCAGCTCCTCGATGATGCCCGTGCTCTTCTGGCGAAGGGCGTCGCGCAGAATGCCGAGCACTTTTGCGCGGCGCTTTGGTTCCGGGCTGCCCATGCCGCTTTCGTCCACGCTCATCCGCGCGAGCCGGGTCGCCGTCTTCTCGTTGCCGCCTGCCCACGCCACCGCGCGGCACAGGCGATCGACGGCCGCCTGGTCGAGCGATTCGACGGCTTCCATGGCGCCTCTGGCGCGCGCGAGCAACGCTGCTGCGGTGGCTCGTTCGTCAGGCGTAATCGTTCGCGGCGGTGCTGGTGCTACGGCCATCGATCACTGTCCGTTTGGATCGTGTCCCGGTTCGACGGGCGGCACGCCGTCGTAGGCGACATTGAACTTGATGCGCATCGGTTTCTCGCGCGAGTACTCTTCGAGCACCTCGGCGCTGATGCCCGCAACACGCCCGATGATGAAGAGGAGCTTGCCGACCATGGACGGAAAGCCGAGATCAACGAGGATGGCAGCAAGCGCACCGTCGATATTCAGCGGGATCGGTTTCAACCGTTTCGCGATGGCGTCTTCGAGCGCGCGGGCGAACCGGATGCCATCGCCCGCGAGGCCCGAGGTTTCGGCGAGGGTGAACAGGGTCTGGACGCGCGGATCGCGTTCGGCGTGCACACGGTGACCGAATCCGGGCACGCGCGTCCCCGCGGCCTTCTTCTCGTCGACGAGTTCGGCCGCGACCTGATCGATGCCGCCGCCCCGTGCGCGCTCCAGACCATTCGCGATCAGCTCCATGCAATCCGATCCCGCGCCGCCGTGTTCGTCGCCGATCGTCAGCACGCCGGCCGCGATCGCCGCGGAAAGGGACTGCCGGTTGCCAGACGCCGCCAGCCTGGCCGCGGCGCACGATGGTGCACCGGGCCCATGATCCGCGACGCCGATCAGGATCGCGTCGATGAGCCGGCGCTCGGCCGTTGTCGGCAGCCGATCGTGATGCAGCAGGTAGATGAGATCGGTAAACGTCGATTGCCGCATCAAGTCGAGGACGTCATGTCCGCGCACTCGAATGTGTGTCGGACCGGCGTCGACGATCGCTGTTTTCCATGGCTCCATTCAAGTGGCTGGATTATCGCGCCTTCGAGGCTGAAACCGACAGTGTTACGGTAAACGCACCGTAACTCTGTTGGGTACGCCAGCGACGGGTGCTAACGTGCCGCCCCGCGACAGAAATGTCGTTCTTCAGGGAGGCACGCGTGGCATTGTTACGGGTGTTCGTCAGTGTGACGCTTCTCGCGCTCGTTGCCAGCGGCACCGCGTCGGCGCAGGCGGTTGCCGGCTCACAGCTGTCCGGCGTCGTCCGTGATTCCAGCGGCGGGGCGATTCCCGGCGCCGAAGTGACCGTCACGAAGACCGACACCGGTATGACCCGCACCGTCTTCAGCGGCGTCGATGGCACCTACACCCTGCCGAACCTCCCGATCGGACCGTATCAGCTGAAGGTGACGTTGCAAGGCTTCAACACGTACGTGCGCGACGGCATCGTGCTGCAGGTGAGCTCGAATCCCGAGATCAACGTGACGCTGGCGGTCGGCGCGATCAGCGAGCAGGTGACGGTGACGGCGAATTCGACGCTGGTCGAGACGCGCAACACGGGCGTGGGACAGGTCATCGACAACCAGCGCGTGATGGAGATGCCGCTCAACGGCCGTCAGGCGACGGAGTTGATCTTCCTGTCTGGCCTCGCCACCTCCGCGCCGGCCGGCGATCTCAACACGAACAAGAATTTTCCGACGGTCACGATCTCGGTCGCCGGCGGACAGGCCAACGGCATCACGTACATCATGGACGGCGGCACTCACAACGATCCGTTCAACAGCCTGAACCTTCCGACGCCGTTTCCCGATGCGCTGCAGGAATTCAAGGTCGAGACGAGTGCGCTGCCCGCGCGCTACGGCTATCACGCCGCCTCGGCGGTCAACCTGGTGACCAAGTCCGGATCGAACCAGATCCACGGCGATCTCTTCGAGTTCATCCGCGACTATCACTTCAACGCGCGTAACTTCTTCGCGCCCGAGCGCGACAGCCTGAAGCGCAATCAGTTCGGCGGCACGATGGGTGCGCCGCTCGTCAAGAACAAGGTGTTCCTGTTCGGCGGCTATCAGGGGCGCATCGAGGACAGCAATCCGCCCACGACCATCAGCTACGCGGCCACGCAGGCGATGCTGAACGGCGACTTCACGGCGCTGGCGTCGCCGGCGTGCAACGGCGGCACCCAGCGCACGCTGACGGGCGGGTTCGTCAACAACCGCATCGATCCGTCGCGCTTGAGCCCGGTGGCGCTGAACTTCCTGAAACACGTGCCGATCTCCACTGATCCGTGCGGGAAGCTGCAATACGGGATTCCCAACAACAGCACCGAGCACCAGGCGCTCGCCAAGGTCGACTACACGATTAATTCCAACTCATCGCTCTTCGCGCGCTACTTCTATGCGGTGTACGACAACCCGGCGACGTACGACGGGAGCAACGTGTTGATGCTCAGCCGCACGAGCCAGAACAACCAGGTGCATTCGCTCGTCTTCGGGCACAACCAGGTGGTATCGTCGTCGACGCTGAACGCGCTGCATGTGACGATCAACAAGACGCTCAACGATCGGCCGCTGCCGCCGTTCTTCAGCGCCACGGACCTGGGTTCGAAGGTGTTCAGCCTCGTGCCCGATTACGTCGGCGTCAGCGTCACCGGAAACGGCTTTGCGGTGGGCGCGGGCGGTACGAATCCGGGCTACTTCAACTCGAACAGCTTTCAGATCGCGGACGATCTCGACCTGATTCGCGGCGCGCACCAGTTTTCGATTGGCGGCAACTGGATCCATTCGCGCATCGAGACCGTGAACAACCGCCCCACGAACGGCCAGTTCACGTTCAACGGACAGACGACGGGCCTTTCGATGGCCGACTTCATGATCGGCGCGGTCAGCGGCGGCTTCGTCCAGGGCAATCCGGTCTACGACTACGACCACAGCGAATACATCGGGGTCTACGCCCAGGACAACTGGCGCGTCCAGCCGAACGTGACGGTCAACCTGGGACTTCGATGGGAACCGTTCCTGCCGATGTCGAATACGTACTCGTTCGTGAGCCACTTCGATCAGACGCGCTTCGACCAGAACATCCACAGCACGGCGTACCCGCTCGCGCCGGCGGGCTTGATGTTCCCGGGCGACGCCGGTTATCCCGGCGATTCGACGACGTTCGGGAAGAAGATGCAGTTCGCGCCGCGGGTCGGCGTCGTGTGGACCCCGCGGGGCGACGAGCGGACGAGCGTGCGCGCGTCCTGGGGCATCTTCTACGACACGCCTCATTTGTTCTTCAACACCAGGTTCGCGAACAATCCGCCCTGGGGCGCGCAGATCACCATCTCCAATCCCACGGGCGGCTTCTCCGATCCGTACCTGGGCTACCCGGGCGGCAACCCATTCCCCGCGCTGAACACGGGATGGGCGACGCAGCCGTTCCCGGCCTTCGGCGTCTACGTCAACACGCCGCTGAACGTCGAGCCCACGTCACTCCAGCAATGGAACGTCAGCCTGCAGCGTCAGTTCGGCGACTGGATGGCCGGAGTGAGCTACCTCGGGAACCACTCGAGCCATCTCTGGCGCGCGACCGAGCTCAATCCAGCTGTCTACGGGCCCGGCGCGACGACCGCCAACACGAACCAGCGGCGGGTGCTGGAGCTGCAGAATTTCGCGCAAGGTCAGTTTTACGGCACCATCGGTCAACTGGACGACACCGGCCGCGCCAACTACGGCGCACTGCTGCTGTCGCTGCAGCGCCGGCTGAAGAACAACCTGAGCGTGCTGTCCAACTGGACGATCTCGAAGTGCATGAGCGATCCGGCGACAACCGAGATCACGGGACCGACGATCGTGAATCCCGCGAACCCGGATCTGGACTACTCATACTGCGCCTCAGACCGCCGGCACGTCGTCAATCTCTCGCTGGTCGCGCGCACGCCCGATTTCGAGAATGCCACCGTGCGTGCGATTTTCAGCGACTGGCAGCTCTCGCCGATCATCCGGTGGCAGTCCGGTAATCGATCGAGCGTGACCACCGGCGTCGACAACGCATTGACCGGTATGGGAGGTCAGCGCGCGGTTCAGGTCCTCGACGATCCATACGTCAACGGTGACAACCCGACGGCGTACTTGAATCGCGCGGCCTTCACCTCGCCAGCCACGGGCACCTACAGCTCGCTCGCACCGTTCACGATCGTGAATCCGAGCAGTTTTCAAAACGACTTCGCGCTCACGCGGACGTTCAACATCACCAACGCGCATTCCATCCAGTTCCGGTGGGAAGTGTTCAACCTGATCAATCACGTGAACTTCAACGCGCCAATCACCGCGCTCAACAGCGCGAGCTTCGGCCAGATTCAGACAGCCGGCGACCCACGCATCATGCAGTTCGCGCTGAAATTCGCGTTCTGACAGGGCCTGGATGACAAGGACACAGAGGCGGGCTCCAGAATCACAAAGGACACAGACGTCCAGCGAGACCTCGCGTGCGGTCGGTAGTTCCGGCCGGCTGATGCTGGCGGCCTTGGTGTCCTGCGCTCTCGCGCTTCTCGCATCCTTGGTGTCCTTGGCAGCCGTCGACAGCAACGACTGGCCGTCGCACGATCACGACGCCGGCGGCCAGCGTTTCTCGCCGCTGAAACAGATCACGCCGGCCAACGTGGCTACGCTGCAGCCTGCATGGACCTTCGACACCGGCGCGGCCGGCCTTCAAGTGACGCCGCTCGTCATCAACGGGATCATGTACGTCACGGCCGGCAACGACGTCATCGCCCTCGAGCCGGAAACCGCAAAGGTCATCTGGCGCTACAAGGCGCTGGCGGCGGTCAGCAAGCGCGGCGTGGCGTACTGGCCTGGCGATCGAGAGACGCCGGCGCGGCTATTCACCGGCGCTGGCGATCGGCTTCTGGCCGTCGACGCGGAGCGGGGAAAGCCGTCAGCCGGTTTTGGCGACGACGGGTCGGTCGATCTGACGGCGAGCATTCGCGGCGATGTCGATGGACGTTTCAGCCTTGCGTCGCCGCCATCAATCTACCGGAACATCGTCATTACCGGCGGCAACAACGGCGAGCAGTCGCCGAGCTCCGGGCTGTATGGCGACATCCGCGGCTGGGATGCGCGAACGGGAAAGCTGCTCTGGTCGTTCCACACCGTGCCACGCGCGGGCGAACCCGGCGTCGAGACATGGGAAGGCGACAGCTGGAGGAACCGCTCCGGGACCAACGTGTGGTCGTTCTTCACCATCGACACCGAGCGCGGCATCGTCTACGCGCCGCTTGGATCCCCGACCTCGGACTACTACGGCGCGGATCGCAAAGGCGCCAACTTGTACGGCAATTCGATCGTCGCGCTGGATGCCGTCACCGGCCATTTGAAATGGCACCGGCAGCTCGTGCATCACGACTTGTGGGACTACGATCTACCCGCCGCGCCCACCCTCGTGGACGTGAAGCGCAATGGCCGGACGATTCCCGCCGTAGCCGTCATGACGAAGATGGCACTCGTCTTCATCTTCGACCGCGTCACTGGGGAGCCGTTGTTCGGCGTCGAAGAACGTCCGGTCCCCCAGAGTACGGTTCCCGGCGAACAGACGTGGCCGACGCAGCCGTTTCCCGTCAAGCCGCCGCCGCTCGCGCGTAACACATTCGATCCTGCGAAAGACTTCTACGGGCTCACACAGGAGCACGAGACCTACTGCAAGGATCTGTGGAGTGCGAACGGGATGTACACCAGGGGGCCGTTCACCCCGCCCGGCGTCGAGGGAACGATGGTCACGTTTCCGAGCACGGTCGGCGGTGGCAACTGGAATGGCTTCTCGTACGATCCGTCACTTGGACTGGCGTTCACGAGCGTCATGAACATCGGCCAGGTTGCGAAGATGGTTCAGGGCACGGGCCGCGGCGGGGGGCCGCCGACGTGGGTCCGTCGAAGTCCCTGGGGCGGCGCCGTCGGACGGTTCTGGAATCCCGATACCAGGATTCCATGCTCGGCCCCGCCGTTCGGTGAGTTGGTCGCCGTCGACGTCAGCCGCGGCGAGGTCGCGTGGAAGGTGCCACTGGGATTCGTGGAGTCGCTGAAGGCGAAGGGGTTCGCCAACACCGGGACGCTCAACATCGGCGGCAGCATCGCGACGGCGAGCGGCCTGGTTTTCATCGGCGCGACGATCGACTGCCGCTTCCGGGCATTCGAATCGCGTACGGGTAAACAGTTGTGGGAAACTGAACTCCCGGCGTGCGCGCACACGGTGCCCATGACATTCCTCGGCAAGGATCAGCGCCAATATGTCGTGGTCGCTGCGGGCGGCGGCAGCTATCTCGGCGCGCCTCCCGGCTCGAAGATCCTGGCGTTCGCGCTGCCGCGCTCTTGACCGTCGATCGCATTCAATAAGGCAGTCGCGGCTCACTTGTGGCGCAGGGCGTTAGCCTGCGACCGGTCGTGCCTGCTTGGGGAAAACGATGCGCGTTGTCCTGACGATGCTGATCGCCGCCGTGGTTGCGCTGATGCAGCCCACCGCGCATCTTCACGGGCAAACGATCCGGATCGCGGCTGGCGGCCGCAAGCACGTCCTCGCCTGGGCCGACGTCCGCAACGGCTACCAGCACGATTCCATTTCGCACGCGGTCGCTACGATCGAGCGGCTCGGCCGGGAGTCGGGCGCGTACGACACAATCATCCGCACCGACTCGCAGCTGATCACCAAGCACCCGATCACGTTTCCGGCGGGGACGGGCATCGCGACCGGCGAGGAGTTCAACGTGAGGAACCTCGACTACTTCGACGCGATCTTCTTCTTTGGCGTCAGGGAGATCGATCTCACGGCCGCTCAGCGCAGCGATCTGCTGTCGTTCGTGCGAGACGATGGCAAGGGATTCGTCGCGGCGCATGCGGCAGCCACGGCGTTCTTTTCCTGGCCGGAGTTCGGTGACATGCTCGGAGGACGGTTCGACGAGCATCCCTGGGGCATCGCGGATGGAACGGTCGTTGTCGATGACCTTGCGTTCCCCGCGATGCACGGCTTCCCGCAGCGCGCCGTGTTTCACGACGAGCTGTATCAGCTCAAGGACTTCTCCCGCAGCAAGATTCGCGTCCTGGCGCACCTCGATGCATCGCTGCTCGACTTGACCCGTCCGCTCGTGCATCGAAAAGACGGCGACTTTCCGGTCGCCTGGGCAAAGACGTACGGCAGGGGTCGCGTCTTCTATTCGATCCTCGGTCACGAGGCCGACGACTGGGACAATCCGCCGCTGCGGACGATGTACTACGAAGCAATGCGCTGGGCGCTCCGTCTCGTGGATGGCGACGCGTCGCCCAGGTGAACGGTCCGCAGGGCGCCACACCCGATGTAGGGGACGACCTTCAGGTCGTCCCGCGCGGCCAGGCCTGAAGGCCCGGCCCTACGATTCGCGAAACATTACTTGTACGCAGCAGCCTGGATCCCGTACAGCTGCGAATACTGGCCGCCCTTCTGCATCAGGTCCTCGTGGGTGCCGACCTCCGCCACCTTCGCGCCATCGAGGACGACGATCAGCCCCGCCATGCGGACGGTGGAGAAGCGATGTGACACGAGGATCGTGATACGGCCGCCGTTGGTGTCAGTGCGGGCCGCTTCAGCGTAGCGCTCGAACAGCGCGTGTTCCGTTTCCGCGTCGAGCGCCGCCGTCGGCTCGTCGAGCATCAGCACCAAAGGTCCCTCGCGCATGAACCCACGCGCGAGCGCCAGCTTCTGCCACTGACCGAACGACAGCTCGACGCCGCCGGGCCACGTTGGGCCCAGCTGTGTCTCGAGCCCTCCTGCCAGCCGATCGACGACATCGTGGGCGCCGGCCCGCTCCACGGCGCCGATGACGGCAGGTTCATCGTCCATGTGCGGCACGTCGCCGAGGCCGATGCTGTGGCGGGCGATGAACTCGAAGCGGAAGAAATCCTGAAACGCGCCGGCCAGCCGTGTCCGCCAATCGCCGGCTCGCATCCGTGCCAGCGGGACGTCATCGACGTAGATGGACCCCTGCGTCGGCTCGTACATCTTGGCGAGCAGTTTCACGAGCGTCGTTTTCCCCGCGCCGTTCTCTCCGACGATCGCGACCACGCCGCCAGCCGGGAGGGTCAGCGAGACATCGTCGAGCACCAGTCGCGACGTGCCGGGATAACTGAATGACACGTGATCGAGCCGGATGCCCTGGCGCAGCGCGGCCGGAACGTCGCGGTCGGCAGCGGCGACGAGCGAGGCGGCGTAGTCTTCGAGCCAGGCGAGGCGCTGCGATCCGTGCATCCATACGCCGCGCAGGAATCCAATCTCGCCGACCGTGGCGCCGACGTATGCAGACAGCCTGGATCCGGCGGCGAGTACCAGAAGAACATCGCCGGGGGTGGAGCCGCCGCGCATCGCGACGAAGACGACTGCCCCGACGTACGCGCCGCCGAAGATCGCCCACGCGAGCGTATGCCACGCCGCGGATCCCCATCGTGCTCTGGAGACCGGACCGTACCAGCGTTCCCACGCCTCGCGCCGTTCTTTCATCAGCCGCGGCCCGAGTCCGAGCACGCGGACTTCCTTTCCTGGCGGCGCCGTGGTCGCGAGGGTAAAGAGATGACGGGCCAGCCGCGATGATGGTGCACCGGCTTCCTGAGCGGCCTTTTCCACGCCCGGCCGCCAGGCCGAGGTGAACACAGTCGGCAGCGCGAACGCCGCGAGCAGGGTGAGCGCCGGATGGATCGATCCGAGCAGCGTGATGGTTACGGCAAGACGGAGGATCCATCCAGCGGTCGAGAACACCGACATGTACATGTGGTCGAGGACGAAGACGTGATCGCGGAGCGTAGAGAGGCGATCGAGGTAGTCCGGACGCTCGTGGTGCGCGACGGTCGCGATCGACGCCAGCAGGCGGGCGATGTGCGACTCGAGGGCAATGGTGACCTTGTCACGGAACCGCCGCGTCACGCGCGTGCTTACCGTGCGGAGAAACCAGGTCGCGGTCGCCGACACGGCCAGGCCGATCGATGCGGCCAGCACGAGTCCGGACTGATGCCCGAGCACCCCGTCGCCGAGCCATTTGAGCCAGACCGCGATCAGCGCATCGGGCAAGGCAGAGAGCAGCGAGAGCACGAAAGCGACCAGCATCAAGCCGGGCTCATGCTGATAACCGAGCCGGCACAGGCGCCACATGGAGGGTAGCGCCGGTGGCAGCGGATCGATTCGCGACTCAGGCGAGGACGTCATATTGCTTTCCTTCCTCGTCCTCGGCGTTGAACCGCTGCGCCTGCAGGTCGAACATCGTCTGGTAACGACCGCCAAGCGCCATCAGCTCGGCGTGCGTGCCGAGTTCCACCACGCGGCCGTGCTCGAGCACGCAGATGCGATCGGCGTGGCGCACGGTCGAGAATCGGTGCGAGATGAGGATGGTCGTGCACTGGCGCGTCGCAGCGAGAATGCGCTCGAAGATTTCCGCTTCGCCGCGCACGTCGAGCTGGGCGGTCGGTTCATCGAGCAGGACAACACCGGCGCCGAGCCGCACGGCAGCCATCGCCCGTGCGAGCGCCACGCGCTGCCACTGGCCCCCCGACAAATCGGTGCCGCCGGCGTAGCCGCGCGCGAGGATCGTATCGAGGTCCGCGAGGCCGGCGGCACCCGCTGAATCGAGCGCGGCCCGAACGACCTCGTCCGGCGCACCCGAGGGCGCGACGTTGTCGCGCAACGGCAATTCGAGACGGATGAAATCCTGGAAGACGGCGGTGACCCGTGCGCGCCACCCCGCGACATCGAGAGCGCGGAGGTCGAGGCCGTCGGCTTCAATCGCGCCTTGTTGCGGATCGTAGAGACGGCACAGCAGCTTCGCGAGCGTGGTCTTGCCGGCGCCGTTCTGTCCGACGATGGCGATCGAGGAGCCGGCGGGAATGGTGAGATCGAAGTGCTCGAGAACGGGAGCGCCACCCGGATAGGCGAACGTGACGTCGCGAAATCGAATCTCGCGTGCAGGCAGCCCGGCCGTCGTCTGTGGCCGCTCCGGGCGCGCGGCCGCGGGCGCGGAAGCGAGCGTTCCAGCGCCGGCCATCGCCTCTTCCAGCCGCATCACCGCGGCAACCGGTGCGGCCGCTCCGTCGAGTGCCCAGCTGAACCCGCCGAACGCCAACAGCGACACACCCACGGCGGCCTGAGCGAACACGACGACCTCGCTGAGCGAGACCCGGCCGCCGGCGGCCGCCGAGGCGAGCGACCAGAACACCAGCACGTTGGCGCCGAGCACGATCAGCAGGCTCCACGCCATCGGCTTTTCCCGGAGCCGCGTCGCTTCGTACTGCAGCGCGTGCAGACGAGTTCGCCGCGCCACGAAGCGATCGATGGTCCATCCGACCAGGCCAAACAGCCGCAGTTCCTTGGCCGGTCCGGGATCGACGGCGAGGCGATAGGTGTAGTCTGCGTCGCGTTGCGCGGCGCGGACTTCTGGTGTGTTGCGATCCCACCAGACGGCACTCTCGCGCAGCAGCCACTGCGTGGACAGCCAGGCGCCGGCCAGCGCGAGCGGTGCCCACCAGGAATAGCCGAACAGCAGTGCGGCGGCGGCCAGCCCGCCGATCATCTCGACCATACCAGTGGCGATGAAGTCCATCGAGTAGGACAGCGGTGGGCCGGTCATGCCCAGATCGAAGTCTCGCGCGACGGTCAGATCGCTCGTGAGCTTCGGATCCTCGAGGTGTCCCATTCCCGGCGGTCCGATGCACGCGGAGGTGAGCCGGTCGTACAAGAATGCCGCCGTGCGGTCACCCAGGTTGGAGCTCAACGCCAGATGAATCGGCGTCAGGATCTGCAGCAGGACGAAGATCCCGCCGACCATCGTCAGCGGCAGCATCAGACTGCTGCTCTGCTGGACGGCGCCGACGAGCGATCCTGTCGCGACCGCGAACAAGGCCGGCAGCACGCCGCGCAGGATCAGTGCGCTCCACCATCCAAGGGCGAGCGGCCGGTCCGCCTTCGGCAGGACGCTGAAGAAGATCCACTCCTTGCTGCCGGTCAGCCGTCGGAACACGGCAAGAGTGTCGCAGAATCCGGCGCACAGGTCTTGTAGGAATCTGACCTGATCAGCCAGCGGTGGTGCAGTGCCGGAATCCAATTAGTGGCAAGGCTCCAACCCGGCGAATTGCCGCAGGCGGGTCGAAACTTCGCACGGCTAGAGCCGTGCGCCATAACGGGAGTTCGTAGTCGAGTCGTTGGCGATTACTCGCCTCGACAGGGCCAGTACCATCCCGAGAATGCCAAGGCCGCCGACGTAGTAGGCCGGCGCCATCGGCGTCGAACGCAGCCAGATCGTGAGAAGGATAGGGGTCAGCCCGCCGAAGATCGCGTAGGAGACGTTGTAGGAAAAGGAGAGGCCCGAGAAGCGCACCGGCGCGGGGAACAACCGCAGGGCGACGATGGGAACGGTTGTCGCCGCTCCGACGAAAAAGCCGGCGAGGCTGTAGGTCAGGTTCAAGACGGTGACCGAGTCGGGCAGCGATGAGTAGAAGAGATAGCTGCTGGCGAGCAGCCCGCCGAATCCCACGATCATCGTGGTGCGGGTGCCGAACCGATCGCTGGCCCAGCCGAAGAACAGGCAGCCCAGCGCGAACGTCAAGGTGGCAAGACTGTTGGCGCGCAGCGCCAGCGGAGCGGCCACATGATGGATCTGCTGCAGATAAGCCGGCGTGAAGAGGATCAAGACGACGATGGCGGCCGTCAGCACCCACGTGAGGGCGAGGGCGAGCAGCGCCTCGCCGCGATGGTCTCGAAGGACGGCCTTGATCGGTACGTCACGCGCGAGCGCGCGCCGCGCCTTCAACTCCTGGAACACGGGCGTCTCTTCCAGGAATCGTCTCAGGTACACCGAGACGAACCCGAACAGACCGCCGGCGATGAACGGGATCCGCCACGCGAACGCCGCGACCTCGTCCGGGCTGTAGATGCTGTTGATGGCGCCGGCCAGCAACGATCCGAGCAGAATGCCGATCGTCAGGCCGGCGGTGAGCGTGCCGATGCCGAATCCGAACCGTTGCGCCGGCACGTGCTCGGCGATGAATACCCAGGCGCCCGGCACTTCACCGCCAATCGCGACGCCCTGCAGGATGCGCATCAGGAGGAGCAGCAGGGGAGCGGCGATGCCGATGCTC
>Ga0306922_10003410_pt1 | contig 14842 bp, 13 predicted proteins | sample sta12Cox44000082_FD_203758 | JGI IMG/M metagenome (GOLD analysis project Ga0306922, IMG submission 203758) | Lab enrichment of tropical soil microbial communities from Luquillo Experimental Forest, Puerto Rico - statoxic.12C.oxic.44.000.082 (v2)... | ecosystem: Environmental > Terrestrial >... | reverse complement strand
ATTCCGGACTGCCAGGCAGTCGAGGCATTCTCAGCAGAGTTCTTTTACGAAGAAGATTTGAATCACATTCTTCGCAAAGTAGTGCGAGTCCAGTTGGATCCATTGCGATTTTGGACTTCCCTCCAATTAGATCTCACGGTCATCGGTGCGGACTTCTCTCATAATCCTGTCAATGAACAGATTCATGAGCTCACCCTACAGCGTTCGACACCTGACATAGGTGATCCGGTTTCAATAATTCAGCATCCGCTTGGCGGGCCAAAGCAGATCGCCTTGACGTCGAACGAAATCATCAATACGCATGGGCACCTAATTCATTACGTAACTGACACGCTTCCAGGTTCGAGTGGTTCGCCTGTATTTAATGCCGACTGGGAGGTGATCGCGGTGCACCATGCAGGGGGAATGGTGGTCGAGAACGCTGCGGCACAAAAAATTTACGTAAATGAGGGGATTTTGACGAGCGCGCTGATGGCATGCTCGGAGGTGACCGCAGGGATCCTCCGAAGCGAAAGCCGGTGAACGGTGAACCGGCGGAGCTCTACCGCTCTACGCGTCTGTAATCTTCTCGCCGGCAATGCGTCAGGGATCAATGACGGCGCGGTCGCGATGATCGTCGCCAGCCGCCCGGCCGGCGAGGGTGTCGGGGCCGAGCCGCTCGTCCGGGTACGCGCCAGTGCAGTCGCCGGAGTGCCGCCGCGTATCATGGGCATCGGCCCCGTGGCAGCCTCGAAGAAGGCACTCGCCCGCGCCGGCCTCAGTCTCTCGGAAATCGACGTGATCGAGATCAACGAGGCCTTTGCCGCCCAAGTGCTGGCTTGCCTGCGCGGACTAGAACTGCCGTTCGACGACAGTCGGGTCAACCAGAACGGCGGGGCCATTGCAGTCGGTCATCCGCTCGGCGCCTCGGGGCCGCGCATCGCGTTGACCGCGGCGCGTCAGCTGCAGCGCACCGGCGGCCATTATGCGCTGGTGACGATGTGCGTCGGCGTCGGTCAAGGCATCGCAGCGGTGCTCGAGCGGGTCTGAGCGACCCTTCCACCTGGTCATGGCCTCCCCAGATAGGAGGCTATGACCTCGGTCCCGACTTTTGCAATCCGGCCGACCTTTCTCGGCGTCGAACAAACGAATGGCGACGCTGCCATGTGTGTGGCCGGGATCCCGTTCGACCTCGGCACCTCGAACCGGCCCGGAGCCCGGTTCGGGCCGGCTGCGATCCGCCAGGCGAGCCGCATGCTCGTCGACGGCGATCATCCGGCATCCTGGGCCGAGATGGAGCGGCTGGACCTCGCCGATGTCGGCGATTTCCGTATTGCCCATGGCGACATCGCGGGCACGCTGGCCAAGATCGAGGCGCAGGCTGCATCGTTCGAACATCTGGTCGCACTCGGCGGCGACCACACGGTTACGCTTCCGCTGCTGCGCGCGCTGGCGTCTCGCAAGGGCGCGCTGGGGTTGGTGCATTTCGACGGGCATGTCGACACCTGGCCGGAAAGCTTCGGCCTCGTCTGGGGTCACGGCTCGCCGTTCTACCACGCGATCGAAGAAGGCCTCGTCGACCCCCGCCATATGATCCAGGTCGGCATCCGCTCGCCAATGCACCGCAATATCTTCGACTGGACCGTCAACAAGGGTGTGACGATCGTCACCGCGGAAGATGTTCACGAAAGCGGGCCGCAGGCGGTCGCCGAGCGCATCCGCTCGGTGCTCGGCGATGGGCCTTCATATCTCAGCTTCGACATCGACGCGCTTGACCCTGCCTTTGCGCCCGGGACCGGAACGCCCGAAGTGGGCGGGCTCGCGACTTGGCAAGCGCGAGCCATCCTGCGCCGGCTCGCCGGGCTGCGCTTTGCCGGGATGGATGTCGTCGAGGTATCGCCGCCTTACGACGTTGCCGAGATTACCGCGCTCGCCGCGGCGACGATCGCTTGGGATTACATCGGCTTGCTGGGGCCGCGCTGAAGATTTCGAAAAGAGCCTTGTATCGGCAGGCGTTTCTCCCATTTAACGGCTCCGACGCAATCGCACGTGCCTAGAACCCCCGTACAAGGGGTGCTGCTACGACGTAACGCGTCTCTTTCGGCCGAGCCGGTCACCCGTGGACCGGTGTCCTTAAGGGAAACGGATATGTTCCGGCACGCGATGCGAAGTACTTCCACGATCATCTGACGCTTCGGGGCGCCCTCGCCCCGTCGCGGCAATCCAACCCCGATCCGTCATTCCGCTCCGGCGCCTTTGGCGCCCGGAGCGGTGTGTCGCCTCCTGGTCTTGGAGGATCGTGTGTCGACAAAAGTTCGTGTTGTTTCTGCGCGCCCCGTTGGGCGCGCCATTCTCCCGCGAGTCGACGCAGCGGTCGCGGCTGCGCGACCGACCGATCCATTGCTGTGCCTGCGGCCCGCGGCGATTGCCGCCGCCGCACGGCGGTTTGTCGACAGCTTTCCCGGCGATGTCCTCTATGCCGTCAAGTGCAACCCCGAGCCGCGTGTCTTGCGGGCGCTATGGGCCGGCGGCATCAGGCATTTCGATTGCGCCTCGCTCGCCGAGGTCGGGCTTCTGCGCAAATTGCTGCCCGCGGCCGAGATCCATTTCATGCACCCGATCAAGGCGCGGCCGGCGATCCACGAGACCTTTCACCGCTACGGCGTGATCGACTTCGCCCTCGACAGCGCCGACGAGCTGGCGAAAATCCTGCAAGAGACGGTGCCGGTCGGGCTTGTCGGCGATCCGCCGACGCTTGGGCTCTTCGTTCGGCTGGCCCTGCCGAAGGGTGGAGCGGTCTACGATCTATCGGGCAAGTTTGGTGCGCCGCTCGAGGAGGCAGTCGACCTGCTGTCCGCGGCACGGCCACACGCCGCTCGTCTCGGCGTCTCGTTCCATGTCGGCTCACAGTGCCTCGAGCCCGGCGCCTACACACGAGCGATTGCGCTCGCCGGCGAGGCGATTGCTCGTTGCGGGGTTCCTGTCGACATCGTCGATATCGGTGGCGGCTTCCCGATCAGCTATCCGGACATGAGACCGCCAGCACTCGGCGACTACATCGCAGCGATCGCGGACGCATCCGCCACTCTCCCCGGGACGGTCCGGCTATGGGCGGAGCCCGGCCGGGCGCTCGTCGCCGGGGGCGGGTCGCTCGTCGTGCAGGTGCAGCTGCGTCGTGGCGACACGCTCTTCGTCAATGATGGCGTCTACGGCAGCCTGAGCGACGCCGGTGCTCTCGGCTTTCGCTTCCCGACGCGTCGCATCCGTCTTGGCGAAGCCGATGGGGCGGAGGCACCACTTGCCGATTTCGCGTTGTTCGGACCGACCTGCGACAGCGCCGACCGGATGCGCGGGCCGTTTCGGCTGCCCGCCGACATGCGCGAGGGCGACTGGGTCGAGCTCGGGCAGCTCGGCGCCTACGGCGCCTGCCTGCGCACTCAGTTCAATGGGTTCGGACGATTCGATCTGGTCGAAGTCGCCGACCCGCCGATGCTGGAGACACCGGGCTACGAAGAGAGCTGAATCGAGGGGTCATCGTAGCCGGCACTCGTGTCGTCCCTAAGCCTACGCACCGCGACCAGGATCGTCCGATAATATGTTGGCGATTTCACCGCGAACTGCGCACGGATCGCCTCGACCGGCTGGGCCAGCAAGGCCTCCCAATCGGCGCCGGGCAGCCAGCCGGCGCTGCGGCCATGGCGGTAGCCCTCGAACACGGCGCGCCGGACCGGCTGACCGGGGCGGGAGCGAGCGATCCTGCGGGCGGCGAAGGCGGCGATCACGGCAAAGCCCTTGAGCCCGGTCTGGGCATAGGAGAAGGCGACGAGGCAGGCCTCGCCGAGCGGGTCGCGGCCGTAACCGGTGAGGACGTGCAGCAGGTCGTGCATCTCGCGGCTGCGCTCGCGGAACAGGGTCACGTCGTCGGCCGGCAGCGCGCGCATGGTAATCTGCGAGGCTTCGACCAGTCCCTCGACCGAAAGGTTCTCGCTGGCCGTGAAGTCGTAATAGGCGCGTCCGAGCGTGCCCGCGGGCAACGCCGCCAGGCTCGCCCGGTCGCTGAGCCGATCGAGCAGGCGCCGATGTTCGCCGAGCACCGCTCGGCCGGTTTCCGTCTGGCGAAAGCGCGCGAATTGGCGCAGCGTGGTCTTGCCGCGCAACGCATCGATCAGCAGGAATACCTGATGCGTGTCCTCTCTATCGCGCAGCAGGTTGCGCATGGCGCGGAGAGCACCAAGGGGACGCAGACGGTAGCTGGGGGGCTGCGACATAGCTATGTCCTCGTTTGGACTCGACCCGATCAAAATGGGCGATACTGACAATAATGTCAATAGCGATCACTAGGCGAGGAAAACGGCAGCGCCGCACGCCCGAAGAGGCGCGCCGGCTGATCCTGGAAGCGGCGCAGGCCCTGATCGTGACCACCGGACCCGAGGGGCTCAGGCTGCAGGATATCGCCGCCGCCGCGGGCATTTCGCATCCGCTGATCCTGCATCATTTCGGCAGCCGCGAAGGGCTCGTCCGCGCGCTGACTCGGCAGGCCGTTGCCGAGTTGCGGGACAAACTCGTAGCCGCCATGGCATCGAGCGAATATTCGGTCGAGGAACAGCTCGACCGAGTGTTCAACGCCTTCCGTGACGGGTTGGCCCAACGGCTGGCGTGGCTCGCTACGGTCGATCCCGGCAGCGGCACGGAGGGAAACGAGCTGATCATGCGTGACATCGCCGATACGCTGCATGCGCGTCGCGTCGCCAGGGCACCGCCGGGCGTGGCGATCACCCGTGACGACACCGATGCGCTGATCCACCTGGTTGCGACGGCCGCGTTCGGCGATGCGCTGTACGGCGCGCAACTGCGCCGCAGCGCCGGTCTGCCCGCAACCAGCGAGACGGATCGCAGCTTCCGCCTCTGGCTCGCTGCGTTGATCCGCGCCCATTCGGCGCAAGGGTAAAGCGCCAACCCACCCGGCATCGAGCGTTGCCTTGCAGGGCTCAGCGGGCCTATCCTCATGGTGAATTTCCCAACATGAGGAGGAGAGCCATGACGGTTGTGCGAGCAGCGGCGCGGGCCACCCGGCGGGGTGCGGCCGCCAATTTCACCGGCGAAGTATTTCAGGACGAGGTGCTCGTCGGACAGCCGCCATCGCGTATGCGCGCCACGGTCGTCTCGTTCACCCCGGGCGCACGTACCGGCTGGCATGCCCATCCGGTTGGGCAGACATTGTATTGCCTCTCGGGTGTCGGGCGCATCTGCATCGGCAAGGGCTCGCGGCCGCAGGCGATCTATCCGGGCGATACGGTTATGATCCCCCCCAATACGATGCACTGGCACGGTGCCGCCCCCGACCGCCTGTTCGCCCATCTGGCGATGTCGGAATCGGGCGAGCAGGGTCAGGGCACGGATTGGGGCGAGCACGTCAACGACGCCGAATACGCGATGCAACCCGCCGCCGACTGATCATCGGCCCGACAAGGTTCTTCGTATGCGGTAAGGCCGCCTCGTGCTCCCGACCGTCGATCCTGGTGCAGGGCCGCGAGGCTGCAATAGGAAAGAAGGAGGAGCGCAGATGATGATGAAACGAGGGTGGTGCTTGGGCGCCGCGACGATTGTCTTCGCCGTGGTGTTGGCCGCTGCGCCGGCAAGGCTCAGCGCCCAGCAAACCACTGCCGGGGCGGTCCGCATTGGCGACAACGACCTCGGCGGCACCGTGTCCAGTGCCAATGGCCCAGAAGCCGGGGTCTGGGTCATCGCCGAGACGACCGATCTGCCGACCAAGTTCGCCAAGATCGTCGTCACTGACGATCGCGGGCGCTACGTGATGCCCGACCTCCCCAAGGCTAATTACAATGTGTGGGTGCGGGGCTACGGGCTGGTCGACTCGCCAAAAGTGCAGACCGCGCCCGGTAAGATCGTGAACCTGGCGGCAACGGTGGCGCCGAATGCCGCGGCGGCGGCGCAGTACTACCCTGCGGTCTACTGGTATTCGATGCTCAAGATCCCCGACAAGAGCCAGTTTTCCGGCCCGCAGAGAGACGAAAACATGCCGGAAAACCTGACCATCCAGTCACAATGGGTGAACATCATAAAGACCACGAACTGCATAGCCTGTCACGCGATCGGCACGATCGGAACGCGGACGATCCCTAAGGAGCTGGGCCATTTCAACTCCTCGGCGGAAGCGTGGGAGCGGCGTATCCAATCCGGTCAAGCGATGACCGGGATGGTCAACGCGATAAATCGACTCGACAGCAAGCTCGCATTCCAATTTTTCGGGGATTGGACCGACCGTATTGCCAAGGGCGAGCTGCCGTTCGCGCAGCCGCCACGGCCGCAAGGCGCGGAACGCAATGTCGTTCTGACACTGTGGGATTGGAGCCGGCCAACGGCCTACCTTCATGACGAAATCTCGACCGATCGCCGCAAACCGACGCTGAACCCCAATGGCAAGCTATATGGGACGACCGAGGAGAGCACCGATTTCATTCCGATTCTCGACCCGGTGCACAATACCGTAACCGAGGTCAAGCATCCGGTGCGCGATCCGAAAACGCCATCCTCCAAGGACAGCCCGATGGCGCCGTCGCCTTACTGGGGAGAAGCCCCTATTTGGGACAGCCAGACCAGCATGCACAACCCGATGATGGACGAAAAGGGACGGGTCTGGATTACCGCTCGGGTCCGCCCACCGGCCAATCCTGATTTCTGCAAGAAGGGATCGGACCACCCATCGGCCAAGGTGTTCCCGCTCGACGAAGCCAATCGCCATCTGTCGATGTACGATCCGGCGACTGGCAAGTTCACCCTGATCAGCACCTGTTTCCCGACGCACCACCTGATCTTCGCCGAGGACGCCAACAACACTCTGTGGACCAGCGCCGGCGGCCCGCAGACTCCTGTTGTCGGTTGGCTCAACCGCAAGCTGTTCGAAGAAACCGGCGACGAGCAGAAGGCGCAAGGCTGGACTCCGCTGGTTCTCGACACCAACGGCAACGGCAAGCGCGACGATTACGTCGAGCCCAATCAGCCGGTCGATCCGACGAAGGACAAGCGGGTTGTCGCGGGCCTCTATTCGGTCGCCGTGAGCCCGGTCGACGGCACGGTCTGGGGGACCTCGCTCGGCTATCCCGGCTACGTCGTTAGGGTCGACCCGGGACCCGATCCGACACACACGGCGTTGGCGGAAATCTATGAGCCGCCGTTCCCCGGCTACGGGCCGCGCGGCGGAGACATCGACCGCAACGGCGTCTTCTGGGCGTCACTGGCGAGTGGACATCTGGCGAGCTTCGACCGGAAGAAGTGCAAGGTTCTCAACGGGCCGACCGCGACCGGCAAGCACTGCCTCGAGGGCTGGACGCTCTATCCGTTCCCCGGCCCGCAGTTCAAAGATGTGGCCGAGTCGGGCAGCGCCGAGGCGAGCTACTACACCTGGGTGGATCAGTTCAATACATTCGGTCTAGGCAACAATGTCCCGATCGCCACTGGCAACATGAACGACGCCCTGCTGGCGCTCGTCGACGGCAAGTTCGTCGTGCTGCGCGTCCCCTACCCGATCGGCTATTTCACCAAATGGATGGACGGGCGCATCGACGACCCGGACGCCGGCTGGAAGGGTAAGGAATTATGGACGACCTATTCGACCAGGGCGATGTTCCACCTCGAGACCGGCAAGGGGACATTGCCCAAGGTCGTACGGTTCCAGCTGCGTCCCGATCCGCTCGCGCGGTGAGGGTATCTTACCGGTCGGCGACGAGCGGCATGCCGGCGTCGCGGCGGACTTCGTTGATGATCTGCAATACGCGCTCGCGATAGGGCCGGTATTGCATACCGAACTCCTGCACGAGCCGGCTGTTGTCGATCAGGTAATTGCCGGAGATCGCCTTGCCTCCGGTCTCCTTTTCGAAGGTGATCTTGGCATCGGGCAAAAACTCGCGGACCATATCGGCGATCTCGCCCATGCTGATCGCGATGCCGCCCGTGTTGTAGACCCAGTGCTTCGGTTTGTCGTTCATGATCACTCGCGCGAAGATTTCGGCGATCTCGTCGACATGTATCGGGCAGCGCATCGCGTCCTTGTAAGGGAACGAAATCGACTCGCCGCGCGCCGGGAAGGTGATGCATTTGACGTGGTCGACCGAGCCGACGATCTTGTCGTTGCCGGTGACATTGGCGGGACGGATCGCAGTGATTTCCATCCCGTGCTTCTCGCGGTAATCCTGGGCCTGCCATTCGTTGAAGATCTTGTGCATCGCGTATTGGACATGGCCGTGGCGGAAATCGTCCTCGGTCACTACGCGGTCGCCGTAAAAGTGCTGCTCGCCGCTGACCGCCAATGAGCTCGCATAGGCGACGCGGTTGACGCCGCACAGGCGCGCCGCCTCGAAGCAGTTGTCCATACCGAGAATGTTGAGCTTGAACGCGACGTGCGGGGGATGCTCGCTGCCGAGGTAATAAGCGAGGTTCACCACCCGCGCCGGCTTCGCCGCTACCATCGCCGACATGACGTCGTCGAACTGGCTGACATCGCCGCGCACCACTTGAACCTGCTTGCCGAGATGCCCGTACGAGGCCGTGCCGGGGTTGATGTCCATGCAGACGACTTCTTCGCCGCGCTGCGCCAATAACGGAACGAGCCGGCGCCCGATGAAGCCGGTGCCGCCGAGGACCAAAGTCGTCATGGGTTTCTCTCCCTGGAGGTGGCCGGATTGCCCGGTCAGACGTTAGCCCGCTTCCGCCGACCCGGCAATGGAGGGTCCGCCACCCCCGCGAAAGCGGCGGTCCATAGCAACTGTCGAAGCCCTGGGATCCTGGATTCCCGCCTTCGCGGGAATGACATATAAGCGCTTGGGTGAGGCCCTGGCGGGAGGTATATGACGATGGCCGCGATCATTTTTGCCAATTGCGCGGTGCTCGACGGTACTCGCAAGGAGCGGCGCGAGGATCACCACGTGCTGGTCGAGGGCGACCGGATACGCGAAGTCGCGGACCGGCCGATCACGAGCGTCGACGCCGAGGTGATCGATCTCCAAGGCCACACGTTGATGCCGGGGCTGATCGACGCGCATGTCCACGTCCTCGCCGTTGATGCGGCGCTCGCCCGGCTGTCGGACCGACCGGTCACCTTGTTGACCTTGCAGGCAGCCAAGGTGCTCGAGGGGATGCTGCAGCGCGGCTTTACAACAATCCGCGATGCCGCGGGCGCCGATGGCGGGCTCGCCGAAGCCGTCGAACAGGGGCTGGTCCAGGGGCCGCGCATCTTCCCGTCGGGTAGCGCCTTGAGCCAGACGGGCGGGCATGGCGATGTCAGACCGCGCACGCAGTCGGTCGTCACCTGCGCCTGTTGCGAGGGGGGCATCAATCTTTCACGCATAGCCGACGGCGTCACCGAATGCCGCCGCGCCGCGCGCGACGAGCTGCGCAAAGGGGCGACGCAGATCAAGATCATGTCCTCGGGCGGTGTGGCCTCGCCTTACGACCCGATCTGGAACTTGCAATACAGCGAAGCGGAGGTGCGCGCGATCGTCGAGGAGGCGCAGGCTTGGCACACTTATGTGCTCGCCCACGCCTATTCGCCCGAGGCGATCCGCCGCTCGATCGATTTCGGGGTGCGCTCGATCGAGCACGGCAATTTGATCGATCGCGCGACCGCCGAGCATGTCGCCGGCGCCAATGCGTTTGTTGTGCCGACGCTTGCCACCTACGACGCATTGCACCGCTTTGGGCGAGAGCTGGGATTTACCGAAGCGAACATGGCAAAGCTCGCCGAGGTGCGCGAAGCCGGGCTTGGCTCGCTCGAGATCCTGCAGAGAGCCGGCGTCAAGATCGGTTACGGCACCGACCTCTTGGGCCCGATGCATCGCCACCAGTCGCGTGAATTCGTGATCCGCGCCGAAGCGATGGCGCCCTTCGACATCATCTGCTCGGCGACGATCGTCAATGCCGAGCTGTTGAACCGCGTGGGTGAACTCGGCATCGTCGCGCCCGATGCGCGCGCCGACCTGATCGCAGTCGACGGCGACCCGCTCGCCGACATCGCCCTGTTCGACGGCCAGGGCGAGCACCTGACGCACATCATGAAGGACGGGGTGTTCTACAAACGGACGTGACGGTCAGTCCGTATGAGAAATTATCTTATTCCGCCGCGTTTTTGCGCCCGTAACGGCGGACACGGAGGTCGGCCTGTTCCTTGTGCCCCCAGAAGCGCTCGATCGCGCAGAGCCGGCTACAATATTCGCCTACCATGGCGCTCGCCTCGGCGGTCCTGACCTCCTGGTAAGTGCAGGTCTTTAGAAACTTGCCGACCCAGAGGCCGCCGGTGTAGCGCGCTGCACCTTTGGTCGGGAGTGTGTGATTGATGCCGATCACCTTGTCGCCGTAGGAGACGTTCGTTTCGGGACCGAGGAAGAGGGCTCCGTAATTCTTCAGGCGCTCAAGCCAGCGGCGCGGCTCATGAGCCAGCACCTCCACATGCTCGGCGGCGATCCGGTCGGCCTCGGCCAGCATCTCACCGTCGTCTTCGCAGAAGATCACCTCGCCAAAGTCGCGCCAGGCGACGCCGGCGACATCGGCCGTGGGCAATACGCTGAGCTGCCGGTCGACCTCGGCGATCGTAGCATGGGCGAGCTCTTCGGAGGTGGTCAGCAGGATCGCCGGCGAGGTCGGGCCGTGCTCGGCCTGGCCCAATAGATCGGTTGCACACATCTCGGCATCGGCGGTCTCGTCCGCAATGACCAGGATCTCCGTCGGTCCGGCGAAAAGGTCGATGCCGACCCGGCCATAGAGCTGGCGCTTGGCCTCGGCGACATAGGCGTTGCCGGGGCCGACCAGCATGTCGACAGGCCTGAAGCTCGCGGTGCCGAGCGCCATCGCCGCCACCGCCTGGACCCCGCCCAGCACGTGGATCTCGTCGGCGCCGCCCAAATGCATCGCCGCGATCGTCTCCGGATGCGGTCCGCCCTGGTTCGGCGGGGTGCAGGCGGTGATGTGACCGACCCCGGCGACCCGCGCGGTGACGATCGACATGTGTGCGGAAGCGACCATTGGATAGCGTCCGCCCGGCACATAACAGCCCACGCTGCCAACCGGTATGTGCTTGTGGCCGAGCACGACGCCGGGCAGGGTCTCGACCTCGACATCCTTCAGCGAGGCGCGCTGGATCTCGGCAAAATTGCGGATCTGCGCTTGGGCGAATTTGATGTCGTCGATCGTCTGCGGCGCGACTTTGGCGACGAGTGGCGCGATCTCGTCGTCACTGAGGCGAAAGCTCGGCGGCGACCATTTGTCGAAGCGCTCGCTGAGTTCGCGCACCGCCTCGTCGCCGCGTTTGGCGACATCGGCGATGATCGTCTCGACCGTCGAGCGGATCTTGGCGTCGGCTTCTTCCTGTTGGCCGGCCAATGCGGCCCGTTTGATGTGGCGGGGCATGATCCCTCCTATTCGATGAGCTCGTCGGCCGTCGCCAGCAGCAAGGGCGGGACAGTGAGGCCGAGCGCCTTGGCGGTCCTGAGGTTGATCACCAGCTCGAATTTGGTCGGCTGCACGACCGGCAGATCGGCCGGCTTCTCGCCCTTGAGAATCTTCCCGGTATAAAGTCCAACCTGCCGAAGGGCTTCGGTCAAGCTGGCGCCATAGCTGGCCAATCCACCGCCTTCGACAAACTCGCGCGCTTCGTAGATCGCCGGAACGCCATAGCGTGCCGCAGCTGCAGTCAACTGCGACCGCCGGCTGAAATAGAACGGATCGGGTCCAACGATGAGTCCTGCGGCTCTGCTTTCGGCCAGAGCCGCGAAGGCCGCATCGATTTCACTCTCGGTGCCGGCTTGTAGGATCTGAATCCGCAGTCCGATGCCATCAGCGGCCTCTTTCACCTCGCCGGATATCGTCCCAATATTCGGATTGTTCGGGTTGACGAGGAGGGCAATCAGGGTGGCCTCGGGCACCAGGTCGCGCAGCAAACCAAACCGTTTCCCATTGAGCCCGGCGGTTAGAATACTGATGCCAGTCGCATTTCCGCCCGGATGGCTGAGGCTCTTGGCCAGCCCGAGCCTGATCGGGTCGTCGCCGGCCATGAAGACAATGGGGAGCGTTGCCGTCGCCTGTTTTGCGGCCAATGCCGAAGGGAGGGGGCTCGCCGCGATGACGGCCACCGGCCGGCGAACCAGGTCGGACGCCAATTCCGGCAGGCGGTCGTAGCGACCCTCCGCCCAACGGTACTCGATCATCACGTTCTTGCCTTCGGTATACCCGCTCGCCGCGAGCCCTTCACGAAATGTGGCGATTTGGTTTTCACGCCCAGACAACGATCCGCTGTGGAGAAATCCGACGACTGGCATCGATGGCTGCTGAGCGCGAACGGCCAACGGCCATGCGGCTAACCCGCCGGCTGCAAGCCCGACCATGAGATCGCGCCGCCTCATCGCCTCACCATGCGGTCCAGCCGCCGTCGACCAGCAGCGACGAGCCGGTGACGAGGCTGGCGGCGGGGGAGGCCAGGAACACGACCGCGCGCGCCACATCCTCGACGGAGCCGGCGCGACCCAGTGGGATCCGGTCGAGGATCCATTTGCCGGTCTCGGGGTCGTCGAAGAACGGCTTGGTCAGCGGTGTCTGCACGAAGGTCGGCGCGATCGAGACGACGCGCACTCCCTTCGGCGCTAGCTCGACCGCCATCGCCTTGGTCAACCCTTCGACGGCGTGCTTAGTCATGACATAGACGGTGCGGTTCAGCTCCGAGCCGACATGGCCCATCTGCGATGACATGTTGACGATGACACCTCCGCCTTGGGTGACCATCAGCCGCGCTGCCGCCTGCGCCACCAGAAAGGCGGCCCTGACGTTAAGGGTTAGAAGCTGATCCAGTGTTGCTTCGTCGACTTCGAGAAAGGGCTGTGGTCTGTTGAGGCCGGCATTGTTGACAAGGATGTCGAGACGTTCGAGGCCTCCGAAAGCGTCGCGGATCGCCGCGCTGTCGGTCACGTCGAACGGCACCACCCGCGCCTGGCCGCCGCGCGAAACAATCTCCAGCGCGACCTCGTCTAGCTCGCGCTTGGTCCGGCTGACCAGGACCAACTCGGCGCCGGCGGTTGCTAGTGCCCGCGCGACGGCGTGACCGATCCCACGTCCGGCACCAGTCACGAGCGCCGTCTTACCGTCGAGACGAAAGCTATCCACCGATCCCGCCGGCATAAGATTCCAGCAGGCGCCACAGCTCCGGCCCGGCTTTGGCCCGCCAGCTCTTGTAGAAATCGCCGAGCCTCGCCCGGAAGCTCGCCGTGTCGGCAGTGTTAACCTGCATCCCCCTTTGCGCGAGCTCCTCGGCGCCGGCAGCGTTGACCTGCTCGATATCCTCGCGCTGCAGCAGGGCGAATTTCTCGGCGTTGCGCTCCACCGCCTCCTGAACAGTGCGCGGCAGGGCGCCCCAGGCAGCTGCATTGACGAGCAACGTAAACCCCGACCACCAATGCGCGGTCAAGCTCAGGAAGGTCTGCACGTCGTAGAGCTTCAATGACAATACGACGCCGAGCGGGTCGCTCTGGCCGTCGAATTGGCGCGCCTTCAGCGCTTCGTACATGCCGCTGAACGGCACCATGCCGGCATCGGCGCCGAGGCTCTTGAAGAAGTCGGCAGCGATGGCACCCCCGGGGCTGCGGAACCTTAGCCCCGCCAGATCATCGGCATTGCGGATCGGCCTTACACTGGTCGTCAAGTGATGGAAGCCGTTCTGCCAGCAATGGCGAAAGGCGTGCAGGCCATTTGCGGCCAGCTCACTGCGGATGCGATCGCCGAGCGCGCCGTCGAGCGCCGCGAACACGGCCTTAGATTCGCTGAATGCGAATGGAAGCAATGGCAATGCGCTGGTCGGTGCCACCTCGCCGAGTGTCGCCCCCGCCATAAAGAATTCGAGGGCACCCGCGCGCAGATCGGCGAACATCTTTGGGTCGGGCCCGAGCCGGCTCTCGGGAAACACCTCGAGGCGAAATTCGCCGCCGGCCTCCCGGTTGATCGCCTCGGCCATCTCGATCGCCCGCCGAGCGGTCGGGCTGCCGGTCGGCTGGTTCAGGCCGAGACGGTAGACCTTTGGATCTGACATTCTCCACCCCTCAGCCTTTCGGCACCCCCATCAACGGCGTGCGCCCCGGGGAGCCAGATTGCTTCGCTTCGCTCGCAAAGACAACAACGGCACGGGGTCATTGCGAGGAGCGCAGCGACGAAGCAATCTCGCGCCATGTCCCGAGCAATCAGCCCTTCGGCAGCCCGAGCACACGCTCGCCGATGATGTTGCGTTGGATTTCGCTGGTGCCGCCGGCGATCGTGTACTGTCGCGCGCCGAGCACCCGCTGGAACCAGCGCGAGGCATCGGGCACCGCTTCGGTCGGGGCGTCGACCATCGCGTAAGGACCGAGCAAGGTCGAGGCGAAGTCCGAGATGCGCACGCCGAGCTCCGAGCCGAAAAGCTTGAGGATCGAACCTTCGGGTCCAGGGGGCTCGCCGCGCAATCGCCGGGTCAGGCCGCGCAGTCGGGTCACTTGCAATGCCTTGGCCTCGATCGCCAGCTGGGCCAATTGCTGGCGGATATGGGTCTCGTTCCAAGCCGGCTCCTGGCGGGTCGGCAACTGCTTGGCGAGCTCGATCAGTCGCGCGATCTGCGCCGCATGGTCGCGCCCGCCGGCACCGCTGCGCTCAAACATCAGGGTCGTGATCGCGACCTTCCAGCCCTCGTTCAGGGGGCCGACGAGATTGGCCTTGGGAACCGCCACATCGACAAAGAACACCTCGTTGAAGTGGCGGTGGCCGTTCAGCAGGACGAGCGGCCGCACCGTGATCCCCGGCGTCCTCATGTCGACGAGCAGATAGCTGATGCCGTGGTGCT
>Ga0306922_10003403_pt1 | contig 14850 bp, 14 predicted proteins | sample sta12Cox44000082_FD_203758 | JGI IMG/M metagenome (GOLD analysis project Ga0306922, IMG submission 203758) | Lab enrichment of tropical soil microbial communities from Luquillo Experimental Forest, Puerto Rico - statoxic.12C.oxic.44.000.082 (v2)... | ecosystem: Environmental > Terrestrial >... | reverse complement strand
ATTGCTCTCGATGGCACGGTGTTGATCGCGGGTGGCAACACCAGGTTCTCGGGGCGCTACCCAACTACTCCCCGCCGCAGCCGACTGACAGCGCTGAGATTTATGAGAACTAAACCAATCAGCGCGCCGGAAAACTGAAGGAGTTCGCCATGCGACTCGCTGCAGTGTTGGCATCACTGACCGTCGCTGCAACTCACACCGCTCTGGCCGCTGATCCCCCGGGAACGCAAGCCACACCGGCCAACGAATCTTCAGCATCGGTGCAGGCCCCCGTAGGCGCGCCGACGACGGACTCGCCCCCTGCCACTGCGACCTCAACATCACCACCGCGCTCAGGCACTTGTACAACGCAGAAGGAGAAACAAAGATGAGGCGCGCAAATGTCGGACCGTGGCTTGTCGTACTCAGCCTTATGACAGGAATCTTCCCGTTCGCGGCCAGTAGCGCGCCACCAGCCACGGTGGTCGTTGGAACGGGCAACCCGAACATCGACGTTCCGGCCGTTCAGGCCGCCGTCGACCAGGGTGGCGAAATCGTTTTGAAGGGATATTTCTCGTTTGACATTCCGCCAACTGTAGTGACGGCTCTGGCCGGGTATCCGTCGGCCACGGTGCGGGTGTCGAAGGTCGTCGCGATCTCCGGTCCTCCGGGTGGGGACGATGGGATGACGACGATCAACGGCGGAACGATTCCCTTCTATGTGGAAGCTCCGGGAGCGGCCGTTACGATCCGGGGCTTGCGGTTTGTCCGCCCAGTTGACCTGGGCAGACGGGGATCGGAGCGACCGGCAGATTACGGTCCCTATCCTTACCGCCGGGCGGGTCGAGGAGCCCAAACGCTTCGCCGTGACGCTCGATGGTGCCACGGGCGGCGCGAAATTCGGCACACAGCAAGGCGCGGTTGAGGTGGCCACCGACGGTGATCGGGCCGGCGAGCTGGGATTTGCACAGCCGGCTATCACGGCGTACGCGGCCGACGGCAGCGTGCAGATTGTCGTCAACCGCAACTATTACTCCACGGGGCCGATCTCGGTGACGCTGACTCCGGTCGCGGGATCAGCGACGAGTGCGGATTTCACTGCCACGCCGCTAACCTTATCTTGGGCGGATGGCGATTCGGGGTCCCAGACTGCAGTCATCCCCATCGTCACGGCCAACATCGTTGGATCACCGAAGTCGTTCACGGTGGACATGACCAATCCGACCAACGGCGCGGTGCTCGGCCCGCAAGCACATGAACTCGTTACCATCAACCCCGGCAGCGCGCCATCGTCCGGAGGCAGCCCGCCACCGTCCGGAGGCAGCGCGCCATCGTCCGGAGGCGGCGGCGCGTTCGACTGGTTCGCTCTACTGTGCCTTGGCTGCGTTCGGTGGTTGCGACGTCGCGCCTAAGTGGTCGAGGCACACGGCAGCTCTTGTCTCGGATGCAGAGTGTCATGCCGCTCCTTCGGCTTCCGTACCCGTTGCGGCCATTCCCGTTGCGCGTGAGCACACGTTCCGTGCCTTGTGCACCTCGAGGAGAACTCCGTCGGCAGCTTTGTTGGCAATTTCAGCGTGACCGGTAATGCTGGCGCTGGCGTGAGCCTGTCGAACGGCTCGAACGCCTCGTTTTTGGGCGGCGGCAACGTCACGAACAACAACAGCGGACAAGGGGGATGTTGTGTGCAACCCTCACTACACAACGGTGGCCGGCTCGCCTGACACGGTCGGCACGATCGTGGGCTGTCCGTAGCGATCTGCGCACAGCGCGACCGGGACAGCGTAAGGCCGCAGGAGAGACGCCCGCGATTCGCGGGCGTCCTTCGTTTCCTCATGGCTCAGGAACTGGACGGCTTTATTTGCAGCGCTAGTCTGGCTGCCGCTCGATCTTGTTCGCTGAAAATCCAAGTCTCATCGCACAGAGAGCACCATCCCTCGATTGGGTTGCCGGAGGTCAGCATCCACTCGAAGTCAGAACGGCTGTATCTGTCGATCAGCCGGAGTTGCCGGCAACTCGGGCAACGGGATAGTACGGAAAGCTTCTGCAGCGACGGTGGCATGGGCCCGGGTAAGCTCAGGCGCGCTCTCAGGTCGCCGGACACTCGTCCTCGAAGCCGCCCGGTCGTTCACTCGCCTGCGCGTCCGGCGGCGGGTAGGTCTCGCGGAACGTGAAGGCCTCGGCGTGAGGCCCCTTGCGGCGCAGCAGCTCCAGCCGTGCAATCGCCTCCTCGACGCTTGGGCGATGCCCGCGCGGCACCCACCACAACACGAGGATCGCCTCGCTGATCTTCTCGAACCACTCGCGCCGGCGGCGCAGGATGTCGGCATGGGCGCTGCGGTACACGAACTTGCGTAGCGAGTCCGCGTCTTGCCACACCGACATGTTGATCAGCATGTTCTCGTTATCGAAGGGGCGGATAGCCGTGGCATTACCCTCGGGGGTCTGTAGCCGCCATACGAAGCCAGGCGAGCTCTCGGCGAGCGCGTTGATGCGGTCGAGGTTGGCTGAGAACTCCGCCATGATTGGCGAGTCCATCGGTCCCCTGATGATGCCGATGTTCAGCTGCGCAAGCTCGTAGGTGGACATGACTGCCTCCCGCCAAGGGCCGCACGAGCATAGCGGATGCCACGCATCACGCGACACCGTGGCGATTCCAGCGGTGTTCCCGGGTCCACCACCTGGGGTCGGCCGCAAGCCCGCTAGCGGATCGTCCGGTCTTGCGTATGCGGACCTGCTCGAAGCTTCGCGCCGTCCTGTCGTGACGCCATCTACCGGGAGGGCGTCACGATGTCAGCAATAGGCGCTCCGTTGTGTCAGCCAAAAGACAGGGATGATCCTCGCCGATCACCCCTGTCACGCCACGAAACTCCAGTTACTTGAGAATCAGCTGTCGAACCATCTGACTCCCGAGTTGCTTTCGCAGCTTCTCGCGATCTGCAGAAGCCGATGCAGCCTTCGGCAGAGAGCCGAATACTTCCTTGACCAGCGGGTCGGTGCTTGCCTGCAGCGTGTCGAACGCAGCCATGTTCTTGTACGTCACGGTGAGAATGAGATCGGCGTCGTGTGGATCGCGCGGCAGCGCCTGATAAACGGCGTAGTCCGTGATGATCCCCTGTTTTTTTTGTGCCTCCAGGAGTTTCTTGTAGGTGCTCGAGAGATACCGCATGTATTCCTCAAACATCCCCGGCTCGGTACGAACGAAGGACACGATCGTGACGGGGCCCTGGGTGTAGGCATGATCCTCCTGGGCGCGGGTTACTGACGTGGCAATGGCCAGCATTGCTGCGCAGAGGAAGAGGATGGACTTCTTCATGTCGATTCTCCTGTGTTTGGAAGCCGCTGGATCCCTGAAGCGATTCGAGTTGCGCTCAATGCGGATTTTCGGCACCCGTTTCTCGGCAAGGCCATGAGCAGAAGACTGTGGCGTTGTTGCCGCCAGTCGTGCGAGGCTCGAGTTCGTTTTCGTTCTCAGGCGCGGCGACGCAGTTAACCTGCCGTCACCTGTGTGTGCGGGAACTCCCCTGAGGACGGCAACCTAAGCCCGCGTATGAAATCGTGTCAACGCAATTCTCACGCGGCGGTGCAGCAGTGGCGGGCCTCTACGCGGCTGTCATCTGCTGGCCGTCTGGTGTCCGGTGCGCAAAGACCGATCCAGAAAGCGCAGCTGCTCGCTCATTGCTTCCTGATCCTCCGGGGCACCGAGGAAACCTCCGTGTGGCATGGCCTCGAAGACGTGCAGTTCCGCCGTCTGAGCGGCGCGGCGCAGCGCGCGATGCATGCGCACCGTATTCGACAGGAACAGGTCGCGCGTGCCGGACTGCAGATAGGTCGGCGGAAACCCGCGCGAGAAATCGCCATATACGGGCGAAAGATGGGGCGAGCGGAGGTCGTGGCCGTTGGCGTACAGGGTGATCGATGGAGTGAGCCGCTGCCGCAGTACGACGTCGATGTCGCGATTGGTCTCGAACGTATCACCACTCTCGGTAAGGTCCGCCTCGGGTGTGAGCAGCACGGCCGCCGCCGGCAACGGCAGGCCCGAGTCGCGCGCCTTGAGAATGGCCGCCGCCGCCAGGCCGGCGCCAGCCGAAAACCCCAGCATGGCGACCTGCCCGGGAACGTGACGCTCGATCACGTAGCGGTACGCTTCCAGGGTGTCCTCGAGCGCTGCCGGATAGGGGTGGTCGGGCGGCATCCGGTAGTCAACCGCGTAGACGGTCCATCCAGTGAGGCTCGCGTAGGGTTGCGCGGCGCGCATGGCCAACGGTCCTCCCCCGAAGATGAACGCACCGCCATGGACGTATAGCAGTGCACGCTGCCGGTGGTCCTCGGGCGGGTTCGCCCGGACTAGCTCATAGAGCGTGGCGGCGGAGAGCGCACGCTCTGCGACGCTGCCCGAGAACGGAGGCAGTCGTGCGTGGAGCAGCTCTGCGATCACTGCATCGCGCTCAGCGCTATAACGCTTCCAGCCCGCGACATCGATGAGCGCCGGCCACTCTTCGGGCCCGAATGGCGAGGCGGTCAGTGCCCGTTGCGCCGCGGCACTGATGGTCGATGGGACGGGAATCGACCGGGCGGGCAGCAGCAGTTGACCGGTGCTATCGATCGTCGCCTCGCTCATGGTGCCTCCCACCGCCCGACCAACCGCCTCAGGCGTGCCGGGTGTAGAGTAACTCGAAAACATCGCGCCCAGACCGAAGCGGCCGATCTCGGGAGACCGACATGAGCAAAGCAAAGGACACGAGGAAGGACTCGAAGAAGAAACCCGCCAAGAGCCTGATGGAGAAGCGGGCCGCAAAAAAGGAGAAGAAGGCAAGCCGGCTGTTTCGAACCTGAGCCTTACTGAAGCGCCGTGGCCGAAGGCGGCGCTCTCGTGTTTGTAATCGGGGCGGCCCCGCTCCTCAGGGTAGTTTCGGCGGTCCGCCCGTCTTCGGTGGCGGATTGCTCGCGATCGCAGGCTCGCGCACTGCCGCGGCCGGGCCCGTTGCGTCGGTCGCGGTCCTCGCGGGTGAGTTTGTGGCAGGCACACACGGCTGCACGGCGATGCGCGAGTTGCTCCCATCGGCGAACAGGTCCTGCAGCGCAACCGTGCTCGTTCCGGGTGGCGGCGTGAGGTCCACCCAGTAGAGCGTGCCCGGGAGCTTGCGCTCGGCGATCTCGGTATTGAGTCCCGCCTGTCGGACCGCCTCGGCGCGACGCTCGGCGCGGGAGCGCTCGCTGTACAGCCCGAGCGACAGGCGGCGACCTGCATCTGCGCTTGCGGGCATGACGAGCGCGTCCTCGATGCCGTTGCGCTCGAGCGTGACCAATGCGCGGTCGACATCGGCCGGGCTCGTGAGCCCACCTGTGTACACCCAGTAGCTCACCGAGACCTGGCCCTGCTCGGCGCGTTGCCGCGGATCGAATCCCTTAGCCCTGAGGAGGGCGGCCGCCTGGGTGCTACTGGCGAAATCGACGAACGGCCCGACGGACAGACAACTGGTCGACTCGGTGAGTGCGGTCTTCTGAGCGCTGTGCGGGTGCGATCGCTCGGCAGGCGGCAGCTCGTCGGCCATCTTGAGCCGAGGCAGATGCGTCATCGCCTCGTTCACGGGCGCAGGTCGGGGGACATCGATCCACTGGGCCCACGCGAAATACGCGAGGTTGATGAACAGCAGCGCAAAGAAAACGAACCGCACGGGCCGATTCTAGCGGGGTCCCCGAACCACCCCAAGAAATCACGCTTGACGAGATCAGCGAGACTTCCCCCGGGGGGATGCTTCGCGTCGCGCGAGGACCGCCAAGCCTCGCAACACCAGGTCCGGGACGACCACACAGGAGCTTCTCAGCAGCGTGCGTATCGCTCCCGCCTGACCTCCGGTCAGCACCACCAGGGGTTTACGCCCGAGCAGCGCCCACGCCTCCTCGACCGCACGATCGATGAGAGCCGCCGCGGCATAGCGCGCCCCCTGCACGAGGCCGGCGCGCGTCGAGCGCGCGAATAGCTTCGCCCCCTCGCCCGCGCGGCCGCCGCGTGCGCGCCGGTGGATGCCGTGCGTCCGGGTGAGCAGTGTGTCGACCATCAGGGCCGGAGCAGGAATGATCGCTCCGCCGCGATGGCGGCCGTCGCCGGCGAGGAGATCGATGGTCATCGCCGTGCCGATCCCGACCACGCACACCGGCACGCGCGGGAAAAGCTCGTGAGCCCCGACCGCTGCCACGAACCGATCGCTCCCCAGGCGCCATGGCTCGAGGTAGCCCACCCTCACTCCGCCGCCCGATCGGGGAACGACGACGAACGTTGCGGTAACGCCGGCGCGGCGGGCCGCCGCTGCGAGTGCGCGATTCACCCTGGGGCCCGCCACGCTCGTGACCCAGAGCTGCGTCGGAGGCGCTCCCTGGCCGAACAGGCGCCGGGCGTAGGTCGTGGTGCTCCACGCGGAATGTACCGCGGCCTGGGATTTGCCGAGGCGCACCCCGCGGAGATGCGCCCACTTGATGCGCGTGTTGCCGACGTCGACCAGGAGCACCGCCACGGCTCAAGGTCTCACAGTCACATCGCCCGAGACGAAGCGGCGGATGCCCTGCGGCGTCTCCAGCATCAGCGCGCCGCGCAGGTCGATGCCGCGCGCCACCCCGCGCGCGACGCCATCGGCCGCGCTGACATTCACGGCGCGTCCGCGCAGCGCATCCGCAGCCCGCCAGTCCTCGATGAACGGTTTGAGACCCTGCCGCTCGAACTCGATGAGCCCGTGGACGCAGGCGCTGACGAGTGCCGCCGCCAGCGCGTTGCGCGCGGGCAGGGGCCGCGCCAGGCTCGCCAGATCCGTCGCGGCCGTGCCGCTCGCGGCGATCTGCCGCAGCACCGCTGCGCCGAGCGCCAGGTTGAGTCCGATACCGATGACGACGTACGCGGCTCCGGCGGATTCGGCGCGCAGATCGATGAGCACGCCCCCGAGCTTGCGCTCGCCGACCAGCAGGTCGTTGGGCCACTTGAGGCTCACGCCATCGACACCGTGCTCGCGCAGAGCCTTGAGTGCGCACACACCGACGACGAGACCGAGTGCGCCCAGGTCCTGCGGCACCTCGCGGAACGTCCAGCTCATCGACAGGCAGATCGCGCCACCGGGCGGGGCGAGCCAGGCGCGGCCGCGGCGACCGCGTCCGGCGCTCTGGTACTCGGCGAGCAGCACCTCGGCGGTGCCACTCTCGGGATTGGCGCACTCGAGCAGCGCCGTGTTGGTCGAGCCGATCGCCCAGGCGACATCGATGCTCACGATGTGCTGGCGCACCTCGCGTGCGAGGTGCCCGCCGATCCGGACCGGATCCAGCGGCTCGCTGCTCTGAGCGAGCCGATAGCCGCGGTTTGGCACCGCGTGCAGCGCGCTGCCCGCTGCGCGGAGCGCGGCGGCCGCTTTCCAGACCGCGCTGCGGCTGACACCCAGTGCCCGCGCCAGTGCCTCGCCCGAATGGAAGCGCCCATCGGCGAGCTCGGCGAATACGCGCGCCACGAGCGGCGTTGCCTTCGGGCCCGACCGCGCAGCGCGCGGCGCTCGAGCTGCGTTCGGCATCGTCAGGCGTGCCCGCGCCGCGTACCGAACAGCCACAACCGACGCGCGCGCGGCTCGGTGCCCGCGCGCATGCGTACCAGGTTGGCACGATGCGTGTAGAGGATGAGAAGTGCGGACAGGATCCCGAAGGCGAGCAGCGGTGTGCCGCAATGCGCGAGCGCAACGACCACCGCCAGCGCCACTGCACCCAGGATCGAGGCGAGGCCGATGTATCCGAACGCGATGACCGCAGTCAGCCACGCGAGCATCATGGGCAGGAGCAGCCAGGCGTTGATTCCGAGCACCGCGCCGAGCAGCGTGGCCACGCCCTTGCCGCCGCGAAAGCCGTACCAGCAGGGATAGATGTGCCCGAGCATCACCGCGATGCCGCAGACCGGCGCGCTCCACGCCGCCAGCGGCGCGGAGGCCGCCGCGACGCCTGCGGGCATGACCCACGTGGCTATCACGGCGGTCGCGACCCAGCCCTTCGCCAGATCGATCAGCAGCACGGCGAGCGCCACCTTCTTGCCCTGCGTACGCAGCGCATTGGTCGCGCCGGGGTTGCCACTGCCCAGGGTGCGGATGTCGACTCCGCCGGTGAGGCGCGCGACCACCAGGCCCCCGATGACCGAGCCGAGCAGATACGACAGCCCGCCCTTGAGGATGAGCTCGATCATGCCGTGCGGAAGACCTCGGCGAGCATGCAGCGGACACTGCCGCCGCCGAGCCTCTCGATGGTCGGCACGGGAACCGCGAGCACCGCGTCTGTGCAACCCGAGAGTCGTGCGAAAGCCTCGGGCTTGAGCGCGCGGCGCGCGCTGTCCGACATCACCAGGACGCGCGAGTCTCCGAGCGCCTCGTCCCAAGTGCCGAGCTCGAGCATGTTGCCGGCGAACTGCCCCATCTCCTCGTGCCCGATCTCGATGACCTCGCGGCCGTTGCCGGCGAGGCGCTCGAGTACGCGGGCACGGTCGGCCGGTGCGATCGCCGCCGTGCCGACGACGACCGCGCGTGCTCCGATGCACATCAACACGTTGGTATGGTAGAGCGGCACGCCGGCCCGATCGGTCGCGCTGAAGGTCACCGCTTCGTAGCCGAGCGCCTGACTCCACTCACTGAGCACCTCCGGGTGAGTACGCGGTGACAGGCACGCGTAGGCCACGCGCGCGACGTTATCCAGCACCAGGCTGCCGGTGCCTTCGAGGTACTTGCCCTCCCCTTCGAACCAGGTGAGATCGAGCAGGTGCGAGACCTGGAACCCGAGCGCGCGTACCGCGCTCTCGATCACCTCGGGGCGCCGCTCGAAGCGGCGGCTCGCGGTCTGTAGCGGGTACAGGACCAGCGTGCCATCCTCGTGGAAGCTCACCCAGTTGTTCGGAAATACCGCATCGGGCTTCGCGGGCAGCGCCGAATCCTCCACCGCGCAGACCGTGATACCTTCGCTCGCGAGCGCCTGGGCAAGCCGCTCGAACTCCTGGCGGGCCGCAGCTTGGATATCGCCACCACCCTGCTGCGGGGGCGCCTGAAACGTGTTGGTGAGCGCGGTTTCCGGGTTGTAGCCGAAGGCCTTCGGCCGCACCATGAGCACGGCATCCGCGCACTGCTGGCGCGGCCGCGTATCACGGGGAGCATCGGCGCTGGAGCGCATGGCCCATTCTCGCACGTCCCCAAACGACGGCGCCGGACTCGTGCGCGCGCGGCCGCGCAGGACTGAACCCGGTCAGGCCCGCATCGCCATCTGCTCGCCGCTGGCAGTGGCCTCGAGACTCTCGGGCGTCGGCAGGCGCTGGGTGAGATCGAGCGGCGCGCCGTTGAGATAACGCAGGCAGTCCTGCGCCGGGGCGGGACGGGCAAAGAGATAACCCTGCGCGTAGGTGCACCCGAGCTGCCGCAGCTTCTCGAGCTGCTGCCAGCCCTCGAAGCCTTCGGCAACCACCTGGATGTGTAGATGGCGCGCCATGGCGATGATGGCGCTCACGATCGCGAGATCGCTGAGGTCGGTCACCAGGTCGCGCACGAAGCTGCGGTCGATCTTGAGCGTGTCCACGCGCCAGCGCTTGAGGTACGAGAGGCTCGAGTAGCCGGTGCCGAAGTCGTCGATGGCGATGTGCACGCCGAGCTCGCGCAGCTTCGCCACCGCATCCTGACTCGCCTCGCGGGCGCGCGCCTCGCGACGCTCGAACACCGCGCTCTCGGTCAGCTCGATCTGCAGCATCGAGGCTTCCAGCCCCACCTCTTTGGTGAGGCGCGCGATCTGCTCGGCGAGGTTGGAACGCTGCAGCTGCACCGCCGAGACGTTGATCGCAACCGGGACGAGCTGGCCTTCCGCCTGGCGCCAGCGCGCCATGTCCTCGACCGCGCGCTGCAGCACGAAGTCGCCGATCGGCACGATCAGGCCCGCCTCCTCGGCAATGAGGACGAAGCGCTCGGGCCGGACGTAGCCGTGCGTCGGGTGCTTCCAGCGCAGAAGTGCCTCGAGCGCGACCACGCGCTGCGATTCGATGTCGACGATCGGCTGGTAGTGCACATCGAGCTGGCGGCTCTGCAGCGCAGTGCGCAGGCTCGATTCGATGGCGATGCGCTCCTTGAGCCGCTTGTCCATGCTCTGGCTGAAGAGCTGGTAGTTGTTGCGGCCACGATCCTTCGCCTGGTACATGGCGGTATCGGAGTGGCGCAGCAGCTCGCCCATGTCGGCCCCGTCGTAGGGATAGAGAGCCAGCCCGATGCTGACCGTGGTCACGAGCGTACGCCCATCCACCACCATGGGCGCGCCGAGCGCGCGGTTGATGCGCGCGGCGGCATCGCTCACCTGCTCGGTGCTCTTGATCCCCCGCATCACCACCACGAACTCATCGCCGCCCATGCGCACTACCAGGTCCTCGGAACGGATGGTCGAGCGCAGACGCTGCGCCACGGTCTTCAGCAGCTTGTCGCCGGTCTCGTGACCACGTGAGTCGTTGACATGCTTGAAGCGATCGAGATCGAGGAACAGTACGGCGAGCACCGTGCCGTTCTTCTTGGACTCCTCGATGGCGCCGGGCAGATGGGCGGCGAGGTACAGCCGGTTCGGGAGTCCGGTGAGGTGATCGTGATGGGCGAGGTGATCGAGCTGCTGGTGCTTTTGGAGCAGCTGGGTCTCGACCTTGCGGCGAATGGTGACATCGTGCACCGCTACGGCCAGCAGCTGCCGGCCATCGACCTGGATGCGATGGCAGGTAGCCTCGACATTGCGTTCGGATCCGTCCGCACAGCGCTGGCGCATCTCGAGGGGGGCGCGAGTGGTCGCTTCCTCGAGTCTGAGTAGCAGGCCGCTACCCTCGAAGCCATCGACGCCGAAGATGTCGTCGAACTTGAGCCCCCGCAACTGATCCAGCGTGTAGCCGAGGTTGCGGAGCGAGGCGGGATTACCCGACACCCAGCGCAGCGTGGCGGGGTCGAGCGCCATGGCGGTCGTGGGCCACTGCTCGAACACCGCGAGGTGTTGGGCATCGTAAGGCGATGACGGCCGGCGCAGCCGCAGACGCCCCAGCAGCGCAAAGGCGATTGCTGCGCAAACGAGCCCGGCCAGCACCCCGACCGCAAATGCCAACTGGTTCACACTTTGCCCCCGCCAAGGTCTTATGGAGTGTGGCGGAAGCAGCCCGGGGCGTGTCGTGCGCTGTGCACAGTTTGAGGTGGTATCGGTGTATCCCGCGGCAAGCGTCGCGCGCGCAGCGTCCCAGGCAGCCGCATTAAGTCCCGAACCGGCGCTCGTTCAGAGAGCGCCGGCGGAAGTTGGCTCGAAGTCAACGCGACAGGTCGTGCCGCGCTCGATCTCGCGTGTTGCGCCTGTAACGATCACGGCGTTCTCGCCGAACTTGACGCCACGCAGCAGCTTGTCGAAGCGGAACTGACGCAACACGGGCGCGGGGTCGATGGAGCGCCGCCCGGTGCGCTGGTCGATGGACGGGATCGTGCAGCGCGTGCAGGGCTTCACCAGGCGCAATGTCACCTCCTCGAAGGTAAGCGTATCGATCCGATCCTCCGCCCACGGCGAGAGACCCTCGAATACCAGGTTCGGCCGAAAGCGCTCCATCGGGATGCCCGCAGGCAAGCGCCGGTTGAGATCCTCGAGCGAGGCCGCGTTGCACACCAGCACCGGAAAGCCGTCGGCAAAACCCATGGGCGCGGGCGTAGTACCGGCGAAGGTCGGGTTGGCCCGCCGCTCGGGGAGCGGTGGCACTCGCACGAGGCGCACCGCCTCACCGGCCGCGCGGCTCGCCCACTCCGCGGCCTCCGCGCCTTCATCGAGGCCGACGCACCGATCCTGGTGCACGCGCACGGAAAGGCGCTCGCCGCTACCGCTGCGCGACAGCCGCAGGGGCGGGAGGCCCGGAGCATCAAGCACCAGCTCATCGCCATCGAGCTGCGGCACGATGCAGGCGAGCTGCGGGTGCGTGCGCTGGCTGAGGAAGACGCCCTCGGCATTCACGAGCATCCACCGCCGGTCCGCCTCGAAGCCCGTCGCGCCGAGACGCACCCGCGGGCACGCAATGCCGCGGGCAGATTTCAGCGGGTAAACGAAGAGACCGGTAACTGTGGCGATGGCGGTCATCGGCTGGCTGCCGGAGGTGCGGCCCCGGGCAGTCTGCCATATGCTGCACCACCCGCGACTTCCGAGTATCGCCATGCCCGCAAAACCAACCTCCAGGAACGCAGGCGAGGGCATCACGGGATTGGTGCGCACCGCCGTGACGGCGATGGTGAGTGCCAGCGTGATCTTCGGCGGGCCGCAGGCTCAGGCACGCACGCAGAAGCCGCCGCTCTATGGCCGCCACTGGATGGCGGTCACGGGCAAGCCGCTCGCCGCCACCGCCGGCGCGAAGATCTTCGAGCAGGGAGGAAACGCGGTGGACGCCGCCTGTGCCATGCTCGCCGCGACCGCGACCGCGTGGACCACGCTTTCCTGGGGCGGCGAGACTCAGGCACTCATCTATAACCCGGGCACCGGCAAGGTGATCGCCATCAACGGCCTGGGTGTTGCCCCCACTGGTGCGACCCCCGACTACTTTCACAAGCTCGGCATGCGATACCCGCCGGAGTATGGGCCGCTCGCCGCGGTGACGCCTGGAACGCCGGGCGGCCTCATGACCATGCTCGCCGAGTACGGAACGATGAGCCTCCGTCAGGTGCTCGCACCGGCGATCGAGATGGCAGATGGCTTCCCGATGGACGAGTCGCTCGCGAGCACCATCGAGCACTTCAAGGACAAGCTCAAGGAGTGGCCCGACTCGAAGCGCGTGATGCTGCCGCACTTAGGCAGCGCGCACGAGGGGCCCGCACCGGGCGAGATCTTCCGGCAGCCCGATCTCGCAGCAACGCTACGCAAGCTGGTGGACGCCGAGGCGCAGGCACTCAAGTCCGGGAAGGACCGCAAAGCCGCGATCTACGCTGCCTATGACCGCTTCTACCGTGGCGACATCGCCCGCGAGCTCGTGCAGGCGGTGCGCGATGCGGGCGGTCTCTTCACGCTCGATGACCTCGGCAACTGGAAGGTCCACATCGAGGAGCCCGTCCACAGCAGCTACCGGGGAATCGAGGTCTACAAGCTCAACGCCTGGGTGCAAGGGCCGGTGATGCTGCAGACGCTCAACATCCTCGAGAATTTCGACCTGAAATCCATGGGCTACAACAGCGCCCGTTACATCCACACGCTCTACCAGGCGATGAACCTCGCGTACGCGGACCGCGACTTCTATTACGGCGACACGAGCTACTCGCCGGGGCCACCGGTCAAAGGCCTGCTGTCCAAGGAGTACGCTCGCGAGCGCGCCAAGCTCATAGCGGCCGACCGCAACGACCCGGACGCACGGCCGGGCGACCCTTATCCCTTCCAGGGCGGGAAGAATCCCCATCTGTCGTATCTCGAGAACTGGCACAGCAAGATGCCCGCGCAGCCTCCCGTGACGCTGGCCGAGTTCGATCGTACCTTCCGCCTGGGCACCACCAGCATCCAGGCGGCGGACGAGAAGGGATGGGCGGTGTCGGTGACCCCGAGCGGCGGCTGGACTCCCGCAGTGATCGCCGGTCACACCGGCATCGGCCTCAGCCAGCGGATGCAGAGCTTCGTGCTGGATCCCCGCGAGAATCCTTACAACGTGCTCGAACCCGGCAGGCGCCCACGGGCAACGCTGACGCCGTCACTGGCGCTCAAGGATGGCAAGCCGTACCTCATTTTCTCAGTGCAGGGTGGCGACACGCAGGACCAGAACCTGCTGCAGTTCTTCCTCAACGTCGTGGAATTCGGCATGACGGTGCAGGAGGCGACGGAAGCCGCCAACATCACCAGCTACCAGATGCGGGATTCCTTCGGCGATCATCAGTCTTTCCCCGGCCGGCTCACGCTGAACACCGCGACATCCCCCTCGGTCCGCAGGGAGCTCGCGCAGAAGGGCTACTCACTCGAGTTCGAGGAGCGTACTTCCGGGCCGCTCAACGCGATATTCGTGGATCGCACGCACGGCACGCTCTGGGGCGGCTCGAGCAATTACGGGCAGGACTACGGCATCGGCTGGTGAGAGCTGACTCCCGCGGCGACTGTGACCGCCTGCACAGTTCCGCCGACCGGAATCACCTCGGAGAAGCGCGCCGGTTAACGTAGGACGATCCTGCCGGAGATGTGCACCCCCGGCCCGGTGCTCGTTATGAATCAGTCGAAACCCTTCGGGTCCGCCGCCGGACCCCACCCCAGCACTCCTGCGAGGGCCCCCACGCCCGCAGGATCCGCCAGTGTTCCCGGGAAGCCGCTCAGCGCACCGGCGCGAGCACCGGGCGCCGCCACGCCGAGGCCGACGCAGACACCGACACGCCCCGCCGCGGCTGCCGCGCCGAAACCGGGGACGGTCGCACCGGGGGCCTCGCGCGACAGCGCGCGGCCGGGTCACGCGCAGCCGCGCGCAAAGACCGGCAAAGTCGTCCACGACGAGCGCGGCAACGCGCTATGGGACTGGCTCAAGCAGACCGGGCGTAACGCCATCGAGAGCACCACGCGGATGTTGCGCAGGCTCGAGACGCCCGAGCTCAAAGTCGAACAGACGCATGAAGAAGAATTGCGCATCCAGCCCGACGGCGGCAACTGCGCAGGCGGCGGCTACGACCCCTACAACCAGCCGATCAAGTCCCGCCGCACGCCGAACAAGTAGTTTTTTCTCGGCCGCGCGCTCAGTCCCCGCTCGCACGGGCGACGAGCACGTAGTGCTGCACCTCGTCTTCGAATTCGAGGAGGAACTCCTTGTCCTCCGCGTAGTATTTCGCCTTCAGCAGCTCGCGCCCGGCGAAGGCGCGGATGGCGTCCTCCGACTCCCAG
>Ga0306922_10003402_pt1 | contig 14852 bp, 10 predicted proteins | sample sta12Cox44000082_FD_203758 | JGI IMG/M metagenome (GOLD analysis project Ga0306922, IMG submission 203758) | Lab enrichment of tropical soil microbial communities from Luquillo Experimental Forest, Puerto Rico - statoxic.12C.oxic.44.000.082 (v2)... | ecosystem: Environmental > Terrestrial >... | reverse complement strand
AATGACGGAGAGCGTTTCGGTCGATATTTCGTTCATTGGTCCATCCTTTTGAGCAGATCTTCGAGGTGGTCGAACCGGCTCTGCCAGAACCCGGCCATTTGGCTTGTCCAGTCGATCAGCGGGACCAAGGCGCCGAGCTGCGCGCTATAATGCGTCTGGCGGCCTTCGTGGCGGTCGCGCACCAACCCGGCCTGTTTCAGGACCCCAAGATGCTTTGAGACGGCCGGTTGCGAGACCCCGGCCTGAGCTGTCAGAGCCCGGACCGTCTGCTCTCCTTCGCGGCACAAACGCTCGAAGATAGCCCGCCGAGTCGGATCGGCAAGCGTTCTGAAGAGCACATCGTGACCGTCCGGCATCCGGGATCGAAAACCCACTGGCTATTGATTAATTAACCTATAACCAAAGGGACATGTGTAAGCAAGAGATATGCGCGGGTATCGTTGATTTACCATACCTCGCTGGCTATGCATCATGCATTATCGCCGCTCCCACCTGCCTCGACTCCGGTTACAGGATGAGCCGCGGCTGCGTACAAAGCGATGAGCAACATCCGGAGCGGGCTTTACAAGCCCACCAGGAGCCTCCCAGTTTATTCTACACGGCTCAAGTCACAAGGAGCGGTAGGCTTGGCCAGCGATCGGGTCGAGCGGCGGCTGACGGCCATTCTGGCGGCCGATGTCGCCGGCTACAGCCGGCTGATGGGAGCCGACGAGGAGGAGACGCTCGCCCGGTTGAAGGCGCACCGGCGCGAGGTCGTCGATCCCAGGATCGGCGAGCACCGTGGCCGCATCGTCAAGACCACGGGCGACGGTCTGCTGGCCGAGTTTGCCAGCGTCGTCGACGCAGTGCGTTGCGCCGTCGAAATCCAGAACGAGATGGCCAAACGGAACGCCGATGTGCCGCCCGACCGTCGCATCGAATTCCGCATCGGCATCAACCTCGGCGACATCATCATCGACGAGAGCGACATATTCGGCGACGGCGTCAATGTTGCGGCACGCCTCGAAGCCCTGGCGGAGCCGGGCGGGATCTGCGTCAGCCGGATGGCGCGCGATCAGGTGCGCGACAGGCTCGCTTTGTCGTTCGAGGACATGGGCGAGCAGCAAGTCAAGAACATCGCACGGCCGGTGCGGGCCTATCGGGTCGTGAGCGATGCTGCGGTGCGGCCGCCTGTCACGGCGGCGCCGGGCAGGCGCAGGCGGGTACTGCGCCGGGCGCTCGCAGCCAGCATCGCCGCCCTGGTCCTCCTCGCCATCGGGGCGGCTGCATCCTGGCGCCTGTACCGGCCTCATCCGGCGCCGACCGCGGCTGGCGCGCCCGCTCCGCCGCCGGCGCTGCCCGACAGGCCGTCGATCGCCGTGCTTCCGTTCGCCAATTTGAGCGGCGATCCGGCGCAGGACTACCTCGCCGACGGACTGACCGACAATCTCGTCGACGCGCTGGCGCAGAACCCGGGTCTGTTCGTGATCGCGCGCAACGCGACTCTGGACTATCGGGGCAAGGCAGTGGCGCCGCGGACGGTGGCGAAGGATCTCGGTGTTCGTTATGTGCTGGAAGGCAGCGTGCAAAAATCGGGCGACCATATCCGGGTGACCGCGCAGCTGATCGACACCGTCAACGACAGTCACCTGCTGTCGCAAAAATACGACCGCAACCTGACCAACCTGTTCGCGCTCGAGGACGACCTTAGCCTGCAGATCGCCGGTGCGCTCGACGTCCAGCTGAGAGGCGGGACGTTGGCCCGCGGCTCCGCTCGCGGCACGCGCAACCTCGAAGCTTGGGAGAACCTTGTTAAAGCGACCCAAGTCTACTTTCGCTTCGACCCCAGCGACGTGAGCGAGGCGCAGAGGCTCGCACAACGGGCTGTCGATCTCGACCCGAATTACATAACAGCGCGGCAGATTCTGGCCTTCACGTATTTCGATCAGGCGGATCTGGGCTGGGCACAAGATCGGATCGCAGCGCTCGATCGCGCCCGGCAGCTCAATGACAAGGTCCTCCAGCTCGATCCGGGTTCTGAGGGCCCATACATGTTGCGCGCCCGCTTGGAACTGCAGCCCGACTTGCCGGAATACGACCCTGAAGCGGCGCTCACGGACGCGCGTAAATCCGTCGAGATGAGGCCCAACGACGACCCCAGCCACTGGACGCTCGGGTTTGTCCTCTTTGTGCTCGGGCGTTTCGACGAAGCGGCCGCAGAGTTTGCGAACACGCTGCGGCTCAATCCCCACCCGTACATATTTGAGTCGGGCTTGCATGCAGTCGCGCTGAGCGCTACCGGACGCTACAAAAAGGCGGTCGCGGAGATCGAGGGCGCGAGCGCCGCGCAACCAAACAACCCGTTCGCGCTTTTCTTCCGCGGACAGATCGAGGGGTTTGCCGGAAATTACGCGAACGCGGCGGGATGGTTCGAGCGGGCGCGCGAGGCCGATCCGGCTTCGGCGCAGAATGCCCTCTCGCTGGCTCAGGCCGATGATCGGTTGGGAAGAGTCGACGAAGCCATCAGTCTGCTCGAGAACGGCCCGCCGCAGTGGCGGAGCGTCCCGGCGGTCCGCCTCTGGCTCGGCCTGTCATACGCGCTGGCCGGCCGCAAAGAGCACGCGGCGGCAGAGTTTGCCGCATTCCGCGCACTCGCCCCGAGTTGGACGCTGTCGACCACGCAACGCTTTTCGGCTCGTTACTTCACGCCGCAGTTTGCCGATCGGATCGCTGCCTTGTCGCGCGAATACGGCGTCCCCGACAAATGACCGCCCCTGCCGCCTTGCAGGGTGGTCGCACCGTCACGCGGCCTTAGCCCACAGAGGTTGACGGGTCGGGTGCCCGACAATAGGCTCCCGGCAGGATTACGGGAGGAGCGCCCCTCATGGCAAAGATCGTCCTCGGGATCGCCACGTCGCACACCCCGATGCTGAATACCCCGGCCAAGGACTGGCCGAGCTTTATCGACCGCGACGGGGTACGCGAGTTTCTCGACAAGGAGGGCGACCCTGCCAGCTACGAGGAATTGCTGACCCGTGCCGACCCCAGGGCCCTGCCGGAATTGACGCCGGAGCGCTTTGCCGCGCGCCACGACGAGGCCATGGCGGCGGTCGAGCGCCTGAAGCAAAGCGTGCGCCGGGCCGAGCTCGACGCGCTGATCATCATCGGCGACGACCAGAAAGAGCTGTTCCACGAGGACCACCTCCCCTCGATCCTCGTCTATTACGGCGACACCATCCGCAACGTGCCGCTCTCGCCCAATTTCAAGGGCCCGGAATGGTCGCGGCTGGCCACCGCGCGATATTACGAGGAGAAGGAGCCGCGCGATTACCCGGTCGACGCGCCCTTGGCCTTGCACTTGATTGGTGAGCTGATCGACCGCGAGTTCGATGTCGCCTCGTCGAACGGGTTGGCGCCCGGGCACGGGGAGGGCCACGCTCACGCATTTGTCCGCAAGCGGCTGATGGAGGCCCCCGACCTGCCGGTCGTGCCGGTCTTCCTCAACACCTATTACCCGCCGAACCAGCCGACACCGCGCCGCTGCTGGAAGCTCGGCCAGGCGATCCGCGAAGCGGTCGAGAGCTATCCGGGTGACGCGCGCATCGGCATCGTCGGCTCGGGCGGGCTCAGCCATTTTGTCGTCGACGAAGAGCTCGACCGCGGGATCATCGACGCCTTGGCGCACAAGGACGGCGAAGCGCTGCAGTCGCTGCCGCGCAAAAAGCTCAATTCCGGCAGCTCCGAGATCCGCATGTGGATCAGCATCGGCGGTGCCGTCGAGCATCTCGACATGGCCTGGTCGCATTATGTCCCGGGCTACCGCACTCCGGCCGGCTCGGGCACCGGGCTCGGCTTCGCCTACTGGTCATGACCCGGCCGCGTCATTCCCGCGAAAGCGGAGATCTAGGGCCCGGCGTCTCGGCGTTTGTTCTGGACTCCCGCCTTCGAGGGGGTGACGGGTAAGACTTCGATCTCCTGGGCAAGGCCCGGTTGCACATTAAGCGAGGTTCACGATGAGCAAGCAGAAAGACAGCGACGAGCTGCTCCGTGTCGGCGCCGGCACGCCAATGGGCGAGATGATGCGTCAGTACTGGATCCCGGCGGTGATGTCGTCGGAGCTCGAGCGCGACGGTGCGCCGTTGCGGCTGATGCTGCTCGGCGAAAAGCTGATCGCGTTCCGCGACAGCTCGGGCCGGGTCGGGGTCATGGACCACCGCTGCCCGCACCGCTGCGCGTCGTTGTTCCTCGGTCGCAACGAGGAGAATGGCATTCGCTGCGTCTATCACGGCTGGAAATACGACGCTGAAGGCAATTGCGTCGACATGCCGAATGCGCCGCCGCACCAGGACTTCAAGGACAAGGTCAAAGCCAAGGCCTACAGGGTCACCGAGCGCAATGGCCTCGTCTGGGTCTATATGGGCGCCCGCAAGGAGGCGCCGCCATTGCCGGCGATCGAAGCCTCGCTACTCCCGCAGGCCGAATTGCAGATCGCCTTCGTGCAGCGCGAGTGCAACTGGCTGCAGGCGCTCGAGGGTGACATCGACACCTCGCATTTCGGCTTTCTGCATACCGGCAGCGTGCAGCCCGACGACGTGCTGCCGGACAGCCTGATGCGCTGGACGGTGGTCAACCGCGCGCCCGAATATCATATGACCGACACCCCCTACGGCACGATGTATTGCGCCTACCGCCCGGCCGAGAAGGGCCAGACCTATTGGCGGTTTGCCAATTTCCTGTTCCCATTCTGGACGCAGACGCCGCAGGGCCCGTTCGACCGCGTCAATACCCGCGCGTGGGTCCCAATGGATGACACCCATACGATGTTCGTCAGCTTGAGCTGGCGCGGCTCGCCGACCTCGATGCGCGCGCTAAAGAACGGGCAGATGGTGCCGGGGTCGCGCCTCGGCTTCGAATTCCTGCCGAACACGACCGACTGGTACGGCCGCTGGCGGCTGACGCAGAACCCCTCGAACGACTGGATAATCGACCGCGCGGCACAGAAGATGGAGAGCTATACCGGCATCGCCAGCATCCACGGCCAGGACCAGGCAGTGACCGAGAGCATGGGCGCGATCACCGACCACGAATTCGAGAATTTGGGGCCGAGCGATATCATGATCGCCCGCACCCGGCGGCGGCTATTGCGCGCCGCCCGCGCCTTTGCCAAGGACGGCAAAGCACCGCCTTGTGTCGACGAGCCCGACATCTACACCGCGGTGCGCAGCGGCGACTTCGTGACCGACGCCAAGATCGCCTGGCGCGACGCCTACGAGATGCAGATGCGCGCGGCGGTGCGGCCATTGCAGCAGGCGGCGGAATAGCATCTGTTCAGTTCCTGCCGAGAGAGCGGTGCGCGGAGAGCATCTCGTTCTTCTCAGTGCCTCAGCGCGCTCCCCCGACTTCTCTCGCGCCGGCCCTCGCTGTCTGTCTCGCCTTCGCGCGAGAAGCGAGAGTAGCGCGGTCGTTCCTCAGGGCGGCCAAGCGAGCGCTGGTCGACAAGGCGCCCACACGCTGCTTGTGCCAGGAGGGCGCACCGTCCCGGAAGAAAATTGACAATCCACATCGATGGGCGAAAGCCGCCGCGGGCGTGATGGGCTCATCGGAGGCGATCGATCTAAAGGCTTAGCGCCGCGAGGAGGGTTTGCGCCTCAGTGAGTTCGGGGAATTGGTCTGTCGGCGGGAAGCCCTCGACCGCCGGCGCCAGCACGGCCTGCGCATCGGCGTCGCGATTGGCCGCATTGTAAAGCTTCGCAAAAGACAGCGCGGCGCGCAATTCGAAGCTGCGCGCTTTTTGCGACCGCGCGATAGCGATCGCCGCCTGCAAAGACTGCTCGCCCGCCGCGGTATCGGCCGGGTCGCGCTTCAGCAGGATCCCGGCGCGGATGCGGTGCATCTCCGCTTCATACAAGCGCTCCTCGGTGCGCTCCATCGCGGCGACCGCGTCGTCCAGGCGCCGGAGCCCGGCATCAGTCTCGCCGGCACTGGCTTCGGCTTCGGCCAGAACCGCTTCGGGCAAGAGCCAAATCCTGCCTTGCTCCCGATAGATGGCGAGGCCGCGCCGCATCTCGGCGGGTCTCGACTTTGCCCAGCCTTGCAGAAATACCGCGATGCCGGCCCAATAGGCTGGGAAATCGTATCGAGACGCGACATCGGCCATTGCCGGGCTGTAGGTCGCAACTGCTTCGGGGTTGCGCCGAAAAAGTCCAAGGAACGCCGCATATGCGAGCGCATGACCCATCGTCGAAGCATGGCCTGCCGACTCGGCGTCGGCGAGGGCGCGGTCGGCAACGCGCAAAGACTCGTCGACTCTCCCGAGCACCCACAATGCGAGGGCGTCCAAAATCTCCGCTGAGGCGCGGGGATCCTGGCCGAACCGGTCGGCGAAACCGGCATGGCGCGCCCGATCGTAGAGCTCGATGGTCTTCTGAAAATGCTGATGGGCGCCGGCAAAGTCGCCGAATTGAAGGCAATTGCAGCCGCAAACGCGGTACGCGATCAAGGTCTCGGGACAATCCGGCCGGGCCGTAGCTTCGCGCAGGAAAAGCTCCGCGATTTCGCGCATTGGTGCCGGTTCGCCACGGGTCAAACGCCCGCCCCAAAGACTGTAATAGGCGGAGAACCGTTCCGCGGCATCTTCCTCCCGGCTCGCCAATTCGCGGGCGCGCACCGCATCACTTTCCGAGAGCGCCGAGAGGAGGGTTTGGGCCTCAGTGAGTTCGGGGAATTGTTGGGTCGGCGGAAAGCCCTCGATCGCCGGCGCCAACACGGTGCGCGTATCGGCGTCGCGATTGGCCGCGCGATACAGCTTTGCCAGAGCCAGCGCCGCGCGCAATCCGAAGCTGCGCGCCTTTTGCGACTGCGCGATAGCGATCGCGGTCTGCAAAGACTGCTCGGCCGCCGCGGTATTGGCTGGGTCGTGCTGCAGCAGGATCCCGGCGCGGATGCGATGTATTTCCGCTTCGTACCAGCGCCCCTCGGTGCGCTCCAGCTCGGCGAGGGCGCTATCCAGGCGCCGAAGCCCGGCATCGGTCTCACCGGCACGCGCTTCCGCTTCGGCCAAAGGCGGTTCGAAAGCGGCCGCGTTCCAAACAAGACCTTGCTCCCGAGAAATGCCGATGCCCCTCCGCATCTCGGTCAGCCCCGCCTCGTCCTCGCCGCGCAACGATCTCGTCCAGCCTTGAAAAAATGCCGCCATGCCGACCAAAAAGGCTGGGAGATCGTAGCGAGAGACGATATCGGCCAACGCTTGGCTGTAGGTCGCGACTGTTTCGGGGCTGTACCGCAAAAGCCCCAGCAGCGCCCCGAATGAGAGCACCATCGCCGGAGCATGCGCCGCCGACTGGGCGTTGGCGAGGGCGCGGTCGGCGAGGCGCAGAGAATCGTCGACTCGACCAAGAATCCACGACGCGAGGGCGTCGAAAATCTCCGCTGCGCCGCGGGGATCCTGACCGAACCGGTTGATGAAATCGCCGTGGCGCGCTTGGTCGTAGAGTTCGAGACTCTTCTGAGAATGGTCGTGAGCACCGGCAAAATCGCCGAAATGAAAGCAGGTGATGCCGGAAATGCGGTGCGCGACCAAGGTCTCCGCACAATCGGGCCGCGCCGTGGCTTCGCGCAGGAAAAGCTCGGCCATTTCGCGCATCGGCGCGGGTTCGCAGCGATTAAAGTGCCCGAGCCAAAGACCGTAATAGGCGGAGAAACGCTCCGCGGCGTCTTCCACCTGGTTCGCCAATTCGCGGGCGCGCGCAAAGGCGGCGCTCGTTTCCGGCGCCTGATGTCCCTTGGCCCAGATCAGCGCATTGCCGAGGCTGATCTGGAGCTGAACGCGCCGCTGGCGCAACGCGGCGGCGCTCTTCACCGCATCGCTCTCCGAGAGCGCCGCGAGGAGGGTTTGCGCCTCGGTGAGTTCGGGGAATTGTTTGGTCGGGGGGAAGCCCTCGAGCGCCGGCGTCAGCACGGCGTGGGCATCGGCGTCGCGGTTGGTGCTGCGATAAAGCTTCGCCAGAGACAGCGCGGCGCGCAGCTCGAAGCTGCGCGCTGTTTGCGACTGCGCAATGGCGATCGCGGCCTGCAAAGACTGCTCTGCCGCCGCGGTATCGGCCGGGTCGCGCTTCAGCAGGATCTCGGCACGGATCCGGTGTATTTCCGCTTCGCAGCAGCGCTGTTCGGTCCGCCCCACCTCGGCGAGCGCATCGTCCAGGCGCCGGAGCCCGGCATCAGTCTCGCCGGCACTCGCTTCGGCTTCAGCCAGGGCCGCTTCGAAAATGGGCAAGAGCCAATGCCTACCTTGCTCCCGATTGATGGCGAGGCCGCGTCGCATCTCGGCGAGTCTCGACTCTTCGGCAGCATCGGACCGGCTTGCCCAGCCCTGAAAAAATACCGCGAAGCCGGTCCAATAGGCTGGGAGATCGTATCGAGACGCAATATCGGCCAACGCTTGGCTGTAGGTCGCGACTGCTTCGGGGTTGTACCGAAGAAGCCCAAGCAACCCGGCGTATGCGAACACCAAACCCATTGTCGGAGCATGCGCCGCAGATTCTGCGTCGGCGAGGGCACGGTCGGCAAGCCGCAAAGCCTCATCGATTCGGCCCAGCACCCACAATGTGAGGGCGTCGAGAATCTCCGCTACGGGACGCGTATCATGGCCGAAGCGCTTGGCGAAATCACCATGGCGCGCCTGGTCGTAGAGCTCGATCGCCTTCTGATAATGAGCATGGGCGCCGGCAAAGTCGCCGGGATACCAGCGGGTGGTGCCGGAAGTGAGGTGCGCGATCAAGGCCTCGGGGCAATCCGGGCGGGCGGTCGCTTCGCGCAGGAACAGCTCTGCCATTTCGCGCATCGGTACGGGTTCGCAGCGGTTCACATGCCCAAGCCACAGACCGTAATAGGCGGAGAACCGTTCCGAGGCGTCTTCCTGCCGGCTCGCCAATTCGCGGGCGCGCGCAAAGGCGGCATTGGTTTCCGGCGCCGTATATATCCCTTGGTCCAGATCAGCGCATTGCCAAGGCTGGTCTGTAAATGCAGCCGGCGCTGGCTCAACGCGGCGGCACTCCTCACCGCATCGCTTTCCGAGAGCGCCGCGAGGAGGGCTTGCGCCTCGGCGAGTTCGGGGAATTGTCGGGTCGGCGGGAAGCCCTCGACCGCCGGCGCCAGCACGGCGTATGCATCGGCGTCGCGATTGGCCGCGCGATAAAGCTCCGCCAGAGACAGCGCGGCGCGCAGTTCGAAGCTGCGCGCTTTTTGCGACTGCGCGATGGCGATCGCGGTCTGCAAAGACTGCTCGGCCGCCGCGGTATCGGCCGGGTCGCGTTTCAGCAGGATCTCGCCGCGGATGCGGTGCATCTCCGCTTCGTACCAACGGTTCTCGGTGGCCTCCAGCTCGGCGAGCGCATCGTCCAGGCGCCGGAGCCCGGCATCAATCTCGCCGGCGCTCGCTTCGGCTTCGGCTAGGGCCGCTTCGAGAGTGGGCAAGAGCCAAACAAAACCTTGCTCCCGAAAGTTGGCGAGGCCGCGTCGCATCTCGGCAAGTCTTGACTCTTCGGCACCGTCGGACCTCTTTGCCCAGCCCTGAAAAAATGCCGCCCTGGCGGCCATAAAGACTGGGAGATCGTATCGAGACACGATGTCGGCCGCCGCCTGGCCGTGAGTCGCGATTGCTTCCGGGTTGCAGCGAACAAGTCCCAGTAGCGCCGCAATTGCCAGCACAACCCCCATCGTCGGAGGATGCGCTGCCGACTCGGCGTCGGCGAGGGCGCGGTCGGCAAGCGGTAAAGCCTCGTCGACTCTCCCGAGCACCCACAATATGAGGGCGTCGTAAATCTCCGCTACGGCGCGCGGATCCTGGCCAAACCGGTTGGCGAAATCGCCATGGCATGCCGGGTCGTAGAGCTCGACGGTTTTCTGAAAATGGCCATGAGCGCCGGCAAAGTCGTCGAAATCAAAGCAGGTGAGGCCGGCAATGCGGTGCGCGACCACAGCCTCGGCGCAATCCGGCCGGGCCGTGGCTTCGCGCAGGAAAAGCTCGGCCATTTCGCGCATCGGCTCGGGTTCGCCTCGGGTGCGATACCCCGACCAAAGACCGTAATAAGCGGAGAACCGCTCCGAAACGTCTTCCACCTGGTTCGCCAATTCGCGGGCACGTGCAAAGGCCGCGTTGGTTTCCGGCGCCTGTTGTCCCTTGGCCCAGATCAGTGCATTGCCGAGGCTCGTCTGTAAGTGCAGCCGGTTGATGCCCGGCGCGACGCTCGGCACTGTCGCGGCGAGCTTGTCGGCCAATTCGATCGCCTTGCCGAGATGCGAAGCGGCTTCCTTGAAGGCGGAGCGGCGCAACCCCTGGTCACCGGCCTTGCCCCACCATTCGATCGCCGGCTCGTCAAGGCCGGCCTGGGTCAGATGATGGGCGACGAGTTCCGGCTCGGCCGCCGCGACCGCCGGGAACTCGCCGCGCAAGGCGTCGGCGATCTGCCGATGCAGAATCTGCCGCCGGCTCTTGAGCAGGGTTTCGTAGGCGGTGTCCTGGACCAGCGCATGCTTGAAGGTGTAGCGCGCATCACGGGGTAGGAGAACTCGCGGCCGATCGCGGCGCCGATCTGTGCCACCTCCTTGACCGGCGCCAGCCGATCGAGACGCGCCGCCAATGAATCCTGCAACGTCGCCGGAATGGCGAAGGGCGGCAATGGCCCGTCGAGATGCCAGCCCTGCGGCCCCGCGACGAGCAGGCCCCCTCGAGCACCGCCTTGGTCAATTCCTCGACAAAGAGCGGCACCCCGTCGGTCTTAGCGACGATCTGCGCCGTCACCTCGGGGGGCAGCGGCCGGCCGGCGACGCGCTCAGCCAGGGTCTCGATTTCGGCGGGCGCCAGGCGGTCGAGCGCGATGCTGGTGACGTGCGAGAGACCGGTCCAGGGCGCCTCGTATTCCGGCCGGAAGGTGATCATCACCAATACCGGCAAGGCGCGGACGCGCTCGACCGTCAGATCGAGCACTTCGAGCGAGGTCGCATCGGCCCAGTGGGCGTCTTCGAACAGCATCAATACGGGCTTCTGTCGCGCCAGTGCTTCGAGCTGATCGAGCAAGGCCGCCAGGGTCAGCCGGCGCTGCTGCGCCGCGCTCAATGCCAGCGGCGGATAGCGGCCGCCGGTCGGGATCGACAGCAGGGAAGCGAAGAGCGGTGCCGTTTCCGCGATGCGCGTCGGCGCCAATATGGCTTCGAGCTTGTCGAGCTGCGTCTCGACCGGGTCCTCGGGGGCGAGTCGGGCGGCGCGCCCCAATTGGACAACAAAGGGGTGTAGGACGCTGTCGCGGTGATAGGGCGAGCATTGATAGCGCAGCCGCGTGTGCGGCTCGTTCGCGACCCCGGCGGCGAGCTCAGCGGCGAGCCGCGACTTGCCGATGCCGGCCTCGCCCGAAAGCAACACGATCTGGCCGACGCCGGCCCAGGCCTCGCGCAGGCGGTCGCGCAACAGGGCGCTCTCCGCCGTCCGCCCGACGAGGTCGGTGAGCCCTCGGCGCGCCGCCTCGAAGCGGCTTTCCGTCACGGCGAGGCCTTCGACCACGAAGGCCTCGACCGGCGCGGCGAAGCCCTTGACGGCCTGCCGGCCGAGGTCGCGCAGCCGGAACAGGTCGCCGATCAGGCGGCGGGTGGCGCCGGCGAGGACGATCTGCCCGGGTTGCGCCAGAGCCTGCAGGCGTGCGGCGAGGTTGGGGGTCTCACCGACCACCGCCTGCTCCTGCGCCGAGCCCTCGCCGACCAGATCACCAACTACGACAAGTCCGGTGGCAATGCCGATGCGGACGGCGAGCCGCTCGGTTCCACGGGTCTTCAGGCTCGTCACCGCCGCCTCTATTTCCAGCCCGGCCCGCACCGCCCGCTCGGCGTCGTCCTCATGCGCCCGCGGATAGCCGAAATAGGCCAGCACCCCGTCGCCCATGTATTTGGCGACAAAGCCGTCGTAGCGCGCTACGACGCCGGAAACGGCGTTCTGATAGGCGCGGAGCTCCTCGCGCAATTCCTCGGGGTCGAACCGCGTGGACAGCGGCGTCGAGCCGACCAGATCGCAGAACATCACCGTCAGCTGCCGCCGCTCCGCGGCGTCGTGCGGCTTCGGACCGGACGCGGAGGGCGCCGCCGATGTCTCGGAGGCGGCCAAACCCGAGATGGCTCTCAGCAGTCGCTTGCGATGGCCGAGCGGCACGCCGAGCTTCTCGAGATCGAGCTCGGTCAGCTCGGGCAGGATATCGGCGTCGATTTCACTCGCGCGAAAGAGCGCCTCGTACTGTCCGAGGCCGAGGCCTCTGAGCCAACCCCCGACATCCATAGCCGCGCTCCACGGACCCGAACGGATCATCCTTCGGTTGAAGCGCCCTGTCCAGGGCCGGGGTCCACACGCCGATAGTCGCGGCAGATCCAATGGCAAGCGCACGGATGCTTCGAGCTCTTTGCTGAGGCACCACGGCGCAAGAGTGCAAGCCGGTCTTCGGCAGGTGGCTAATGCGGCGGGACAGCGTGGGCGAGCCACCCGGCGATCATATTGGCGACCTGCAAATTGTTCCTTTCCAGCATGACCATATGCCCGTTGCCGTGGATGCCGTGCTCGCCGAGGCGGAGTGCGGTCACCTTAACGCTGGCCTGCGTCAAATACTTGGCGGTGCAGTGGTCGTAGGCCGCGTGATAGGAGGCCTCGGTGGTGATCACGACCGCCGGGATATTGGCAAGGTTTGGTAGACGCCGCGCCGGCGCCTGCTGCTGCCAACAGAGGACAAGGTCCGGGCCGTCGGATTGGGTCTGCTGCTCGACCTTTAGCTCCGCCGGATCATTCACCGGGGGGTCATAGGTGATCGGAATGTCGGTGACCCCCCAAGCGCGCGCCTTCTTTGTATCGAACACCGCATTTTCAAACGGCGGGCCTGCCGGCTCGACCGCAACGACGGCTTTGACCAATTGCGGCCGGGCGTCGGTGATCAGCCAGCCGAACGGACCGGATTGCGAATGGGTCAGGATGATCGCCGGACCGATACGGTCGAGCAACGCCGCCACGGCCTGCTGGTTGAGCCGCTGGGTTTCGGCGCCATTGGCCAGATACGGCACCTGCGTCGCATAGAAGGCGTCGAATGCGGGGTCGCCGATGCGTCCGGTACCCGGCCATTGCGAATGCACCCTTGCCTGCGGCCAGAGATTGAAGGCTTCCGGGGCCGTGAACCGGGATTCGATCGCCTCCGCGGCAAAGGTCGCGAGCTTGCCGTCGACATCGGGCAGCCACGGCGAGCGGCCACGGGCCGGCTGGTCGACCATGTAGACGGTGTAGCCTTGTGCGACAAAATAGTCGGCCCAGCCCGGACGGCCATCGGGTGTTCCCATCCAGTTGGTCGCCGTTTGCGCTGCTCCATGAACAAGCACTAGGGGTAACGCTGGCGCGGATGAAACGATTCTCGATCAGCGGACCCGCGCCCACCTCGGGCTTGCCATGGCAATCCTTCCCAGGAAGGTTGGGGCGCTCAGGCGTTCAACGATGCACCCAGGGCATCAAGGAGATGGCCGGTGCCCTGCTCACGCGAGCCCGCGTCGTCGTAGCCATCGAGGAATGCGCCTTGCTCGGTGACCATCAGGTTTGTTTTCCCAGCCTCGGCTCTCAATTGCAGGGTCGCCAGCGACACCGAAATCTTCTTGTCGTCGACATGCATCTCGTAGCTGTAGACCAGCCGCTCGTTCGGGATCACATCGTGATAGGTGGCGTCGAAGGTGGTTACCACCCCGCCTTCCAAGCGGCCTTTTAGCCGCTCGCTGCCGCCCACCCGCACATCCATGTGGCGCTCGATCGGCTCCCAGCGGCCGGGTGGGCCGGCAAACCATTTCTGCTTGGCCGCCTCATCGGTCAGCGCCGTCCACACCCGGGCGACCGGCGCATCATAGGTCCGCCGCAAATGGAAAGTGGCATGCACCACCGAGCGAACGCCGGTCTCGGCCCCACCCTGCATGCGCACCACTTCCTTCTCCAACTTGTCCAGCGTTGTTCGCCATCCGTCGGGCGCGCCCGCCACCATCCACGCCGCCGATGGATCGATGAGCGTGTAGGTCTGCACCACATCCATATGGGTCCCGCCGAGCGCGTCAGTGAAGTCGACTTCGGTAATGGCGCCGAACAGCGGCTTTCCGGCGCTCTGGGTAACGTGCATGTCGATCACCAGCCTCGTATCAGGCGTGACCTCGACGAATGTGCCGCGAATCCAGTGCACCTCTCCGACGGGGGAGCGCATGCAGACGTCGAACGCACCGCCGACACGCATCTCGACCTTGGCGTCGGGAACGGCAAAGGTCTCCGGACAGAACCAGTTCTTGACGTGGTCGGCGGAGCTCCAGGCCTTAAAAACTGTCTCGCGCCTGGCATGGAAGACGCGGGAGAGCTTGAGCGGCTGCGGTTGCTGCATGGCCGCGGCCTTTTTTGCCTCAGTCAACTCACTCATCACCATCTCCTTTGCTGTCCGGCGTTTTCAGATACTCGCCGAGCCGATCGAGGCGGTTCTCCCACTCGACCCGCCGGGCGTTGATCCATTGCTCGGCTTGGCTGAGCGCCTGCGGCTCGATGGCGCAGGTGCGCACCCGACCAACCTTCTCCGATCGCACGAGGCCCGCGTCCTCCAACACGCCGAGGTGCTGCATCACCGAAGGCAGCGACATCGGGAGAGGCCGAGCCAGCTCACTGACCGGAGCTGGTCCACGGCTCAGCCGCTCTACCATCGCCCGGCGCGCCGGGTCGGCGAGGGCATGGAACAGGTGGTCGAGATCGGACGATTGGTTAAGCATATGCCTAAGTATCACGTCGCTGATAGTTAGGCAATGGGTTTAGTGTCTAATCACTCGTTTTGTCCCAACCGTCC
>Ga0306922_10003399_pt1 | contig 14858 bp, 29 predicted proteins | sample sta12Cox44000082_FD_203758 | JGI IMG/M metagenome (GOLD analysis project Ga0306922, IMG submission 203758) | Lab enrichment of tropical soil microbial communities from Luquillo Experimental Forest, Puerto Rico - statoxic.12C.oxic.44.000.082 (v2)... | ecosystem: Environmental > Terrestrial >... | reverse complement strand
CATGTTTTGCCCTGCCGCCAAGATGCTAAATCAATGCTGCTAATGTGGGCCACCACGACATGAGAAAATGAACGAGCACGGTTCCGAGAATGATCGTGCCGACTGCTACCGCCACTTCCAGGGAGCTTCGCCCAAATCGCGTCATGACAGGTTTGATACTGCCTGACTGTGGCCTTTGATGTCGGCAGGAAAAGAGACCACAGACGAAAAACAGGCGCAGCATTTTGGGCAGAGCCAAATGTGACAGGCGTGGTTGCCGCTCCAATACTCGGACCTTACGGGCGCAACCAGCTCAGCATCGCAGTGAACGCAACGCACCAACATGGGGACCCTCACAGTCCCCCCGAAACCCGCAGCGATTGTCCGCTTCAAACCACGTCAAAACTAAGGATAACCTGCGGCCGCCCCTGATGTGCGGCCTAAACCAATGGATAGGGGGCGCCCGGCGACTGGGTTGCTCATCATTTCGCTAAGTCATCAAAAGATGTGGTTGCCCTTGGCCACCATTGGGCCGGGAAAATCCCCCTTCTTCCTCCATCCCTGCATTGGTTGGCGCAGGCTTGGCGCATTGGCGTTGTGCTCTCCGCACAGGGGATAGGGAACAAACCTGTCAACAGCTCGCCGCATGAATGCCGGAAAATAGGTGACTACTCGATTGGCATGTTCGGACTTACACGGGGCAAGAGGGCATCATGCGCGCAAGCACCATAACGCTCGGCCTAGTTGGCCTTCTTTTTACTGGGGCGTTCGGCCTTTCGTTTGCACAGTCCGTTCAACCTGTGCCCTGGAACCCTTGCGCCCAGATCAGAGCGACATGCGCACGGGCGGGTTTTGTTCCCAATGGCGCCAAGATGGGTGCCGGGATCGCGGTTGACTGTGTCCAGCCGATTATGGTCGGGACGCCACAACGAGAGCGGGCCACCAAACCTTTGCCGCCACTCGACCCACAGGTCGTGGCGGCATGCAAGGCGCGAAATCCAAATTTCGGATTGGATCGCGGGCAATCCTTATTCACGTTGAGAATACGCTGACGAAGCTTTAGCCGCTCCAGCCGAACTACTACGTCGTTCGTGACGCTGACGCACGAGTTACAGACTTGTGACTTACCGCGGAGAAGTCGGCCCGCCAGTGCCGTGCATGAAAGCCTCCATTTCCTCGAGGGTAACGGTGCCATCGTGGTTAGTATCCATCGCCTTGAAGATACGCTCGTGCGCTGCTTGCCACTCCTGTAGTGTGAGTTTTCCGTCTCCGTCAGCGTCCATCAGACTGAAAATTATTCGCGCCATCACGGAGCCGTGGTGCCCGTAATCGCGCCCCATCATTCCCATTATCCCGGGATGGCCGCCCATCATTCCAGGATGGTCCCGCAGCATTCCCATCATTCCGCCTGGACCACCTGGAGTGGGCTGGGCCTCCGCACCGGGAGCTTGGGCGATGGCAGCAATAACGCCACAGGCGAGGATAGCCGTAGTTGCCGTGAGTACTAGCACATGCTTTCGCATCTCGATCTCCTTGACGAGAGCCACACTAAAAATCAGGAACGCCCTAGGTAGCCCAGAGTTCAGTGGTTCAAGCGGCAACCTCTTCGCTTCCTGCCACCATGGACAGTTGAAGAACTCGACGCCTGCTACGTCGTCCGCGACCACGATGGGCAAGCGCTGGCCTACGTCTATTTCGAGGAAGAGCCAGGGCGGCGATGCGTCAGAAAAACGTTATCAAAAAGCATTTCCGAAAATTAATGCACTCTCCATGACCTCGTAAGTCAGCCTTGGTTATTGGGTCGGGAACGCAAATCCATTCAGGTCGGGGTGATGGATATCATGCGAGCAATCACGACATTACTGGCGCTAGCTAGTCTTCTCCTTGTCGGGCTGTTGGGCCCTTCACTGGCACAACCAACTGCAATATTGGGCCGGAAGGAAGACGTGATGGTTTGGGTACTGACCTTTGAAATCTCACTTGCGCTCATAATCGCTTTTGTAGTGTTGCGCTGGGTCGGCCGAAGAAAGATTTTGCAGTGACGCACCAGGCGGCGCTCGGCTGCGAAGTTGCTGACGAAGGATGAAGCGAGAAGGATTGCGGCGAACATTGCGAAGTTGCCGGAGAATTAGCTGCTATGGGCTAGCGGTATAACGCCCGCTGAATACTGAAAGCGCGCCGCTTCGCATCACGGCGCGCCCCCATCAGCTTGTGAAGCTGTCTTAGTAGTGCCAATTGAATAAGTAATTGACCCCAACCGTCAGCGTTTGCACGTCACGATTGGTGACGGTGATAACATCTCCGCCAATGATGGGAGTGCCAACCGGTACCGTCAGGCTTGAGTTGTTGAGACCCAGGAAATCGTACTCGATTTTGGCGGTCCAGTTGGGCGCAAAGGCCCATTCGATGCCGCCTCCCGCCAGCCAACCGCTATTGCTGTTGCTGTTAGAAACGCTGATCGAACCGCCGGTGGTCAGGTTGGTAAGGGTGGGATTGTTCACCCCGACCCAACCGCCGCCGCCCTTGGCATAAAACAGCCAGTTGTTAGCGGCATAGCCAACACGTCCAGCTAGCGTCGTCATCCATCTGTCGTTCGCAGAAAATTGAAGATTTCCGACGCCTGGGACAAAAACCGCATTACTCGAATTGCTGTTATTTGCCAGCCAGTCGAAATCTGCTTCGACGCCAACGACAAGCCAGTTGAACTGATAGTTGGCACCGACTTGGCCGCCGCCCGCGAATACAGCTTTTTGCGAGTTACTGAAACTATTGCCGAAACTGTCGCTCACATTGCCTTGGGTCCAAGCCACGCCGAGGTTGCCGCCGATGTAAAAGCCTGTCCAGCTGAAAACCGGAGCAGGAGGGGGTACGTATGCAGGAGGCGGCGGTCTTCCCATGTCAGCCGCTGACGCAAGTTGGATTGCAGTTAGAGTAACCGCTGCAGTGGCAAGCAATATCAGTGAGTATCTTCGCATCATGGTACCCCTCTAATAACAGGCGCGCCGCAACCAAGCGAACGCATGCCCCATTTGCCAAACTATAAACGCTCATTGTCTTAGACAGGGCCATTATACAAAGGATAAAAAGCTCTGATTTTTCGCGGGCTGTGACATTTCGGCAACGCCCCTCACCTGCTCCTTCGCCTTAAGCCCACAAATGGGATCAATTTGCGGGCGCGAGAATTTTCTCACAGCAATTTTTTATTAGGCGCTCGCGCGGCCTCGGAATTTTTCCATCACAATATTTTTTATAACGATTGGTATGGGCCTCGGAATTTCGTAGCAAATTTGCGAGGGGATATTGCGAGCGAGCGAGCGATGAATTTTGGCCCCCGGCCTTCGATCAAAGCCAAAATGCAAGGATGGTCGCGGAAGCGCAACGAGATCAAACAAACAACAAAAACCAAACAAACAAAGTTCGCAGCGATGTTCTGATTTAATGTGAGTTGTTGCTCGCGATCTGATAAAATCACAATGCAAATTAAAGCGGGCTCAGTCACGACGCTGTACACCATGACCGAGCCCTAACCATCATGACAAGGGGGGCTTCTCACAATGGCTACACGAAGTCTATCACCAAAACGAACTTTGGAAAAAATAAGTCAGCATCGCCAGTGCGTCATCGTGCTGGCACACCAATCAGCAAGGAAAGCGATTAAGGCTCAGCTTAGGGCCGAAGGGCTAAAGCTCAGTCAATTCTCAGCCAAGGACATCAGCATCCGGGCTGACGCTTACTTTGACGTTCATCGTGAACGGCTGATTGCTGAGGCTGAGCAGATCGTTGCCACATCGCCTTACTTCGAACGATGGCGCTTGCCTGACTGTGCAAATATCGAAACAAATGCACAAACACAGACGCAGCCAATATCAACGACTTCTGCTGTTCAGATATCAGGTGCGAAATGATCGTTGGATATGCACGAGTATCAACGGATGGTCAGACACTCGATGCACAACAATCGGCGCTGGTCGATGTTGGTTGTGAGAAAGTCTTTGCTGAAAAGCAAAGTGGTGCCAAGACGGATCGAGCTCAACTTGCCCGAGCTCTAGCAACACTAGCGTCGGGTGACACCCTGGTGGTTGTAAAGCTAGACAGACTAGCTCGCTCCACCAGGGACTTACTTAATACGCTCGCGGCTATCAGTGACAAAGGCGCAACCTTCAAATCACTTGGAGATCAATGGGCAGATACAACGACCCCTCATGGTCGCCTAATGCTGACTGTGCTTGGTGGCCTTGCGGAGTTCGAGCGCCATCTCATCTTGTCGAGGACAGCCGAAGGTCGCACCCGAGCCCAAGCGCGAGGAGTTAGGTTCGGTCGCAAGCCTTCTCTTACTCAACATCAACAACAAGAAGCCTTAGCGAGAAGGGCTGCTGGCGAGGCGTTGGTTGATATTGCGAGGAGCTACGCTGTGAGCCATTCGACTATATCGAGGCTCGGCGCTTCGCGATTGTTGCCAAGCACAAGAAACAATTTTTGAGTTTGTGCCGGACGCAAATCAGCTTAGAAATGACGACCCCGACCTCGGGGGTGTCGGGGGATGGGCCTAAGATCGGGGCCGGGCTCTCGGGGAGAGGGAGAACCGGCCCCAATTTATACGAGCCAGACTTCAACGGCGCTTAATTTTTGTTAACCAACGTAAATTATGGTTAACGGACGATCCAAATCTAAACGAAGGGGCCAGTGATTAGGCTGGCCCCTTTTCTAATTCAATCCTATTCCTCGTGCTCAATAACCTGCGCCTCAATCAATTTAACAACCTTCGCTTTCTCAGAAGCACTCACCGCCTTGTCCAGCCGTGTATAAAAATCCTCGCCCTTCTGCCAGCCTACGGCCACGGCCGTTAGCTTGGGCGCATAATAAGGAAGTAGCTCAATCAACATTCTCATTTGCGGTTGCGACAGCTTGCGCTTTCCCCTGACAACATCCTCTGCCAACTCTGTGATTGAGATGTCGTCGGGGATCGAACCATCAGGCTCAACCTTCCTAACGCTAAGATCAACTAGTTCATCCATCTTGGACCTCGAACTATGTGCTTAGACTTTCGCGTGGCGTAGCGAAAACTATCTTCGATTTTGCAAAACTTAGGCGGAAATACGTAAATAATTTCAGCTAACCCAGCGAAAACTATTCGCGTGCCAACTGACCTGCCACACCAATCAAGACCTACTAAATACATATAATATATATCTATATTCATATTTATTTTTTACTTTCGGCGGAGATAGGGGAGTATTTTTTTCGCACACTATCGAAGTTAGAGCTGTGAACAGGGTCTAACTTTCCAACACCTGTCTGTTTTTGGGGTTCTATGCCCGCCGAAATTAAAAACCCCCTCACCAGCGCCAGATGAAAACATGTGTTTGCTCTGCTTATTCCTTGAATTGATCGTGCCAGCGCCATTTGCCTTCGGTTGGGCGACCGACTTCAGAGCGCTCTATTTGCTCGGCCTCACCAAGCGTGACTAGGTGGGTTATCGCCGCCCAGATTTTGCGATGGTCGTTGGTTTTGTTCTCACAAATCTTCCACACCGCGCCCTTGGTTAGAGCACCCTTTTGTTGGAGCTTTTGCCGGATCAACCTAATAAGCTCGACAGTTTCCAAATCCTCCGAACCATGTTCTCGGAGACCATGAATGATCTTGGTGGCACTATTTGCAGAAACAGCAATGGCCCATTTCAGATCAATCAAATCGACCACGAACGAACCACGGAAAACTGCAACGATCGTTGCAAGACGTAGGGCATATTCAGGAACCCTGATCCAAACATCTCGCTCCTCACCACTTGGCTTGCGCCGGATTTCGTATTCGTAGTCGTACCAATGCTCCTTGGCATTGGCCTCCCAGCCAATTCTCAAGAAGTCCCAAAGCACCCTTGCGCCATCAACCGTCGTTCTATTGTCGGCAGGTGCAGGCTTGCCAGCGACCTCGGCCAGAGCTTCGCTTAACCACCTCGGACAAGAGGCCCAGCTATATTTTGGCTCGACCCTCCGCTCAACTCCCCTTCCAGCGTTGATGACCAAATGTCTGCTTACAAAGCCACCAGCAATTTGCTTGGCTTTAATTGCTTTGTAAAAAACAGTCTCGGTTGAGGCACCAAAGATTGAGAAAGCCGGACCAAATACATCGACCATCTTCTTGTGCATTTTGATTGTGCCACGCCATTCGGCGTTGGGCGAATGGCCCCACAGCGAACAGAGAATGGCGGGGATTTCAGACACATTGCCGCTTTGGGTTTTTGACGAAATCCTATTCAGAAAGCTCCCATATTCGTCAATCTCAACCAACACCGATGGCAAGCTTTCCCCGCCGGTCATGCCCTCAAGCACTTGCTCAACTGATTGGGTCGAGGCAATGCCGGTGCCCACAAACGTCTTAAGCAAACCACAAGCCTTGAGGATGGTTTTGATGCAGTTCAAGATGTGGTTCTTGCCAGCGCCGCTTTCTGCCAACAGCAGAATAAAGAGCACGACACTGTTCTCACTTGGCCCCATGACCTTACGATCAAGAGCTTTGCCCAGGACACTCAACGATCCAGCTAACGCCATCCAACGGTCGGGTAAGCCAGCCGTATCGACCATGTATTGGACAGTGTGACCCAACAGCCCGCGAGGGTAGGTTAACTTCTCCAACTCAGTCGCATCCTCGGGAGCTTCCGGCGCAGGCCGAAAGACATCGGCTGAGTATTTTGGGAGTGGCCTTGGTTGAGGCTTGAATGCGGGCTCTGCAACAGGCGTCACAGGTTCAATCAGCACAACCTTTGTCTTGCCCTCGGGCAATCGTCGAATAAACGCCATCTCAATCGCTCCACTTCACCCGACTGAAGATTTCGAGGGCTTCGACTTGTTTCTTTGTGGCTTCCCACAACTCGTTGAATGTTGCTTGGTATAGTTCTTCGTGGTTCCAATCTGGGCCATGAACGCCCACTCGCAATCGTTCTAACAAGCCTTGGTTTTCTGCCATGGCCCCAGCAAGCACAGCAGCGAGGGGACGTTGCCAACGGGACCGGGCTCGTTGTTCAGCAAGGCCCAGCGGTTTGGCGTTCACGTTTGTTGGTAGTCTTCGCTCCACTACCTTAGCGGCGGTCTTTGCCGCACCGGTCTTTGAAGACCGCTCGGTCTTCCGCTCCAACTCTGCCGCTGTTACTTTGCCCTCCTCTCGACTTCGGATGGGGCAGTCGATTAGTCGTCTCATTGCTTTACCTCGGCTTCCTTTTCATCTCACTGCACGTTCGATCACGACCCGCCCTTTCAACCTCTCCTGCAATCCGGGTCCCAAATTCCGAAAACAATGCTGGCAGACAGGTTCTTTGTTGCGCTCCCAAAGCTGAAAGTACTGCATCAGCGCGCGCTCCAATTCCCCATGCCAGAAACTTATCGAGCCCCAATTACCAGCATCAACCATCGCGCCGACCACAACCTCCATCACCTGAGTTTTCAATTCAGGAGTTGAGCCCCTCAACAACCTTGTGATTAGGGCAACCACATCCTCATCACTTTTCTTCTTTGCCATGCTCCTTCTCCAACTGCGCAAGCTCGGCCTTGTAAGCAAGAACGGCGGGGTGGTTTGGGTTGTCTGCAATGAACTTGAGCGCAGCCCGTCGTTTGAGTTCTTGGGCCGTGGGCTCAAAGTGATCAACGAGCTTGTCGATCAACCCAATGCCAGGAGGTGGGCCAATTGGTTGTTCTTTGCGCCAGCCCCACCTACTCATTTGCGCCCATCCTTTGCGATCTCCCGAACGACTTCGTCAGGTACAGCGGCTTGCATCTCACGAAGAATGTGTTGAGGCACACTCATCTGATCCAACAAACGATAGGTCGAAGGAGAGAACCCTTCGAGCCTTGCGGGTTCTGCTGGACGTGGAGGTGGGTCGGCTCGTCTCTCCAGAACTTTTATCCTTGCCTCAAGCTCAGCGATCTTCTGATCCTTTTCGTTCTCAGCCATTGCCGCCACTCCGTTGTTGTTTGCTGCTGTCGTGGGACGCCACGCGACCATCGCTGGGTTTGGCTTGAGTGTTTGGTTGGACGTAGTGCCCAGAGTGATGCACGGCGGACACAGTTCTCCTCGCGCCACTGCCATGGGTCACGACCTCATCCGCGCCTTCGCAAGTGGATGGTTTCAATCTGTCGGCCACTCGTTGTGACATTGACTTCGGATGGCTAGGGTGGGTCTTAACTTCGACTGACATTTCATTCTCTCCTTGTTGTTATCGAGGGTATTGACGATTGCGGTACTCTCGCATCTCAGCTAAGGCCTCAGCCTCGCCGGGTTCGAGAAGATGGTGCCAACGTTCACAATTTAAAATTTGCTGGACGGTGCTTCTGGCAACATGAAAGCGGCGAGCAATGGCGGCGTAGGAATGCTCACCTGTTAAATAGAGGTCCTTAATTTCTCGAACCTTTGCATCGGTGAGGATGGCAACGCCGTTGTGTTCGCCTTCGCAGGTACTCATCTGCGCACTCCAGTCATTGGCAAGCCCGCCACTTTCTTTCGAAGTTCATCAAAATCCGCGCGCGCTTTGGCCAGCTCTTGTTGAGATTGACTTAAGAGTGCGCGCTGGGAGTTGACCGCCGCCTGCAATTCAATCCTCGCCTCGCCCAAATCGTTCATTGCCTTGCGGGCAACGGCGCACTCGCTCTCCAGCGCAGCAAGCTCTTTCTGCTTATTGGTAATCTCAGCATTGAGTTGCCCAAGCCGAGTGTTAAGGGCCTTGATTGGGGCGATTAAATCGGAGGCAATGTCGTCAACGGTCATTTGCGCTCCCACTTTTCGAACGGATCGCCAGCAGCCATAGGCTTGCCGGGATTGGGATTGCCTTGAACGCCTTGGCTGCCGGTTTTGTAGATCGTTCTTGATCCACCAACGCCGCACTGAGTTGTTGCAGCCACTTCGTTGCCATAGCGAACGGGATCAAAAGTCGGGGCGCTTCTGTTGTATAGGGTCTCGCCTTTGTAATTGGTCGCGCCCTTGCCGGTAACGTGATCGCCAACCTTGCCTCCAAGGCGTTGATTGGTGGCGGCAACGTGGACACGATTAGCGCCGCTCCCAAGTTTCTGGCCAACACTGACTTTATTGCGACTTTGTATTCCTTGGTTGCCTTTACTCACTGGTGTTCTCCTTCGTTGGTTGAGATTGACTTTGGGGTTGAGACTGACTTTGAGATTGCCCTGATTGATCGATTGTGGGTTCTGGTCCGGTCGGATCGCGCCACCAACTCGGCCACCTTCCCGACGAACCGCCTATGAAAACAGGTTGCCAATCATCGGGACTATCGAAAGTAGGTTTAAGGATTGGGGGCATCAGTTTGTCCTTTCCATCCGCTTTTCCATCCACTCGAGGTGCGGCCTTAGCACCGACGCAAGCTCAGCGGCCTTGGCCTCGACCCGGGCCCGGAAAGGATGATCGTCGGGAAGGCCATCCAGCAACAAGCAAGTAAGGTCGATGCCCTCCTGAATTACATCCAACCAGATCTCCGTGGGCACCTTGCCTTGCCGTGCATCCAAAAATGCTTTGTGCAAGCTCCAACGAACGCGGCTTTCGCTCAGGACTTTGCGAATGAACGAAAGGCAGGACAATTCCTCGTCGTTGAAGATGAGACGTTCCCCCTTCCAGATTTCGATCTTGGGCACAGGGTTTCCATTAGGTGGCATTGCGTCTCCCTTCCATGTGGAATTGTTTGATCGCTTGTGGGGCAGGATCACCTCGCATCATCGAGTTTGTTATGATCCTGCCATCAAGCTTGCCCTTACCTGCTGCTCATCCTTGCGCTGCTACTTTGGTTGCAGCCGCCAATGCCTGATGATGCAGACTTGGCGAAGCAAGTGCCTTCCGACTTTTCGATTGTCGGGATTGCCCGCCACATTTTCCCCGGCGCGCTTAGTGGGGTGACAAGGTTCATGACGCCTTGTCCGCGTCGCATTCCGGGTATCAGTCCATTATCGGTGATGCTCAGTCGGCGCGACGTTTCGATCACACCAATCTCCTTCTGAGGTTGGCGCGGGAATTAGTTGGGGCTGGCCTCACCATCGCATCGGTTTTGTTGCCAGCCCCAGACAGCGGTAGTGGTTGACGCGCGAACTGGGATGAGGAGTTCGCGCGTGCGACTTCGCTGTCAGGCGTGGGCTCCGACGAACGGGGCATGACAGGACCCGTTGCCGAAGGGACGCCATCACGAATACTGCGGGCGACGCCAAAGTCTCGATCCAACGACTTTTCGATTTTCCAACTTTCGCCAACGACAGGTGGCTCGCTTATGTCCTGGCCGTAGGGAGGTTCAGGCCCTACGGGGTCAGATGACCACGGCGAGCTTGTTGGTAGGCGCGGATAGTGCACCGCTTGTTGACTGGCGTTCACCGTTGTTGGTTTGGCCCAGCGCCCTGAGATTTCGTTGGCCTCGCTTTGAGCAAATTGGTGAAGTGTTGCGGCATCATTCTTGAGAACTTGGCGACGTTCTTTTTGATCACTGTTGTTGTTGAATGATGTCATTTGCCTCGCCCCTTGTGCTTGGGCGTCACATCAGAACTTCGCTCTGGTGAAAGCGGAGTGGCCAACGGGATCATGTTGCCCAGCGCTCTCATTAAATCCTCGCCGGTTTGTGCTGGAGGTTGTTGAGCGGTCCTTGGATTTGGTATTGGCTTAACCGCTTGACGTTTTGCTTTGGCCATCACAGCGCCCTCAATTCAAACTCAATGCGATCCTCGGTTTTTTCGAAGAATTGATCCGATGCAAAGATGATGCCGTGTGGCTCATCGTGTGGCTCGCCTAGTGCACGATGACCCAACCGCTTCCACACATCCTCGTAAATCTCGACCTCCTCGGCGGGAGGGACACCAAGCTTGTTGCCGTTGCTGGTGCTTGTTATGCGAACGTACTTGCCCTCAAGGGTGCGGAATGTGCGAGTTATGCGACTGTCCCAACTGCCATCGTCGTTGCGCCAGCCATGAGCGCAACGACCCACACAGGTCGCATTCTTGAGTTGGGGAAACTCTCGCCATAGGTGATCGAATAGGCCGTCTGGTTCTGTCTCAACTAGTTTCAACTTTGACATCTTTGCTTCCCTTGGTTCGATTTTTAGTTACGCCCGTTACGTTATTCCCAATCTCCTCATCGCCTCCTTCAGCGTTTCTCTCCTATGGAGCGGACGCTGCTCGAACTTCCCTAGCGTTCGCAGCAATGCCTCCTCGGCAATTTCTCTGTCGCTTTCTCCGATTGTGTGCATTATCTTCTTGGATAATTCACGAACGAGACGGTCATCAGAGTTCTTGTTCTTGGTCATGTTTGCTTCCCTCGTGTTTGGTTTTCAGTACGCGCCTTCAAAAATTCATCGGCGAGTTTTGATAGCTCCAGCCTTTCGCTTCGGGTCCATTGCTTGTTCGCTGGCAAGTCCTTCCTCAGCCACAATGGTTTCTCGTCATGAAGTGGAAGTTGCCTCTCTGCCTCCAGGCGTTCCGCTTGCTTCTCCCTGATCTTCGCCAGAACTTTCTCACTTCTGATTTGCTCCTCGTCGTTCATTAGCTTCCACTCCCTCGTCTCGATTGGTTTGGATTACGCAACCTCTTCCTGCTTCAGAGTATTGGGCCGGGGTTTGCTCTTGTTAGCTTCGGCCAACATTCGTCGAGCATCGCGGAGTTCAGCGTTACGAAACTCGACCCGACATTCGGCGCAACACCATCGCGCCAGCGGGTAGTTGCTCCGGTACTCCTCGCCACAGTTTTCACAGATCCGAACGTGCATTCATGGCCTCCTATATGTTGTGCTCAACCTCCTTGACCATCTATATATGTGGTGCCGACCCAAGGTGGTCATACTACATGTTGTGTGTAGATGTCAGTGAGTTGTGGGCGCGGGCTGGCGCAACCGCACCCAAATCACCCTTCTAGGCCCGACCGGAGAGCATGAACGGAGCAAATAAATATTCTTTCCCTAGAACGGTGACTTGGCGCGGGCGCACCGTGTTGAGTGATGGGGCCATTCGCGGCCCCATCAATCCGATTTCACTTGTCAAACAACATCGGCCCTTGCGAGCCGATCACATTCGCCGTTCGCCCAATCCAGGCATTGAGAACGTAGTTTTTGGTGGAGCTGTCGCTGGCGCCGGTAGTTTCGTCTTTATCTGTTCGGCAAGGGCGAGCAGATTAGGGGCGTCCCAAAGGCTAACCAGCAGATCAGAGAGTGAGGTCGGGTTGAGGGATTTGATCCACACAGACCGATCCTGTTCCTGCTGCTTTTGCCTGGTTTCGTTCCGCGCTTTTTCGCGCTGGGATTTCTGTTCCTCTGTCAGTGGCTTTGCGAGAAGCTTTTGTGCTTCTCGCACGCTCAAATCGGCAACGGCGTTGCCGTTTTTCTCAGCCGCCACTCTGAGCTTGTCATCGTTTTTCGACAGGTGCATGTAGAGACGAGCTGTGCGAGGGGAGATTTTTGGGCAGTTATTCTTTAGCCAAGGTTCCCAATCGCCGTGGTCTTGTCCTTCCTTCACTGCCGCCAACAATTCACCAGCACGAATGGCGCTTTGAAGTCCGTCTCTGGCAGAATTAACAACCGCGTCGTGTGCGTCGTTTATCTGACGGATAGTTGCTGCGGTTGGTTTGGGTTTGGCGATGGCGGGAGTGGTCATCGCACAACCCCCCTCCCCTCAGCCATCGCTGCCAGCGCAGCTTCACACTCAGCGCGAAGCCAGCGCGACGATCCGGGCCCGACTTTGACAGGCGCGGGATAGCGACCCTTGCGAATGCCACGGTAGAGCGTGGCGGGGTCGAGAGGTTTGGTGCCACCGAAGAAACGACACACCTCTCGGCGGTCTAAAAGATTAGCTAATGAGACGTATTCCATTTGCGTCTTCCATCGGTCGTGATTGACCGTGGAGACACTATGCGTTCAGGTGCGCCTTAATGTCGTTGGATCGTGAAGGTGATGATCGGTGACCGAAATAACCTAACTATGGACCTTCATTATCTGACGCGTAATGTTCTCAATTGTCTCATTTGAAAACCCTCTAGTAGCTGGTGATGTTCCACAGTCCTTTCGAACACCATCACAAAACACTTTCCACGAAACGTCTCTACCGGGTAAGCCTTTGCGTAGTCGCTTGGCAATTACAGCATCACGATCAGACTGCGGAGCGCATTGCTGCTCAATCCATGATCGAAAGTCAGGTTCGAAGATCATAACTTCAATTTCGCAACCCTCAGCATCCTGCTCATCATAATCAACCTCTCGCTCGCGCCACTCCTTGGGCGCTATACGCTTCCAGAACTCAAAAGGCAGTCGGTGCCCATCATCGCATGGTGCCTTCATCGACGTTATGAGTTGATCGGCGCAAGCTTGACGAACTTGCTTGCGCGCTACAGCGCGGCTCAGACCGCTACGTTGTTCCATCTCGCCAGTAGCGGAGTAGAAGGGGAGCCAATCATCTTCATTCATCGTGTGCCCCGCCCCATCGACATGACTTGGGCCCCACCAGCAATGATCCCCTGCAACCTATCCGCCCAAAGCTCTAGGGCCTCGCGCTTCTCCTTCTCATAGGCGTGTTGGACATAGACGCTAAGTGTCATCCCTGCCTTGGTCGTGGTGCGATGGTTGGCGATGTGGCCCAACACAATTGGGGCCACACCTAGCTCGGCCATGCCTGTTAGGGCGGTGCGGCGCAAGTCGTGAACAGTCCAATGGGGGATGCCGAAGCGATCTTGGACCCTGTATACGGTTTGTGCGACCGCTACCGGTTCGGGGTTGGGAAAGACTTGTTCGGTATCGCTCTTTCCAATTAGCTCAATGGCAAGTGGAGTTAGCGGCACAGTGTGAGGATGACCGTTTTTCGTACGTTCTCCAGGCAAGCGCCAGAGCTTATGCTTTAAATCGAGTTCGCTGCGTGTCATCCCCGCCACCTCCCCTACCCTTTGGCCGGTCACAAGGCAGAGCTTGATAACCCTTTGATGCTCGGGGTTGCGGGCAAGGGCTTGAGGCAAGCTGTTCCACAGGGTGCGAATTTCATCGTCGGACAGCACCCGTTCTCGGGGCTTCGATCCTTGTGGCTTCCGCATCCCCTCAATAGGATTGTGATCGAGGTCGCCACGAGACACAGCCCAACGCAGCATTGCCCTGAGGTCCTCAAAGCATTTCATTGCCTCGCCGGGAGCATTGCGCTTGGTGACCGCATCGACCACGCGCGTAGCGTCACGGCGATGGAATTCGCTTAGTTTCACATTCCCAATAACCGGAACGATGTTGCGGTAAATCCGGCGCTTGATCTCGTCGGCGCTGCGAAGGCTCGCTACATGTATTTCGACGTACCTAGCAGCGAGGTCATTGACGCTCATTTCATTGCCAACACCACGAGGGTCGCGGCCATCGGCAACAGCCGACTTAGCCTCTAGGGCCAGGGCGCGGGCATTGGCGAGGGAGGTCGAGGGGTAGCGCCCCAAGGTTATCCTTGCGCGCTTGCCAGTTGGTTCGGTGAAGTGGAGGGTCCAAGCCTTGACGCCTTTAGCGCTGACACGAAGCGCAAGGCCACTAACGTTCTCATCAAAGTAGTCGGTTTGAACGCTCGTGGATTTGGCGCGATCACAAAACCGATCCGTTAGAAGAACTCGCATCCCCACCTCCCCTGCTGGCGTACCTAAACGGGCCAAGTTTCAGTAAGCCGGTTCCGTACCTATAGGTACATGAGCCAGCGCTACAGCGCAATGGCCAACAATCTCATGCAACGAGATGCGAGGGGGTTATCTCGATGAAATGGGCACAACTTGGCCAAAACGTGATGCAACCCTGCACAGCCTGTTGCAGCGAGATCGGTTGTGAACTTTCTATAGAGAGGTTCTCCATGCCGGTCCTGCTCGGTTTTATTCTCGGAGTGGCCGTGACCATCCTCGGCGTCTACGAATATG
>Ga0306922_10003398_pt1 | contig 14859 bp, 16 predicted proteins | sample sta12Cox44000082_FD_203758 | JGI IMG/M metagenome (GOLD analysis project Ga0306922, IMG submission 203758) | Lab enrichment of tropical soil microbial communities from Luquillo Experimental Forest, Puerto Rico - statoxic.12C.oxic.44.000.082 (v2)... | ecosystem: Environmental > Terrestrial >... | reverse complement strand
GACCGGGTCCCGCAGCAGGTCCTGAACTTCCAGCAAGTCTCCAACTTCAATCGGTCGGCCTATAACGGCCCGCTCGGGATCGACACGGCAATGGATACCAGCGATGTGGTCGAGGAACTTCGGGGCAGCCGGATCGACTTCGTTGCTCGTTACTATCGCGACCCGACATCCTCCCTGCCAGCGCTTTCGTCGCAAGAGGCCCGAAGGCTGGACTCACTTGGTTTGAAGATTGTCGCAGTCTGGGAGCAGAATTCGCCAGACCCGGAAAATCTTTCTTACTCTTCTGGTTATAGCAAGCTGGATGGAGGCGAGGGTAACGAAGGTATAAAGTCTATCGCCGCCTTGATATCATCGAGCATCGCAATCCAGGAAACGGAGATTCGGGATGCCGCCGCATCCGACCTCGAACCATCGAGTTTCCTGCTGGATCACGCTGCGCGTGAGAGCCGAATGAGCGCCACGGTGTCCCCGAAAAGGCACTCGATTTCGCCAATAGGCACTCTATAAACCTCGACCCAGTGCGCCGTCGTGACCCGATACCAGGCGGTGGGCCGCTCAGGATGAGTTCGAGCACACAGACCGTGAACAATCCGGGACTTAGCGCTGACGCTTTGGGCTTTGGTGAGTCGGTGGTCATGGGAGTGGCCGGGATCGGGCCAGCCTATAGCTTGGCGGCGACCGCGGCGGTGCTGATCGGATCCGTCGGCGTCTTGGCGCCGGCCAGTCTGCTTTATTGTGGTTTGATCATGTTCGGCATCGTTTTCGCGTTTCGCCATTTGAACCGCCTGGACGCGAACGCCGGCGCCTCCTATTCGTGGCTCACGTCGATTTTTTCGCCGCTGATTGGGTTTTTTGCCGGCTGGTCGGTGATCGCCGGCTCTGCCTTGTTTATGGTTTCCGGCACCCTTCCCGCTGCTGCGGCGACGCTAAAGCTGTTTGAGCCTGGTCTGGTCGACAATCAAAACGCCGTTACTCTGATTGCGGCTGGATGGGTGGTGGTTATCGGCGCTGTCGTCGCTAAAGGCATCAAGATCAGCAGCTATACGCAAATCTTCTTCACCGTCTTCGAGGTCGGCGTAATAGCGCTGCTGGTCGTTTTTGCCGTCGTGGGTTTTGGCCCCGCGCCGGTACACACTTACTCTCTCTCCTGGTTCACCGGCGGCGGCTTCGCGCCGGGCCTGTTCGCGACCGGCGCCGGGATCGCCTTGTTCGCGTTCAGCGGCTGGGACGTCACAGTGAACCTCAACGAAGAAACCCGCGACGGAGCGCGCATCGCCGGGAGCGGCAGCATTGTCGCAGCGGCGATCACCGTTGCGCTGTTGGTTGGTTTCAATGCCGTTGCGCTCCGGGTGCTGACCGATGCCGAAATCGAGAATGCCGGTGTCAACATTGTCTCCGCGTTGGCGGAAAAGCTGATGCCGCATCCTTGGGACTATTTTGCGGTCATTGCCGTCATGCTGAGCACGGTCGGGACGTTGGAGACCTCGATACTGCAATTTACGCGTACCCTTTTTGCCATGGGTCGAGACAAGGTGCTGCATCCCCGCTATGCGCGGCTGCACCAAACCTACCGCACGCCGTGGTTAGCTACAGTGTTGATTACGATGCTCGGCCTGTTGCTGCTTTTTCTGTCTTCCTATCTGTCAGGCATCAAGACGGTCATCGGCGATTCGGTCAACGCGGTCGGTTTTCAGATCGCCTTTTACTACGCTCTGGCTGGGCTCGGTTGTGCCTGGCATTTCCGCAAGCAGGCGCTAACCGGTTTGGGTCAATTTATTTTCTTACTCGCTTGGCCGTTGCTCGGAGTGGGCTTTTGTCTATTCATCGCGGTTTACAACGTGCCATCCTACGATTTGACGACCAATGTCTTGGGCATCGGCGGAATCGCAATAGGTATCGTGCCATATCTCTGGAGTCGGTCGCGGTTAGCTCGTCGTACCGCGAGTTCGCCGGCGGGATAGGTCGGCGCTGAACATCGCTCAAGCGATGACCCTCAATAAAATCAGCGATCGCAGCACCTGGCTGAGCTTTGGCAGAGAGAGAGGCGGGTCGTTGCCTGATATTCGCAAGATCCTCTAACCTGCCGGCATGTGAACCAGCTGGAGCAGGTCGATGAGCTTCACGATTCTGCTGCTTACACCGGATGTCGACCCGTCGTGGCCGGAGAAGATCAGACAGGCCGTCCCGGGCGCCGTCGCCAAAATATACGCCGACCCCAAGGACGCCCTTGCCGACGTTGAGACCGCCGACGCCGCCTACGGCACCGTGCCGCCCGAACTCTTCGCCCGGGCGAAGAAGCTGCGCTGGATCTGCGCCTCCCGCGCCGGGCTCGGCGGTGCGTATTTCTATGATGCGCTGGTCAAGAGCGATGTCGTCGTGACCGGCATGCACGGCAGCTACAACGAGCATCTCTCGACCCACGCGGTGGCGTTTCTACTCGCCTTCGCCCGGCGCTTCGAGCACTACCTGCCGCAGAAGCGGTGGCAGCGAGGGCCCGGGATGATCGATCTGCCGACGCAGACGGTGCTGATCGTCGGGGTCGGCGGCGCCGGCAGCGAGGCGAGCAAATTGTGCGCCGCCTTCGGCATGCGGGTGCTCGGCATCGACCCGCGAGTGACGGAACCGCCGGCCGGCATGGCCGACCTCACTACCCCCGACCGGCTCGAGGAGCGCCTCGGCGAGGCCGATTTCGTCATCGTCACGACGCCCGAGACGCCGGACACCCTGGGGATGTTCAATGCCAGGTTGTTCGCGCGGATGAAGCGCGGCGCCTATTTTATCAATATCGCGCGCGGCCGTTGCGTCGTGAGCTAAGACCTGATCGCGGCTCTGCAGTCCGGCCAGCTCGCCGGCGCGGGCCTCGATGTCGTCGATCCGGAGCCGCTGCCACCCGACAGCCCGCTGTGGGCAATGCCCAACGTGCTGATCACGCCGCATGTCGCGATCCTCGGCACCCCCTATCGTCAGAAATGGGAAGCGATCCTGCTCGAAAACTGCCGGCGCTTCGCCGCGGGTCAGCCGCTGCTCAACGTTGTCGACAAGGAAAAATGGTTCTGACCGCTCTCAACTCCTCACCCCCGCGAAAGAGCGTGTGAAGAAATGCCGCCGGCCCGCCAGTCGTCGCCCCCGCGAAAGGGCAAGTGACTGAAATCTCTGGATTCCCGCTTGCGCGGGAATGATGGGATGAGCGGTGTGGGTTCGTCTCGACAATTTATCCAGGGACGGAGAGGCTGCAGCGGTCGCCCCCTGTTCAAGCCAGGGGCAGGCCTGGACCCCTGCTTTTCGCGGGCGTAACGATGACCCGTAGGGCAAACGCGGTAGGCGATTAGCTTTGGCGATTGAGCCGGAACTCCGGGTTCGACATAACCCCCGGCCGTCATTCTAGGGTGCGCGGATCGTCGATGGCGAATGTGAGATGCTGCGTCGGCTGCGGTGTCGTGGTCATCAGGCTGACGCCGTCCGGCGCCTCGAATCGGTGCCACGCGCCTTGCGGGACGATCACCACCATCCCCGCCTTTAGCGCGTAAGATTGCGGTCCGTCATCGGTCATGATGTGAAACGTCACCGCACCGTCGACCACCTGCACGATCTCGTCGCCGTTGACGTGGCGCTCCCACGGCCCTTCGCCGGAGAATTTCGCGACGTTGATGGCGCTGTCGCGGTACGGCGCCAGTCGGGCGAAGGCGCCCGCGCGCTCGGCTTCCGGCGTCTCCGGCGTGCGCCCGCGCAACATCTTCAGCTTCGCGAACTCGGCCTTCATATCCAGGATGGTGAGCATTCTTCCCTCCGCTTGGCTATGACCCCGGTCGTGTTAGCATCGACAGCGATGCTGAGCGAGGGCTGAAATCATGAAGATCGTCGACATCCGCACAATACCGCTCTCCTATCGTTGCGAGCCGCCCTATGGCAGCGCCGGCGGCATGCAGGCCCGGCGCGGCGCCCTTCTCGTCGAGATCGAGACCGACGAGCGGGTCATCGGGATCGGCGAGGCCGGGGTCGGTGGCGGCTCCACCTCCAGCGTCATCGACAAGGTGTTGCGACCCATGCTGATCGGCGAGGACCCGCTGCTGATCGAGGGGCTGTGGCAGAAGATGTTCGCGCGCACCCGCCAGTACGGCCGCCGCGGCATCGTCATGAATGCGATCAGCGGCATCGACATCGCGCTCTGGGACATCGCCGGCAAAGTCGCCAAATTGCCGCTCTATCGTCTGCTCGGCGGTTGCCGCGACCGGGTCGAGGCCTATGCCAGCGGCGGTTTCTACCAGGAAGGGAAATCGGTCGACGACCTCGCCGGCGAGGCCGAAGGCTACCGCGCCCGCGGCTTCAAAGGCATGAAAATGAAAGTCGGGCGCAATCCGTCGACGCAGACCCATCTGCGCCATCTAGTTGACCATGCCGAGCTCTGCGAGGTCGAGCCGGAGGAGGACATTGCGCGGGTCGCAGCGGTGCGTGGTGCGCTCGGACCACAGGCGAAGCTGATGGTCGACGTCAATTGCGCATGGAGCCCGGCGATGGCGATCCAGATGGGGCACGCACTCGAGCCCTACGATCTGTACTGGATCGAGGAGCCGGTCGCGACCGACGACCCTGAGGGCAGCGCCCGCGTCGCCGCCGCCTTGGCCGCACCGATCGCCGGCTACGAGACCGAGATCGGACTCCACGGCTTTCGTGAGCTGATCACCCGCGGTGCGGTCGACATCGTCCAACCCGACATCGCTTGGTCCGGCGGCTTCTCCGAATGCCGCCGCATCGCCGCCCTCGCGCAGGCGCACCATCTGATGGTCGCGCCGCACGCCTTCGCCGGCGCGGTGTTGCTCGTCGCGGCATTGCATTTCGTCGCCTCGATCCCGAACGGGCTGGTGCTCGAATTCGACCAGAACCCCAACGGTCTGCGCGACGAACTCTTGAAAGAGCCGGTGCGTATCGAAAACGACGGGACGATCAAGCTGCCGGAGCGGCCGGGCCTCGGCATCGAACTCGATCGCGCAGCGGTCGAGCGCTATCGCAGCGAATGACGGCCCGGAAGCTCTCCAGGCGGTCATGGCCGCGCTTGGCACGTGGGCCTTCAGCCCGGAGCGTGCCCCCGGACCGAGCCCGCCGTCACGCCGGGATCCGACCCGGGGGACCAGTTCCGTCGGCATCAACGCGTTTCGGACCCCGCGATAACGACATGGATCACCGGGACGAGCCACTGGACGAGCCCAGTGATGACGAGGATGGCAGCGCGCGTGAAGCGATGAGCGGCAAAGTGCTCTACACGATCGGCTACGAGAAGGCGCTGCTGCAGGACGTGCTGGATACCCTCACAAAGGCGGGGGCCTCGACATTGATCGACGTGCGCGACCGGCCGATCTCACGCCGGCCCGGCTTCTCGAAGCGCCAGCTCGCAGCGGCGATCGAGAACGCCGGGATGCGTTATGTCTATCTGGCGGCGTTGGGGACACCGCCGGAGGGCCGTCTCGCCGGCCGGCGCCGAGAATGGGAGCGGTTTTGGGGCATCGTCGAGGAGAAGCTTGCCCGCCCCGAGGCCGAGCTCGACCTGCGCCGGGCTGCAGAGATCGCCGCGGCGGCGCCCAGCAGTCTGCTGTGCTACGAGGCTGATTGGCGGGTTTGCCACCGCCGCCGCATCGCCGAGATCCTGGCCCGGCGCAACGGCTTCGACGTGCGCCACCTCGCCGTGCGGAATTGAGTCACCTCCAAACCGCCATCATGGGGGAACCATGATCACCAGGAAATACCGCCTTATCGGCGCGGCGCTGGCGGGCTTCTGCCTGCTCGGGTTTCCTGCCTGCGCCCCGCAGCCGGGCGAGGCCGTCTCGCAAGCACAGATCCCCGGGATCGCGCCGGGAATGGCGCGGATATGGTTCATGCGGGATACCGACCCGCAGGAACAACAGGGCGAACCAATAATTTACGTCAATGGCCAAGCCGTGGGCCGGAGCGAGCCGGGGACGGCCTTCTTTCGCGATTTTCCGCCGGGGGCGTATGGTTTCAAGGTACAGAGCTACGGTATTCCGACCGGCTACAAGGACAAGCTGAAGCTCGCCGCCGGGACGCAGGTCTATCTGGAAGTCCAATGGGGCGGCAGCTGGTTGGAGGGGGTCGCGGGGGGCGAGGCCTTCTATGTGCGAACACTGTCGCCGGAATTGGGCCAAGCCTACCTCCGTACGATGCGTTATCTCGGCCCTGCCCGCGCCTCGTCTTGATGCCCGAGCATTGGGCCGGACTCGCCGACTGGACCGATCGCATCAAGGCGGGTGAATTGCCGAGCCGCCGCCCGGCCAAGTCACGGTCTCGGACCCGAAGCACGCCGCGGGCCGTCCGTACTCGAACGACATCCGTTCGTACCCTCGCGTGCATACCTGCGTCGCCATCTTCCGAGCAAGATCGAGGCTTAAGATATGTGGTCGAGTCGGATGACGGCGGGTGGAGGCCAACCCTTGCCGTCCTCGGATCCCGAGATCCGAGCGCCCGGCCGAATTCGCCTCGAACAGGGACCCGTTCACCGGAGATGAGCACTCCGTCTCTCTCCCTGCTCCCTCCCTCAGAGCCGTCATTTGGTTCCCTGCAAGCCTCCCTGATCGATGCCCAGGGCATTGCCATAACTTATTGATCAGACGAGAGTATTGCCGTCGAGATCGAATATTCTTCGGGTTTTTTCGCGGATTCTCCCCGAGCTCAGGGAATTGCGACAGCCCGGTCGATTCAATGCGCGATGAATTGCTCGATCAGCCGATTGACCTCGCCTGCTTTCTCCATATGCGGGAGATGGCCGGCGGCGTCGAGAATATGCACGGGCAAGCGTGCCGCGAGCGCCTCGGTATGGGCAACCGGGATGATGCGGTCCTCGCGCCCCCAGATCAGCTGAACCGGCATCGCCAGCGCCGCGATCCGATCGGTCAGGTCGAGCGATTGTCGGCCGCCGCCGAACCATGCCTCGGCGATCTTCGCCAAAGCCGCCGTAACGCCGTCGAACCGCTTGTAGCGGAGGACATCCTCGACCATCGTACGGCTGACGAGCGCCGGGTCGTGGACGAGAAGACCTAGGACCTCGACCGTCTCGCGGCGGCGCGCTGCGCGGACGAACCCGTCTATAAAGGAGCCGTTGATCTCGGGCCCGAGCCCCGCCGATGCGATCAAGGTCAGCGACGAGACGAGCCCGGGCCACCGTAGCGCCACGAGCGCGGCAATCGCCCCGCCCATCGAGTGTCCGACGAGATGAACCTGCTCGACGCCGAGTGCGGTCAACGCGCCCTCTACCGCATCGGTCAGGCTTTCCGCGTCGCCGGCACCGACTTCTTTGGCCGATCCGCCATGCCCCGGCAGATCCAACGCGACGGCGCGCCGTCCTGCCGCCAGAACAGGCTGAGTAAACATCCAGGTATTGAGATCGGCGCCAAAGCCGTGCACCAGCAGCACCGGAACGTCGACACCCTCGCCGAGCTCGAGATAACGCAGGCGTCGACCGGCAACCTCGATCGAGCGCGGCTCTACCCCTTTAGCTTCTGCTTCCTCTCGGGACGACGGTTCGACGACGGCAAAACCGGCGACAAACGCATCGATCTCGGCTTCCGGAACCTCGTCGGCAGCGACTACGGCGAGCAGCGCGCCGACAGGCAAGGTGGTGCCGGCCTGCGCCACGATGCGCCGCAAGGTGCCCCCGTACGTCGCTTCGACGACGTTGGTGATTTTGGGGGTTTCGATCTCCAGGATCTCCTCGCCCTCGGCAAAGCGTTGGCCTTGCTGCCTGAGCCAGCCCACGACCGTGCCCTCGGTCATGGTCAGGCCCCATTTCGGCATCGTGATCGCGGAGACGGCGGCACTCATCCGCCGTATCCATGGACTTCGCGGATCGCGGCGGCGATGCGCTCGGGGCTCGGGATATAGAGCTTTTCGAGCACCGGCGCGAACGGCACCGGCGTGTGCGGTGCAGTCACCCGCCTGACCGGCGCCTTCAGCGCGGCGAACGCCTTGTCGGCGACGAGGGCGGCGATGTCGGTCGCGATACTGCAGCGCGGTGTCGCCTCGTCGACGACGACGAGCCGGCCGGTGCGCTCGACCGATTCGAGGATCGTGTCCTCATCGAGCGGCGAGGTCGTGCGTGGGTCGATCAGCTCGCACTCGATCCCTTCCTTGGCTAGGGTATCGGTCGCCTCGTTGGCGTAATGCACCATGCGGGAGAGGGCAATGACTGTCACGTCGTCGCCGTCGCGGACGATGTTGGCTTCGCCGAACGGGATCGTGTAGGGCTCGTCCGGCACCTCGGTGCGGAGGTCGTACATCAGCTTGTGTTCGCAGAAGATCACCGGGTCATCGTCGCGGATCGCCTGGATCAGCAGCCCTTTGGCGTCATAGGCGTTCGACGGGACGACGCATTTGAGGCCCGGAACCGAGGTGAAGATGTGGTACGGGCTCTGCGAATGCTGGGCCGCAGCACTGCGCCCGGCGCCGATCATCGTGCGGATGACGAGCGGCGTCTTGGCCTTGCCGCCGAACATGTAGCGGAACTTGGCGGCCTGGTTGAAGATCTGGTCGAAGCAAACGCCAAAGAAATCCGAGAACATAAGCTCGGCCACCGGCCGCAGCCCAGTCACCGCCGCCCCGGCGGCGGCACCCATGATCGCCGACTCGGTGATCGGCGTGTCGATTACCCGGGCTTCGCCGAATTCGGCGAAGAGGCCCTTGGTCACGCCGAGGACGCCGCCATAGGCGTCGCGCTGGCCATCGGTGGCGGCACCGCCGGCGACGTCCTCGCCGATCACGACAACGGTCGGGTCGCGGCGCATTTCCTGGGCCAGCGCCTCGTTGAGCGCTTGGCGGATCGATTTCTGCGGCATCGCGCGGTTCCCTGATCAAGCTGCTTTGGCAAATGCGCTCTGCACTTCCGCCTCGTAGGCGAGCACTTTCTGCACACTCGGCCGCTGCTTCATCCGCTCGAAATGCGCCAGACAATTCCGGAACTGCGATACATCGAGGTTGAGTTGCGTGCCGCGTCGAAAGCACCAGAAGAAGTGGGCATCAACAGCCGTGAAATGGTCGAAGAAAAACTCCCGGCCGGTGAGCATGTCATCCGCGATCCTATAGTTCTCGAACAATTGCTCCTGCGCTAGTCGGCGCACTGATTCGTCCGCACCCGGGAGGTCGCAACAGCGCCGCGGCGCAAAGATTCGAAAAACAAACGGGTGTATTCCCGAAGCACACCATGCCAACAACGAGATCGCCTGCAGTTCCTGCATCGGCGAGGATGGCAGCAGCTTTGCCGTCGGGAAATGGCGTGCGATCCACATCTCGATAGCGACGTTCTCGGACAAGGGCTCGCCGTCGATGACGAGCACCGGCACCTTGTGCTTGGGATTGACCGTCAGATATTCGCGCGTCATGTGCTGAGACTTGCCGAAATTGAGCGGGCGCACCTCAAAGGACGCGGCGGCCTCGGTCAGGGTTACATAGGGCACCAGCGCGCAAGTGACGGGTGCGTAGTATAGGATGAGCTGCATTGGACGCCTCTCAACTCAGCTAAGTTAATAGGAAACGTAGACATCGCTCAGCAGATCGGCCTCGGCCGGCGGGCCGGCCGCGCGAGCCGTCTCCACCGCGCGGTCGATCAAGGCGGCGATCTCGGCATCAACCGCGTCGAGTTCCATCACCTCGAGCAATGCCGCCTCGCCGACGCGCCGGCGAAAATGCTTCAGGCAGTCGCGCTCCTCGCGCAACCGCCTGACCTCGTCCTTGCCGCGATAGAGCTGGGCGTCACCCGAGTGGTGGCCGTAAAAGCGACAGGTATCGACTTCGATCGCACCGGGCCCGCCGCCGGTGCGGGCGCGCTCGACTGCCTCACCCGCGGCTTCGTGTACGGCGAAGAAATCGTCGCCGCTGACCTTGACCGCGGGCAGACCGAACCCGGCGGCACGCCCGGCAATGTCATGGCTGCCCACGGCGTAGCCGACCCCGGTGCCTTCGCCATATTGGTTGTTCTCGAAGACAAAGACCGCCGGCAATTTCAGCACCACCGCCATGTTCATCGCCTCGAAGGTGGTGCCCTGGTTGGAACCGCCGTCGCCGGTGAACGAGACCGCGACGGTGTCGCGCCCCAAAGTCTTGGCGGTCAGCGCCGCGCCGACGACGAGAGGCGGGCCGCCGCCGACGATGCCGTTGGCGCCGAGCATGCCCCGGTCGAGATCCGCGATGTGCATCGACCCACCCTTGCCGCCGCACAACCCGCCTTTCTTGGCGAACAGCTCCTGCATCATCAGCACCGGGTCGCAGCCCTTGGCGATGCTGTGGCCATGACCGCGATGGGTGCTCGCAATGTAGTCCCGCGGCCCGAGATGCGAGCAGACGCCGACGGCTGCGGCTTCCTCCCCGGCATAGAGGTGGACAAACCCGGGAATGCCGCCCTTCGAGAACTCTTCCTGCACACGCTCCTCGAAGCGGCGGATCGTGACCATGTCGCGATAGGCCTTCAGCAATTCTTCGCGGCTCAGCTGCACGGCACCCTCCCTACGATCTCGCGCCCGATCGCGCGATTCTGCACGCTCAGAGACGGTTCGACAATCCTTGGCCTTTAGCGGCAGCGGCCTTGCAGGATCTCGCTCAGGGTGACCGGGCGAAAGCCCCAGACATCGACGCCGACGTCGAACTGGCGCGGTTGGGACTTCAGCCTGCCGTGGGAGTGGCCGTGCAGATCGACCCAACCCTTGCCCATGCCGCGCCAGCTGCGAAATGGGTAATGGCAGAGGACCAGGGAAACGCCGTCGACCTCGATCTCGAGATAGGACTGGACGCTTTCCCAACCGTCGAGCTCTCTCGTTGCCGGAGGATCGTTGTTGCCCGCGACGAGATGCTTGCGACCATGCAACCGAGCAAGAAGCTCGCTGACCACGGCAGGGCGCTGTCGAATGGCGAAATCGCCTAGGTGCCAGACGACGTCGTCCGGCCCGACCGTCTCGTTCCACCGCTCCATCAGGCCCTCGTTCATCGCGGCGACGGAGGCGAACGGCCGCCGGTAAAGCCCCAAGGCGCCGCCATGGCCGAAATGCGTGTCGCTGGTGAAAAAGATCGCCATGCCGCACCGCCGATATCTGGCACCCTAGCCGCCCACGCCGAACCTAGCCTCATAATACGCCTGCTTGCAGGCCGTAAACTGATGTAAAAGCATTTCACATGAGCTGGTCGGGACAAGGGCCGGGCGGACGGCGCGGCTATCATCACGGCAATCTGCGCGAGGCGCTGATCCAGGCGGCCCTTGACCTGATCGCGAAAAAAGGCCCGGCCGGGTTTACGTTTGCGGATGCAGCACGCTCGGCTGGGGTCAGCGCGGCCGCACCTTATCGCCACTTCCGCGATCGCGACGCGTTGATCGCCGATGTCGCTCGCCGCGGGTTCGAGCTGTTTGCCGCGCATCTCAACCGCGCTTGGAGCGATGGCCGCCCCGACCCTTTCACTGCTTTCGAGAATGTCGGTCGGGCCTATCTCGCCTTCGCCCACGACGAACCCGCCTATTATTCGGCAATGTTCGAAGCCGGGTTATCCCTAGACGATGATCCGGGTCTACGCGAGGTTGCCGAGCGCAGCTTTGCTGTGCTGCGGGAGGCATCGGAGACCCTCTGCGCTCGCCTGCCCCCGGGAAAGCGGCCGCCCGCGTTGATGATGAGCCTTCATATCTGGGCGCTGTCGCACGGCGTCGCCTCGCTCTTCGCCCGCGGCGACAGCGGGCGGCGAAGGCTGCCGATGACGCCCGAAGACCTGCTCGAAGCGGGGGTGCTCGTCTATTTGCGCGGCCTCGGCTTGTTTGCCCCGCCAGTGGAGCCGGAGCGCTGACGCGATAGCGCTTGACAGGCTGGGGTGCGCCGCCTATGTGAATGTTACAAACATTCACATCGAGGCGATTATGAACCTCGCAGCGCATCTGGACGACATTGGCAAGCCGGCCTGGATTGGGCTGACGGTCGTCAGCTTCATCCTGTTCTGGCCGCTCGGCCTCGTGGTTCTTGGGTATCTGATAGGGAGTGGGCGAATGGCATGCTGGGCACACGGCAGCGGAGATCGCTGGCAGCGTCGCATGGAACGGATGCAGCAGCGGATGGAACGGATGCAGTCCACTGCCGAGCAGTGGACCGGACGCGGTTTCCGCGGTCCGAGCGGCAATCGCGCGTTTGACGAGTATCGCGACGAGACTCTGCGGCGGCTCGAAGAAGAGCAGCGCGAGTTCAAGGCGTTCCTCGATCGCCTGCGGCACGCCAAGGACAAGGCTGAATTCGACCAATTCATGGCCGAACACCGCCGGCCTCAAGGGGAGGCGCCCCAGCCGCAAGCCGGCTAGCTTGCCGGCTTCAGACGACGCCACGCGCGCGCAGTTCCTTGATCGCCGCGGCATCGTAGCCGAGTTCACCCAGGACCGCGTCGGTGTGCTCGCCCTGATCGGGGGTCGGACGCAGCTCGTCGGGCTGCGGGTACCGGCTCATGTGGATCGGCTGGCCGACCACTTTCTGCGGCCCGAGCTTGGAGTGGCTGACCGGCTTGGCGATGGCGAGATGCTGGACCTGCGGGTCGGCGAAGGTCTGGTCGATCGTGTTGATCGGCCCGCACGGCACACCGACCTTGGTCAGCAGCTCGACCCAATAGGCATTCGGATGCCGGCGCATGATCTCGTTCAAATGCGCGATCAGCGCCGGGCGGTTCTTGGCTCGGGCGACGACCGTCGCGAAGTCGGGATTGGTGAGCAGATCCTTGGCACCTGCCGCCTCGCAGAAGCGGCGCCACAGATTATCGCCCGAGGCGGCGATGTTGATGTAGCCGTCGGCTGTCTGGAACATGCCGGTGCCAGGTGAGGTCGGGTGGAAATTGCCCTCCTGACCGGCGACCTCGCCTTTCATCAAATAGCGCGCCGCCTGGAAGTCGAGCATGAAGATCTGCGCCTCGAGCAACGAAGTGTGGACCCATTGCCCCTCGCCGGTGCGCTCGCGATTGAGCAACGCCAGCACGATTCCATAGGACAGCAGCAGGCCGGCCGAGGTGACGTTGATCGCGATGCCGACGCGCACCGGGCCCTGCCCCGGATGTCCGGTAATCGACATCAGCCCGCCCATCCCCTGAGCGATCTGGTCGACGCCGGCGCGCCCGGCGTAGGGCCCGTCCTGGCCGAAGCCGGAAATGCTACCATAGACGATGCGCGGGTTGATCTTGCGTACCGCCTCGTAATCGATGCCGAGCCGGTGCTTCACGTCGGATTTGTAGTTCTCGACGATGACGTCGGCGCGCTCGGCCAGCTTGAAGAAGATCGCGCGGCCTTCGTCGCTCTTCAGGTTCAATGTCATCGCCCGCTTATTGCGGTGCAGGTTCTGGAAATCGGGGCCGTCGCGCCGGCTGCCGGTGGCGTCGACAAGCTCGCCCGAAGGTTCGATTTTGAGGACCTGGGCTCCCCAATCGGCAAGCTGGCGCACCGCCGTCGGGCCGGCGCGATGCGCGGTCAGGTCGATGACCAGAAAATCATTTAAGGGCAGCGGGCGCGTCGTCATCGGCGGATTCTCCATTGTTAGTGAAAAAGACCGGCGTCCTCAGCCTCCGGGACCATGGCGGAACGCCGCATCGGCGGCCTGCCGTTGCGCCGGCGACAGGCTCGCATAAAGCGCTTCGAGCGCCGGCAGAAGTCTCTTCAAGCCGGCGAGCTCCACCTCGTCATACTGGATCTCCGCGCGCAACTCGTCGACGGCCGAGGCATTGGCAGGCGGCTGATGCGGAGCGGCCGCCTCGGCCTGGGCGTTGCCCCGGATCACACTGGCGACCGCGTTGAACGGTGCTTCCTGGGCAGGGGTTAGTTGCAGCCTTTGACGGAGGCTGGCGATGCTTGCCTCGACATCCGGCGGCGGCGGAACGGTGGGTCGCGCCTGAGCCAACACAGCGCCGGATAGCGCGGGCGGCTGCCCTGCTGCCACCCCGCACGACGAGCCGGCGGTGATCAGCCAACCACTCACCAGCGCCGCGAGGACCGATCGGCTATTGTTTCGTGGCATTGTTCCGAGCCCCTTCCGCTGCGCATGACCGCCCATTATAGGCATGCAGAGTAACCTCGGTCCCTGCCGACACCTCGGGTATCCATACGGCGGTTAGCTCATTCCTGTGGGGTGCGATTGCCACGGTTGCCGTACCGAAGCGATCTGTGAGGCGTCGTCCCCGCGAGCCGCCGGTGGCGGTGGGTACGTTCGCCGCTGCAAGGTTTATCGGCGCGCCCGCTCGCTCGATTAAGATTTATCCCGCGTAATGTTCTCGGCTCGGTGTCTGCAGAGCTATGTTCCGCATCAATTGACATCGTCCGCCTTTGCAAAGTGATGCCCGCGAGACAGTTCAAAATAATGCGAGACATTATAGCGTGATCGCATTCAGTGATAGCCGCGTGATTCGTATGATCTACCTCATTATCGGGCTCACCATAGCTATAACATTAGCGATTTGCATGCCTCCGATGATGAACCCTGACGAAATAGCACATTTTAGCAGGGCTGATCAGATTAGCCGAGGACACATTATCGGGCAGCGTTTTGATGCCAGAACAGCCGGCGGAGAAATAGCGGTCGGCATTGGGTCTGTTAACTGGGCTATGCGCAATGTTCCCATGCACCCCGCAGTCAAGGTGACGAGGGAAATGATTAGCGAGGCTAACGCGGCTCATTGGACGGATGGCGTAACACGTGGAGGCTTCGCCAATTCCGTCGTATACCCGCCGGTTTTCTATATTCCTTCCGCTATCGGGATTAAGATCGGGAAGGCGCTGGAGGCTCATCCCGCTGTCCCAGGTTGGTCAATATGTAGTATGAGGGTGCCGTGCGCCGGCGATCAGCGTCGGGCGGGAGGGGACATGCG
>Ga0306922_10003394_pt1 | contig 14863 bp, 11 predicted proteins | sample sta12Cox44000082_FD_203758 | JGI IMG/M metagenome (GOLD analysis project Ga0306922, IMG submission 203758) | Lab enrichment of tropical soil microbial communities from Luquillo Experimental Forest, Puerto Rico - statoxic.12C.oxic.44.000.082 (v2)... | ecosystem: Environmental > Terrestrial >... | reverse complement strand
AGAACGCCGAGCCGGACTGGGTGACCAGCGCGACCGGGCCCGCGGGCAGCGGATCCGGCTCCTGGTACCCGATCGCCCGCAGCCCGTACTCGACGTTGACGAAGCCCATGCACCCGGCGCCGCACAAGGCCATGCCAGCGGCGCGAGCCGTCGCCGCGATCTGGCTCCGGAGCGAGGCCGTGGATCCGGGGGAGCCCTCGGCGGGTTCCCCGGATCCACGCTCGCCCGCTGGCACCGGGTCGTACGCGCCACCGAAGATCACCGCCGACCGGTCGCCGCGCCGCGCGGCCAGCTCCACCTGCCCGGCCAGCGCCGTGTCGGGCACCCCGAGCAGCACCAGGTCCACGGGCTGGCGCAGGGCCGCCAGCGACGGGTGGCACGGCACCCCGCCGATCTCCCGGTACTTCGGGTTGACCAGGTACATCGCCGGCGCGGCCGGGCTGCGCGCTACCTCGGCCACCATCCGGTGCCCGAGTGTGCCCGGCCGCGGGCTCGCGCCGACCAGGGCCACGCTGCGCGCTTCGAGCATCGCGTGCAGCGCCGGTTCCTGGCCGGCCCCGGGCTGGCCCTGGCCACGCGGGCCCGGGCGGCCCCGGCCGTCGTATCTCAGCGTATTTGTGCCTGTCATGACCGCCGCGGGCGCCTGCGACGGCTTGCCTTCTTGTCGGCTATCGCGGCCTTCGCCGCCTGCATGCCCGGGATTCCGCAGACGCCGCCGCCGGCGTGCGTGGCGGAACTGGCGTAGTACAGGCCCGTGATCGGCGTGCGATAGTCGGCGAAACCGGGCGCGGGGCGCATGTGGAACAGCTGCTCCAGGGACAGCTCCCCGTGGAAGATGTTGCCGCCGATCAGCCCGTAGTCGTGCTCCAGGTCGTAGGGGCCGACGATGTCACGGTGCAGGATCGCGCTCTTGAAGTTGGGCGCCAGCTCGTTGTAGCAGTCGATCATCCGGTCCGCGTAGGCCTCCAGCTCCTCCCGGTGCGGCTCGAGGTTCCAGTCGGCAGGCACCCACTGGGTGAACAGCGACATGATGTGGTACCCCTCGGGGGCCAGCGTCTTGTCGAACGCGGTGGGGATGACGCCGTCGCTGAACGGTCGCAGCGCCGGGCGGCCCTCCTCCCGCGCATCCAGGAACGCGCGCTCGATGTACTCCATGCTCGGCGCCATCTCGACCGAGCCGGTGTGGTGCTCCTGCAGGCCGGTACCGGGGTCGGCGGTGAAGTCGGGCAACTCGGCCAGGGCCAGGTTGATCTTCACCACGCCGCTGCGGGTCTTCCAGCGCTCGATGTCGCGGACGAAGTCGCCGGGGAGGTTCTCGGCGCCCACGTGGTCAAGGAACGCGGTCCGCGGGTGCAGCGAGGACACGACCACGCCCGCGCCGATCTCCTCGCCGGACTCCAGGACCACCCCGATGGCGCGGCCGCCGCTGGTCAGCACGCGGGCCACCGGCGCCCCGGTCCTGATCTCCACGCCGAAGCCGCGGGCCGCGCTGGCGATCGCGTCGGCGACCGCACCCTGGCCGCCCTCCTGGAAGCCCCAGTTGCCGAGGTGGCCGTCGCCCACGTCGCCGATCGAGTGGTGGGCCATCACGTACGCGGTGCCCGGCTCGTACGGCCCGGCCCAGGTGCCGATCACCCCGTTGACCGCCAGCGCGCCCTTCACCTGCGGTGACTCGAACCAGTCGTCGAGCAGGTCGGCGATGCTCATCGTCATCAGCCGGGTGACGTCGGCGATCCTCCGCACGTCGAGCCCGCGGTGCCGCCAGGCCAGCCGCAGGGTCTCGCTCAGGTCGCGGGGGGAGCGGGAGCCGAGCTTCGGCGGCACGGTGAGCAGCAACGGGCCGAGCACCTCGGCCAGGCCCTCAAGCCAGGCGTCCCAGCGGGGCATGGCGTCGGCGTCCCTCACCGACCACTTGGCCACCTCTTCGTAGTTGCGCCTGGCGTCGTCGGCGTACAGCTTGATCGAGCCGCCCTCGGGGAAGGCCTGGTAGTAGGGGCCCATCGGGTAGATCTTGTAACCGTGCCGGGGCAGGTCGAGGTCGTCGATGATGGTCGGCGGCATCAGGCTCATCACGTAGGAGAGCCGGGTGACCCGGAACTGCGGTGCGTCGGGCCAGGGTGCCTCGGTGGTGGCCGCGCCGCCCGTCTTCCCGCGCGCTTCCAGCACCAGGGTCCGCGCGCCCGATCTGGCCAGATACGCCGCGGCGACCAGTCCGTTGTGACCACCGCCTACGACGATCGCGTCATAGGTTCGCACTTTGCCTCCCTCGCGGGCGCTCTTCCCGCTTCCTTGCAGCCGTACCCATCACAACATGTTTGACTGAATGTTCAGTCTAGAAACTGGTACGCTTGGCCACAAGGCCGGCTGGACTTGATTGACCGTGTTGACTGGATTGGAAGAGGCAGGTGCCAAGATCGCTTACGTCGGCAAGGATGGGCCCATGAAAGTGCAGGCGAACAACGTCGGCACGGCCGATCAGCGGCGCGAACAGATGCTGCGGGCGGCGCTCGAAGTCATCGAGGAGCGCGGGTACGCCGAGAGCCGCATCGCCGACGTGGCCGAGCGGGCAGGGACCAGCCCGGCACTGGTCATCTACTACTTCAAGACCAAGGACCAGCTACTCACCGAGGCAATGCGGTTCTCCGAGGACACCTGGTACGAGGCCGGCACCCGCCGGATGGAGCAGATCCCCACAGCGGCCGGAAAGCTGGAAGAGATCGTTGCCATGTGCTGCCTGCCCGAGGCGGACACGGAACCGGAGACCTCCTGGGTGCTCTGGCTCGATCTCTGGTCACAGGCGGCACGCAATCCCGAGGTAGCCAGCGTTCGGCAGAAGTTCGACGAGCGATGGCGGGGGCTGATCGGCTCGCTCGTCACCGAGGGCCAGGAGGCGGGCGAGTTCGGCCCGGTCGACGCCGAGGATTTCGCCGTGTTGATGTCCTCGCTGCTGGACGGGTTCGCGATACAGATCGCGCTGGCCGACCAGGTGGTGGACGCGACCCGCGCGTTCGAGCTGACCATGAGGTTCATCGCCGCCCAGCTCGGGTTCACCTGGACGTCGCGCCGCAGCCCGCGGCTCGCGGGCACGTAGTTAGCACAGGGAAATAGCCCGTCGCCCCGAGGAATCTCGTCCGATGGGCGAAGGAGTGCTACGGATTGCCATTTCGGGAGGGCACCGAGTTCAGGTTTCCCTGATGATTTCCTTCAGGAAGCGGGTGGTGCCCGCGGGCGTCAGCGCCTCCGCGGACAGCCGGTTCATGACTTCCATATAACGATCGACGTCGCTGCGTCTTTCCAGGTAAAGGGCGCTGGTCAGCTGCTCGATATAGACGACGTCCGGCAGGTCGGCCTGGCGGAACCGCAGCACGGCGAACGAGCCGCCCTCGCCCGCGTGCCCGCCCCGCCGGAACGGCACGACCTGCACCGTGACCTGAGGCAGCTCGGCCACCTCGATGAGCCGGTTGAGCTGGCCGCGCATCACATGGGCCCCGCCCACCGGCCGGCGCAGCGCGGCCTCGTCCATGACCGACCAGACCCGCGGCGCGTCCGGGCTGTGCAACAGGTCCTGCCGCTTCATCCGCAGGCTGACCCGGCGGTCGATCTCCTCCGCCGGGGCGGCCTTGTGGCCGAGCAGCGTCACGGCGCGGGCGTAGGCGTCGGTCTGGAACAGGCCATGCACGAACTGCAGCTCGAAGGTCCGGATCAGCGTCGCCGCGGCCTCCAGGCCCAGGTAGGCCTCGAACCAGTCGGGGAGGAGGTCGGAGTACATCGCCCACCAGCCCTGCGCGTTGGCCTGCTCGGCGAGCAACAGCAGCCCGGCCCGGGTCTGCTCGTCGGTGACGCCGTACAGGGTGAGCAGGTCGGCCACGTCCCGGCGCTTGAAGCTCACCCGGCCGTGCTCCAGTCGGCTGATCTTGGACCGGGACCCTCGTATCTCGTAACCGGCCCGGTCCGGGGAGACCCCGGCCTCCTCGCGCAGCCGGCGGAGCTGGGTGCCCAGCAGCATGCGCAGGACCGTCGGGCCGCCGCGTGGATCGCCGGCCGGCAGGTCACCGGCCGGTGGCCCACCGTCACCGCCGCTGCGCGACGGGCCGTCCGGGTCGACCGTGCTCATCCTGGCTCCGGCGTGGTGGGCTGCGCGTTAATGCCGTTCCCAGTCAGCTCACGGAATCATGGTCAGGAACGGCTCGTCCGGTGGGCGCATCGTGCACGATACACCCCGCCGGACGAGCCGTGGCGGGGTCATTTCAGGGCGGTGCCTCAACTCCCCGTGCTTCACCGCAAGAAGAAACGCGCACGCCCACCCCTGCCGCTGTATTCTGCACGCGGCAGCCTAACATGCTGATGCACGTGCATCCGGTGCTTGCATCACAAGCCAGCACACGGCACAATGCGGTTGCAAGCGTTTGCAGTACTGGCCCCTGTGGAGAGCGGCGACTCGGAAGTGTCCGAAGCGGCGGTAACGGCAGCACCCGCGCGGATCGCGGGCTGCCCGGGCCCGGCGGAGAGCTGGTACTGGCTTACGTCGGCCACGGAGATGGCCGCGCAGGTCAGCGGCGTCTGGCCGATCGCGTGGAGCCTCAGCGCGCAGCGCTGGCCCGGCTACCCGAAGGTGGCCACCCGCACGCCGGGAGCCGGTGCCGGGTCGGTCCGGGCCGCTAGGGACTTCACCGGCGCCACCCTGCGGCGCTGGGGGATCGGCGAGCGCGGCGAGGACATCGTCTGCGTGGTCTCCGAGTTGCTGACCAACGCCCTGCGCTACACGATGCCCTGCCCGGGGTCGATATGGCCGCGCTGGCCGGTCCGGCTCGGCCTGCTGCAGCTGGGGCCGTGGGTGCTGTGCGCGATCTCCGACCCCAGTGACGAGGTCCCGGTAGCCAAGGACCCCGGCTGGTTCGGCGAGTCGGGCCGCGGGCTTCATGTGGTGGACTCGTTGTGCGACGGGTGGGGCTGCACCGAGCCGGGGCCCATGGGCAAGGTCGTCTGGGCCATGTTCGCGACCAGCCAGGACTGGTAGCCGGCCGGTCGGCACACCGGCATCGGCATGATGCTGGCACCTGAGCTATTCGAAACGCTGGCGAACCGCTTAAGATCCTGACTTATGACCGGAGGCCAGGTTCAGATCGTCGACCTCGTCAAGCGCTTTGGCGAGGTCACTGCAGTCGGCGGCATCAACCTGGACATTGTCGGAGGCGAGTTCTTCTCGCTGCTCGGCCCGTCCGGGTGCGGGAAGACCACCACACTGCGCCTCATCGCAGGGTTCGAGCAACCCACCGAGGGGAGGGTCGTCCTCGATGGGCGCGACGTCGCCCAAACCCCGCCCCACAAGCGAAACGTCAACACGGTCTTCCAGTCCTACGCGCTTTTTCCCTTCCTCACGGTTGAAGAGAACGTCTCGTTCGGACTTCGCTACAAGAACGTGACCAAAGACGAGGGGAGGAGGAAGGTGGCTGAGGCCCTCGCTCTGGTACGACTCGAGGGCTTCCAGAAGCGCCGCCCCAGCCAGCTGTCGGGTGGCCAGCAGCAGCGGGTTGCGCTCGCCAGGGCCCTCGTCCTGAACCCGGCCGTGCTTCTGCTGGACGAGCCTCTCGGCGCCCTCGACGCCAAGCTGCGCAAGGCCCTGCAGATCGAACTGAAGGCGCTGCAGGAGGAAGTGGGGATTACGTTCATATACGTCACGCATGACCAGGAAGAGGCGCTCACCATGTCCGACCGCCTGGCCGTGATGTCGAACGGCAAGGTCGAGCAGGTCGGCAGCCCGGCAGAGGTGTACGAGGAGCCCGCCACCGGGTACGTCGCCGACTTCCTCGGGGTGGCCAACATGATGCAGGCGCTGGGGGACGGCGGAGGACAGGTACGCCTGGGCGACTTCCAGCTCAGCGCTGGCGGCGGCGACTGCGGCGCCCGGGGACCGGTCAGACTTGTCATCCGTCCCGAGCGAGTCGTTCTCGAAGATCACGGGACCTCCGGTGACAACCGGGTCCCGGGCATGGTCGAGCGCGTGCTCTACGTGGGCTCCATCATCCAGGTCGTCGTTCACCTCGCGCATGGCGAGACCCTGCAGGCGTGGGTACAGAATCGCGGCGGAGACCCGCCCTGGCAGCAGGGAACTCCGGTCAGCGTCCATCTGCCCGCCGACGCGATCCGAGTGCTCGTCGACGAGATCGACGTGCGCGATGAGGAGGTTCCGGCCGCTACCGGTGATGGCTTCCGGTCGTTAGGACGGCAGGCTGGCGCAGCGGTGAAGGATCAGGACACGCTGGGGACCAGCGCCCCGTGAGGCGCTCCCGACCGCCCACAGCTCTCTGCCGGGGAGCCCCGCCACGGCCATCAGGCGGCTGTCGTACCCAGGGATGCGGGGGGCTGGAACCCTCGACCACCTCCCGCCGGCGCCGTGCTCGACCAGCGGCCGGTACCAGAGGCCGTCGAACGAGCTTCCGACCGCCCAGGCATCATCCGGGCCGGCCGCCCAGATGGCGTTGAGGTCGACACTCAGCGCGGCCACGACGTCGATGGGGACGACGCGCCAGTTCCGGCCGTCGGTCAGCAGGCTGAAGGCGCGATCTCCACCGCTGCTCCTGATGGCGCCGACAACCCACGCGGCCCCGCGGCCCCAGGCGGTAACCCCGCTCAGCGTGGCGCTGTGAAGGCTCACGGGAGCGGGGACGGTAGACCAGCTCGGTCCATCGAGCCGAAGGACCAGTGGCTGGGATGGGCCGCGCGCCCGGGCCGATCCACCCACCGCCCACACGGCGCCGGAAGCGGTTGCGCCGACCGCGTTCAGCCCGTTGCCCGGGCCGCCGAGCCGCGGCAGCCGCACGACAGTCCAGCGACGGCCGTCCCAGTGCTCCACCAGCGATCGGTAGACCCCTCCGGCGGCGCGGTAACCGACCGCCCATACGTCTCGCGCGGATGCCGCCGCCACCGACACCAGGGAGTTGTCCCCCGGTCCCGCGTCCGGGCTGGCGGTGATGGCCCACCGCCGTCCGTTCCAATGCAGCACCAGCGTCCGGGCCGGCCCGCCCGGGGAGCGGGACAGCCCAACCGCCCAGGCGTCCGCGGCGGACAGGGCCACGACGGCGTTCAGGAAGCTGGCTCCGGCGGGCCGATCCGGGCTTGGGATCGTGCGCCACGTCCTCCCTTGCCAGCGCTCCACCAGTGTCCTGGCTGGGCCTCCCGGGGGCAGGGTGACGCCGGCCGCCCACACGTCCCGCGAGGAAGCGGCGGACACGCCGAACAGCTCGTCAGACTCGCGAGCGCCGGCCGCACCCGTGTGCATCTGCCATCCGCCGTGGCAGCCGGGGGCGGGACCTGCCCCTCCCGTGCACGACGGTAGTAGCAGCGCCAGGGCTAGACCGCCCCACGCGCACCGGCGTCTCCATCCCGTGATCACCGAGGCGCCTCCCGGGACCTCAGGTCAAGTAGCCGGTCATCTCCTGAGCCTCGGCCCGCTGGCCTCTCGTGATCCGACGGTACAAAAACACCCCGAGGAGAGCGATCACGAGCGTCGAGAACAGCAGGAAGGTGGCGGCCGCGTTGATAGCCGGCGTGAGCGTTCCTCGCGAGTAGTTGTAGATCTTCACCGACAGCGGTTCGGTGCTGGACCCGCCGGATAGGTACCGGACGGTGATGAAGTCGTCGATTGTGTCCGCGAACACGAGGACGAAGCTGACCAGGATTGCGGGGTACAGCAGGGGCAGCAGGACCCTGCGGATGGCCTGAGTCGGGGAGGCGCCGAGATCCGTCGCCGCTTCCTCGTATTCCCGGCCGATCGAAAGCATGCGGGCGCGGACGATGATCACCGGATAGGAGACCTGGTAGGTCACCAGGGCCAGGAGTTGAGCACCGGTCCCGAGGTGCACGAACTTCAGCAGGTAGGTGAAGAAGAGGAACATGGATATCCCGATGATGATCTCGGGTATCACAAAGGAGAACAGCATAAGGAAGTTGGCGCCCGCGGGCGCCGGACCGCGCCAGCGTGATATGCCGATCGCGAAGGCCACGCCGATCGGCACCGCTATGAACATAGTGAGGAACGACAGGCGCAGGCTCTGGAGCAGCGCGGCGTGCAGCTCCGGACTTACGAACAGCGCCCCCGACGGGTTGGACTGAGGGTGCCCCCACCACCACTGGGTGGAGAACCCCTGCCAAACGGAGTTCGACCGCCCCGCGTTGAACGAGATCCCGATGGCGATGAGCACCGGCAGCAGCGACCACGCGATATACCCCCAGGTGATCGTGGCCAGGATGCGCGGCCGGCGCCAGGGGTTTCGCCACCACCCCAGCGGCGTCTTGGTGCTTCGGGAGCGGGCGAGGGGAGCAGGTCCCTCCCTCCGGCGATCGACGGGAGGCCGCTCACTAACCGTCTTGCTCATTGGTTCCGCTGCGCCTTCGCGGTTTCGCGCATGTAGTACAGCATCGGGATCATCAGGAACACGACCAGGAAGAGAACCAGGATGGCCGCCTCTGGGCCTTGCCCGGTGGCCTCCATGGAGTTGTCGAGCAGATTCCCGAACATCGTGGTCTTCGGGGAGCCCGAGAGCAGGTTGTTCGTGTAGTAGTCGCCGAACATGGGCAGGGTGACGATCACCAGGCTGGCCAGTATCCCCGGCTTCGATAGCGGCAGGGTCACTCGTAGGAACGTCCAGAAGCGGTTCGCTCCAAGATCACGCCCGGCCTCGAGGTGGCTCTGGTCGATCCGGTCGAGGAACCCGTAGAGCGGCAAGATCATGTAAGGGATGTATCCGTACACCAGGCCCATCACGACGGTGAACGGGACCCCGGCCAGCCAGTTGATCGGGTGCGGCGTGATGTGAAGGAACGTCAGCACGCTGTTCACGTAGCCGTTGGGCTGCAGGAGCTCGACCCAGGACAGCATCCGCATCAGGTAGCTGATAAAGAAGGGCGCGATCAGGAGCGCCAGGAAGAGCCCTTTTCGCTTCCCCCCGAACCTGGCCACGTAATACGCGACCGCGTAGGCGAATACGAGGCAGATGGCGGTCGCCAGGATGACATAGACGATCGTCCGCAGCTCCACCGGCCGGAATTCACCGGTGGCGAAGTGCCACTCCTGCGCAAGATACCTCTTGGTCCACCACCACGGCTCGTAGACGGGCAGCGGGCTCTGGAAGACCGGATCGACGGTGCCGAACGCGATGGAAATGACGACGTAGAACGGCAGCACGAAGAGCACTAGCAGCCACAACGTGCCGGGGAGCGCGAACCCCGGCCAGTACCAGCGCGGATACCATGCGCCCGAGGCCTCATCGCGCGACCGCCTCCGGGGCAGGATGTTCACTCGGCGGCGAGGCGGCAAGGCCGACCGGTCAGCCACTGTTGAATGCCTGCCACGCGTTGTGCCAGAGCTGATCCACCTGGGGCGTGAGCTCCTCCTCGAAGTACCCCGTGTGGAAGTCGCTCTCTCGCACCACCGCGTCCGACAACCACGGGAACACGTATGGCTCTCCGTAGTAGCCTTTGGTCGTGGTGAGCGTCGCGGGATCTGCCTGTCGTTGTGCTGGCTGGTAGCCATTCCAGGAGAAGTTCAGCATCGCGTTCTTGTACGTCATCATCCAGTCGAGGAAATGGTGCGCCAGCACCGGGTTCTGTGCGTTGGCGGGAATGGTGATCGTGTCGTTGAACACGGGGCCCTTGCGGTCCGCCGGGAACCAGTAGCCGAGCGTCTGCCACGTCTTCATGTTCTGTACCGGCGTGTACTGCCAGGAGGTCACGCTGTCTCCCGACCAGGCCTGATGGATGTCGAAGGTGCCCTTCGGGATGCCGATGTAGACGCCGTTGATGCTGGTGCGCACGTTGACCGCGTTGATCAGTGAGATCAGCGTCTGCTGCGCTTGGTTGATGTACTTGGGGTTCCCGGTGTTCAGGTCGGTGAGGCCGTTCTTCAGCAAACCCATCGAGATGGCTTCGCGGTAATCGTCGTAGATCCCGATCTTGCCCTTGAACTTGGTGTCCCAGAAGATTTCATAGGGGTTCGACATGCCGCGGATCTGAGCATCGGGGATGAGGTCGCGCCGGTACCCGATCCCGGTCGTGTAAGTGACGTACGGCACCGTGTAATGCCATCGCTGGTCGTAGAACGGGTTCTGGTAGGTTTCCCAGACGTCGGAGACCAGGTGCGGAATGTAGCTGTGGTTGAGCGGCTGGAGCAGCTTGCCGGTGATGAGCTTGCCGAGGACGTCCGGGGTCGGGAAGAAGAGGTCGAATTGCAGCTGCCCCGTGCGCATCTTCGCGAGCCCCTCGTCCATGTTGTTGAACGTGGTGATCTGGTAGTTGCACTTGTAGGCCGCGCAGAACTCCTTCACTACCTTCAGGAAGATATAGTCGGCCCAGTTGTAGATCTGGAGGGTCGCTCCCTTCTCCGGCGCGAGGCCCGACTTGATGGGTTCACGCCACAGCTTCCACGTGACGGGCGCGTCCTGCCGGGCCAGCGGATACGGCGAGCCGGCCGGCCAGTAGCTGCCCACCCCGGGGCCGTTTGCGTGCGCGCCGCCGGAACTGACGGTGCCCGGCTTCGAGCACGCATCGAGGAGCGCCCCTCCCCCGGACAGCAGCACGGCCGCCGCCCCCGAGCGCTTGAGGACCTCCCTCCTCGTCATGCCCCCGCCCCAGGCCGGCCGCTCCTTTGGATGCCTCGCCATCGTCGCTCACATCCTTTCGCCAGCGTTCTCGACCGCTCGAGACCGCCCATCCTGACTGGTGCGTGGATCTAAGTCCTCCTGCCACCTCTGCTTCCGCCGCCCATGACCCGGAGCGCGAGGCTCGCAGCGCGACCGTACGGGTGGCCTGCACCAGCGTACTTTCCGCGGTTGCCTTGCCTTCCGTCACGTGCTGACTGAACATTCCGTCAAATACACACCTACTCCTCCTAGACCAGCGTTCGCAAGGCCGGGAAGGTTACAGATCAGCCGATGGGCGCACCGCCTCGGCAAACGCGGTGAAGTTCCTGACGAAGAGGTCGATGTCGGCCTCATCGTGCTGAACCGAGATCAGCCATTGCTCGCTCTTGCCCCAGGGCGGAAGGAAGACGCCACCGTTGTGCTGGAACAGCCAGTGGGCGTGACTGTACCGGTCGTCGATGGAGAGGTAGCCGCGGTAGTCCCGGACCGGGCGGGCGGAGAACACCACGCACCCCTTGGCGCCCGCGGTCGCCACATGCGCGGCCAGCCCGGCGGCGGCGATCCCACGCTCGATGCCCGAGGCCGCCCGCTCGGCGAGGGCGGCGATCCGCTGGTAGGCGTCGGGGGTGGCGACCTCGCAGAGCATGGCGCGCGCGGCGGCGAGCGCGAGCGGGTTGCCGTTGAACGTGCCGACCATCTCGTAGTCCCCGGCCGCGACGTGCCCCATCACCTCGGCCGAGCCGCCGATGGCCGCGATCGCGACCCCGCCGCCGATCGCCTTGGCGAGGCAGGTGATGTCGGGCACTACACCGGTCAGCCCGGTGGCGCCGGCCGGGCCCGCGGTCAGGCCGGTCTTGACCTCGTCGAAGGTGAGCAGGGCACCGTGGGCGTGCAGTAGTTCTTTCAGCGCCGCCAGGTACCCGGGCTCGGGGTGGATGATCCCGGCGTTCATCATGATCGGTTCGATGATCATCCCGGCGATCCCCTCCGGGTACTCGTCCAGCAGCCGGGCGACGCTGTCGATGTCGTTGAAGCTGGCGACCAGCGTGAGCTTGACGAACGCATCGGGGATGCCGGTGCTGGCGGGGGTCTGGGCCGGCTTGCCCTCGGGGCCCGCCTCGTCGGCCTCGGGGGCGACGGAGACCTGTACCGAGTCGTGGTGACCGTGGTAGCAGCCCTCGATCTTGATGATTAGGTCCCGGCCGGTGATCGCCCGCATCAGGTGGATGGCGTCCATCGTGGCCTCGGTGCCCGAGTTGGCGAACCGCCACAGCGGCTGGCGGAACCGTGCGGCAAGTTCGTCGGCGACCGTCACCGCGTCCGGGGTGGGCTGGGCGAAATGGGTCCCGCGGGTGACCTGCCGCTGCACCGCCTCGACGATCGCGGGGTGCGCGTGCCCGGCCAGCCCCACGCCGTAACCGCCGTGCAGATCCACGTACTCGTTGCCGTCGACGTCGTAGATCTTGGAACCGAGGCCGTGGCTGAGCCAGACCGGCTGTGGCGCGGTGATCTGCCAGCTCGAGGTCACCCCGCCGGCCAGCGACCCGGCCGCCCGGGTGGCCGCCTCCCGCGACCGGGGCTGGCGGTCGGCGAAGATTCTCTCCTGCTCGGCGATGATCTCGGCGAGGTCGGCTGGCCGTCGCACGGTGCTGTCCTGCGTGCTAGACACGGTGGCCCCTCCCGTTTGACTGAACATTCAGTTTAAGAGCGGGCACCCCGAGATGACAAGAGTGGTCCCGGCGCACACCGGGTTCTAAGGTGGCAACAAAGGTCATCACCGGTCTGGGCGATCAGGAGGATCCATGAAGACCAAAGCCGCTGTCCTGCGTGGAGTGGGCCAGGACTTTGAGGTCACCGAGCTGGAGCTCGATCCCCCCAAGGCCGGTGAGGTGCTCATCCGGTACGCGGCGGCCGGCCTGTGCCGCTCGGACGAGCATCTGCGTCAGGGGGATCTCCCGCCGCGCTTCCCGATCGTCGGGGGGCACGAGGGTGCCGGGATCATCGAGGAGGTGGGGGAGGGCGTGACCCGGCTGCAGCCCGGTGATCACGTCATCTGCTCGTTCCTGCCGGTCTGCGGCCACTGCCGGTGGTGCTCCACCGGCCAGTCGAACCTGTGCGACCTGGGCATCGCCCTCCTGGACGGGTGCCTGCCCGACGGCACCTACCGGTTCCATGCCGGCGGTGAGGACTTCGGCGGCATGTGCATGTTGGGCACGTTCTCCGAGCTCGGGGTCATCTCCGAGAACTCCGCGGTCAAGGTGGACCCGGACCTGCCGCTGGACAAGGTCGTGCTCATCGGCTGCGGGGTGCCGACGGGCTTCGGCTCGGCGGTGCACGCCGCGGCGACCGAGCCCGGTGACACCATCGCGATCTACGGCGTCGGCGGCATCGGCATCAACGCCGTTCAGGGGGCCGCGCTGGCCGGGGCGCGGAACGTGGTGGCGATCGACCCGCTGGCCTTCAAGCGCGAGGCAGCCAAGCAGCTCGGCGCCACGCACAGCTGCGAGACCGCCGAGCAGGCGCAGGAACTGATCACCCAGCTCACCCGCGGCGTCGGCGCGGACAAGGCGATCGTCACCGTGGGGGTCGTGACCTCGGAGGTCGTCTCGCACGCGTTCAACGCGATCCGCAAGGGCGGCACCGTGGTGGTGACCGGGCTGGCCGACCCGGCGAAGAACACGATCGAGCTGCCCAGCGCGATCCTGACCCTGTTCGAGAAGCGCATCCAGGGGAGCCTGTTCGGTTCCGGTGACCCGTTCCACGACATCCCGCGGATGGTGGAGCTCTACCAGGCCGGCGAGCTCAAGCTGGACGAGCTGATCACCTCGACGTACACCCTCGACCAGATCAACCAGGGATACCAGGACCTGCTCGACGGGAAGAACATCCGCGGCGTGATCCTGCACGACAGCACCTGACCCGCCCGGCCCGCCCGCCTCGCTGGCGCGTGCCGCCCATTGCCGGGGGCCGCGAGTTCGGCTGGTACCCAGACGTACCCGATGTTGCGCTGAAGGCGTGGTGACCAGACTAGGTTGGTGACCCGTCCAACGTGCTGCCCGTCGGCCAGGGCCGGCCGAGCCTCGGCGATTTCGACAAAGGAGGGATCCCCGGGTGCCTCGATGGGCCGCAAGCCCACGACCGGTCCATACCCTGACCCGCATTCCACCACTTACGGCCCCGGTTGAGCGCTGTCCAGTCGGCCGGTCCGGGCTCCCATCAAGCCGGAAAGTGAGAGATACTGCCCGGGGCTGGCTGGGCGGTGACCGCCGGACCGGCTCTGACCACGCGGAAGGCGGGGTTTCGGTGCGTACCAGAATCACTGTGCTGCTCCTGCCGGTGCTGGCGCTGGTAGCGGGCCTGAGCATGCCGGCGGCCGCCACGGCGCGCTCAGCGCCCATCCCTGCCGTCCAGACCGCTCCGGCCGAAGGCGTGCCCGCATTCGGGCACGTGTTCTTGATCATCGGCGAGAACACCACCTACTCCCACCTGACAACCACCAACGCCCCCTACCTGATGGGCACGATCCGGCCCCACGCAGCCTGGCTGACCAGCTACTACGCCGCCACCCACTGGTCACAGGCCAACTACGTGGCCCTGGTCACCGGCCAGTTCACCCCTTGCGAGCAAAAGGACGGAGGCATCGCCTGCCATCAGAACATTGACAACCTGTTCCATCAGCTCGACCTGGCCGGGCTGACCTGGAAGGTCTGGCTGGAGGCCGGCACCGCCAAATGCGACGGCGGATCGGGGGGCACCTGTACCAGCAACACGCCCTGCCCGCTGACCGGGTTCTACACCACCGGCAACCCCCCAATCCTGTTCGACGACATCGAAGGACCCGGCGGCGTCTGGTCCCCGGCCACCCCCTCACCGGAGTGCCTGGCCAACGACATCCCCGCAGGAACGGCCACGTCCGGGATGTCCACCTTGAACGCCGTCCTGGCCACCGGCCAGGTCGCCAGGTTCAACATGGTGATACCGAACGGCTGCGACGACGGGGAGGCGAACTGCAAACCGGTCAACCACCGCTACACCCAGTTCGACAACTTCCTCGCCGCCGAGGTACCCAAGATTGAGGCCTCGTCCGCGTTCGGCAGCAACGGCGTGATCATCGTGGTCTACGACGAGGATGAGCGCGCCGGCGGGCTCGCGCCCAAGAACGGGTTCGGCTCCGGCGGCCACGTCGTGTGCGCGATCATCAGCCCGCTAGCCGTCCCCGGCTCCTA
>Ga0306922_10003389_pt1 | contig 14884 bp, 15 predicted proteins | sample sta12Cox44000082_FD_203758 | JGI IMG/M metagenome (GOLD analysis project Ga0306922, IMG submission 203758) | Lab enrichment of tropical soil microbial communities from Luquillo Experimental Forest, Puerto Rico - statoxic.12C.oxic.44.000.082 (v2)... | ecosystem: Environmental > Terrestrial >... | reverse complement strand
GCTTTGCGTACAATCTCGACGTTTGCCGCCCGTAAACAGATGTTTGTGTTTCCTTGCCGGCCCCAGGCGCCTTTCACCGGTTTGAGAATTCCTGGATTGGTTCGGACAAATTCCTTTTGTTCCTGCCGCGTCAGCTTCACCATCGCCGAGTCTTTATCGGGATATCCGAGCGTCGCGAAAATTTTCCCACCGACACGAAAATCGGGATGGCGCATGTGCGCCGACTCGACTACTGCGGGAAAACTCAGCGCCAGCTTGCGAAAATCATCCTCTGTCATCGGCCCTCAATGCTTTTCAAGCTCTAGCAACAAATACGAACATCTGTCGAGCGATTTCGGTTGTTGTGATACACCAGTTCCAATGGCAACACTGCGTGTTCATGTTGTTCCGAATGCAGAGATCGAAAAGGTCGTCGGTGAACACGGCGGCGCGATCAAGATCAAGCTGCGTGCGCCGGCAGTCGAAGGGAAAGCGAACGCGGCACTGATTCGTTTTCTTGCCGATCAATTGGAACTCCCTCGGCGCGCCATCGTGCTGGAGCGCGGTCGCACCTCGCGTGACAAATTGATTCGTATCGACAACGTGAGCGACGAAGATCTTTACAACCGCTTGCTCGGGACAAACTGAAACCAATCGACGGCTATTCAGTGATTATCTTGTCCGCCCACTCGACAAGTGAGACGAAAATTTTCGGATTGCCAAACTTCGCGCCGTATTCGGCCAAATCTGCCTCAGTTACGCCTCTTGCGCGGGAGCACGCGCCACACGGGTAGATTGGTATCTTCTTCGCCACGATTTTGTTCAGAACTTCCGATAACGGCGACCAGCCAACGGGAACAACTACGTTAGCCACGGATTTTCGCATCAAAGAGACCGCTTCACCGAGAAGAAAAATTTGAACTTCGTGACCCGCTTCAGAAAGGGCATCACCGTGAAAAAACGGAAACGCCGCTTTCGTCGGGTCATCGGAACCCCAGGCGCTCTTCATTAAAATCTTAAGTTTCGCCGTGCTCGCGCTGAGAGTAGAAGGCGCTGCGGTCGCGACGAGCGGAACGGCTGCAAGATGCTTTAGGAACGATCGCCGTATCACGAGTCCGATTTAATCTGAAAAACATTGCATCGCGCAATCCATTTCGGACAAGCTTAGCGGGCATGAGTTTGCCGCGCGGGTTTTGTCTGCTCTGACGGTTTCGCTTGAGCAGCTGCGGCCGTGTCGCGATAGAATAAGACGCCGTGCTCGCGCAAATTAGTGATCAGAGCGTGCAGGTCGTTTGCCAACCCCTGGTCGTTTAGCAACGCCGCGACCAAGCCTTTTCCTTGCATCGCGTTGCGCAGCACTTTGCGCGCGTCAGCGATGGCGTTCTGCAAACTGTCCGCCGCTTGTTTTGCAGAAGCCATCGTCGAGCCAGCCTGATCAATCACGCCATCCAACTTCTTGGACGATTGAGCCAGCGCGGTGGTAGCCTGGTTCAAATGTTCCATAGTCGATTTTAAGTTTTCCAGGTTCTGGGTCGAAAGAGTCTCCTGATTCAGCTTTTTGACCGTCGTGCGGAGATCGCCTACAAGCTCGCTGCCTTGGCGCGTGAGATCATCGAAACCAGACTCGCGCGTTCCATCGATGAAGGCTCCCTTGGGGATGTATCCAGTCGGCGATCCAGTCGGGGGCGTGACGGTGACGAAGCGATCACCGAGGAGGCCGGAGCTTCCAACGCTGAACTTGCTGCCCAAAGGAAGTTCCACGTAATCGTAAATGCGCAATGGCACTGCTACGCCAGGTTTGTCGCGAATGAGACGCGGGCCGCCAGCAACACGGCCGATCTTTGCCCCGCCAAGCAAAACGTCCGAGTTCGTTAACAAACCACTTGCGTCTTGGAAACGAACGGTGAGCTGGTAATACGTCTTAATGCCCTCACCGAGCTTTCCAAACTTCACGACCAGCCCAGCCAGAGCCGCGCACCCGATGAAGACGAAGATGCCGACCTTGAATTCCAAACCTCTTTCGTGCCGATTCATTGGATGTAATTGTCCGTGTTGCGTTTCATTTCGCAAGGCAAGCGCGATTCACTGAATGGCCCGAATCGATTGAGGTCAACTCGCGAAAGCTTTCGGAGTCAATCGCGCCAGGTTTCAGAGCGGCCGAGGAGGAAATCCTGAATGAGCGGGTCGGATGATTCTCGAAGTTCACCTGGCGTTCCGTGAAAGTAAACGCGGCCCTGGTGCAAATAGGCGATTCGGTCAGCCACGTCGAATGCGCTCTTCATATCGTGGGTGACAACGACGCTTGTGATTCCAAAACGCCCTTGCAGGCAGCGGATCAATCGATTGATGCTGTCGGCGACGACGGGATCAAGGCCGGCTGTCGGCTCATCGTACAACACACAGGAGGGTCGGCGAATGATCGCGCGCGCGAGACCGACTCGCTTTTTCATTCCCCCACTCAAACTCTCCGGCATCTTGTCCTCCTGCCCTCCCATTTCCGTCACCTCGAGCATCTCCTCGACTCTCGAGTGCAAAACTTTCGGATCGCGCTCACCAGCTTCGAGCAGAGGAAATGCGATGTTGTCCTCCACCGTCATCGAATCAAAAAGCGCGCCACCCTGGAAAAGCATACCGACCTTTTCGCGAATCGTAGAAAGTTGGCGCTCGTCCAATCCGATGATGTTTTGCCCTTCAATCCAAATCTCTCCCGCGTCCGGCTCCATCAGTCCAATGATGTGCTTGAGCAAAACGCTTTTGCCGCCGCCGCTGCGGCCGATCAGGACAAGGGTCTCACCTTTGCGGACTTCGAGATCAACGCCTTGCAAAATTTTTTGTCCGTCGATTTGCTTTTTCAATGAACGCACCGCGATCATTGGCGACCCATTGCCAGAGACCAGTTGAGGTTCGGCGGAGATTTTTGGGGATGGCGGCGCTTCAATCATCGCAACGTTCGGACTCTCGACTCTCAAGCCGCAACTCTCAACCCCAAAGAGCTTCAGGATAAACCGCACGGACTGATTGCCGGCGTCAACGCCGGCGGCTACAGCACATCACTGATGGCCTGCGGGGAAAATAATGTTCAACCCCATTGTGAGGAAAAAATTCACGATCAACACCGCAAGCGAAGCGTTCACGACTGCTTCAGTTGTTGCGCGGCCGACGCCGACTGCGCCCTCACGCGCGGTGAGCCCCTTGTGGCAACTGATGAAGACAATTAACAGCGCGAAGACGAAAGCCTTGGTCATACCCATGATGATGTCCTTGCGCCGAGTCCAGTGGACCATGTTTTCGACGTAGTAAGGGCCGTTGACATCGAGCAAATAGACCGCAACGAAATATCCGGCCAGAATGCCGAACGCGATACATTCTGCGACCAGCAACGGCATCGAGACCATCATGGCCAGCGTTCGCGGCACGACCAGGTAATCAACGGGGTAAACGGCAAGCGCGCGCAGCGCATCGATTTGCTCAGTTACTTTCATCGTGCCGATCTCCGCCGACATCGCTGCCCCAACGCGTCCAGCGACCATCAACGCGGTCAGCACCGGAGCCAGTTCGCGGCACAACGACACTGAAACCACCGCGCCCACGGCCGATCCCATTCCCAGTTTGTTGAATTGAAAAAAAGCCTGCGCGGAAAAAACTGCGCCGGTAAAACCGCCCGTGATAATGACCAGCACCTGGGAAAGCAATCCGATCTCAACGATTTGATTGAGGAACAATTTCCAGCGCAGCTTGTGTGTGAAAATGGAACGAAACGTGTCCGCCGCCAGTAACACGAGTTCGCCCAAGTATTGAAAAAACGAGAGCAGCGGCGTGCCGAGAGCGTTGAAGAATCGAACCATTTTAAAATCAGTGATGAGTGACTAGTGATTAGTGACTAGTCAGCAGTGAAAAGCAACAACGCAAGAGTCGTTTCGGATTTCGGATTTTCCCGACCGAGCTTGCTGTTGCGCGCGGGGCGAAGCCGCGATAAAAGATGTGTCGACCCAAGGAATGAAGCGCACCGTTCACTTTCTGTTCGTTGGGAATCTCCTCCTCAGCGCGATATTTCTCGGTAGCTGCCAGACCGTGCCGGAAGGGATTCATCAGGCAAGAATCGAGATGGCGCAGCATATTGCCGCCGAACCGGCAGGAGATTATTTCATCGGCCGGCGTTACTACAAACCCGACTTCAAATTCTGGGGTTACATCCGTCGCCCGGGCCAACCGTGGAGCACGGCGCAGTTGGTGATGTTAAATGAAAAACAGAAACTGGCGCCCGATCGCGAACACTTCGAATTCGGCAGCGACAACAATTACGAATACAAACTCTACGGCGAATTCAGCGGTCAGACCGTTTACGAACCAGCGAGCAATGGGTTTTATCCCGAGTTCGTTTTGAAAGGCTACGAATTAATTTCGAGCAATCCGCCGCCGATTTTTGAAAGTCAGATTCGAGGCAGACCGAGCCCGACGGAACTGCGCTATACAGTAGAAAAGCCGGAATGAATTCCTCCCTTGTCATTCCGAGCGAAGTCGAGGAATCTCTGGGCTAAGAATTAGAGGTATCTCGACTCCGCTTGACATGACAGAACAAGTCGGCGCTTCGAATAGGAAAGATCCTCTCGTCGAGGAATTCCTGCGTTATCTTACGGACGAGCGAAATGCTTCAACGCGCACGCTCAAGGCGTATCGGCAGGCACTGACCAGTTTCCGCGCGGACAACAACACCTCGTGGAAAAAATGCACAGCTGACGATTTTCGCGACTATCTCTTTGCGCTTATGAAGCGCGGTCAAGCGCGATCGTACGTGCGACTTCAATTCTCCGCGCTGCGCACGTTCTATCAGTTTCTCGCAGCTCGAAAAAAACTGCAACGCAATCCCGTGCGCGAAGTGCAATTGCCAAAACTTGAGAAGAAACTGCCGCTGGTGTTGACGCGCCATCAAATCGAAGAGCTGATCGCAGCGCCGCTCAGGGTTGACAAGAACCGCGCCGCGCCGGGTTGGATGCCGCTGCGCGACGTGGCGATTATGGAATTGTTTTACAGCAGTGGTTTGCGCTTGAGCGAACTGGCGGCACTCGATGTGGCCGATCTCGATCCTTACACAGAATCGGCGCGCGTATTCGGCAAGGGCCGCAAAGAACGCGTTTGTCCGGTCGGCTTGCCGGCGCTGGAAGCGATCCAAAAGTATCGCGCCGCAGCCAACGTGCACGCAGGCCCGCTATTCATCAATAAAGCGCGAAAACGAATGTCGGCGCGCTCGATCTGGCTCGTGTTAAAACGTTATGTACGTCACACATCAATTCCCATCTCTATTAGTCCGCACAAATTGCGGCACAGCTTCGCCACGCACATGCTCGATCGCGGCGCCGACCTGCGTAGTGTCCAGGCGCTGCTCGGCCACGCCAGCCTTTCGACCACGCAAATCTACACGCACGTCACCGTCGAGCGCCTAAAGAAAGCCTACGCAGACGCGCATCCGCGGGCGTGATTTTGTAACGCGCTTTAACTCGCTGGGGCAGGAGCGCTGCTCTGCGGCTGCGATTCGGGAACTTGGAACGACAGCTTCCCTTCGACGGCCACAACTTCGACTTTGTCGCCGGCTTTGACGTTGCCGCGGAGCAATTCTTCCGCGAGCGGGTCTTCGAGAAAACGCTCGACTGCGCGGCGCATTGGCCGCGCTCCATATTGTGGATCGTATCCTTTTTCGATGAGGAATTCCTTCGCGCTCTGCGTAAGCTCGATGTGAACGTCCTTGGCTTTGATGCGGGTGAGCACTTTGTCGGCTTCCAGATCGACAATGCGAAGTAAATCGGGTTTGCCGAGCGAATGAAATACGATGATCTCATCCAGCCGGTTAAGAAACTCAGGCTTAAAGACGCGCTTGGTTTCACCGAGGATTTTGTCACGCATCGATTCGTAATCGTGCCCTTCCACCGGCGCGCCGAAGCCCATCACAGTTTGCTTCTTCAGCAAATCGGCGCCGACGTTGGAAGTCATGATGACGATCGTGTTCCGAAAATCGATTTTGCGCCCTAACGAGTCGGTGATCTTGCCGTCCTCGAGAATTTGCAAAAGCAAATGCATCACGTCGGGATGCGCTTTTTCGATTTCGTCAAAAAGTACAACCGAGTACGGCCGGCGCCGCACAGTCTCGGAAAGTTGGCCGCCCTCCTCGTATCCTACGTAGCCTGGCGGCGAGCCGATCAAACGCGATGCGGTAAATTTTTCCATGTACTCCGACATGTCGATTTGAATCAACGCGTCGGCGTCACCAAACATGAACTCGGCCAGCGTGCGCGCGAGATAGGTTTTGCCGACTCCGGTCGGGCCGAGGAACACAAATGAACCGATCGGCCGCCGGGGATCCTTCAAATCCGCGCGGGACCGGCGCAACGCCTTACTGATGGCGGTGACAGCCTCGTCCTGGCCAATGACGCGCTGCTTCATCTCGGCTTCCATCATGAGGAGCTTTTGGGTTTCCTCCTGCTCCATCCGCTGGAGCGGAACGCCGGTAACCTTCGAGATGATGTGCATCATGTCGTCGGCCGTCACGACGACTTCTCTTTCCTCGCGCTCCTCACGCCATTTGTTGAGAATGGCATCAAGTTTTTCCTTCGTTTGCTTCTCCTTGTCGCGAAGCGCAGCGGCTTTTTCAAAATCTTGCGCCTTGATTGCACCCTCTTTTTCCAAGCGGATCTCTTCTATTTCCTTTTCAATATCCTTCACGTCAGGCGGCCGCGTCATCGCGTTGATACGGGCGCGTGCGCCGGCCTCATCCATGACGTCGATCGCCTTATCGGGGAGAAACCGTCCCGTGATATAGCGATCAGAAAATCTGACGGCTGTCTCGAGTGCCTCATCCGTGAGCTTTGCTTTGTGATGCGCCTCGTACTTCGGGCGCAGGCCTTTCAAGATTTGAATCGCTTCATCCACTGTCGGCGCATCCACCTTTATTGTCTGGAAACGGCGTTCCAGCGCTGCGTCTTTCTCGATGTATTTGCGATACTCGTTCATCGTGGTCGCGCCGACGCATTGCAACTCGCCACGGCTCAGCGCGGGCTTGATAATGTTGGATGCGTCCATCGCGCCTTCGGCCGAGCCTGCCCCGACGATGGTGTGCAACTCGTCGATGAAAAGAATCACGTTCTTGGAACGGCGAATTTCGTCCATCACCGCTTTGATGCGCTCTTCGAATTGGCCACGGTATTTTGTCCCCGCTACCATCAACGCGAGATCGAGTGTGATCACCCGCTGGTCGCGCAGCAATTCGGGCACGTTGCCGTTTGCAATCTCCTGCGCCAATCCTTCAGCGATGGCCGTTTTGCCTACGCCTGCTTCGCCGATCAGAACCGGATTGTTCTTTGTCCTGCGGCAAAGCACTTGAATCACCCGCTCGATCTCATTGCGGCGGCCAATTACGGGATCCAGCTCACCTTTCCTCGCCAACTCCGTCAGGTCGCGACCAAATGCGCGAAGCGCCGGAGTCTTAACGTCTTTTCTTGTTCCCGATGCTTCGGGGCCTTCCTGCTCGGATTCAGATGGCGTAAAGTTTGGATCGAGCTCCTTGAGGATCTCGTTGCGCGTGCGTTCGATGTCGAGTTCGAGACTCTTTAGTACTCGGGCGGCCACCCCTTCGCCCTCGCGCAAAAGCCCGAGCAAAATGTGTTCCGTGCCAACGTAGGAATGATTGAGCGCCTTGGCTTCCTTGCCCGCCAGCGCCAACACTTTCTTGACTCGCGGCGTATAGGGAACATTGCCGACGATCTTGGTCTCCGGTCCCGAGCCAACCTGTTTCTCCACTTCCATGCGCACGGTCTCAAGGTCGAGACCCATCTTCTGCAAAACGTTTACCGCTACTCCCTGGCCTAGCTTGATGAGTCCCAAAAGCAGATGCTCGGTACCGACGTAATTGTGGTTAAACCGATCCGCTTCCTTGCGAGCAAGCGCCAAAACCTGTTGAGCCCTTGGGGTGAAATTATTCATTGTTCGATGGCGCGGTCGTCGAACTATTGCCCGACTCCTTTACCATCTTACTAATATCAGGTTTGGGAAACAGTTTCAAACGCTCGCGGATAATTCGGGCGCGCAAGTGATCGCGTTCCTCGGCATTCAGTTTTTGTTGCGAGTTTTTTTGCAAATGCGCCGGCTGCGTTTCGATAAATAATTCATCCACCTGCAGGCGCTGGTTTTCTGGAAACGCGCCCAAGTCCATGCCGAGCTTGATGATCGACAGCAGGTTGAGCGCTTCCTTCGACGGCATGGCGTGCGCGTAGGTCAAAACGCCATAGGCGCGACCGATCTGGTCGCAAAGTGTGTTCGGTTTTTTCTGGAGCAAAACCTGCCGTGCGTCGTGTTCCTTCTCGATAATCGTTTCAATCACTTTGCTCAGACGATTGATGATCTCTTCCTCTTTCTCGCCGAGGGTGGTCTGATTTGAAATTTGGAAAAGGTTGCCCATCGCTTCGGTGCCCTCGCCGTACAAACCGCGCACCGCGAGACCGATCTTGCTCACCGCTTGAATGACTTGATTAATCAGCTCGCTCAGGACGAGTCCCGGCAAGTGGAGCATCGCGGAGGCGCGCATGCCCGTGCCGACGTTCGTGGGGCAGGCGGTCAAGTATCCCAGTCGCGAATCGAAAGCGAAGTCGAGTTTGCTTTCGAGCGCGCTGTCGATTTTGTCCACGAGCTTGAATGCCTGTTTCAACTGCAGACCGGAGCGAATTGATTGCATCCGCAGATGATCCTCTTCATTGATCATGATGCTAAGAGTTTGCCGCCGATTCACCACCACCGCGCTCCCCGCGCCCTTGGCGGCATGTTCGCGACTGATCAGGTGCCGCTCCACCAGCACCTGCCTGTCCAATGCCGAAAGGTCCTGCAAATTTTCGGAGAACGCTTCCTGCATTTCCGGAAGCGCTTCCACATTCGACCTGATCAGTTCGAGAATCGAACCGCGTTCAGCTTTCTTCGCCCAGCCAGGAAAAGAACGATGGCGCAGGTTGCGCGCGAGGCGCACCCGGCTGCTGATTACAATCTGGTGATGCGGCCCTTCACCGCGCAGCCATTCTCCTGCAGTGGAGAGCATGTTTGAAAATTTCATGGCGAACTGGAGAGCTCGCTTTCGAGCTGCTTAATTTGATCGCGCAACGAGGCGGCTGTCTCGTAGTTCTCGTCTGCCACCGCTTTCTGCAAATTTTCGGTCAGCGCGCGCATTCGGTAACTCAGCGCAATCGAGCGCTGCGCGCGTTCGGGAAGTTTCCCGACATGCTCGGTTCCTTTATGCATTGCCTTCAAAAGCGAGGTCAGGCCCTCTGCAAAGGTGACGTAGCATTCGCTGCACCCCAGGCGTCCAGTCTTTTTAAAGTCAGCCTGGCTAAAACCGCACACCGGGCATTTTTGACTGGAGCCGCCTTTTTCAATCTCTTCCGCCGCTCCGATGCCAAGCAGGAGATCCGCGAGCGCAAAGCTCTTTGGGTCCTCGACGCCCTTTTCTTTCGAACAGGCCTCGCACAGATTTACCTTCTGCATTTTGCCATCCTGAATCTGCGTCAGGAAGACTGTCGCATCATTGCATTTGCAAACGTCGCACAACATCTCTCTTAATTAGACCGCGGAGTTTTCGAAAGATTCAACCCGGACAATTGCGCGATGTCGCAAGGCGGTTGCGTTCAATCCTGGTCGAAGATTGGCGTTCCAGTTTCGCGGGTCATCTCGCGAAATCGCTCCATGATGCGCGTAGTGATCGGTCCCGGCTTTCCGTTCCCAATTGAGCGCCCATCAACGTTCACAACCGGAATGATCTCTGCAGCTGTTCCTGTGAGGAAACATTCGTCTGCGGCGAAAACATCGTGCCGCGTGATATCGGCTTTTAACGTTTTGATCTCGAGTTCCGCGGCGATTTCAAAAACCACCGCGCGCGTGATGCCGCGCAGCGCACCGGCGGTAACAGGCGGCGTAACAATTTGGCCGCGTTTGACGATGAAAACGTTGTCTGCCGTGCACTCGGCGACGTTGCCCGCGTCATTCAACATGAGCGCTTCGTCCGCTTCAGCCAGGTCCGCCTCGATACGCGCCATCACGTTGTTTAAATAATTGAGCGACTTCACTGCCGGATTCAGCGCGCCCGGACTACAGCGACGCGTCGCAACGGTCACGACGGTCAGTCCTTTTCGATACATATTCACGTGATAAAGGGCTATTGGCGCCGCAATAATGATTACGCTTGGGGTCTTACATTGCTTTGGATTCAAACCCAGATTGCCAACCCCGCGCGTGACCAGCAGCCGAATGTAACCGTCACGCAAATGATTTTGCCGGATTGTCTCAAGGACCGCTTCCGTCATTCTCTGCCTGGTCACTGGAATTTCCAGGCAGATCGAGCGAGCCGAATCCCACAACCGATCAAGGTGTTCTCCGAGTCGGAACACTCGCCCGTTGTAAAAGCGGATGCCCTCAAAGATTCCGTCGCCGTATAGAAGGCCGTGGTCGAAGACGGAAACTTTTGCGTCCGTTTCCGAGCAAAATTTCCCGTCGATGTAAATCTTCGCTTCCTTAATTCCCACCGCGGTAGGCCACGGCCGACCCTCGATTGCCGGTTCGACTACTGCATCCGCAGTAGATTCATGAGTTTGGGGCTCGTCTAATACCACTGCGTCACTGGTTTTCATAATTGCAAAAAAATGTTCGACCTTTGCTGGCGTAATTCAAGTAGCAAAAAATTAGAGCCGTTAAATCGGTAAAACGTTGCGGCGTCGAACCGGCAAATCGATTTCTAGCTTTGTAACACTTTTAACTTTTCAGCTCTAGGCCTGCTGCAACACGCCATCCTTGATATGCAACTGTCGGTCGCCGCGCGCTGCCAGACGAGAATCGTGTGTCACTACAAGAAGCGTCTTTTTCCGATCGCGCGCGAGATTTAACAGCAGATCCATAATGGCGTCGCCTGTTTTCGAATCGAGATTCCCTGTTGGTTCGTCAGCGAAAATGATGTCTGGATTGTTCGTTAACGCCCGCGCAATCGCCACGCGCTGCTGTTCTCCTCCCGAAAGCTCTGTCGGCAAATGATGCACGCGATCAGCGAGTCCAACAGCGGCCAGGCTCTCCTCAGCCTCGTCCCTAGTTGCTCGACGCCCAATTAACGCGGGCAGCAGCACGTTTTCCAAGGCAGTAAGTTCCGGTAAGAGAAAATAACCTTGGAAAACGAAGCCCATTTTTTCGTTTCGCAAACGTGCCTCGGAGGACGAGCCGCCGCTGTACAGACGCCGTCCTTCGAATTCGACTGTTCCCGACTCAGGACGCTCCAGACCGGCCAATGTGTAAAGAAGCGTCGTCTTGCCGGCACCCGATGCACCCGAAAGAAAAACGGCCTCGTTATGCGTAATGTCCATGGAGATACCGCGCAGGACTTCGATCCGGCGCGCGCCCATTCGAAACGACTGATAAATATCGCGGGCGATTAATTGCGGCGGCTGCACGAGCAACTATCTCCCTAAAAGATCGACATCGCGCAAGATTATCACCAATCCTAGGCAAGCTGCCAGCAGTTTGCTCACAGATCTACGGAACGCTCGCCAGGAGTCCTCGTTAGGTCATTCCCAATGATTCCAGAGTCGGCTGATCAATTGCAGCGGTTTCGTAGAGCCCGTGGTCACGCTGGTAATCAGCCAGTGCCGCGCGCGTAAGCGGGCCAACCAGACCGTCCACGTCGCCGCTGTAATAACCTTGCTGTTGCAACGCGGACTGCACATTAGCAATTACCTGGTCGGGCGGCAGGTGATTGTATGCATAGATCGGTCCATCCCACGCATAATACGCATCGGGATAATAGCCCCAGGCGGGGAACCAGTAACCCGCGTTCCAATAATACGGTGCGCCGAACACGAACACAATGTTATTATGATAATGGCCGCGCCACCAATTCTCGTCGTGCCACTCTGACCTGTAATCGCGAAACACAGTATATTGTTGTCCCTGCCAGTTTTCGCTTCCTTCAATGTGTCTGCCCTGTTGGAACTGCACAGCCGGCGCTTTCGCGGTGTTTGGTTGTTTGGGAAGATCGAAGTGCTGCGGTTTAAGTGGCTTTCCTGCCGCCACACCAGCTTTCCCCGGTTTGCCACCTGCTGGAAGGTTAGGTTTTGCAGGTTGGCCGGAAACCTCGGGCTGTTCCTTTCCTTTACCTTTACCTGCGCCTTTTGTTTTCTCCAGCTCTGCGGACTTATTGGCATTAGTGACTTGAGCTTGGCCCTTTGCCTTGCTGTATTCAGCAGGCTTGTTCATTTGCGTCGGGTGAGCGCCACCCTTTGCCTTCCCATATTCAGATGTTCTCGGTGGTGGTCCTCCAGTCCTGGTCGGTTGGGGTTTACCTACTGGCTTTCCATGTGGTTGCGAAACTTGCCCGGCAGGAGCGCCCTTTTTCTTACCTTGTTCTTTCTTTTCTGGAGGAGGTTGCGCACCTGCGACACACGCAAGCGCAAGACTACAAATTAAAACAACAAATGTTCTCATAGGTTTGAATGTTTTGACCTTTGGCGGTTCTCATTTATTCAACGTGTCAGCATGATTTTCTGGATGCCTTCGTAGCTCACAAAGCGACTGGTTGTTTGCTCGTCCAAGGCCGGTGCTTAGTGGCTGCACAACAATGAAGGGCCACACAGCAGTTTTGCCACGCGGCCCTTCCGAGACGATTGCCAATGCTACGCCAGACCGAGTGTTTGCAAAGTTGGCTTGTCGATTGTTGAGGTCACGGCAAGACCGTTGTCAGCTTGAAATGCGGCCGGTGCTGCTCGCGTTTGCGTGCCCATGACACCGTCGGTCGATCCAGCGTAATAGCCATCCGCCCTTAGTTGCGTCTGCACTGCAACAACTACCCGGTTAGGCGTCAGAGTCGCATAGCCGGTGTAGATCGGTCCGTCATACGGATACCACACATACGGGTCGTAACCCCATGCCGGATACCAGTAGCCGCCGAACCAACCCCACCAGCCGCCCCACCATCCGCCTGACACAAAGACGATGGTCGTGAAGTTGTTGTTCCACCACGCGCGGTCATGCCATGGCCGGTTGTAATTGTAAAACGCCGCATAGTTCGCGCCACTAAAGCGATCGCTTCGCCAGTTGTTAACGATGCGAGTGTCTCCTGCGCGATTGGCTGCGACGTTGTGCGCAAAAGTTAGATTCCTCTGCCGATTGACGGTCAAATTCCTGCGGGCAGTGGTTTGGGTCGCTTGCGAAATTCGACCATGGCGATTCTCACTGCTTCGGTGCGGTGCCTTTGCAGGGCGTTTGCGCGAGCCAGGTTGCGCGTATTGCGCGCCCTTGCTGTCCCCATCCGGTTGGCTCGCATAGTGTTCGCACGAGCGACAGCTCTCTGGCGATTAACCGCCGCCCTGCTGGGAGCAAATGTTCTAGCCGACGCAGCGTGGCGCAATGCTGATGCGCTCAGCATCCTTGGCGCCGCAACGCGGCCGCCGCGAAAAGCGCCAGCGCGCGCAAAAGAATGACCGCCACCGCCTCTCATCGGAACAGCGTGCGCGCTTGGAGCGCCCCTTCCTCCGCCTGACCTTTGTCCTGATTTTGGAGCTCCCAACGTCGTCACCGCCAGCGCAAGGCTCCCGATACATGTTAAAAACACAATACGTTTCATAGTTTTCCCTCTATTTTGTACTTCGCTAATTTAACTGCGGCCGCGCGTGTCGTGTTGCGATGTTTCTGGGAAGGAGAACCGCTGCTCGGAGCGTTTCAAATGGCTCTCAGCAACACTTGCCGCCTAAAAGTTGGAACTCCGAACGCGCTGCTGGCGCACAGCTTCAAACAATACAATCGCGACGGAAGTGGCGAGATTCAGCGAACGCGTCCCGTACATCGGAATCGTGAGACACGCCTCGCGGTTCTGCGCCAATAGACTTTCCGGCAATCCCTTTGTTTCTCGTCCGAACACGAAAAAATCGCCATCGCGAAAATCGACATCGTAGTACGCCCGCCTCGACCTCGTTGTCAGGAAAAAATAGCGCGCAGCATTTCCTTGTGCCCGCTGCAATTCCCGAAATGAATCCCAGATTTGCACATCAACTTCGTCCCAATAATCGAGACCGGCGCGTTTCAGCTCTCGAGCATCCAGCGAAAAGCCAAGTGGTTTGACCAAATGCAGGGTAGATCGCGTGGCGAGACACAGCCGACCGATGTTGCCCGTGTTCGGCGGAATCTCCGGCTCAACCAGAACGACGTTGAACATGCTGTAGCCGGGGTCGATGACCCCGGCCGCGATCAGCGATCGCGGCTACAGTTTGCTCGCGACAAATTTTTCCAGCTTCACCACGTCGGCGGCGAATCTGCGGATCCCCTCGCCTGTTTTTTCGTACGCCATCGCGTTATCGTTCAGCATCCAGCGGAATTTCTTTTCATCCAACTGCAACTTCTCGATCTTCGCTGCCTTGGCTTTCTCCGGAGTCAGCTTTCGTTCAACGGGTTGGTTCGATCTAGCGAGCTCCTCCATTAATTCGGGACTGATCGTCAGGCAATCGCAACCTACCAGCTCAAGGATCTGGCCGGTGTTCCGGAAACTGGCGCCCATCACTTCAGTCGAAATGTCGAACTTCTTATAATACGTATAAATTTCGTTAACTGATTGAACTCCTGGATCTTCTGCGCCAACGTAATCGCGCTTCATTTCCTTCTTGTACCAATCGTAAATCCGACCGACAAATGGCGAGATAAGCTGCACTTTTGCTTCGGCCGCGCGCACCGCCTGGGGCAGCGAAAACATCAAGGTCAGATTGCAGTAGATCCCTTCCTTTTGCAGTTGTTCGGCTGCGTTTAACCCTTCCCACGTCGATGCGATTTTAATCAACACGCGTTCGCGTGGAATTTTGCGGTCCTCGTAAAGTTTGATTAATCGCCGCGCTTTGTTGATCGAACCCTC
>Ga0306922_10003387_pt1 | contig 14887 bp, 13 predicted proteins | sample sta12Cox44000082_FD_203758 | JGI IMG/M metagenome (GOLD analysis project Ga0306922, IMG submission 203758) | Lab enrichment of tropical soil microbial communities from Luquillo Experimental Forest, Puerto Rico - statoxic.12C.oxic.44.000.082 (v2)... | ecosystem: Environmental > Terrestrial >... | reverse complement strand
ACCTGCTCATGACCCGATCGCGCCCGTTCGAAGGGCCGACCGACCTCGAGACCCTGCTGCGCGTGCAGAAGGGGGAGTTCACGCCCGCAGAGGCGACCGCGCCCGATCTCGAGCCGGAGGTGGCGTCGATCATCAGCCGCGCCATGCAGACCGATCCGGCCGATCGCTACCAGAGCGCCGACGAGATGCTCACCGATCTGGAGAACGTGGCGCGCACCGTGTTCCGGCCCGTCGGCCAGACCGAGCTCAAGCGCTGGCTGGCGCAGCTCGCGGCCCACGACGGCCAGCCGTCGATCGGCCGCGCGCCCGAGCGCCAGACCGCCGGCGTCCGCACCGGGACCGGCAGCGGCGAGCTCGACGGCAACGACGTCGTGCTGCTCGATTCCAAGGACGTCGTCGACGAGGAGGTCGACGGCGAAGAGGCCACCTCGCTCGCCGTCGTGCAGGGGGGCGCCGCGGGCGGCCGGCCCCGCATCTCCCGCGCCCGGTCGGCGAACGCGCTCCCGGTCCCCAAGGACGCCGAGGCCATGCTCGAAGGGCGCGGCAGCCACGCCGAGCTCGCGCTCCCGGTCCCCGAGGACGAGCGCCCCGGGCGCCGGCGCGCCCGTCGCGGCGGCGGCTTCTCGATCCTGCTGCTCGTGGGCCTGGTGCTGGTGGGCGGCGCCTGGGCGGCCGGCAAGTACGCTCGGCTGCTCTGGTCCGACGACAAGCCGCCCGCGGCGGCCAACGCCGCCCCGGCGAGCCCCAAGCCGTCCGTGACCGCCCCCGACAACGGCGTCGAGAAACCGGGGCCGAAGCCGGCCGCCGCTGCCGCCGACGTCGCCCCCTCCCGCGCGGCCAAGCCCGAGCCCGCCGAGGGGACGCCGAGCGCCCGCCGCGCCGCCGAGCCACCGCCCGCGCGTGAGCCCGCCGCGCGCCGCCGTCCCGGCGAGAAGAAAGAGCTCCCGCGCCACACGATCGATCTCAAGAGCATGATGGCGCCCGACCCCTCGCAGCTCCCGCCCTCGCCGCCGCCGGCGCCCGCGCCGTCCGAACCGGCGCAAGAGAACCCCTAGCGCGCGCGCCCGCGTCAGCGACCGGACGCGAGCAGCGTGTTGCAGTCGCTGGTGATGTCCCGGCCGTCGCCCGACGTCGGCGTCGAGTTGCCCGAGTAGCGGCAGCACGCCTCGCCCATCGTCGTGTTGTTCGTCGCGTAGAAGAGACAGCATCCGGCCCCGCTCGCGGCGTTGCACTGGGTCGACAGATCGCAGCTGTTGGCGCCGCCGACCGCCAGGCAGCAGGGGTCGCCCGCCACCAGCGCCGTGTTGTACTCGATGAGGCAGGCACCGGCCGGAGCACCGGCAACGATCAGGTTGGAGATGTCCGTCGACGCCGGCTTCGAACCGCCGCAGCTCACCCCGACCGACAGCAGGACCAGCACCCCTGCCCGCGCCATCCACCTCGCGAATCCGTTCATGGTCCTCGCCTCCGTTGACGTTCTCCCCCTTAGTCCCGGACGGGCCGAATTGTGTTCCACGTCTTTGCTTTGAGGAAGACCGCGCCTTGACGCACCCCGGCGCGAGGGTGTGATCGGTTTCTCGTTTTCCGGCCGTGCCGTGTCGGTTTGAGCAGGCACGGCGAAACGACGATTGAACGGCGGATAAAGGAGAAACCATGAAACGGTCTTTGCTGGTGATCGGGGCCCTGGGGGCGGTGGCGGCGGCGGGCTGTCACGTCATCGACGGCAGCGAGTTCGCGGGGAGCACCCCGACGAGCGACACCGTCGCGCTGGTCGTGCCGGGCGGCGGGACGACGACGACGACGAGCCCGCTCACGGACACCGGCGTCCGGCGGAGCGCTCTCCTCGGCGACAAGGCGGACAGCTACAAGCTGACCGTGGCCATCACCGATCTCGTCAACGGCGCCACCGTGGGCGTGCTGGTGCTGGTCAGCACCATCGTTCAATACCCGCCCACGACCGTCGACGGCGACACGGCGACGTGGGGGCCGTACAGCGAGCCGCTCAAGGCCAACGCCTGGCGGCTGGTGGTCACGCGCGTCCAGCCGGACGTGTTCAGCTGGAACCTCGACGGCAAGCCCAAGACCGCCGCCGACAGCGCCTTCGTGACCGTGCTGTCGGGGAAGCACACGCGGGCCGTCGACGGCGCGGGGCACCCGATGATCGGCTTCGGCAGCGGCAACTTCTCCGTCGACTGGAACGCAGCGGCCACGCTGCCCGACAACGACGGCAGCACCGGCACGGCGACGTTCACCTACGCGCGCGTGGCGCCGACCGCCGACGTGACCATCGACGTCTCGTTCCACGGCGTCACCGACAAGAGCACGGGCGAGGTGTTCGACGCCGTCTACCACTATGCGGCGACGCCGGGGCAGGGCGGCGACCTGCAGTACGGCGCCAACCAGGATTACTACCCCGGCCCGGGCCCGACCGGCACCGCGAAGGAGACCCTGTCGCTCCACAGCCGCTGGCAGGAGAGCGGCACGGGACGCACCGACATCCAGGTGTCGGGCGGCGATCTGGCCACCAGCCTCGGGACACAGACCGCCTCCGAGTGCTGGGACGCGAGCTTCGCCTCGGTTTACAAAATGGTGTCGTACGACGCGACCCAGGACTGGGGCACGGAGGCGAGCTGCTCGTTCCCGACCGCGGCCTACATCACCCTCGCGCCGTAAAAAGAAGAAAATGACCGGGGGATAATCGGAGTCCAATCTCAGGCCCGGGGTCGCTACGGCGGCTCCGGGCCGTGCCTTTCGATGAGCCAACCGACGCTGCAGCTTCTCGCAGGTGAAAAGCCGGCCGATTCGCGGGCCGCCCTGCGCGAGCTCTACACCAAGTACGGAGGAAGCGTGTACGGCCGCTGCCATTACCTGCTCGGCGACTCGACCGCCGCCGAGGACGCGATGCAGGACGTGTTCGCCAAGGCGCTCGGCCACTGGCACGAGTTCCGGAACGAGGCCTCGCCGCTGACCTGGCTGACCCGCATCGCGACCCACCACTGCCTCAACGTGCTGCGGGCCGCGCGCGCGCCCTGGCACCAGCGCTTCGAGCGCGAGGTGCGCGGGCGCGGCGAGGAGCACGGCGGCCCGCAGCTGTACGAGAACCGCGAGGCGGTGCGCAAGCTGCTCGGCAAGCTCGACCTCGAGACGCAGCAGGCGGCCGTCCACTACTTCGTCGACGAGATGACGCTGGAGGAGGTCGCTGCGGCGATCGGGCGATCGATCCCGACGGTGCGCAAGCGACTGGCGGGGATCGCGGCGCTCGCCGGACGAGATTTGAACGAAGAGGCGCCAGAACACGCACGAGGGTGAGTCATGAACCTCAGTCAGGAACACATCGGGGACTTGATGCTGCGCCGCCGGCGCGCGGGGGAGGCGCTCGGGCCCGACGGACCGGCGATTGAAGCCCACGCGGCGTCGTGCGCGGAGTGCCGCGCGCGGGCCCGCGCGCTCGACGACGAGCAGCGGCGCTTCGAGCAGGAGATCTCCTTCGACCGCTTCGCCGCCGGGGTGGAGCGAGCCGCGCGCGGGGCGCAAAGACGCCACCGGGCCTGGATTCCGCGCCTGTGGATGGCGGCGCCGCTCGTGGCGATGGCCGCGACCTTCGCGGTGCTCGTGACGTTCAAGCCGCACGAGGGCATCCGGACCAAGGGCGGGGCGGGCATGACCGTGCGCGTGGCGGGGCCGGGCGGACAGCGTGACGCGCGCGTCGAGGGGGCCGAGCGCCTGGCCCCCGGCGAGCGGCTGCGCGTCGGCTACCAGCCGGAGGGGCACCGCTACATCCTGTCGCTGTCGATCGACGACAGGGGGAGCGTGACGCCGCTCTATCCCGAGCGCGGCGCGAGCCTCGCCGTCCCCGACGGCGCGCCGAGCGCGACCCGTTACCTCTCGGACGCGCTCGAGCTCACCGGCGCGGGCCTCGAGCGGATCGTCGTCGTGCTGTCGGACAGGCCCATCGACGTCGACGCCGCCGCCGGCGCCGCACGCGACGCCTTTCGCAAGGCGGGAGGCGACGTTTCGCGCATGCCTCGCCTCGGCCTGCCGGGCGAGGAGTTCTCGAGGACGTTCGTCAAGCCGTAGCGCTCATGCGCGCCGTCCGAGCCCTCGCGATCCTGCTTCCGCTGCTGGCGGCGCCCGCCGCCCGCGCGGAGGGGCTGCACCGCTATGCGATCGTGGCCGGCAACGACACCGGCGGCGGCGACACGCGGCCGCTCCTCTACGCGAGCGCCGACGCGCGCAAGGTCCACGACATCCTGACCCGCCTGGGCGGCGTGCGGCCGGAGGACGCGACGCTGCTGATCGGCGCGCGGGCCCCCGATCTGCTCGAGGCGCTCGCCCGCGTCGGGCGCGCGGCGGCTGACGCCGCCCACCGCGGCGAGCACACCGCTCTCTTCTTCTACTTCTCGGGCCACGCCAAGGATGGCTCGCTCCGCCTCGGTGACAGCCGCATCGGCGTCGAGGCCATCAAGAGCTTGATCGCGACCGCCCCCGTCGACGTGCGCGTCGCCATCATCGACTCGTGCAAGTCGGGCGCGCTCACGCGCACGAAGGGGGCCCGCCACGCGCCGGCCTTCGAGATCCAATCCGACACTGGCGCGCGCGACGCAAAGGGCCTCGTCATCCTCACCTCCAGCACGTCCGACGAGGACTCGCAGGAGTCGGACGCCATCGGCGGCAGCTACTTCTCGCACCACCTCGCGAGCGGCATGCTGGGCGGCGCCGACCGCTCCGGCGACGGGCGCGTCACGCTGTTCGAGGCCTACGCCTACGCCTACGACCGGACCGTCGCCGACACCGCCGACAGCGCCGCCGGCGCGCAGCACCCGACGTTCAGCTACGACCTGGCGGGTAACGGCGACCTCGTCCTCACCGACGTCGCCGTCCGCCACGAGGGGATCTACATCCCGCGCGACGCGCCCGGCGGCGTCTACTACCTCGTCGACGGCCGGGGGTTCGTGGCCGCGGAGATCGCCAAGACCGACGGCGTCGATCGCCGCGTGGCGCTCGCCCCCGGCCGTTACAAGGTCAAGCGCCGCCTCCCCGATCGCCTCCGCGTCGGCGAGATCGACGTCCCGGCGGGCCGTCTCGTCGCGCTCGAGGAGCGGCGGCTCGACGACGCGCCCTTCTCCGACGATCCGGTCAAGGGCGCGGCCCGCGTCGACCTCTCGGCGCGCTGGTCGCTCGGCGCCGGCGCCACCTACCAGTCGGTGTTCGCCGCCCCGAGCGGCGCCAGCCTCTTCCCCCCGACGCCCCTCGTCACCATCGACTTCGCCCTGCGCAACTTCCTCCGCCGCGACTGGGTGCTCGGCTTCGACATCGCGGCCGGCTCGACCAACGGCACCGTCGAGTCGGTTGGAGCCCCCTTCAAGTTCAGCGAGGCGTCGCTCGCGTCCTCCTTGACGGTCGAATGGCCGCTCCACCACTTCGTCCCCTACGTGGGTGGGCGGATCGCCTTCCTGCTCATGGGGCGCCGCTTCACCGACGACGCCTACCCCGCGCAGTTCTTCTCCACGCTGTCGCCCGGCCTGGTCGGCGGCGCCACCTACCAGCTCTCCCGCCACACCAGCGTGGCCGCCGGCGGGCGCTTGCACTACCTTCTCTACAACGTCGACGGGGACAAGTCCCTCGGCTACTGGGAGCTCGCCGCCATGGTGTCGTATGACCTTTAAGAGCTGCGCCTTCTCGCTCGCGGCTACCTTCGTGCTGGGCGTCCTCGGCGCCGGCTGCGGCAACTACTCGAACGAGGACCTCGAGTTCATGAACGCCGTCCCCGACCAGACGGACCTGGCGGCGAATCTGCCTGTCCGGTCGGCGCTGGCGACGGGTACGGAGGCGGAGCTCGCCAAGGACACGCACGACACGGTGAAGATCTTCAACGGCATCCTCGACAGCGTCCTCGGCGACGTGGAGGCCATCCGCGCGGTCCAGCCGACCGGCCGCGGCCCCGACAGCCGGACCTGGGGTCCGTTCCCCGACACGAACCCCCTCCAGACCGCCTGGGAGTGGCAGTTCGCCATGCAGCGCGAGGCGGACGGATCGTTCAGCTACGCGTTCAACCTCGAGCCGCTGGGGGCCGGCGGCAGCGCCTGGCTGTCGCTCATCACCGGAAACTTCACCCCCTCGCCAGGCGTGCGCCGCGGCGCCGGCTCGTTCACGCTCACGACCGCCGCGCTGCGTGCCGCCGGGTTCCCCTTCGACCCCGGCCTCGGCAAGCTCGACACGCTGATGGTGACCTACCAGACGAAGGACTTTCCCATCAGCGTGGTCATGGACCTCGTCAGCTTCCCGAACTACCCGACGGACCTCGTGACGACGAACTCCGTTCACTACGAGTACGGCGCCCAGGCGGACGGCTCGGGGGCGATGAAGTTCACGATGACCGGCAACCTCATCCCCATCACGTCGGCCATCGAGGTCGTGCAGGTCACCAGCCAGTGGCTCGCGTCGGGCGCCGGTCGCGCCGACCTCACGGTCCTTCAAGGGGACGGCGCGGGGATGATGCAGAGCGAGTGCTGGGACACGTCATTCAACGCGACGTATAACAGCAAGCCCTGGTCTCCCTCGGAAGACCTCAACGACCCTTCGTTTTGCCCCGCCATTCCGGTTCTCTAGCTCAACCACTTACGTCTACCCTAGACCCTAGGTGCGATGTTGTCGTACCATGGTCTTCCGCATCGACACGCGGGGAAGAAGGGTTTCACCTTGGCAGAGCATTTTCGCCGAATCGATCCGCGATATGACCGCCAGCTGGAGATCGAAGTGCAGTTCGAAGGCAAGAAGCAGATCTCCCAGACCCGCAACATCTCCCTCGGCGGCCTCTACCTCGAATCGGCCACCGCCCTCCCCATCGGCACCACGGTGCAGCTCCGCTTCCAGCTCCCCACGCAACCCGAGCCCGTCGAGGTGGCCGGCGACGTGCGCTGGGTCATCAAGCAAGAAGGCCCGAACGACAAGAACGGCGTCGGCATCCGTTTCCAAGGGCTGCGCGCCCGCGACGTCTGGGCGCTGAACCGCTACTTCCAGAGCAGCTGAGCCGCGCGTCACAGCCGAGCGTCGCGGCCGCGCCATCACGGCCACGATCGGGCGGTGGGCGCGGCGGCGAGCTGCGCTATCATGAGGCGTTTGAGCTTGCGCGCCCCCATTGCCGTCCCCGTGGAGATCCGCGCGCCCGCGCGGCGCGTCTTCCGGCTCGCGGCCGACGTCGGTGAGGACGGCTTGCGCCTCCAGGGCACGGCGCCGTTCGAGCCCGGGCGCCCGGTCGACGTCCGCTTCGCGCTCCCCGACGGCGAGACGCTGGCGTTGCGGGCGCGCGTCGGGGGCGACCCGCCCGACGGCGACCGCCTGGACTTCCTGGACCCGCCGGCCGAGGCGCGCGTCGCGCTCCGCCGGTACGCCCACGAACGCTTGGGGTTGCCAGCGTGAGCGGCGGGCGGTTCGAACGGCTCGAGGCGCTCGACCGCAAGGCGGCCGAGGCGGGCGGCGCGGAGCGCGTCGACCGCCAGCACAAGGCCGGCAAGCTGACCGCGCGCGAGCGCATCGATCTGTTTTGCGATCCCGGGAGCTTCGTCGAGCTCGATCGGCTGGTCACGCACCGCGCGACCGACTTCGGCCTCGGCGACAACAAGCCGCTCGGCGACGGCGTCGTCACCGGGTACGGGACGGTGCACGGGCGGACGGTGTTCCTGTTCGCGCAGGACTTCACCGTGTTTGGCGGCTCGCTCGCGGAGGCGCACGCCCGCAAGATCTGCAAGATCATGGACCTCGCGCTCAGGGCCGGCGCGCCGATCGTCGGCCTGTGCGATTCAGGCGGCGCGCGCATCCAGGAGGGCGTCGTGTCGCTGGCCGGCTACGCCGACATCTTCCTGCGCAACACGCTGGCCTCGGGCGTGGTGCCGCAGCTGTCGGCGGTGCTGGGGCCCTGCGCGGGGGGGGCGGTCTACTCGCCGGCCATCACCGACTTCGTGTTCATGGTCGAGGCCTCGAGCCACATGTTCATCACCGGCCCCGAGGTGATCCGCGCCGTCACGCACGAAGAGGTGACGAAGGAAGAGCTCGGCGGCGCGGCGGCCTGCGTCCGCTCCGGCGTCGCCCACCGCGCCTTCCCCGACGAGCCGTCCTGCCTCGAGGGGCTGCGGACGCTGCTCGGGTTCCTGCCGCAGAACAACCGCGAGGACCCGCCGCGGCTGCCGACCAAGGACCGCGCCGACCGCGCGGACGCCGGGCTCGACGAGCTCGTGCCGCTCGAGCCGTCGAAGCCCTACGACATGCACGCGCTGCTCGCGCGCGTCGTCGACGACGGGCTTCTCTACGAGATCCAGGCGGAGCACGCGCGGAACATCATCGTCGCCTTCGCGCGGCTCGACGGGCGGCCGGTGGGCCTGGTGGCCAACCAACCCGCGCACCTCGCCGGCTGCTTGGACATCGACGCCTCGGTGAAGGCCGCGCGCTTCGTCCGCTTCTGCGACTGCTTCAACCTTCCGCTCGTCACCTTCGTCGACGTTCCCGGCTTCCTTCCGGGCACGGCGCAGGAGTGGGGCGGCATCATCCGCCACGGCGCCAAGCTGCTCTACGCGTTCGCCGAGGCCACGGTGCCGAAGCTGACCGTCATCACGCGCAAGGCCTACGGCGGCGCCTACGACGTCATGTCGTCGAAGCACATCCGCGGCGATCTGTCGTTCGCCTTCCCGACGGCGGAGATCGCGGTCATGGGGCCGGAGGGGGCCGTCAACATCGTGTTCCGCGACGAGCTAGCCAAAGCCGGTGCGGACGCGGAGGCCGCGCGCGCCCGCCTGGTCGCCGAGTACCGCGACAAGCTGGCCAACCCGTTCGTCGCCGCCTCGCTCGGCTACGTCGACGAGGTCATTCGCCCCCGTGAGACGCGCGCCAAGCTCTGCAGCGCGCTCGCCGCCCTGGCCAACAAGCGCGACACGAACCCGCCCAAGAAACACGGCAACATTCCGCTCTAGGAAGCACCACGTGAACGGAACACCCTCGAACACCGCGCTGTTGTTTGGCTGCCTCGTGGCGGGCGCGGCCGGCTGCGCGACGGCGCCGCCGCCGATCACCAAGATCGTGAACGGGCGGATCGTGCTCACGCGCGCGGTCGGCCCCGAGGCGTACGAGCACGTGGCGCGGGCGCAGCTCTACGAAGAGGAGGAGCGCTGGCAGGAGGCGGCCGACGAGCTGCAGCGCGCGCTGCCGTTCGATCCCGACGCCGCCGAGGTGCGCGCGGAGCTGGCCGAGCTGTTCGTCCGGCTCGGGCGACTCGACGACGCGGCCGAGGAGGTGGCGCGCTCGCTCGAGATCGGGCCGAGCATCGAAGGGTACCTCGCCGAGGCCCACCTCGCGGAGACGCAGCCGGACGAGGCGCGGCGGGCGCGGGCCGTCCCGGCGCTGCGCGAGGCCGCCACGCTGGCGCTCGAGGGAGACGATCCGGAGGCGATCGAGCGCGCGCACCTCGAGCTCTCCGACGCGCAGGTGGTGGCGCTCGACCTCCCGGGCGCGCTCGACACGCTCCGTCGGCTGGTCCACGCCGATCCCGAGACGCTGCGCGGGCGGGTCCAGCTCGCGGCGGTGGCCTGGCCGATCGGCGGCTTCGACGAGGCGCGGACCGCCGCCACCGAGGCGCTCGACCTCGAGCCCAACGACGTCGAGGCCCGCATCCTGCTCGGCGAGCTGGAGATCGCCACCGGCCGGATCGACGCCGCCAAGACCAGCTTCCGGGCGGCCATCGACAGGGCCGACGCCCCGCTCGAGATCGCGGACGCCTACGCCGGCTGGCTCACGCTGCGCGGCGACAAAGCCGAGGCCGAAGAGCTCGCCGACCGCCTGACCGCCGACGCCGGCAACCCGGACACGCTCGCCCTGGCGAGCGGCCTCGAGTGCACGGTCAAGCGCCCGGCCCGCGCGCTGGTGTTCGCCGAGCGCGCACAGGCGCTGGGCGCCGGCGCGGGACGGACCGCGCTGCTCGTGGGCGCGGCGCGCGCCGCGAAGGACGATCAGGCGGGCGCCATCAAGAGCTACCTCGGGGTCGCCAAGAGCGACCCGTCCTATTTCGAGTCGCGCGTCCGCGCCGCGGACGTCCTGCGCGACCAGGGGAAGCTCGACGACGCCGACCGCGCGCTGGACGAAGCCGCCGGCGCCGCCGCCGACGCCGACCACGTCATCGCGGTCGCGATCGCCCGCAGCCGCGTCGACGAGAAGCGGGGTGACGCCGCGCGCGCGGGCCGGCGCCTCGACGAGGCGTTGGGCAAGAGCCCCGACGACGCGCGGCTCGTGCTCGCGCGCGCGGCCGTGGACGAACGGTGGGGCGACTGGCGGCGCGCGCTCGCCCGCACCGACACGCTGCTCGCGCGGCAGCCGCGCAACGTCGAGGCCCTGAACTTCGCCGGCTTCGTGGCCGTCGATCACGCGGTGCCCGGCGCGTCCGCCGACCACGCCGCCCCCCCGGCGCCCACCGGGCCGCCCACCGCCTCGGCGGATCTGACGCGCGCGATCCATCGGCTGCAGGCGGCGGTGGCGCTCTCCCCGGGCTCCGGCGGGATCGTCGACAGCCTGGGGTGGGCCTACTTCCGGATGGGCGATCTCCCGCACGCCGACCTGTTTCTCGAGCAGGCCGGGCGGCTCGAGCCCGGTGACCCGGAGATCCTGAGCCACCTCGGCGACCTGTACGCGCGCCGCCTCGAGCGCGCTCGCGCGCTCGCCACCTACCGCCGCGCCCTCGGGCTCAAGCCGAGCGACCGCGTCGCGCACGATCTCGGCGAGCGCATCCGGACGCTCGAAGCCAAGAGCGCCGCCGGCCGCTAAAAGCAGGCGCGCCGGGTCTAGCCCGCGTTGGCGAGCAGCTCACGCACGACCGCGCTCGCGTCGGACGGTCGCTGAGCGGGGTCCGCGTGCAGGCACGCGGCGCAGAGGTCGAACAGGCGCTCTCCCGCCGCCCCGGGAGCGGCCTCCGCGATGCGGACCACCTCCCGCCCGGCGGACGCCACGCCCCACATGGGGCGGCGCCCGTAGAGGAGCTCGTGCAGGATGACGCCCAGCTGCCAGACGTCCGAGGCGTAGCTCACCTTCCCCCCGTCGAGCACCTCGGGCGCGATGTAGTTGGGCGTGCCGGCGACGACCGTGGTGAGCCCAGGACGATCGACGGCCAGGCCGAAGTCGGTGATCGCCAGCCGCCCGCCCGCAAAGCGCAGGATGTTCTGGGGGGTGAGGTCGCGATGCACGATGCCGGCCTCGTGGACGGCGACCAGGCCGAACACGATGGCCTTGGCGTCCGCGAGCCGCTCCGGCCAGGGCTTGGGCGGCGCCCCGGAGCGCAGCTCGCGGTGGAGGCTCCCGCCCGTGGCCAGCTCCATGGTCAAAAAGCAGCTGTCCTCGATCCGGCCGAAGCTCATGACCCGGCAGACGTTGGGGTGGGCGATGGCGCGGGCAAGCCGCACCTCGCGCGCCATCCGCTCGACCCAGCGCGGGTTCTGCGACAGGTCGGGTCGGAGCAGCTTGAGCGCGATCGGCTCGGCGACCGCCTCGTCGATGGCCGAGAACACGAAGCTCATCCCGCCCGCGCCGAGCAGCGGCCCGATCCGGTAGCGGCCGGCCAGGAGCTGCCCGGGTTGCGGCAGCACCATCCCCGCGGGAGCGCCGGGCTCGGTGGACGGCGTGGGGGGCGTGGAGGTGCCCGACGGCGCGGGCGAAGGGACCGGCATCAGCCGCGTGACCCGCGTGAGCGCGCTCATCTTGAGATCCTCGAGCACGCGGTGCTCGCGCAGATCGCGGAGCGCGCCGACGAGGTGGACGCCGCCGACGCCGATCGCCGCCGCGAGCACCACCGCGGGCCAGCCCGTCCCGGGGATGAGCCAGGAGAGGAGCGCCGCCGCCGCGCCGAGGAGGAGCGCGCGCCGCCAGCGCGACGGCTCGACCCAGCTCACTTGATAGACGCAGCGATCGCCGCCGGTGGTCATGCACTCCTGCTCCGTCACCACCGCGAGCGGCAGGTTCCAGATCGTGGGGCCCGCCGCGATCTGCGCCCGCCGGACCCGGCAGATGAGCGGCGACCGCTCGCGCAGCTCCTCGCGCATCGGCCGGTAGGTGATGGTGGCCCGGTTGCGAGCGATCTCCACGACCTGGACGTCGTTGGCGTGGTTGAGGAGCCTGACCAGCGACGGCATGCGGCCGTAGCCGACGCGCGGCGACCCGAACGCGCGCACGAACGGGTAGAGCAGCCCCATGGTCTTCGGCGCGTAGCTGTCGCGCAGGGTCTTGTCGATGATGGTGTCGATGCCGACCTTCTCCGCCAGCCATTCGACCAGCGCCTCGCAGAAGCGGAGCGAGACCCAGCCCGACTCGTTGCGCAGCGCCTCCGTCCCGGTGTGCCAGGCGGCGAGGAACGCGGAGACCTCCGCGGGGGGGACACGCGCCTCGGCGAGATCGAGCAGCGGGACCAGGAACCGGCAGCTCAGCTCGGGGCTGGAGCTGGCGACGGTGGGCGTTGACAGCTCGGGAGCGCCGCGGAGCGGCACCGGCGTCCCCCCCCGGCGCGCCGCGGACGAGCTCGCCGCCGCGAAGGCCAGCGACAGCCGCTCTTGGCAGCCGTCGCAGCCGCGGACGTGGGACTCGATGAGGGCAATCTCCTCGGAGGCGAGGCGCCCTTCGACGAACCCCAGCAGTGTCTCCTCGTCAAGGCAGGCGGTCGGACCCACGCAAAATGGGATGATGAAACACGGGGGGCGGCCCGTGCTAGCGTTTCGATCGTCGATGCCCCCACTCGCCGACACCTATCTCGGGGCCCTGCCGCCGGACCCCGCCCGGACCGATCCGAGCCGCGAGGCGCTCGAGGAGGCCCTGGCGGCGCTGTGCGCCCGCGGGCGCGCCGCCCACCCAGGCCTCGCCGTCACGGACGACGAGTTCGTGCGCCACCTCGGCCGGTGCGGGACGTCGCTCGCCGCGGGGGGCGCGAGCGCCGCCGCCGAGGATCTCTTCCTCGCCTGCGCCGCCGTCGCGGGCGTCGCCGGCGCGGTCGACAGGCTCCGCGCCGATCACCGCGCCGCGATCTCCGGGTACCTGCGGGCCATCGACAAGCTGGAGATCTCCATGGATGAGGTCGAGCAGCGCCTCTGGGAGGTCCTCATCGTCGGCAGCGCCGGGACGCCGCCCAAGCTGCTGTCGTACTCCGGGCGCGGGAGCCTAGCCGGGTTCGTGGGGATCCTGGCGCAGCGGATCGCCCTCGACGGCGGCCGCCAGCGCGGGGCCGAAGCGCGCGCCAAGGCGAAGATGGCCGCGGAGGTGAACGCCGTCGCGGGCGACGCGGAGCTGGCCTTCATCAAGCTCCGGTACAAGGACGGCTTCGAGCAGGCGATCCGCGACGCCCTCGCCGAGCTCGACGATCGCGAGCGGATGATCCTCCGCATGCACACCATCGACGGCGTCACGCTCGACCGGATCGCGCGCGTCTACGGCGTCACCCAGCCGACGATCTCGCGCTGGCTGTCCGACGCGCGCGCCCGCGTGTTCGCCGAGACGCGCCGGCTCTTGCGCGAGCGGCTGCAGGTCTCGGAGGCCGAGTTCGATTCCATCGCCGACCTGGTGGTGAGCCAGATCGACGTCAACGTCTCGCACATCCTGCGTACCTAGACGCCCGGACGACGAGACGCGGTCCTCCTCGCTCGCGGGCCCCACGCCCATCCGATTGCAAACAACCTGTTAACGTTCTTCATTACGAGCTCCCCTACATTTTCCGGGCGTGCGGAATCCGTCACACGCGGGCCCAGTTCCCAAAACGGCACGGTCGCCGTCGCGTCGCGCGGAACGTAGCACGGCCCAGCGCGGCAATCGGCGACGGCAACCGGCAGCTCATCGGTCCGGCGATCGACCACCTAGATCGCCGGACGGGCGCAAGGTATCGTCGGCGGCCGTGACCGATCTACGTAACTTGAGGGGGATCCGCTGGCTCGCGCTCGTCGCCGCGCTCGGCGTCGGGCTGTTGGCGGCGGAGGCGCGCGCGGCGACCGATCCGCGCGAGATCACCGCGCGCGAGCACTTCGTCGCCGGACGCTACCAGCAGGCGCTGGACCTGTTCGCGAAGCTCTACTCGGAGACGCTGCACCCGGTGTATCTGCGGAACATCGGGCGCTGCTACCAGAACCTCGGCGAGCCCGATCGAGCGATCAGCAGCTTTCACGACTACCTCCGGAAGGCGAAGGGAATCACCGCCGAGGAGCGCGGCGAGATCGACGGCTACATCCGAGAGATGGAGGAGCTGAAACGCCAGCACGAGTCGGAGGCGGCGGCCTCCGGGGCCAAGCCGGCGCCCGCCGCCAACCCCTCGCCGCCCGTCCAGCCGCTCGCCTTGGCGGCGCCCCCGCCCGCGTCGTCGCCCAAGGGGGACACCAACGTGTCGGTCGTCGTGTCGACGAGCCCCACGACGGCGCCTCAGGCCGAGTCATCCCCGATCTACACGCGCTGGTGGTTCTGGGCCGCCGTTGTCGGCGTGGCGGCGGCCGGCGTCGGCATCGCCGCAGCGGCCGGCGCCTTCAATCGCACGCAGGACGCCTCTTGCCCGATGGGGTTCAATTGCGGTCCGTAGCGCGCAAGGCGGGTCTCGCGGCGGCAGGCGCGGTGTTGCTCGCGTCGGGCCTCGCCTGCACCGTGAAGGGGCGGTCCCTCGTCCTGGTCGACGTGACGAGCGACGTGACGATGCTGGGAACGGTCCGCGTCGTCGTCGCCCAGGGAACGCTGCCCGTCGGCAGCGTCAGCCGGACCTGGGACGGTTCGTCCCCGACGCCGCTCAAAGTGGGCGTCTACCTGGACAAGGACGTCACGGGCTCCGTCAACGTCATCGCCTGCGGTGAGCAGGGCAGCTCGGTCGTGGCGGCGGGCAGCAGCGCGAACCCGGTCG
>Ga0306922_10003383_pt1 | contig 14899 bp, 16 predicted proteins | sample sta12Cox44000082_FD_203758 | JGI IMG/M metagenome (GOLD analysis project Ga0306922, IMG submission 203758) | Lab enrichment of tropical soil microbial communities from Luquillo Experimental Forest, Puerto Rico - statoxic.12C.oxic.44.000.082 (v2)... | ecosystem: Environmental > Terrestrial >... | reverse complement strand
ATGGGTTCAAGCCATTACGGCCCATACATCATCGCATCATCTGCGCTTTGTCGCCAATAAATTTTGCTCACAAGCGGCAATGAGTCCGTTCGTAAGGGACTAATGTCAACAGGCCCTCGGAAAGGCACAAGATTTGTGCCTAAATATGTATCCGGCGCAGCCCATGCAGTCGGCGCAACATTCTACCTGGTCGGCGCGGATTGCGATCGACGGCCAGTGACAGCAAGCTTTGAACTGCCAAGTAGTAAGTTACCCAAAGATCGCTTTGACAATGCGCAAGGCATTATCCAAAGAGTCGGTGCCCGGGGTATCTATGCGGCTCGGGCGCTCTTGCGGCGCAACGACACTGAGTCCAAGTATGAGATAGGTACCTTCACAATGGAAAGTGCAACTGAACGAAACTTGGATAGTGTCATAGACGATATCGCTGTCCTTACCGCCGCGATCGATAATTCCGCCGAGTCATTGCCCCTGTACCTTGCCCCAGACCACGGATACGGTGGTTTCTAGAATTGAGTACCTCTTAATTCTGAATAGGTTAAATCTCCTGACAGGTGCCCCTGTTGTTGAAGAGATGCGCGAGGCCTCCTCCAACGAAGCCAATTTCGTAGAACCGCCTGTGCGACAATCAGGATGGGAATGCCGAAGGCGATACCAACGAACCACACTGCATTCGGCATTTTTGAGCCTCCTCCCCTTTCGAGGCCTCATCATATCACTGAGGTCAGTCAACAGACCGTCACCATCACAAATCTTCAGTTTTGCCACACCCCGATTATCGTTGTTGCGGCAACAGGGCGGCGGTGCGAATCTGTTCGGAGGTCTGTGTATGGTGTCGGGACAGCGTTCTACGCGATCGAAGCAGATCGGGTGCAGCTGCCCCTTTCGAGAGCTTCGACAGGGCCGAGAGCTACTACGCGACCCTCTTGCATGAAGTGACGCACTGGACGCGGCATCCCTCGCGCATGGGCCGCGAATTCCGGCGCAAGCGCTGGGGCGATGAAGGTTATGCCGCTGAGGAGCTGGTCGCTGAGCTGGGTGCCGCCTATCTTTGTGCCGATCTCGGCATCACGCCCGAGCCGCGCGAGGATCACGGATCACGCGAGCTACATCGCCAACTGGCTCTCGGTCTTGAAGAACGAAGAACGACAGGCGCCATCTTCACGGCCGCCGCTCATGCGCAGCGCGCGGCCGATTATCAGCACGGGCTGTGCCGGAACGACCGGTGCGGCAAAGAATTACATTACGTTACCGCCACGGGCGTCAAGGCAACATCCTTTACTTCGGGGGCGGCGTCTAGCTGCTCTAACTTAGTGAACTCAATGATGCCAGATGTCGGCAGGTCCTCAGCAGGCGTAACGTCCTTCGATATGATGAAATCCTTTTTCGCGCGTGCGAAGGTGCCGTCGAGATCGTACCACACACCCGACAAGCGTACCGGACGCTCACGATCGAATTCTATCTCCGTATGCACGAACACCTGTCCTTCGACAATCCGACCGGACTTCATTTCTAAATGCGGTTTGTAATATAAATCTAAATTGGCTGGGTCTTTCGCCGGCCATATGCTGACGGCGCGGACTGTCAGCTGATCTTTTTGCCAGAAAGGACCATCTCGCACATTCAGCCGGACAACTAATTTGTATGTGTCCTTGTCAACGTCGAATAAAGCGTGGTCAATAGGCCGCGATTCGATAATCTTGCCTTCATCGTCGTAATTCCATGACCTGAATTCTATTTCCCAGTATCCAGCAAGCTTTTTTCTGAAACCGGACAACATGTCTTCGTTCCGCAGTTTCTGCATATTGGTCTCTCGGAAAGACAGAAGCACTGAAATCGCCGCAACGGTAGCCAATAAGACGAAGAATTCGGCAACGAACCGTGGGCCATGAGCTACAATTGGAATGTAGTGATCTCCTGGCGTCAGCGCGCCGAGAAATATCATTGTAATGTATGTCGCTAAAAGAGAACTGACAAAACCGACGGTTAAAGCATATCCTATAGTCTTCGCTGTCAATGTTTCGATTAGCGTCTCTACAGCTTTTTCTGCAGTTTTTTCAGCGATTGCCATCTGTGTTTTTGGCAAGATTGCAAGTATCTCCCGTTGCCAACGGACAAGTGTGAACTCGCTCACACAGGGCGATATTTTTTGGGCTCACGACGATCATGGATCATGGCTGGCGTTGCCGTTTAGGCCGCCTATTCCGCTCCCGTTGACCGTTGCCAGCAGTTGGGTGCGCCCCCTCCCCTGCCCGTTTCAGCACCCTGCGCCGGAATTCCGTCGCCGTGTCATCTCGCCTCTTTCCACGTTGCCCTTTGCCGCCGCCGGTGCCTTTCGATCTGTCGCGGATCCTGGATCGCACCCCAGCGCTTCAGGGCAAGGTCTTGACGACCTCGGCGCGGTGTCCCCGACTTTCGGCCGCTTTGCGTCCTGCCAAGCCGGGTGATCCCCCTCCGCGCCTCGCCCTTCCGCCGCCTGGGCCCCGCGCTCCGATAGGACCGCATCGAGGCCCCGCGGCCTCCAATCAAAATCACTCCGCCCAAGTTCCTCCCTCTAAGTCTAGCCCATATGCTCCCTTGGCTACCGCAATAAACTGGTTCAACGTTTCTGCATATTCCTTTCGACAAAATTCGGAATCGCCAACGATAAACAGAAACCCCAACTTCCCCGCTCGATAATAAATTCCAATGCCGCGTTTGTTAGAATTGGACGCGAGGACTGTAAAACCTGACTTTCCCTCCCATGGCCATATTGATACTTCGGCTGATTGTAGATATTCCAGCTTTCCCGAAACCCTCGCGTCAACAACTCGGATAACACAGCCGCAGATCGCTCCAACGGAGCTCTCTCGTCGCCGTTGCCGAGTCAACTCCTCCAGAGCATTCGATATCTCTCCGAACTCGATTTCGCCTTCGCTCTCGATTAGGGGGGTCTCGAGAAGGTGCCATCAGGCTGCTGCACGTGCTGTATCTTCGGAGAGCAATGAGGACGCCTCAGTTCCGTCATACGTTTATATTCGACAGAGATCGCCAATGTAGGCGCGATCACAGTAGCGCACTCCCTCGTGTGTTACGTGCGCTAGCTTCCTTCCCTCTGGGGTAAGCTGCAAGACAAGGAAATCACAATTTGGTGGTGTTTGGCTTTCCTCAGTAAGTAATTGTTTGTAGGTCTCGAAGAGCCGCTCGCCTACCTTTGTTCTCGGGTGTACTCTTAGCTCCGGGTCCAGATTGTTGATTAGTTTGAGCGATGCCGCAACATTGCCCGCGAACGCTATAGCGGTGTTAGGATTTAGAATCTGTATCTCCAATACGTGAGATTCGGCGTTTACGAGCCTGTCAACACCTTTGAGGTCATACTCAAAGGTTAGGAGCGTATCAGCGACCAGAACCCGGTATCCGAGGTCACTCTTCCTACGACAAGGGTCATTGCCTTCTCGTCACGCGTTTTCGGCGGGACTTGGCCCGCCCGAATATTTCACCGGCTGCGCTGCGCCGGATACCCAAATCTAGCCAGCAGGGGCCTCGTCGTCACAGTCGCGAAATCGTGCTCTTGCCCACGCCGTAGCTGCGCGCGAGTTCGGCAAGCGTAGCACCCTCAGCCCGTCGCCGCCGGGCTTCGGCCTGCTGCGCGTCAGTGAGTTTCGGGGGTCGGCCCATGCGTTGCCCGCGCTTCTGCGCCGGCTGCGTCCCTCCTCGGTGCGGATACGGATCAGATCGCGCTCCACGTCGGCCAAACCGCCGAGTACGGCAATCATCAAGCGCCCGGTGCTGGTGCCGGTGTCGGCCCACGGCTCGGCGAGCGAACGGAATTGAGCCTTGACGTCCACGATCTGCTTGACGATGGCGAACAGGTCAAAGGTGCTGTGCGCGAGGCGGTCAATACGCGTCACCGTCACCACGTCGCCGGGTGCAAGGCCCTTGAGCATTTTGAGAAGCTCGCGCCGGTCGCTGCGCGCGCTCGTCACCTTCTCGCGGAAAATCTTAGTACAGCCCGCGCCGCGAAGCTGCTCAAGCTGGGCGCCGAGCGTCTGGCCATAGGTGCTGACGCGGGCATAGCCGAAACGGCGGTTTTGCGGGTGAGTTTTGGTCATATCTGACGGTAAGCGTAACCCCTGATCGGGCAGGGGCAAGGAATTTTCCCGGAAATCTTTATTTCTGGAAATAAGACCCCTCGGAGTCAGCAGGGTCTAAAAGCGAGCTGCCCGGCGGTCTGAAAGGCAGTACAATCGGTCACATACTATCCAACTTACTGGAACGTAGTGTTGTCAGGCCAGGGCGGCGGAGAGGTCGTGCAGACCACGGCTGAAAAACCGGGCATCTTTATCTCATATGCCCGTTCGGATAGCAGCGCGTTGGCCGAAGAACTGGTGGAGGGCCTTGAGCTCGCGGGTTTCAGACCTTTTCTGGATCGTCACGACATCGCTGCCGCCGAGGACTGGGAGGCGCGGCTTGGCGCGCTGATCGTCGGCGCCGACACAGTCGTCTTCATCCTCTCACCCGCCGCGGTCAGGTCCAAGCGCTGTGTGTGGGAGGTTGAGCGCGCCGCTGAATTGGGCAAACGGCTGATCCCGGTCCAGGGAGCGCCTGTGCCCGAGGCAGAGGTGCCGGAGCGGCTGCGACGCCTCCAGTACATCATCTTTCGCAACGGCCAGTCTGTCATGAAGCCGCTCGCCGAACTAGCGGAGTCACTGCGGCGGGATGTCGAATGGATCCGCGAGCATACGCGCCTGAGCGAGGCCGCCGCGCGCTGGCAGGCAAGAGACCGAGGGACAGGGGCAGGCAACGATCTGCTGCTGCGCGGCGACGAATTGGCCGACGCCAAGGAATGGATCGCACGGCGCAAGGAAGACGCGCCCGAGATCACAGCGCTGCTTACGTCGTTTCTGACAGCAAGCGATGAGAGAGAACGCGAAAGCCTTGCCGAGCGTGAACGCCTCGTCGCCGAGCGCGAGCTTGCCCAGCACAATGTCAGGCGAGTTCAGCGGCGTTGGTCCGCGATCCTGATGGGACTGGGTATCGTGGTTGTGCTTGGCACAGCGGCAGGGCTGTGGTCCGTGTTCAACGGCTGGCGTGACCTGATGACCACTCGTTCGCAGTTCCTCGCCGGGATTGTCGATCAACAAACCGGCAACGGTGATCATGTAGGCGCCATCCTGGTTGGCCTTGACGCGATTCCGGACGCGACCAGCGAAAGTATTCGTCAGCGTGTGTTGAGGCCGGAAATGTCAGCCGTAAACGCGCTCGACGGCGCGTGGCGTAACTGGTCGTCGGGTTGGGGCGAACGGTCGGTTTTCCAGGGACACACGGCTCCCGTCCGGGCTGTTGCGTTCTTGCCCGATGGCACGCGCGTCCTCACCGGCTCAGAGGACAACACAGCGCGGCTGTGGGACCCGGCCACCGGCAAGGTCTTGGCGACCCTCGACGGAGAGGGCGTCGCGTTCTCGCCCGACGGCAAGCGTGTCCTCACCCGCTCCTCTGACGGCTCGGCGCGGCTGTGGGACGTGGCCACCGGCAAGGCCGTGGCGACCCTCGCCGGACACACGGATCGCATCACGGCCGTCGCGTTCTCGCGTGACGGCACGCACGTGCTGACCGGCTCCAAGGACAACACGGCGCGCCTCTGGGACGCGGCCACCGGTAAGGTCATGGCGACCCTCGCCGGACACACGGATTCTATCTTGGCCGTTGCGTTCTCGCCCGACGGCGCGCGGGTCCTCACCAGCTCTCAGGACTACACGGCGCGGGTATGGGACCCGGTCACCGGCAGGGCCGTGGCAGCCCTCGCCGGACATACGTATTTCGTCACCGCCGTTGCGTTCTCGCCCGACGGTAGACGTGTCCTTACCGGCTCATTAGACGACACGGCGCGCCTGTGGGACGCGGCCACCGGCCAGACCGTGGCAGCCCTCGCTGGACACACGGATTCCGTCACAGCTGTCGCGTTCTCGCCCGACGGCACGCGCGTGCTGACCGGCTCCGAGGACAACACGGCGCGCCTCTGGGACGCGGCCACCGGCAAGGCCGTGGCGACCCTCGCCGGACACACGGGTTTCGTCACGGCCGTCGCGTTCTCGCCGGACGGCACGCGCGTCCTCACTGGCTTCGGGGACAACACGGCGCGCCTGTGGGACGCGGCCACCGGCAAGGCCGTGGCGACTCTCGCCGGACACACGAGTACCGTCATGGCCGTCGGATTCTCGCCCGATGGCAAGCGCGTTCTCACCGGCTCCTGGGACAAGACGGCGCGGCTGTGGGACGCGGCCACCGGCGTGGCGACCCTCGCCGGACACACGGGTTTCGTCACGGCCGTCGCGTTCTCCCCGGACGGCAACCGCGTCCTCACCGGCTCCTGGGACAAGACGGCGCGGCTGTGGGACGTGTCCACCGGCCAGACCGTCGCAGCCCTCGCTGGACACACGGATTCCGTCACAGCTGTCGCGTTCTCGCCCGACGGCACGCGCGTCCTTACCGGCTCCGAGGACAACACGGCGCGCCTGTGAGACGCGGCCACCGGCCAGCCCATGGCGACCTTCGCCGGACGCCCTGGTCGCGTCGAGGCAGTTGCGTTCTCACCCGACGGTACTCGCGTCCTAACCGGCTCCACGGACGGCACGGCGTGGCTGTGGGATGGGGCCACCAGCAAACTCGTGGCAACCCTCGCCGGACACACCAGTTACCTCCACGCCGCCGCGTTCTCGCCCGACGGCGCGCGCGTCCTCACCGGCTCGGAGGACAGCACGGCGCGCCTGTGGGACGCGGCTACCGGCAAGGCCGTGGCGGTCCTCGCCGGACACACGGGTCCCGTCGGGGCCGTCGCGTTCTCGCCCGACGGCACGCAGGTCCTCACCTCGGAGGGCTACTGGGTTCGCCTCTGGGACGTGGCCACCGGCAAGGCCGTGGCGACCCTCGAAAAAACGGGTCCTGTCGCGGCCGTCGCGTTCTCGCCCGACGGCACGCGCGTACTCACCGGCTCCGGCGACATTATGGCGCGCCTGTGGGACGCGGCCAGCGGCAAGGTCGTGGCGAGCCTCGCCGGACACACGGATTCCGTCACAGCTGTCGCGTTCTCGCCCGACGGCACGCGCGTCCTTACCGGCTCCCAGGACAACACGGCGCGGCTGTGGCCCGTATTCAAACACGTCCATGACCTTATCGACATCGTCAAGACCTCAGCGCCCCGCTGCCTGACACCGATGCAACGCGAGGCGTTCCATCTGGCCACCCCGCCACCACGATGGTGTTTTGAACGCGATCTGTGGCCCTTCGCCGATCATGGCCAGCCATATATCGGGGACGACAGCCCACCCTATGGCCCACCAACACTAACCTGGGATGAACGGCTGCTTGCGGCTTGGGATTCGATGGGTTCGTGGTTCAACAGACCTGTTGCAAAGCGAGAGAGCCAGTAGCACCGACACGTAGACTACCCGACTGAACACGCAGCAGAACGTCGAGACGGCTGAACTCCTGCTTGCTCATCGACAACACGGCCACGGTGCACCCCTCGGGACCCCAGAACCTGCGGGAGTGTCACCTCTATCTTGCAGACGGGTGTCATCTCTATATTGCGCTTACAGATTCTTGCCGCGTAACCGGCTTTCTGGAAAATCATTGACTGTCGCTTTCGGGCTGGCTGAAAATCCATGTGGCCGGTCGCTTCTGCGGCAATGCGCCATGGGGTCGACGCAGATAAAGCACAGACGTAGCAGAACAGCGGGGCAAGAATGGCTTTGATTCCACCAGTTTTCCAAAGTTTTAAAGCTGAGGGAGAAATCATCGGTGGGTTGATAGTAGCCTACGGTGAGCTAGAGATCGCTCTGTGCCGCTGTGTTGCCGAAGCAGTGAATAATCTCGACATGGTTGTCAAACCACTGTTTGGAAAGCGGCTAGGCGAGGCTCCACGAATAAACAAGGCTGTGTCTATTGGTTTACCTGCTTATCGTGCACTGGGGCTTGACGAGTTGTGCAGCGAAATAATTTGTGAAATGCACCATTGCAGAGAAATCAGGAATCAGTTTGCGCACTGTGTGTTCTATGAAGACCCACACAGGCAGGGACATCTATTATTTTCGAACGTAGAAGAGCGCGCGAGCCAAAGCGAGCACATAGTAGAGTTGACATCAGCATCGGTACCGGCGAAGCGAATTGCAGTGGAATTATTGAAAGAGCAAGAAACGTACTTTACGTATGTGTGGGGTAGGTTGAACGCATTGGAAAATAAAGCGCGAGTGCGAGCGGGGAAGCTTAAAGAAGAGACCTATACAGTTGAAAAAATGAATACGCCCGAAAGACATCTACAGCGGTAGAGTAACACGCTTATGCAAAATCACGGCTGGCTTCAGTCTTCGCTTTCTTCTTTGACCGGCGGTGTATCCATTAGACGCGCGCTCGTATCGGCTGCGGCGTGTCCGTGGTTTGGCGGGCAGCGGGGCAGGCATATAACCCTGAAATCAGTCTATAATCCCGGCGGGATGGCTTCTCGGGGAGCCTGAAATGTGGTGGTTTCTGCTTTTCGTCGGACCAATCATCCCGGTCGTAGCCGTCGTCGCCGTGGTCCTATGGCTCCGCATCGGTTGGGCTCGATGGCGATTTTACGGCTCCCCGTTTCGTAAGACTTTTCCGCAGCCGGACCCGAGGGTTGTTGCCTACAATCAACGCGTCTTGCAGTACCACAAGGAAGTCAACGCGCCGATGGCGCGCCACCCGAGGAATTGCAGGAGAAATGGCGACGTGAGTGGTTGATCTAGCCGCTGTCGGTGGGTAGCGACAATCAAACGGATCTTGCCCTGCGGGAACACCTAAAATTTCTCTCTCAGGCCACAGCCGAACATTCTCTATCCCGGAGAGCACCCATATCGATTTGAAAAGGGAGGGGGCGTTTTGGTATTATAATCATCATAAAGCCCGCGAAAGCCTCTAAACAAGGATAAATAAATGATGAAGTATCGGATGCGCATGTTCAGCTCAGGTAATTCAGAGCCGCGACTGTGGCAAACACACGATATTTTTGCTCAAGATGATGAGGCAGCAAAGATCGCTGCGCAGCAGCGATACGATGAACTTGTTGTGGAGTTGGTTCGATCCAAAGCCGACTTAACACTCGTAAATTTCTCCCTGTGCGGTGAAGGCGACCGTCTCGTGTGCGAGAACCCCACGTAGAGATCACCGCCTCTGCGGTTAGATGGCAAAGGCCATAGAAAGTGAAAGCTTAGCAGCGTGTGGAGAACAGCCGCTCGCGTTTGCTATCCTCGATCAGCTTTGTGGATTCTAAAGGCATGGATGAATTACCGCTCAGCCCATACGAAATCGCTCAGCAAGAACGGTCGAAACGAGATCAAAGGAAACAGACTGTAAATAATTCCAGCCCCCACGCGTGCTTTTATAGCCCTAACAGTGCTGTGCTTCGCCATTGGCTTGTTCCTGCTCGTATCCGCACTCGATCAGGGCCAGTCGGGGTGGCACTGGCATAGCGGCCCTTTGGCGGACACCAGCCCGGAGGTCATCTGGTGTTTAGGACTTGTAGCGATTGCCCTTCCGGTGCTCATGCTCGCCGGCTATGTGTTTTCCCGCTTGAGTGATGTCGCGCGCTTTGTCGTGCTCGTGATCGCCCGCCACGGAGCGCACCGGCTAATCAGGAAGCTCGACAGCTAAGCTTGACAAACTACATCTTGTGGTTCTGCGCCGTCCGAGGGCAGCTGCATGTCGGCATAAGTGATTCTGGAAAAATCGCACCATTGCGGAGTAGCGCACGGCGTGCTGTTCAACCGTCGCCTATTCGAAGTTGTCATCAGTGTCGTCATCATCTCCAGCAGCCGGCGTCGCGGCGGTCATCATCAGCGGCGCGCTGCTGCTCTTTGGTGTCGGCCTGGTCGTGCCGATGATGGGCGTAGTGGCCGGGGTCGCCGTGATGGTCGGGGTCAGCCTCGACCGGCTCAAGCTCCGGGTGGATGCTCTCGAACAGACCCCTCGGGTGGCCATTGCCGTGAAGGCGCCCGGCCGAGCGTCGTCAGACTGTCAGTCGTGAAATCGTGCTGCGACTGACATTATAGCTCTTCTAGCTGAGCGGGGATGCGCTCGGAGCCGCCAGCGCTGGCCCCGAGCGACATTCGCACCGAGACGGTTTGCTTAGCCGCCTAAGTAGTGGATGATCGCGAGTGCGACGTATGCACCAGCGATAATGGCATAGATGAATACGATCATCTGCCGGACCCCTTGGGTTGGGGTTGGAGTCTCCAACTTCTTGATTTCGGGTGCGGCAAGGCCTAAGTTCGCGAGTGTCTAGGGTCGCGACGCCAAGTCCGGTCCCGCGGGGCGGGAGTGTGTGGAGACACAACACCCCGCCTCTTTTTCTGTGTTCTGTTAGGCTGTATTCGAACTACGGGAAGTCGTCATCCATCCGCATTTCCCATGTCTTCTTCTCGGTCATTTTATCGGTGCTCCCAACCGTCAAGCCCTCGCATTCGAGCAGTAGTGCATTTTTGAAGCGCTGCTTTAAGACCGCCGCCGCTGGTTTTGGTCATCACCACTCCGTCGCCGGCACTAGAGCAAGGTTCGGGCCGCATCGTTCCTCTGCACCGTTCGTCTTGACCCGGCATCCCCCACTCCGCTGTCCAAAACCAGAGAGCCTGAATCCTCGGCGTCGTAAAAGTATGTGGGTTCCAGCACGATCAACAACCAGTTAAACATAACGGGGCGAGTGTTATACCTGTCGCGCTCGAACGCCGCCTGGATTGCTTCGAGCGGCTGGCCGGTCTGTTTGACGCAGATCTCGTTGAGCCGCGCCCGCAGGGCCGGGATCTCACGAGCTTGGATCTCGATGTCGGTAGCTTGGCCCTGCGCTCCGCCCGAGGGCTGATGGATCATGATCCGCGAATTTGGCAGGGAATAGCGTTTGCCGTTTGCACCGGCGGCATCGTGGATCGGCCCGACCAGAAAGATGATCCGCTCTTTGAGCAGACGCGAGTAAATGTTGTCGTAAGCGCGCTCCCCACGATTGGTCTGCTCGACGACAACGCGCTGCGTCCCGGCAGCTTCGAGGCACTTGCTGACCTCGCGCTGAGTGGTCTTGAGTTATGTATGATAATGTCCTTATCAGATACTCTATACCGGTAGCTGCGCGAGGGGAGGGCACGAACTTGCTGCCAAGTTTTCAGACTTCTCGGCTCACGCTGCGGCAACGAACGACAGCGGACATCGAGGCATGCCTGGCGATGGACCGTGACCCGGAGGTTACGCGCTTTATGGTCGGCGGCCCTTGGGCCGATCCCGTCGCGCACAGAGCATTTGTTGAAGCGCGCATTCATGCCGCCTATCCCACGGGGATGGGCTACTGGTCGGTGCTCGCATCCGATCGCTTCGTCGGGTGGATTCTGCTGACGCCGCTCGGGGTGTCGGACTACCCACCTGTGGACCTCCCCAATCCCGATACCGAAATCGGCTGGCGCTTTGTCAGGGCCGCTTGGGGCCGCGGCTACGCAACGGAAGCCGCGAGGCCGGTGCTGAACCATGCGCTCGTAACGCTCAAGCTGGCCGTGGTGGTGGCCGATATCGATCCCGCCAACACAGCATCTATCGGCGTTGCCCGCAAACTCGGCTTCCGGCTGCTGGAGCCGATTCGGACATGCCGGGCGGATCGTCAATCGCTACGTTGTCCGGCCAGAAGGTGCTTTTGAATGACCGCGCCAATCAACCAGCTCATGCCCATTGGCGCGACGACTACGCTGCCGGCGCTCGCCGCCGCCGCCGGCGAGCGGGCCTCGGTGCGCTTCCTCGAATTCTTCGCGGCCAACGTCCGCAATCCGCACACGCGGCGGGCCTACTACCGGGCGGCCGAGGAATTCCTGACCTGGTGCGCGAGCGCCGGCGTGCCGTCGATCGTCGACGTTCAGCCGTGCATGTGGCGACGTGGATCGAGGCAGGGACGCGTGAGCTTGCAGCGCCCTCGGTCAAGCAGCGGCTCGCAGCGCTGCGCCATTTGTTCGACTGGTTGGTCAACGGCCAGGTGATGCCGCTCAACCCGGCGCACACTGTTCGCGGGCCTCGTCACGTCGTCACCTGTGGGCAAACGACGGTGCTCGATCCATCGGAAGCGCGCGAGCTGCTGGAAAGCATCGATACCTCGAAGCATGCCGGGCTGCGTCATCGGGCGCTGATCGCGCTGATGGTCTATTCCTTTGCGCGGATCGGGGCGGCGCTCGGCATGACAGTCGAGGATGTCTATACGCAAAACCGCCGCCTCTGGGTGCGGCTGCGCGAAAAGGGCGGCAAGCGGCACGCGGCACGCGATGCCGTGTCACCACAACCTCGAAGAATACCCGACAGCCTATCTCGACGGTGCCGGGCTGCGCGATGATCCGAAAGGGCCGCTTTTCGGCCGCGGCACCGAGAAGCTCACCCGCACCGTCCTGCCTCAGGCGAACGCCTACGCGATGATTCGACGCCGCGCCGCTGCAGCCGGCATCGAAACGAAGCTAGGCAATCACAGTTTCCGGGCAACGGGAATCACGGCCTATCTCAAGAACGGCGGCACACTCGAAAAGGCCGCTGCCATGGCAAACCACGCCTCAACTCGCACGACGCAGCTTTATGACCGTCGGCGAGATGAGGTGAGCCTCGATGATGTCGAGAGGATGGTGATCTAAACGCCGTCTCCTTTGGGTCCGCCAGCTATGGTTCGTCTCGGCGCCAGCGGCAGGATTCGACCGAGGCTGTGGGAAAACCCCGGCGTTCAATTTGCGCCTAGAAAATCCTTCTCGATTTAGTCGATCGGAAAACCAAAAGTGCTGGCGACGGCTATCGGAAGAAGCCAATAGAGAAAACCGTTCTGCGCTTTCTCGGCTCGCACACGTTTTCCCACAGCCTGGACCCATAAGAGCCATTCGCGGCCACGCCAGGAGATCATCAGGTTGACCAGGAAGCGGTCATTCGTGGCAGTTTAATTCAACCGATATCCCGACCATCTATCGTGACGGTTCGGAATGTCGGGCAAGGAGCTAGAAACAATGGGCGAAACCGGCGTTGTGCCGAACTGCCTCGACGGGGTTCGGGTTCTCGACCTCTCGCAATTCGAGGCAGGCCCGTCATGTACCGAGGCGCTCGCCTGGCTCGGCGCCGAGGTGGTCAAGGTCGAAAACCCAAAGGGCGGTGAACCCGGGCGGGTGCTCGGCACCGGCCCCAAGCCCGAGGCCGATGGCTATTACTTCATGATCTACAACGCCAACAAGAAATCGGTCACCGTCAACCTCAAATCCGAGCGCGGCCTCGCCCTGGTCAAGGAAATGGCGAAGCGCGCCGACGTCTTTGTCGAGAATTTTGCCCCTGGCGCGATCGAGCGGTTGGGTCTCGGCTGGGACGACCTTCACGCACTGAACCCGCGTCTCGTCTATGCCCAGGTCAAAGGGTTCGGCCAGGACAGCCCTTACGAGAACAACCTCGCCTTCGACATGATCGCCCAGGCCTGCGGCGGCACGATGGCGATCACCGGTGAGCGCGACGGGCCCCCGTGCAAGCCGGGTCCGACCTTGGGCGACACCGGGACCGGCATGCTATTGGCGATCGGCATCCTGCCCGCAACCGGTCATCGACCACGGCCATCGGGTCCCGTCCCATCTTGCAGGTGCAGGTCGCGTGAAAAACGGTCGACCCGTATTGCCGCGCGTAATCCAACAGCTCGTCGTCGCTCTGCACGTCGCCGCCGGGGAGGTTTTCGGCGACGACGTAGCTCTTTAGCGCGGGGGCGGCGAAGAGCCGGCGCGCCATCCTGAGACCGCCAATCACGGCGCGGCGGTCGGTCTCCTCGGAGAGATAGCGCGGATTGATCGCCGGCGGGTCGCCAGGCCGGTTCGAGCGGGCTTCAACATAGCCGCGTGACAGCGGGCGCATCTGCCAAATGCCGGCGGTCATGCCGGGCTTGTCGTCGAGGCGGCGGATCGGCCCCGGGGCGAAGCTGCCGGACGCCAACATGCACTGGATGTCGGGCGTAGCCGATTCATCCAGCACCTTGACCGAAGCGGCAACGAGGGAAGCCGCATAGGTCAGCATGCCGGTCCCGGCGAACAGATAGCGCAGCACCTCCCCGGCAAACGGCAGCCCGCGCGAGGTCTCGTTCAGTGTCTTGACACCTTTCACGACACAGGTGATGCGCGCCAGATAATGGTCCTGCAGGTTTTTGCCGACCCCCGGCAGCGCATGATGCACGGCAATGCCGACACGGCCCAGATGCTCGGGCTCGCCGACGCCCGAGAGCTGCAACAGATGCGGCGAGCCGACGGCGCCCTCTGCCAGGATCACCTCGCGCGCCGCATCGATGCGCTCGACCCGGCCGCCGCGCGAATACTCGACGCCGACCGCGCGGGTCCCGGCGAACAACACCCGATGCGCCAGCGCATTGGTGAGGATCTCGAGATTGGGCCGCTTCTTCGCCGGGCGCAGATAGGTGCGCGCCGCACTTTGGCGTCTTCGTCCGCGGCGCGTCTGCTGGACCCAGCCGATGTTGTCGCCCGAGCCCGGAGGCAGATGGTTGACGTCTTCGTGATATTCGAGGCCGCTCTCGATGCCGGCCTCGATGATCTTGTGGCAGAGCAGCGGCTTGTCGGCGGTCCGCGAAGTCAACAGCGGTCCACCCTTGCCGTGGAAATCGTCGGCCTCGCCCTCCCAATCTTCGGCTTTCTTGAAGTGCGGCAGCACGTCGTCCCACGACCACCCGCGATTGCCGAGCTGAGCCCAGTGATCGAAATCCTCGGGTTGGCCGCGGACATAGATCATCCCGTTGATCGAGCTTGAACCGCCGAGCACTCGGCCGCGCGGATAAAGGACGGCCCGCCCATTGACGCCGGGATCGGGTTCGGCGGTGAAGCCCCAGGTCAGCTTCGGGTGATCCATCAACTTCATGTAGCCGGCC
>Ga0306922_10003379_pt1 | contig 14908 bp, 13 predicted proteins | sample sta12Cox44000082_FD_203758 | JGI IMG/M metagenome (GOLD analysis project Ga0306922, IMG submission 203758) | Lab enrichment of tropical soil microbial communities from Luquillo Experimental Forest, Puerto Rico - statoxic.12C.oxic.44.000.082 (v2)... | ecosystem: Environmental > Terrestrial >... | reverse complement strand
GTCCGGGGTGACATAATTGTTATCGGGATTGGCGAGGTACGGGTTGAACTGGTCGCCGAAATAGGCGAACGAGATATTCTTGGCCAGAAGAGCATCGCCGATATTGGGGACACTCGACGGCGGGATTGTGAACACCGTCTGTGCTGGGTTGCGGATATCGTCGTAAGCGTTGGTGCCATCACCGTAATAGCCCGGATTATAATTATTGAGCAAATAGTAGTGCCCCGCTTCGCAATTCGGATTTACCTCGAGCGCAGTCAGATAGTCGACGATCGCCTTGACACCAGACTGCGACGTGTCCGCGCACGCGGTGTAGGTGCCGCCGCCGGAGGAAGGCTTGCCGAAGGACCCGGCGCCATAGCCGTCTTGTATATACCAGTTGTTGGTGTTGGCTAGCGGGTTCGGATTTTCGATCTCGTCGACGCCCCCCGCGTTCGGGCTTCCGCTGGCGACCATCTGATTGTGCGGCGGCTGCAAAGGATTGCCGTTGCCATCGCTAAACCAGATCGCGTCGCCGGTGCCGAGCATGATGTGATTGGCGCCGGTCCCGCCTTCGACCGATTGATGGAAATTGTCGCTCATCGAATAGGTGTCGGCCAGCGACTTGAAATAGGGCACGTCCCCTTGCTGGACGTTATAGAAGCCCATCGACGTCGCACCCTCTTTATAGGTGAAGTCCGCCGGCGGCGGCTGGCCATTGCTGCCCGCGCCGACCGTCGCTTCAACCCATGGAAACAGGTCATTTAGGCAACCTTGAGCGGCGCTGCAGTCGAGCTGCTGCCACATCTGGTAGAAACGGTGCACCGGGCTCTCGACATAGTCGTCGTAGCTAAGAGTTGGACTGGTCAGCTGGTAAGGGCCCGGCGGCAGGTTGTTGACGTCGTGACCGGCATACATGATCCGGGTATCTGGCTTGGGCGGGTTGAGGAGCGACGAGGGAACCCCGCCCGTCGTCAGAAATATGTAATCGCTCAGCAGCAGCCCGTTCTCGTAGGTGGTGGCGTCCTCGATATTCGAGAATGGCGGGGCACCGTCGGTATATCCGCCGCCGGCCAAGGGCGCCGGCAAGGTCGTGAACGGGCTCTTCATGGTTGGGCTGATCTGGTAGGTAACCGTGTTCAACGTCTGAAGCTGGGCGACGCTCGAGTAGTTTTTCCCCGGCGTGCCGTCGGCGTTGACGACCCCCTCCGAAAGCAGGTTCAACACGGTCTCGCCGTTGTTGACCGGCTGATAGGTTGCGAACAGGTGATCGAACGTGCGGTTCTCGCCGATGATCACGATGACGTGCTTGATCGGCGTCGTCGTATTGCCGTCGTTGCTGCCGCTGTCGCCGGCAGCCTTGGCGGCCGGCGCGAGGGTAGTGACCGTCATTGCGCAGAGCGCCGCACCGCAATAAAGACTATACCGCCACGCAGTTGTGGTCCGCAAAGTGCGCCGCCGATGTTCGGATCGCATCCCATCTTCCCCCACTGATTGCGCTAGAAACGCGGGGACGCTACCGGCCGTCGATGACGCGTTTGTTAACCGTTTATGACAAGATCGTTAAACTCACCCTCCCGTCCCGGCCGTTGTGAGGAGCGGTAAACGGGAGCGACGTTCAGCCGTCGACGACAGCGATCACTTCGATCTCGATCATCGCGTCGGGGTCGGCGAGGCGGCTGATCTGCACCGTCGTGCTGGTCGGCGTCGCAGGGCCGAAATAGCGCAGCCGCATGTCGCCATGCCTGGCGAACTCCGCGTAGTCGGTGACGTAGGTATTGGTCTTGACGATGTCGGCGAGAGTGGCGCCGGCGGCTTCGAGGCAGGTCTTGATGTTCTCGCCGACCTGCTGGATCTGGGCCCGCATATCGCCTTTGCCGGCGCAATTGCCGTTGGCGTCCCGTGCCAACTGCCCGGCGACGAAGACCATCTTCCCGGTGCCGCTGACTGTGACGACATGAGTGTAAGCCGGCTGCCCGGCCCTGATTACCACATGCAGCCCCTCAGGCTGGATCTTCTCACGTTTAATGGCCATGCTGCCCCTTTCTCTGGCTGACACCCGGAGCACGACCGGTAACCCAGCGAGGGCGCGATGTCACTGATCAATCTCCGCCACGGGATCTTTCTGCCGCCGTTCCATCCGAACGAGGAGAACCCGACCCAGTGCCTCGAGCGCGACCTCGAGCTGATGGCGTGGCTCGACAGGCTGGGCTTTCACGAGGCTTGGATCGGCGAGCACCACTCGGCGGGGTTCGAGATCATCAGCTCGCCCGAGATCTTCATCGCCTTTGCCGCCGAGCGCACCCGCAACATCCGCTTCGGCACCGGCGTCGTGTCACTGCCCTACCATCATCCGATGATGGTCGCGGACCGCATCGTCCAGCTCGACCATATGACCCGCGGCAGGGTCATGTTCGGCGCTGGACCCGGCCTCCTGGCGTCCGACGCGATCATGATGGGCATCGATCCGCTGACCCAGCGCGACCGCATGGCCGAGGCGATCGACGTGATCTTGCGCCTCCTCCGCGGTGAGGTGGTCACCGAGAAGACCGACTGGTACACGATGGAGGGTTGCCGACTCCACCTCCTGCCATACACCAAGCCTTATCCCGAGGTCGCGGTGGTCAGCGCGATCACCCCGTCGGGCGGGCGGCTCGCCGGCAAGTACGATCTCGGCATGATCTGCGTCGCCGCGACTAACCCGTTCGGCTTTGACGCGCTCGGCGCCAACTGGCAGATCGCCTGCGACGTCGCAGCCGAGCACGGGAGGGAGATGGATCCGGGGCGGCTGCGCCTAGTCGGGCCGATGCACCTCGCCGAGACCCGCGAGCAGGCCTACGCCAATGCCAAATTCGGCTTCGAGCGCTATCTCGGCTACCTCAACAACAACCAGCCGCGCTTTATCGTGCCTTCGGGCCAGGACCCGCTCGAATGGTTTGTCGAAAACCGCTACGGCGTCTGCGGCACCCCTGACGACGCGATCGCGCTGATCGATCGGCTGGAGGATAAGCAGGGCGCCTTCGGCGCCTTTCTGCAGCAGGCGCACAACTGGGCGGATTTCGAGGCGACCAAGCGGTCCTACGAGCTGTACGCCCGCTATGTGATGCCGCATTTCAGCCGCGCCAACGCACCGCGCGCCGCCTCCTATCAGTGGTGCGGCGACAACCGTGCCGAATTCAGCGCCAAACGCAACGCCGCGGCCAAGGCGATGTTCGACAAGCACGAGGCCGAGCAACGCGCGGATCGGAAGTTGGCAGATGCCGGCCCCGGCGTCGCACGTCCTCCGCGCGGCCGCGAGGCATGGTGACCCGCGGTTACGCGAATGACCGAAAACCCGTTCTTCGAGACCTGGACCACGCCGTTCGGCTTGCCGCCGTTCGATAGCATTCGCACCGAACACTTCCCGCCGGCCTTTGATAGGGCGATGGCCGAGCACAACGCCGAGATTGCCGCGATTACCGGCTCGGCCACAGCCCCGACCTTTGCCAATACGATCGAAGCGCTCGAGCGCAGCGGCCGTCTACTCGAACGGGTCAGCCGGGTGTTCTCCAATCTCGATTCGAGCAATAACAATGACGCGCTCCAAGCGATCGCCCGCGACTACGCCCCGAAGCTCGCCCAACATCAAATGCAGATTGCCCTCGACGAAGGGCTGTTCGGGCGGATCGCCGCGCTCTACGAGCGGCGGGAAATGCTCGGCCTGGCCCGCGACCAGCTGCGGCTCCTCGAGCGCTACCATCTGCGCTTCGTGCGCAGCGGGGCGATGCTCAGCTCCGGACAGAGGGCACGAATGGCGGCGATCGCGGAGCGATTGGCCGTCCTGCACACGCTCTTTGGTCAGAATGTGCTGCATGACGAGCGGGATTGGCGGCTGGTGCTTGACGAGCCGGACCTCGACGGGCTCCCGGACTTCGCCCGTGCCGCCGCGGCGCAGGCGGCCGAAGAGCGGGGGGTCGCGGGGCGCTGGGTCATCACTCTCGCGCGGTCCTCGGTCGAGCCGTTTCTGACCTTCTCGGCGCGCCGGGATCTGCGCCGAAGCTTGTGGGAGGCGTGGACGGCGCGCGGCGCCCACGAAGGTCCGCGCGACAACGTGCCGCTCATTCATGAGATCATAACGTTGCGCGCCGAGCAGGCGCGGCTCCTCGGCTACAACAATTTTGCCGATTACCGGCTAGACGACTCGATGGCCAAGACCTCCGATGCAGTCGAGCGCCTATTGCTGCAGGTCTGGGGGCCGGCCAAGGCGAAAGCGGGCGCCGAGCTCGCTAAACTTGAGAACGTCGCACGTGACCAGGGATTGAATGAGCCGATCGAGCCGTGGGACTGGCGTTATTACGCCGAGAAGGTCCGGCAGGCCGAATACGATCTCGACGAGGCCGAGGTAAAGCCGTACTTCGTTCTCGACAACATGGTGGAGGCGGCATTCGACACCGCCCGCCACCTGTTCGGCCTCACCTTTACCGAGCGCAGTGATCTGCCGGCCTATCATCCGGATGTGCGCGTCTGGGAGGTCCGCGACAATGCCGGCAGCCATGTCGGCCTGTTTCTGCACGACAATTTCGCCCGGCCGGGCAAACGCTCGGGTGCGTGGTCGAGCCGCTACCGCGACCAGGAAACCTTGGACGGCGCGGTCGCCCCGATCGTCGTCAACAACAACAATTTTGCAAAAGGCGAGCCGACGTTGTTGAGCTTCGACGACGCCCTGACCTTGTTTCACGAGTTCGGCCACGGGCTCCACAGCCTGTTGAGCAGCGTGCGCTACCGCTCGCAATCGGGCACTGCCGTCCGCCGCGATTTCGTCGAGTTCCCCTCGCAGATCTTTGAGCACTGGATGGCGGCGCCGGAGACCTTGCGCCGCTATGCCCGGCATTACACGACTGGAAAACCGATCGCGGAAAAATTGCTGCGTCGGCTGCTCGCGGCGCGAACCTTCAACCAGGGTTTTGCCACCGTGGAGTACACCGGCTCCGCGCTGCTCGACCTAGATCTGCACTCTGAGCCATCGCCCGAGACATTGGATCTCGCGCGGTTTGAGCGCGACTTCCTCGATCGGATCGGTATGCCGGGGGAGATTGGGCTGCGCCATCGCCCAGCACATTTCCAGCATTTGTTTGCCGACGGCGGCTATGCCGCCGGGTATTATGCCTATCTCTGGGCGGAGGTGCTGGAGGCCGACGGCTATGCGGCGTTTACCCAGACCGGCAATGTCTTCGATCCGGAGCTAGCGGCGCGTCTCAAAGCGATCTACCGCGCCGGAGACACAGAAGACCCAATGGAGCTCTATCGCGCGTTTCGCGGCCGCGACCCGACAATCGACGCGTTGCTCAAACAGCGCGGTCTGACGGTGAGCCCATCGACGCAAAAGGGGACCGCAGCCAGTGCTGCGGTCCCCCCAATTGCCGATCTGTGATTACGACTTGGGCGGCTTGGTGACGACGTGATCCTTGATCTTGTCGTATGTTGCTTCGGAAACCACGTGCCGCGAGACCAGTTGGTTCTTGTCGGTGTAGGGCCGTCCCTGAATTATTTTCGTCGAGTCACTCTCACTGACGCCCGGCAGCCCCTTCAGTTCGGCAGCCGTCGCAGTATTTATGTCGATCATCCCCGCATTCGGCATGGTTGCGGTGCTGTGCGATGCCGGGTCCTGAGCCCTTGGGACGGCGGGCGCCGCCGGCGCCATCGCGCCTGAAGGGGAGGTGGGGGTGGTCGTGGTCGTCGCCGGCTGCGCAAAGACCGGCGCAGCGACGGTCAGTGCCAATAGGCCAGCAGACAGAGACGAAAGCTTCAACATCGATTGCTCCTAATATAGGCGGCATGTTCGCCGTCCCACCCAGAACGGACGACTGAACATTTCTTTCCATTGAGGAGAGAAATTTTTGTGGTTAAGCTGCCTAAAGTCGATATTTTGCCTTATTATTCAACATAACGCCATAATTAGTGCGCGAGTGCTTGCCGCCCGAACGCGTAAAACGGCCTCGCATCGCCGAAAATTCCAATGACTCGAAAATTCGGCGGGCCTGTCGGGGGTCCCCGCAAGCTACCCTGGGCTCGCCCCTTGCGTGGCGACGTACACCGCATAGAGCGATTGGCTGGCGGCAATGAACAGGCGATTTCGTTTGGGGCCGCCAAAGCACAGATTGGCGGTAACCTCGGGCAAACGGATGCGCCCGATCAGCTTGCCCTCGGGGGTCCACACGGTGACTCCGCTATAGCCGACCACGCGGCCGGCATTGCTCGAACACCACAGATTGCCATCCACATCGCAGCGCGCGCCGTCCGGTCCGCATTTGACGCCATCGACCACAAAGTCGGTGAAGAGCTTTTGATTGGACAGCTTGTTATCGGGGCCGACATCGAAGACGTGCATGTCGCCCTTCCCTCCCGGTCCCGTATCGCCCGGGCCTTTGCCGGTGCTGATCACGTAGAGCTTCCTGTAGTCGGGCGAAAAGAGCAGGCCGTTCGGGTCGGGGACCTGGTCTTCAGTGACGACGACATCGAGCCGCCCGCTCGGGTCGGCGCGGTAGACATTGGTCGGCAACTCGCGCTTCCACCCGACAAACCCGGCTGGCCGGCCAAGCCGCGGGTTGAGCTTTCCTGCCGGATTGCTGGGGCCGCCGGCCGCGTCGGGCTCACCCTCGTAGAGCTGGCCGCCGTAAGGAGGAGTCGGTGAACCAGATGCTGCCGTCCGGGTGGGGAACGACGTCATTGGGCGAGTTGAGCCGCTTGCCGTCGTAGGAATCGGCGATCACCGTCGCCGAACCGTCGAGCTCGAAGCGCACGACCCGGCGCGTGAGATGCTCGCAGGAAATCTGACGGCCCTGGAAATCGAAGGTGTTGCCGTTGCTGTGGTTCGACGGCATGCGGAAGACGCTGGTCTGGCCGTTGTCCTCCAGCCACCGCAACTGACGATTATTCGGGATGTCGCTCCAGACAAGATAGCGGCCCTGGGCGTTCCACGCCGGTCCCTCCGACCACAGCGCACCGGTCCACAACCGCATGATCGCACTGTTCGGCTGTGCGTATCGGTTGAACAGCGGATCGACTGCGACGATATCCGGATCCCAGAAATAGGTCGTCGGCGCCCCATTGGGGCCGAAGTCGCGCGGCGGGCTGGTGACGGTGCTCTGCGGTGCGGCACGCTCCGCCTGGGCCATCGCACCGCGCGACCCGGCAAGGGCAGCGCCTGCAGCCACCGCGCCGACCAACGTCCGCCGCGAGAGATTGCCGCTTTTTTCCGGTCCTTCTTGATCCTGGCGTGTCATCCTGGCTCCTCCCTAAGTTAATGACGATGGCTGTTGACCGCCGCCTTACAGCAGGAAGGTTAATCCAGTATCCGCTTTATCCACCACCTCTCATCTCGGCGCATCTCCGGGCTCGGCGAGCCACATGCGCGAAAACTAAGGTGCGCAGCTCGGGTCGAGTGGTGGCAGGCCGGGAGGCGGGTGGCGCGCCTGGGTCACCTGCTCGAAGGCGTAGGCCAGGCGCAGCAAGGCGGGCTCGCTCCAGGCGCGGCCCGTGAAGGTCGCGCCATAGGGATAGTCCGGGGTGCCCTTGTCGCGCACCCCGGCGACAAAGCCGGCGGGCACCTGGACGCTCGGATAGCCGGCCTTGGCGGCGATCGCGGCACCGGCGACACCGGGGAACAGCACCGCATCAAGCTGGTATCGGTCCATATAGGCGTCGAGCCCAAGTTCGCGCGCGGCGCGCAAATCCATTTGCCGCGCCGAGACATATTCCAGCTCGCTGAGGTCGCCGCGGGTCGCTTCGGCGGCGAGGAAAATGTCCTGGCCGAAGCGCAGCGCGCGGTCGGCATTGGCCTGGTTGAAGGCGACGATATCGGCGAGGCTGCGCATCGGGGTTCCGGCGGCCCAGTCGCGGAGATAGGCGTTCAGATCGTGTTTCAGCTCATAGACGAACACGATCGGCCGGCGCGCCGGCTGGTTTTTGGTCGGGCTTTCGGGGTTGCGGTTGAGGATTGCCATCTCGGTACCGGGGCCGCCGATCCAGCCCTCGGTCGGGATATTGGCGCGGATGATTGTGGCACCCTGGGCCTCCATGACGGCGATTGCCTCGCGCATGACCACGGCGGCACGCGGCGGCAGCGGACCGTAGTAGAAATCGTTGCCGGGATCGCCAGGATCGCTCGGCACGCCGATGCGCGCCCCCTTGAGCCCGTCCTTTTCGAGCGCGCTCATGTAATCGGCAGGACGCTGGATGGACCCTGTCACCGGGTCCATCGGATCGGCGGTGGCAAGCACGTTCAACAGGATCGCCGCGTCTCGCACCGTGCGCGTCAGAGGGCCCGCGGTGTCCTGGCTGTGGGCGATCGGAATGATCCCGGCGCGGCTGATGAGCCCGACCGTCGGCTTGACCGTGACGACGCCGTTCTGGGTCGCCGGCGACAGCAGCGAGCCAGAGGTCTCGGTGCCGATCGCCGCGGCTGCCAGCCCCGCCGCCACGGCGACCGCCGATCCCGAGCTCGACCCGCCGGGTGGGACGACCGGCACATTCCGTTCATCGAGCTCGGTCGCGTAGGGGTTTTTGACCTGACCGCCGAGCGAGCTGTAGCCGGCCGGCATGTCGATCGCCAGGATATTGGCGAATTCGGTCAGATTGGCTTTGCCGAGGATCACCGCGCCCGCGCCCCGCAGCCGCTCGACCACGGTCGCGTCCCGTTTCGACCGGGCGTCGGCGAGCGCCAGAGAGCCTGCCGTCGTGTGCTGCGCATCGCCCGTGGCGATGTTGTCCTTGACTAGGATCGAAATACCCTCGAGCGGGCGCCGCTCGGCAGGTTTGTTGCGATCGAGGGCAGCAGCGATCGCCATTGCGTCGGGGTTCACCTCGCGCACGGCGCCGAGGCGCGGGCTGCCCCGGTCATAGGCTTCGATGCGCGCCAGATAAGCGCTCACCAACCCAGCGGCTGTTGTCCTACCCGCAGCCAGCGCCTGCTGCAGCTCGCTGATCGTCGCATTCTCTACGCACACGGTTCCCCCCTCGGCCGCCCATGCCGTGATGTTCAGCATGAAGGGCGGAAGTGAGGCAAGGAACAGGTAGACGCCCGGCCTCAGGCACCGCCTTCGGCCGGGCACGAGAAACCGCGCTGACGGCCGGCTCAGCTGGCCGCTTGGCCGCCCATGGCCTGCTTGATCAAGCCTACGATCGCCATCAAGACGCCGCCGCCGACCCCGCCGGAAACGATCTGGCCGATGATCGAGCCGATATCGAGGCCACCGGCTGCGGCCTCCGCTCCGGTTCCGCCGCCGAGCAGCGCACCGATGATCTGAGCGCCCACACCACCGCCGATCACGCCGGCAATCGAGTTGCCGATTGTCCCGAGGTTATATTGCTTCAGTGCCGAGCCCGCAATGTTGCCGCCGACGGCACCAGAGATCAGCTGAATGATTAGACCGATGATTCCGCCCCACATGTTGCTTACCCTTTCGTGGCTCGCGTTGCGCGAGACTACGGCGCACCGTGCGTGCGCCTATTTAAAGAGCATAACAGAACTTGGGATTGAATAGAATGCTTTGATCAAGCCGTGCGAAGCGGCGCTCGGGTCTGTTTGGTCTATCGGGTTTGGGTTTTTTCCCGATAGCGACAATAAACGCGCCCGTGCACCCCGAATCGCCCTAACGCGGCGAAGGTTTGCGATGATCGCCGACCCCAGACGCGGTAAGTCGCTTGGCGAGTCCACGTGCCGGCGCCAAGATCACCTCGGGAACACGGGTTTCGAAGGGATCGGGACATGGCCGCTGATGTGCTGGTGAGGAATGCCTGGTACGTGGCTGGGCTCGCTCGCGAATTCCTCCCTCAACAGTTGCAGGGCCAGGTCATCGCGGAAAGACCAGTGGTCATGTGGCGCACGGCCGAGAACCGCGTGGTCGCTTTCGACGAGCGCTGCTGTCACAAACGGATGCCGCTGTCACAGGGGCGGTTCGTCGAAGGCGGTCTGCTCGAGTGCGCTTATCACGGCTTGTGCTACGACGCGACCGGCCAATGCGTCCGGGTGCCGTCACATCCCGACGGCCACATCCCTAGAGAGGCTCGGCTGCGCCCGTTCCCGATCATCGAACAGGACGGCCTCGTCTGGATCTGGCCCGGCGAGCCCGCCAAGGCGGCGAGGGTCGCGCCGCCGCGCATCCCGGAGATCGCCGATCCCGCGTGGGAGACGGCCGATTCCGGGCCGATGCCGGTGCCCGCCAACACGCTGCTCCTGATCGAGAACCTGCTCGACATCACGCATTTCTACCCGCTGCACGACGGCAATATCGGTGATGTCGAGAACAGCCGGATACCGGTCAAGCTCGAGGAGGGGACGCGCGCCGGCAACGCCTATGTCGGGACGACACGCAGCGTCCGCGGCTACCGGCAGCCGCCCTATCTCGAGGATTACTTGGGCTATGACGTGGTCGACCGAGACCACACTCATTTTATGCTGAGCCCGGCGGTGACGCGCGTCGAGATGCGGGTGTGGCCGGCAGGGCGGCATGGCGACGCGAGCGTCGAGCGCGGTTATATCATCGTCCACACCCATACGCCGGTCGATCGCAGCCATCACGTCTGGCGATTGATCATCAACATGCCGGCCGGCCAGAGGTGCAAGGCCGACCCGAGCAAATCAGCGGTCGAGCGTTTCATGGAGACTTTCCCGGCGGTCATCGCCGAAGACCGCTGGGCGCTCGAAAAACAGCAGCAGATGTTCAACTACCCAGACGAGGAGTACTTTGAAGTATTCCTTCGGCCGGATGCTGCGCTACGCCGGGCGCGGCAGATCCTGACCCGGCTCGAGCGGGCAGAGAGCCCCGAAGCCGCCTAGCCCTGCGGCCGCAGTGTAAGCGCGGGAAGGTCTTTTTTAGACAGGCCTTCCTCCGGCATGCGACGAATTGACGGTGAAGTCGTACCCGTCGGGCCCTGCAACATGGAAGGAGTCGTGGATCCGGCCCCGGCTGATGTCGGAGGGCAGAAGACCCTTGGCGATATAATCGCGGCGAGCGACCTCGATATCATCCACCATCAGGTCGAACGGCGCTGCGGTGCCGGCTTTCGGCGGCTCTTCCGCCTTTCTGATGACAACATGCGTGCCGCCGCGGAACTCGAGGACGGCGAGGTTGGCGTCTTCGAAAATCGGGCGCAAGCCCGCGGATACGAGCCACCGCGCTGCATTCGCCACGTCAGTTGTGGGAAGCCGGACGTGCCCGACCGCTACCGGCGGCCTCTGGTCGATTGTCTGTGACATGATTTCCTCATTTGCTCGAGTGCAACCCCAGGAGCGGCTCAGGCCGTCAACACCTCCAGCAGGTGGCCGTTCGGGTCCCGGAAATAGAAGCCGCGGCCGCCATGGCGGTGGTTGATCTCCATATTGTCCGCCGCGCGTGGACCGCTGCCATAGGCCAACCCCTCGCCGCGGACGCGGTCGAAGATCCCGTCGAACTCCACCTCGCTGACCTTGAAGGCGTAGTGATGCCGCTCGAAGTTGTCCCAATTATCAAAATCAACGGTCAGCGTGTCGTTTATCCGCACCGGGGAGAAATGCGAAACCGGACCCTTGTATTCCAGACCGAAGATGTGGGCGAAAAAGCGAGCCGATTCCTCCTTGTCGCGGGCGGGTACGATCGTGTGATCGAGAACGATGGTCATAGGCGCCTCCTTATGGTCTGTTACCGAGAGATGAGCGCGATCGTCGGCGTCGGCAAGCACCGATCGCGTTCTGCGCAATGAAGCGGGGGCGGAATGTATAAAGCGTCGGACGGCATCATGTTGCCGACCTCGATTATCGGATCGTTGCCGCGCCCGAGCTGGTATACGGCGAGCTTAGGGACGCAGAGCTTTCTTGAAGCTATGATGAACCTGCGCTACCGCGAGCAGTACGAGGACGCGGTTTCGGTCTACCTGCGCGCTCAGGAGACCGCGGGTCTCGATATCGTCACCGACGGCGACGCGCACTTCGACGAGCAGATCAGCGGCATGAGCTGGCAGAGTTATCCGCTGATCCACATGTCCGGCTTTTCACAGGCGGCTGAGCCGAGCGCCTATCAGATGGCGACCGGCGCGCCGCGCGGACACATCCTGCATGATTTCCTCGAAGCGCGCGTGCTGCCCAAAATTACCGGGCCGGTTGGCCCCGGCAACCTGCAATACACCGCGATGTGGAAGGTGGCGCAGCGGCTGACCAGCAAACCGGTCAAGTTCGGAACCATCCTCCCGGAATTGCTCGCGGCCTCGGTCGCCGACGAATACTACAAGGATCCGGTCGAACGCACCTGGGCATTGAGCGAAGCGCTCAATCGCGAGCTCCATGACTTGGCCGATGCAGGCTGCCCGGTGATCCAGATGGAGGAGCCGCAGATCCACATGGTACCGGCTCGGGGCAAGACCTTTGGCAAGCTCGATGCTGACGAACTCGTCAAGCTCTTCAACAATACGGTCAAGGGGCTGCGCGACAAGGCCGAGGTCTGGTGCCACACCTGCTGGGGCAATCCCGCGCAGCAACGGATCTTCCGGGACATCCAGAGCTACCAGCCGACCCTCGCTGCGCTCAGCCAAGTCGATGCCGACGCGATAACCTTTGAGACCTGCTCATCGGGCACCGGCGATTTGCCGGCGATCGGCAAGGCGATCAAGGACAAGAAGATCGTGATCGGTGTGATCGACCATCACACGTTGCAGGTCGAACGGCCCGACCAGGTCGCCGAACTCGTTCGCGAGGCGCTGCAGCACGTGCCGCCGGAACGATTGATCATCTCGTCTGACTGCGGCATGGGCCGCGAGGGCATGAGCCGCCGCCACGCGGCCTACAAAATGGTGGCAATGGTTCTCGGTACGAACCTCGTGCGCAACGAGCTGGGGCTGCCCGAGGCGGAGTGCCTCGCCGCCGATCCGCGCTATTCGCTGGCTTCGGCGAGAACCCCGTAGAGTCCCGGATTTCGGCCGCGCAAAAAATCCATTGTTATTCGATTGTTAGCCGCTCGAAATTCGTTGATCGGCAAAAAAATTCAATTGATCCGGATGAGTAGCGAATTTGCCTCCTAACGCTCTGAACTAACGCAGTATTTTCTAGGCCGGGCGGGGCTGTTCTGGCGAAAAAACACGATTTTCGCTGTATCCCGAGCTATCGGATGGCCGCGGTGATCGCGGCACCCAGATCGGCGGTGCCGGCGTTGCCGCCCAGATCGGCGGTCCGGGTGCCGCCCTCAGCCAGCACCTCGGCGATCGCGCGCTCGACGGCGGCCGCTGCGGCGGTCTCGCCAAAGTGGTCGAGCATCATCGCGCCCGACCAGATCTGACCGATCGGGTTGGCGATACCGCGGCCGGCAATGTCCGGCGCCGAGCCGTGCACCGGCTCGAACATCGAGGGGTATTCGCGCTCCGGGTTGATGTTGCCCGACGGGGCGATGCCGATCGAGCCGACCACTGCGGGGCCGAGATCCGAAAGGATGTCGCCGAACAGATTCGAGCCGACGACGACATCGAACCAATCCGGGTGGCGCACGAAATGCGCGGTCAGGATGTCGATGTGGTACTGATCGGTTCTGACATCGGGATAGTCGCGCGCCACGGCAGCAAACCGCTCGTCCCAGAACGGCATTGTGTGGATGATGCCGTTTGACTTGGTGGCTGAGGTGACATGCTTCCTGCGCGTGCGGGCGAGGTCAAAGGCATAGCGCATGATCCGGTCGCACCCGCGTTTTGTGAAGACCGCCTCTTGCATCGCCATCTCATAATCGCTGCCGGCATAGAGGCGGCCGCCGATTTCGGAGTATTCGCCCTCGTTGTTTTCGCGAACCACGTAAAAGTCGATATCCCCCGGAGCGCGGTCGCGCAGCGGCGACTCGACACCGGCGAGGAGCCGCACCGGACGGAGATTGACGTATTGGTGGAAGCCGCGTCGCAGCGGGATCAACAGGCCCCACAACGAGACGTGATCGGGAACATCGGGATGGCCGACGGCGCCGAGATAGACGGCATCGTACAGCCGCAGCCGGTCCAGCCCATCTTCCGGCATCATCCGGCCCGTGTTGGTGTAGCGCTCGCAGTTCCAGTCGAACTCGTTCCAGGCAAAGCCGAAGCCATAAGCGCGCGCGGCGGCCTCCATCGCGGCGACGCCTTGCGGCATCACCTCGTGCCCAATGCCGTCGCCAGCGATCACCGCAATCCGATAACTCTTCGCCATCTCCCCTCCAATCCCCAGCTTAGCCTGAAGCGCCCGCGACGTGCCCTGCTCAGATCTCGTCCGGATGCAGCGGATGAGCGTGGTCCAGCGGCCCGTGGCCGCGACCGAGGCCGGGGGCCCCGGCGATCGCGCGTTGGACATAATTGCGGGCGCGGTCGACCGCGCCCTCGACACCGAGACCCTGCGCCAGGCCGGCTGCGATCGCCGAAGCGAGAGTGCAGCCGGTGCCGTGAGTGTGGCGGGTGGTGATCCGCGGACTTTCCCAAATCCTGACGCCTGCGGCCGTGACGAGGACATCCGACACGATTTCCCCGGGGAGATGCCCGCCCTTGACCAGCACCGCTCGGCAGCCAAGCGCCAGGAGGGTCTCGCCGGCGGCCCGCATCTCGGGAACGTCTCCGATTTTTGCGCCGCACAAGGCCTCGGCTTCAGGAAGGTTGGGGGTAATGATCTCGGCGCGTGCCACCAGCAGCCGCTTCAGCGCCTCGATCGCGGCGGGATCGATCAAGCGGGCGCCTCCCTTGGCGATCATCACCGGGTCGACGACGACCGGGATCGCGGCGGCACGTTCATGCAACATCGCAACAATCGCTTCGATCACCGCCGCGTCATGCAGCATGCCGGTCTTGATCACGTCGGCACCGATATCGTCGAGCACCACCTCGATCTGGCGGCGGATGAAGTCCGGCGGTATCGGCAAGACGCCAAAGACGCCTTCGGTATTCTGGGCCGTCAGCGCGGTGATCGCACTAGCGGCAT
>Ga0306922_10003375_pt1 | contig 14916 bp, 18 predicted proteins | sample sta12Cox44000082_FD_203758 | JGI IMG/M metagenome (GOLD analysis project Ga0306922, IMG submission 203758) | Lab enrichment of tropical soil microbial communities from Luquillo Experimental Forest, Puerto Rico - statoxic.12C.oxic.44.000.082 (v2)... | ecosystem: Environmental > Terrestrial >... | reverse complement strand
TCTGCATTTATCGGTTCTCTGATGATCGATGCAGCCCTTCTGCCTATGCAATGCGCGGGAGCTTTCAGCCGTCTCCAAACATCTTAAACATACGCGACGCGATCTATAACGCCTAACGAGATATGGATGGAAGTGTCCGTAATATTTTACGGAATTATTCCGTCTAATCCGCTTTCTCGCTGGGGAACAGTCCGATAAAAGCGGAATCATGCGGATCGGCGGGTAGTTGGACGTAGTGCGAGGAAAAACCTACGGCTCTTCGAACTCGCCCTTGTGCTCGTGCGTCTCGATCACGTTGCCCGCCGCATCGTAGATGGGGACCACAGCCATCAAGCCGACCGCGCACCACGGCGCCGACCTGAGTTACATTCCCGTCCTCGTGACCGACCCTTTCAGCGCTGGTAACGAAGACGCTGCCAAGCGTTCGATCGAAGCCTAAAGTTTGTCGGGGGCGACGCCCTGATTATGGATGCTGAAACGGTCTGCGGTGTTCTCCGGCGGCAGCGCGGCGTTGGCAGCATCTGATCGTTAATCAAACGCGCGGCAGGAATTCCTCGCGCACGATTTTGCCGTTTTTCACCGTGTAAACGCCCACTTCCGACAGTGGCATTCGTTTTTTCGAATTTTTGTCGGTTACGTCGGCGTCGTACTGTACCACGAAGCGATCGTGAGCGACGTATGGTTCGCTCGATTTGAAACCGTGCACCTGCATGTTTTGCTCGAACCATTCGGTTTTGCCACGCACGCCTTCAATGCCGCGTGTTTCGGGCGAACTACCATCCATTGTGCGCGCTTCTACGCTCACAATGTCTTTGTCGTAAAGCGTGTCGATCGCTTCTTTAAACGCCTGTTTGCGGGTTAACTCCACCACCTTCTTTGCTACTTCTTCAGTGTTCATTCTTTCTCCTTTGTTTACATAGACAGTTACTTTTTAAAGAATTTTCGCCTTCATAGATACGACGAACGAGTTAGCGAGTTTAAGACATTGGACATTGGACCTTAGACCTACTGAGTAGAAACTTCACCACTCCGAAGCAGAAAAACAAGCCCCGGCGGGTTTTCCCACCGAGGCTTTTGTTCTTAGCGCATTTATTTGGCGTGGAACATGCGGAATTCAGCCAACTCGGTCGAATTACTGATCTTCGTGACGAACCACGGTTCCGGTCCGACACTGGCTGTCACCTGCTCTTGAATTGGCTTGCCGATTGGCGTCGGCCCAAAGGCGATCGAGTGACCCGCCTTGGCGACGGTGATGTAGTTTTGGCCTCTGTTTTGACAGAGGAACAAGCCCTGTTCGCCGTCAAGCAGACTGGCGAGGTCCAGCCCGCTTACTGGCACGTTGATTTCTAGTTTCATTTGCTTATTTCCCTTCCTTTTGTTCGAAACCACTAACGTCGGGAATCGCTCGATATCTGCCAGGTAACTTTAGTTGCCTTTTTTGCTGCCTGTCCGTGAATCGTTCACCGCCCAATTCGCAACCGTGCACGATTCTACGCACGGCGCTGTAAATTTGTTCCGGCGCTGCCATCCGCTCAGCACGAGCGCACTCGGTGAGCGCGTGATGCGCGATTCCCGAATGAGCGTGAATTTACGGTTCTTTGAACTCGCCCTTGTGCTCGTGCGTCTCGATCACGTTGCCAGCTTTCGGCGAATCTGAACGCGCTTTGGGAACGGATTCAGGAGTCTGCGCTGCTCGATCATCTTACCTCGACCGATGCAGCCGGGGTCAGAATGTTCCGTCGATTCATGGTGATTTTTCTTTCGAAGGAGCAGTCAGCCTAACGAGAAAATTCCATTCCCAGGTCTTGCCGTTATCTGGTGAGAAGGCCTGACCCCACAGCGGACGCTCTTTGTTCCGCGCATCCCAGCGGTAGACGACGATAATCGGTTTGCCGTTGAACGTGTCTTTGCCAAAAAAGTGGCCCACGCCGTTTTGGTCGAACGAACCGACAACTGGAGGTTCGATCTTTCCCGTGTTGCTCGCAATCCAGTAGAGACTCCAAAGTCGTGTCTTCGGATCGAACAATCGCAGGGTGAGACCTTCGAAAAGTTTGCCGCCCATTCCAGGGAACTGCGTAGTCGAATATGTGTCCATGTCAGCCGCACCGTTGAGAATCTTCATATTCACATCCGATGAATCGAACTCCGTCCAGTCATGGCAATTGGCCAGCCGCTTATTCAGGTGTCGATTATGCATTGTCCACTTCCCGACCAGAAAATCGAAGTCGTTAGGCGAGGAATTCGGCGAAGCAGTGATCTTGAGCTCGCCCTGAGCGTCGAATTCCACTTTCGGAATCGCAATAGTTTCGTCTGGCGTCAGCTCTTTGTTTTGCGCCGGAGCAAAATGGGAAAACGCGAGGACCAGGCCGATGATCAGGCAATTCCTACGAACGAAAATGCGTTGCATCGCTCAACCTAAAAGCAAAACCGGGATCAGCAAATTGCCGGGCATTGGGTCCGTGGCAAGAGAGCTGGTGCCTGACGGCGTTTCGTCCTTACGCTCCGACTGACTATTTATGGTCCTCTACTTCGACCACCATTACTTCGATAGGATGACCGCCCACATTAATGTCCCTGTGCATGGTATTGGGAGGATTGGCGAGTAGCCAATAAGCTTTTCCGGTTTCCCAAACGTGCGTTTCGGATGTGCCGGATTGATCCTCGATCCTCATTGTTCCGCCTTGCAAAGCAATGATCATTCGACCGTGGTCGTGCGTCTCGATCACGTTGCCAGCCGCATCGTAAACGCGAATCACGGCATCACGCGATCGGCTGTAGAGCCTTCGCGTACTCGGCGGCATTGGCAGGTGCGCTTTTCGCTTCAGGTCGCGTCTCTTTCCTTCGATTGATTCGCTCCCTCGAAAGAGGGATTACGAATCACCGCTGAAGGGTCACGGGAAAATCCTGCGAACGCGCAAAGACCGCGTCTCGATCACTAGCGACGTTGGAGGCGATGAAGAATCAAGACAGTGTAACCCATAGTCATAACGTTTCTGCTTCTCCTCCCCTGGCTTGGGGGCGTCGCAGTCTTTTTAATGGCGGTATCGCGAGCACACACGGAGTCCCAAACCAAAAAAGTAAAGGAACGATGTCCATGAGGGCGATCGAGGCACGGTTCACAGATAAGCCCGTCAAACTCGACGATGCGAAGGAGCGCAGGGTTTTGACGGCGCTCAAAATGATTTATGAGGGCGGCTCGCTCGACGGCAAGACTGCCGATTTCCCCACACGGGACCTTTCCAGCGTCGTGGTTGGCCTCCACCGGGGTAATTGGCATTTCTTTGAAACTTATAAGCGCACGATTTGGGTCAATGTTCGCAATCGGCGAACTATCTTTCGCTGGGCCGGCCTCACTGTTAAATCCGACAACGGCAGTTGGTTGAAGAGGCTGCTCGTGGTCCTTCACATGCGCAAACTGAAGGCAATCGTAATATAGATTTTTCTGCTAACCGGGGCGACGCTAATTCACCACTCTTTAGACTCACCCTTGTGCTTGTGCGTTTTTGATCACGTTGCAAAGCTTTACTGGACGCTGATTTAGTACCGTCGAAGATTTCCACGATTGTTCTGGGGGGAACAGCTGCCTCTCACGCCTATCGGGCTTGGGGGGCGGTAATTTTTTGTTGGCTGTAGAATGTTACGTAGCCGATTTTTGATTGCGGTTGGCTCGGGCGTTACCACAGCCGACCGAATGGCAGCGCATCGGAAATCAGATCGACGGCGCGTTTGTCTTTGCGAGGCCAGACTTCGTAAATGTGCATAACCCTATTCCTTCTCAACAGACACTTCGGTAGCCTTAATTATCGCGAAAACCTTATCGCCTTCTTTTAGGTTCATTCGCTTAACTGAACTCGTCGTGATAATCGACGTTACATCTCCGGCCGCAGTCCGGATGACAATTTCCGAGACTACGTTGTCAGAGACAATTTGCGCAATCGTGCCCGGTAGGCGATTTCGTATGCTCGTGCTCATGCTATTAGATCGACGCCGCGTTTGTCTCTGCGCGGACGGACTTCATAAACGTGCATTACGCTGGAGTTAGCGGCGGTCGCGGTTACGACTGTCTTGTCGATTTTCTTTGTCATTCTCCGCGTCAAGTCGCACAGTTCCGCACTTTGCGATGAAGGACTCGGGCGATCCTCGGCGGCATCTTTGGTTGCTCATTCTTCTCCTGGTGATCTTCATCTTCTCTCCCTTTGTGTTGCCGTACTATTATGGCCCGCTAACTCTCAACATTGTCGCGGTGGCAGCACTGTTGTCGGCCAGCTACGCGGTCAGTAATCGGCGACTTTTTCTGATCATTGGCTTGTCCCTTTCCATGCTGACAATCATTTTGACCTACTGGCTCGCGGCTGGGCCAACGCACTGGCTGATCATCGGTGCGCATGGGAGCATCGTGGTCCTGCTCGGTTTTTTTGCGGTAACGATTCTCGGTTCCGTCTTGCGCAGCGGCAAAGTGACTTGGGACACAATCTACGGTGCGATCTGCGCTTATCTCTTGTTCGGTTACGGTTTTGCTTTTTTGTATTCGGTCATCGAAGAAGTTCAGCCCGGCTCCTTCAGGGCGCTCACCTCAACGCCCGCGCACGACCTGGTCAGTCGTCTTATGCAAATGCGTTATTTCAGTTTTGTGACACTGGCGAGCGTAGGTTACGGCGACATCATTCCGCACATGCAAATGGCGCAGACGACGGCGTTGCTCGAAGCGATGCTCGGCTAATTTTATCTTGTCGCCCTCATAGGCCGCCTAGTCGGCCTGCACATCGCTCGTGGCGATTCGCACTCGCGCTCCAACTCGGCAACGAATACGAATTAGCGTTTTGCTGCTTTCCTAAGCCAATCCGGGAAAGCGCGTGAGCGGCTGTAAAACTTCGCGTAATCGATCGCAATGGGTCAAAGTAAGGCATGGCTGGGCTAAAAATGAATCGGCGGTGGCCCTAGGTTGGACTTAGGTTAGGCACACTTCAACAGCAGCCCGTGGATTTCGTAGTAAAAAAAATCGTTTTTAAGTGCCTCTGGTTCAATAACCAATGCGGTTTTGATTCTTATCCGATTTGGTTTCGAGCGGAGTTGGCATGAATGGTGATTCTAAAAGCATCATGAATGTCCAAAATTATATTAGAAACCGGATCGTTTTGTCGATTGCCGCACTTGCGTTTGCGCTTGCAGGCGGGCCTCCCAAACAAGATCAGCGCCGACGAGCTAAAAGAAGCCAAGGTGACCCAAGTCATCCAAGACGTTCGAGTGATTCCATCGAATGCAGCAGCGCGTCCGGCCGCAGTGAACGATAGTGTCTGCCAGGGCACAGCTGTGCAGACCGGAGTACAGTCCCGGAGTGAGCTGACTTTCAAGAATCAAACGATCACACGCCTTGGCGAGAAGACTATCTTTAACGTGGGCGAAGGGGCGCGAACCATTGATCTTGGCAGCGGTCAATTTTTGCTTTATGCGCCAAAAAAAGCGGGCGGCGCAAAAGTTAAGATGGGACCCGTCACGGCAGCGATCACCGGCTAAATAAATTTCCTGCGATAAATACATTCAATTTTTATGCCGGCGACAAATATAATCGGAGAACAAGTTATAGAGGCGGGGCACATCACGATGAACGCAAGACAATTTCTGGAAGGACAGCTTGCGAAGTTGGACGCGCCACGGCAGAAGGCGATCAGGCTGGCTCAGTTCGGAGAAAGAACAGTCGGAGGCATCGCGCAGGCCACGGGATTGACTGAGAAGGAAGTCGTTGAAGCCGTTAATGGATTTAACGAGCAGTGTGACAAAGAACTCGCAGCAATGGTTCAAGCGGGTCTGCGAATTGAGCATGTTGATTTCAGCAACATTCGACTCGATCATAACGCTAAGACCTCCTGAGCTATTCGAAACGTCGCAGACACCATAGAAACTCGTCGTTACCACAGCCGACCAAAAGGCAGCACATCGGAAATCGGATCGACGCCGCGGTTATCTTTGCGCGGGCGGACTTCGTAAATGTGCACGGATGCACAGCCGTTAGCTGGAGCGCTTGGTTAGATGCTTCTTCCTGTTTTGCTCGAGCTTCATATTGAGGTTTGTTAGCGTCTCAGAGAGTTGCTGTCGAAGCGCTTTTTTTTCGATCCGGGCGGTGGAAGAATCCAAAGATTTTCTTAGACGTTCAATCTGTTTTAGGAGTTCCATCTCCTCGGGAATAATATCTGCACTCCTCAGGATGGAGTAACCCATTCTTAAATGTTCAGGTGTGGCAAAATAGGCATCTAGATCAAGAGGCTTTCCTTTCCCAGGAAGATTGTCGAATTCTCCCCTTGCAATCGCCTCCTCAATTTTCTCATCGATGTTTTTTTGAAACGACATGGTTTTGCATCTGGTCAGCTTGGTGAAGTAAATTTCATGTTCGCAAGCGTTCCGACAGCCCACCAAAGTTGTTGATTCAAGCTTTCAGGTCCGAGGTCTTCAATAACGTAGCCAAGGGCCTCGATTGCGAGTTTTCCACGGTCAGTCCAATCCACTCCGAGTCCCTCGACTTCGGCCAAGCTGTTTGACCCATCCCGCTTTGACCATCAAATCAAGCGCCTCAGAAACATACTCTTCAGGTGTCTTAGATTCATTTGGCATTGAAGAGAGTAAATGCTTTCTACAGTATTTTCTACGGGCTAATCATGAACGCCCTCAGCCTCATTGGGATCGTTCTCATATCATTTTGTCGTTGCCGCGTGGAGAGCAAAAGACGCAAAATCCGCCGCGTGAAGCACAAGCAAACCGTGCTGACAATCTTGCCCGACACTGTCTTTGTCGCTCGCATCGCACTGGCTGTAATGCTATCGGTGGCGGCGTAGATGCATATAGGCGCGGCTGTGGGAGTCCGTGTGGAGAGCAAAAACGGAGAGTCAAAACCTGCGCCCAGTTATTCACGTGTCGATAAAAAAACGTTCGCACAAAGAATGGCGGGATTTAATTCGCGCCGAACTCAAGGGCAAAAGCAGAAACCGGCGTTGCACAGCTACCTGCCCCATCTGCCTCATCAGCTACGATGTTGACAGTCTCAGTAATGACGCTTCCGCCCGGGCGCTGGCGGTGGGAAAGGTCGCTTCTCACATCAACAGTGCCCACGCGGACGCGTTGACTGACTGCGAGTAGGGTCATCTTCGTCCGATTGTCAGCGGCCTTGCCGCGCGCGCGTGTCAGCGTTAAGGAAAGACAATCGCGCGTTATTGCCCGTCCCAGGAAAGACCTTCACTCATCATCTTCACCTTGCTCCCACCGGCGTCCGGCTTGACGAAGATGGTGAGTTTCGCGGAACCGCGCTTACGATTCAGGATCGAAGACGTCGGAGTGATGAGATCGCCGCTGTCCTTCGCCCACCCTTGCGCTTTCAGATTGGCAGTGAGGTCGGCGCAGGCGCTTTTCACCGGCAACTTGCTCTTAAAGTCAATCTGCCCAACGAGCGCCGAGTAATTGACGTCCGCTGCATCTTTGGTCAGGGCGAGATCCTTTGCATTTAGGCCCGGCCCGGCCGACTTTCTTGCCGTTTTCTTGTCGGACTCAACGGGTTCGGGTTCTTCGGATTTCGGCGATGCTTGTTTTGTGTCTGTCGACTCGGCAACCTGATACTCCCTCGGAATCTCGCCCAGCGGCGCGAGGAACTTCAGCTTCACCTCCCATTTTTCACCGAAAGCGTCGACTTCGCCGTTGGTTGAGAGCTCGCCTTCGACCTTGCCATTTTCATATGTGAATGGAGCCGCGTCGATCGAGCCGCTCGAGCTAAAGCCCTTGTTTTTTAGCGCGCTGTGAACGACCTGGCAGCTATAAATCGAGCCATCTTCGTGGAGCGAGATGATCAGCGCGTTGCCGAACTTCCCGAACATAGCGTCGATGTCGGGCTTTTTGTCCTTGGAATGATCCTTCTCCGTGAACAGTAACGTGATACCCGCCTTACCATCGAACGGTTCGCTCCAGCGCGCCGACACATAAGACAGCTTCCCGTCTTTGCCGTTCCCTATGAACGTGCCGGTCACGGTCGGCTTCACGTTCGCCGCAGGACCAGATTTCTTCGGAGCTGATGCCGCCAACTCTTCGCCCGCCTTAAGCAGCGCCACATCGAACCGGACGTCGAAACCTTTTGGAAGCAGCGCGCTAGCATCGACCGTTGCGTTCGCTTTGCCAACAGCGTGCCCATCCTGAAGTTTGAGTTCCCCTGTTCCATCGCTACTTCCACCGACACTCGTGCCACCGCCAAGCGCGCTCCAATGCTTCAACTCCCCTTTCTTGTTAAACATTAGTTTAAGGAAGGGCTGCGGGAACTCGCCGAATCCGCCCTCTTTTTCAGTTGCCAGAGCCTTTTTCAATTTCTCACTTGAGATTGGCTGTGCGCTCAACACCACTGCGACCTGTCCTTCGTCGCCAGTCGTTGACTCGTACGCGATCGCATTTTTTAGCTGAAAAGTCTTTTTGGTCAGCGTCAGCGTCCCCTCCGCCGGCTTCATCATCGGCTGCTCAGCAAAAATCGCCACCGCCTGCATGAATACGATCACGGCTAGGAAAAAAATACCTTTTTTGATCATAAACCTCTTCTCCTGTTGACTTGGAATCGTGACATCTCAGCAGATTAGCGATGACCTGCCAAGTACTGATACGACCCTAAACCACACCAGCCGATAAACGCCACGGAGAGTCAAACCATGACCGCCCAATCAGTGAATTAGTTACAGATTTTTTCTTCGTCCGATTCGATTTGCCGTTGAACGCGCGTAACAACGGTCGCGTCCAATTCAACATAAAAAATTTAATCAAGATTCTTCCGCTTGTTCTCAGCCTCACGCTCATGGTGGGATGCGCGAGTAATTTTCAATCGGCCGGATCAGGATCGAGCGCGGTCGATGATTCGTCGGACAGGAGTTTCCACGACATGATTGATCAGGTGAACCAGCAAACGGCAGTCGACGCTGCCAATGCCGCAGCCCAGCAGCAATTCAATGACGCCATGGCTGCCACCCAACAAACGGAAAACCGACACAACGACGAGTTTAATGAGAACGGACTACACTGATATTCTGACCTTTAGCGCACCGATTCGGGTCAAATCACAGCGTAGGTCTAACGAGAAAGAGATAAGCCACGGGAAGTTGTTGTTCGTAAGAATGCTCGCGTTGACTTGATCTGGGGCCGTAGGCTTCATCGATTGGTTAGGCCGCTCGTTCACAGTGTGCTCCAGATCCAACCTCGGCCGAGGGCGAAGAAAAAAAGATGCACCAAAAGAGCAATCCCGAAACCTATAAAATTGTCCAGAGGAGTTGCTCCGGTCGCCAAGAGGATCACAATCGTACAGATCCCAGCGGGTATGAACAAAATCAGGGCTGTCCATAATCCGGGATTGTATGAATGCCATCTCCATAATTGTCCAATATGGACTGCCGAGTTGATCAGCGCGATGTAGGGGGCTGCCAATCCAAGACCGGGGCGAACAAGGAAAGCGACGTATAGCGCAAGTGTGAACAGGGCCCATATCGAGCGGAGGTTTACGACTAGTAATTTCCGCTCAGTAAGAAAAGGAGCAATGGTAGGCATTCGCCGTTTGTACCAGTCCAGAAAATCCCCTCGCGCGTGTTCTTCATACTGATGAAGCATATAAAACGGAAGCCACAGATAGATGATGCCGACAGTAAGGCCACCACTCTTGAAGACGAGAGGCGCCAGAATGAACAGACCGGCCGCCAAAACTAGTCCGGCCCTCGACCAGTTGTGCACAAGCCAATTGGAAAAGTGATATTGTGCTGCATCCAGCGCTTCGTCGCGTCTCTTCGTCATTGCGGCGTTTGCGATGAATTCAGATTAACTGCGTTTTGGAGCGCGCGATCGAAGGCATGCTCAAAGACTTTTCGCCGGATGATCGCGCCCCGAGTCAACACAACGAGCGCGATCAGCATGTTGCCCTTCAGTCCGACGCCCGTTCGGCTCCATTCGACGTGCAGGTCTGACCCACCATCAGCAGCGCGCTGAACGACTGTCTCCGTGAAGCTGCCAGGTTTGCAGTAGTTGCTTGCGCAGGCAGTCCAGCGGACACGGTCCGGAACGGACCAATCGTAGCGGTTTCGCTCCCACATTACCGTCGGTCTGAGACTTCCTTCTTTCACATCGGCAGCAGCGGTGCCGACTTCGTAGACCTCGTACAATTCTGGGCTCAATGTTGGCCAAAGCTTCCTACGACGGGCAGAGAAGTCGGTAAGCATTGCCAGAACCGACTCGGGCGGCAGAACGGTGTGTACGTCAAAGGCGACTCGTGGCATCCGTGTTCCTCAAACTTCGCGGTCCAAAGACCAAGTAACCTAATGGGAAAGAGATAAAGCCTCGGCAGGGTGTCGTGGCAAGACTGATGACGGTCATTTGAGCTGGGCCGTTGGCTTCATCGATTGGTTAGGTCTGGACACACGCTCATTCAATGAGAAGTTTGAACTCTTTTACCTGCACATTTGGCACGGCCCTCAACGCGTACGACAACGCCTGGTCTTTCTTTGCAACAACCACGATGCCTCGTACCTTGTCGATCCCGTACGTTTCACTTAGCCAACCCATGTATCGCAAGACTTGGCCTACAACCTGATCAGTACCTTGCATTCTTTTCAATTCGACGACGACGTAATTACCCTTCGCATCCCTGCAGAGGAGATCTAGTCGTCCAGCAGGAGTGCTCAATTGCCTTTTCTCGAGCCGGAGACCAGGTTCGATGGCTTCGAGCTGGTGGACCATGAAGTCCTCCAAATTTCTTTCGGCCAGAGTTGGACGTGCAGGGATTCTGGTTTGAACCCCAGCCGCCGCGGTCCCACTACCGTGACTAGGAGGCACGACGCGAGCGTAGCCTTCTGGTGCTTTTTGTATCAGCGTGCCGTCGCTTTTGTAGATCGAGCATGTCTCATACGAGAAGGGGACGATATCGGTCATTACCAGAGCATTCTTCCACGGACGTGTGCGGAGATCGCCGACGTTATCTCTGCATTCGCGGAGCCAAATCTCGGGTTTTACGCGTTCTGCCAATTTCCTGTTCTCGTAGTGATCTCGTGAGAAAGGCACGATGTCACGAATCGTGGCTCGATACTCGACTTGCGACCCGCTGATATGGATAAATCCGAATATTGGAAACGCGAACTTGTTCCTGTTAATGCGAAATCCAACCTCCCAATAAAGCTCGTCGTGATTCGACGAGTGGCGGATGGCGTCGTCCACGGTAACCACAGAGGGATTGGCGCTGAAGAGTATTGCGTCCATTTGCGTACTTTGACTTCATCTAACGATCCAAAGCTGAGCCACGCCGACGGGCGAGCGGTTCCGCAATCTCGATAACCGTTGTATAACTCACACCATCCATAAACTCAAAGGGCAGTCGGCGTTGCCTCCAGCGCCCTTGTTAGGCCACGGCGGACAAAGTGTGGATATCGCGGGACAGAAGCCAGCGACCGTCGCGCTGCTTGCGATATACCGTCATGCGATGCCCGGCGAGCTGTGTCGGCTTCCCGCCCGCGCGCGGGGTCACTGACAATGCGTCCCGGCTCCGCGTGTAGGCGATCTCGCCGACAACAACGACCTCTTCCAACTCGCTGGTGCAACAAATCCGCATCTGTTGGTGGGCGGCCATGAAGTTGGACGAAAATCCCTCCCGGCCGACCGGAGCCTGGCCGGGAGTGAGAAAAACGACATCCTCCGCGACTAAGGTGAGCAGACGAGCCAGATCACCGGCATTGACGGCATCAATCCAAATCGAATGCACCGTGCGGATTTCTCGTTCATCAGATGCCATAGCGTGTCTCGTGGCCTAACTAGAAAGCGATAAGCCACGGCAGGGCGTCGTGGCAAACACGCTGACCGCATTTCGATGTGGGGCCGTTGGCTTCATCGATTGGTTAGATGCGCGCGTGGCAATCACTTTTGGCGTTCCAGCGTGGTGACTGCGCCGCTCGACGCGCGAATGGCGAAATGATCATCGTCGAACATCGCGAGCCAGAATTCCGCATGCCTTACATCTGGTGGGTGAGTGTCTCCATGAAAATCCATAATGAGCTTGTTATCGCGCACGTGCCACTTGCCCGTATCAAAAAGAACCGGTGGCTGATGCGTGTATAGCATAGCCCACTCGCGAGAAGTGAATGTGTGATCTTTTCGGTAATCGATCTGACCAGCGTCATCGCGTCCGGCGACTTTCCACGCGCCGACGAGCTTCGACTCAACTGACTGCTTGCAGCCGGCGAATACCGTAAGCCCACAGACGGCGACGGAGAGAATGCGGACTAGCATCTACCTCGATAGAGATAAGCCACGGCAGGGTGCCGCGGCAAACACATTGGAGTTGTTTCGCAATGGGGCCGTTGGCTTCATCGAGTGGTTAGACGTAATTACTCACTTCGTCCCTGGATGATCGGACCGGGCCGCAGTCTTTAGGATCGCGTCGACACCCGCAGTGAGACCGCCATCAAAGTCTCCCCGCTGAAAGTAAGGCTCAAGCTCGTCATCGATAATTTGTTTGCAGAGGGCATCTGTCAACACGCTGGTTAAACGGTGGCTCACCTGAATACGCATCGTGCGATTTTGGACAAAAACGAAGAGAGTAACGCCGGCACGCGCGCGCGTATTCTTCCCGCGCTGACCAACACCCCACGCATTCGCGACGCGGAGAGTGTAATCCTCCAGCGATGATGTAGATTCCATCTTCGAAAAAACGGCGACGACTACTTGATTGCTCGTGACCTTGTCGAACTTCGCCAAGCGCTTATTTAGAGCGTGCTGCGTTGATTGACTGCTAACTCCCGCGTAGTCATTGAAGTAATTCTTTGGAGTGGGCGGCAGCTCTTCGCCTCGCACGCGACAAAGCGCGACGAAAAGGGCGACAACAACGACGCCAAATTGCTTTGCTTGCGTAGAGCCCGCGGTCATTTCGTCTAACTAGAATTATACGTCAACTTGTCGTCTATTTCTGCCTCCATAGAGGGAAGTGTCCGCTAAAAGGCGGCAGGATGGCAAGTCCGTTCACGGCTCTTGGAACTCGCCCTTATGCTCGTGCGTCTCGATTACGTTGCCAGCTCAATCCGCACCCCTCAAATCAAGGTTGAAGGCCCTTTAGGGATTGAATGAAGGTGGACATTCTGGGTCAATAACTCTTCGGTTAAATTGACTCGTTAAATTTTGAGTTTCGGGTAGAAACAAAATTCATGCCGGCGGCGCCTTCCTCAGAGGTCAAGTTCGAGATCGGCCATGTCCTGTTCATCGACATCGTCGGTTATTCGAAATTGCTCATTACTGAACAGAGCGCGCAGCTTGGGACGTTGAAGACAATTGTGCGTGGAACAGAGCAATTCCGGCTGGCGCAGGCCGAAGGTAAACTATTGCGCCTGCCAACTGGTGACGGCGGCGCATTAGTGTTTCGCACTACCCTAGAAGCGCCGGTCTTATGCGCTTTGGAAATTGTTAAAGAGCTCAAGAAACATCCCGAGCTTCAAGTTCGAATGGGCATTCACAGCGGGCCGGTGAATGAAATCACCGACCTGGACGAACAGGCCAACATCGCCGGCGCTGGCATCAACATTGCACAGCGAGTCATGGATTGCGGTGACGCCGGACATATCCTGCTATCACGGCATGTGGCGGAAGACTTGGAACAGTATCCGCGCTGGCGTCCCTATTTACACGACTTAGGCGAATGCGAAGTCAAACATGGCGTCCGAATCGGCGTGGTTAATTTCTACGCAGACGAGATCGGGAATCCGAAAATCCCAAAGCAGCTTCAGGTCATTCAGAAACATCGCGCCCGAATGCGCTGGACTGCGATTTTCAGCGCACTCCTGTTGTTTATCGGAGTCGCTGCCGTCTTTATAATTCTTTCAAAGAAATCAGCGAAATCGATCTCAAGCGTTCCCGAAAAGAGCATCGCGGTGCTGCCATTTGAAAATCGAAGCCCCGATCCCAACAACGCCTACTTCGCTGACGGCATCCAAGACGAGATTTTGACACGCTTATCCAAGATTGCCGATTTAAAAGTCATTTCGCGCACCTCGACGCAACGTCTCAAAAGTTCACCCGATGATCTGCCGCAGATTGCGCAGCGGCTTGGGGTTGCCAACGTCCTTGAAGGCAGTGTCCAAAAATCTGGTGACAGCGTGCGGGTCAATGTGCAGTTGATCAAGGCGGCGACCGATGCGCATTTGTGGGCGGAAAGCTTTGATCGCCAGCTCACCGACATTTTTCGGATTGAGAGCGAGGTTGCGAAAGCGATTGCTGACACTTTACAGGCCAAGCTTAGCGGGGCGGAGCAAAGCGCCATTGCGGTACGACCTACAGAAAACATTGAGGCGCACGACCTTTACCTTAAAGGACGTTACTTTGTCGCAAAACGAACCGGCGACGATCTCAAGCGGGCGATAGACTACTTCAACCAAGCGATCGCAAAAGATCCAAATTATGCTCTGGCGTATGCCGGGTTAGCCGATAGCTACGCGCTATTGCACGATTATGCTAGTGAGCCTGTTGCGGAGGTTTTGCCGAAGGCCAGAGCGGCTGCGGAAAAAGCCCTCTCAATTGATAGCAGCTTGGCCGAAGCGCACGTCGCGCTTGGGCTTGTTCTGCATGAAGAATTGAACTTAAAGGAGGCGAAGCTGGAATACGAACGCGCGATTGCACTAAATCCAAACTACGCCACTGCTCACTACTTGCTTGGGTTCAGTATTCTTGTCCCCTTTGGCCAATTCGATCAAGGCATCGCTGAAGTAAAGCGAGCTATTCAGCTTGATCCGGTTTCTGTAATCACGAATACAAACCTTGGCCTTTGCTACTTGCTCGCGCGCCGCTATCCCGAAGCGATTGACCAGAGTGGTAAAACCATAGAATTGGATCCGACCTTCCTCTCCCCTCGCGGCATCCTGGCGGGAGCATTGCTTCTGAGCGGTG